>Ga0209517_10001924_pt1 | contig 30400 bp, 24 predicted proteins | sample PeaSoiMetSII2010_FD_187695 | JGI IMG/M metagenome (GOLD analysis project Ga0209517, IMG submission 187695) | Peat soil microbial communities from Weissenstadt, Germany - SII-2010 (SPAdes) (version 2) | ecosystem: Environmental > Terrestrial > Soil > Wetlands > Peat | place: Germany...
CCCGAAGGCGAGACCATGAATTCATTCCTGCGTGAGTGTGCCTGGCAAGGCTTTCACGATCGCTACGGCCGTAAACCGCGCGACCTGCAAGCCCGCGCCCGTCTTCAAATCGAAAAAGAATTAAAGCTCATCGAAAAGCTGAAGCTCGCCGGATACTTCCTCATCGTCTGGGACCTGATCCGCTACTGCCGTGAGCAAAACATTCTGGTGCAAGGCCGCGGCTCCGCCGCCAACAGTGCCGTCTGCTACTCACTTGGCATCACCGCAGTCGATGCCGTCAGCATGGAGCTGCTCTTCGAGCGCTTTCTTTCCGAAGAGCGCGGCGAATGGCCCGACATTGATCTTGACTTGCCCAGCGGTGACGAGCGCGAAAAAGTTATCCAGTATGTCTACAAGCGATACGGCGAGCGCGGCGCAGCCATGACCGCCAACGTCATCACCTATCGCAACCGCATGGCAGCGCGCGAAATGGGGAAAGCCCTCGGCTTCGATTCGGAAACACTCCAGAAAATCTCCGCCGCCGTCGCCACCTGGGAATTTCGTGACGAGAACGACGCGCTCGACCGCCGCTTCCGCGATGCCGGACTCGACCTCAGCCATCCTCGGCTGCGCAAATATTACGAACTGTGTCTTGCCGTGCAAGACATGCCGCGCCATCTCGGCCAGCACTCCGGCGGAATGGTCATCTGCCAGGGACAGCTCGATTCCGTGGTGCCGCTCGAGCCCGCCTCCATGCCCGGCCGCGTCGTCGTGCAATGGGATAAAGAAGATTGCGCCGACATGGGCATCATCAAAGTTGATTTGCTCGGCCTGGGCATGATGGCCGTGCTTAAAGATTCGATCGAACTCATTCGTGACCACTATCACGAAGAAGTCGACCTGGCGCACCTTCCGCAGGACGATCCGCCGGTCTATTCCGCGCTGCAGCAAGCCGACACCGTGGGCCTTTTTCAGGTGGAGAGCCGCGCGCAAATGTCGTGTCTGCCGCGGCTGCGCCCGCAGCGCTTTTACGACATCGTGGTGCAGGTGGCAATCATCCGCCCCGGCCCGATTGTCGGCCAGATGGTGAATCCGTTCTTGCAGCGCCGCCAGGGACGGGAAGACATCAACTATCCGCACCCCTCGCTCGAGCCCATACTCAAGCGCACGCTCGGCGTTCCACTTTTTCAGGAACAACTGCTGCGGCTGGCCATGATCGCGGCCAACTTCACCGGAGGCGAAGCTGAAGAACTACGCCGCGCCATGGGCTTCAAGCGCTCGCAGGCACGCATGAAAGAAATCGAAGCCAAACTACGCGCGGGCATGACGCAAAATAAAATCCCGCCGAAAGCGCAGGAAGAGATTATTCTCTCCATCACGTCTTTCGCGCTCTACGGATTCCCCGAATCGCACGCCGCCAGCTTCGCGCTGATCGCCTACGCCAGCGCCTATCTGAAGTGCCACTACCTGGCCGCCTTCACCGCCGCATTGCTCAACAACCAGCCCATGGGATTTTATTCTCCGGCCACCATCGTCAAGGACGCGCAGCGCCACGGCCTGAAACTGCTGCCGGTGGATGTGATGAAGTCGGAGTGGAACTGCACGCTGGAAGCAGTGGCCAGTACTCAGTACCCAGTTGCCAGTGAGGAATTTACGATTGCCGACTTTCGATTTCCAATTGAAACCAATCTATCTCCAGCCCCCGCTCAATCAACAATCAACAATCAACGATCAACGATTTCCAAAATCGGCAATCGAAAATTGGCAATCGGAAATTGTGCCGAAGGGCCGGCGCTACGCATGGGACTGCGCTACGTCCGCGGCCTGCGCGAAGAGGCCGCTCAGGCGCTGGTGCACGAACGTACGCGGGCTCCCTTCGCCTCCATTCACGATCTCGCCCGCCGCGTTCCCGAACTGCGCAAAGACGAACTCACCACACTGGCGGAAATCGGCGCGTTGAATTCAGTTGCCAGTAGCCAGGGGTCAGGGGCCAGTAAAACCCTTGCCATTCCAACCCCCGGGCGAACGCGAGGGGCGGAGGAATCTGGGGAATTTTCGATTGCCGATTTGCGATTTCCGATTGAAACAAACCCATCCGTCAGCCAATCAACAATCAAAAGTCAACAATCAACAATTGCTTCCAAAATCGGCAATCGGAAATCGTCAATCGGAAATTCATTCCACCGCCGCGACGCGCTCTGGCAGGTGGAACGCGCCGTCCGCGGCTCTGGCCCGCTGCTTGAACAACAGCCCGAGCCCGATTCGCCCTCGCCGCTTCAGCCCATGAATCACGAAGAGCGCCTGGTTGCCGATTTCCACGGCACCGGACTCACCGTCGGCCCGCATCCCATGGCCTACCGCCGCGCCTGGCTCACGGCCATGGGCATTCGCCGTGCCAGCGAACTGCGCGATCTTCCCAGCGGAAAACGCCTCCGCATTGGAGGCTGCGTCATTACCCGCCAGCGCCCGGGAACCGCCAAGGGATTCGTCTTTGTCAGCCTGGAAGATGAAACCGGAGTGGCCAACGCTATCATTCGGCCCGATTTGTTTCATGAGAATCGCCTGTTGCTGGCCAGCGAACGTTTCCTCGCCATCGAAGGTATTCTGCAGAATCAGGACAACGTTATCTCCGTCCGCGCCGAGCGCGTGCTGCCCCTGTTTGTCACGAAAGCCGAAACCGTCTCGCACGACTTTCATTAAAACAGTTCACCACAGAGTCACAGAGACACAGAGAAATCTTTAGCCCCGGATTCTCACGGATCTTGGCGGATTTCAATCACCAAGTCCTTTCTCTGTGCCTCTGTGTCTCTGTGGTGAATAATCTCCTTATTTGCCTACGTAGCTGACCCTCCAGATCGAGTTCGATCCGTCGTCGCTCACCAGCAGCGAACCATCCGGCGCCACCGTGATTCCCACCGGACGTCCCCACACATGCCCGTCGGGCAGCACGAAGCCGGTCAGGAAGTCCTGATAATCACCTGACGCGTGCCCCGTCTGATGCAGTGGCACTCGAATCACTTCATATCCCACGCGCACCGCCTTGTTCCATGAGCCGTGTTCCGAGGCAAAAATGTCACCCTTATACTCCGCCGGAAACTTGTCCGCCCCATAAAACGTCAATTCCAGTGACGCGTTGTGGGGCTGCAGCAGCACGTCGGGAACGATCGCCTTGTCTTTCAACTCCGGATGCTTGCCCTTCTGTCGCGGATCCTGATGCGCCCCGATATACCACCAGGGCCAGCCGTAGAAGCCGCCCTCCTCGACGTGCGTGATGTAATCGGGCACCAGGTTGTCTCCGAGCGCGTCGCGTTCATTCACCGAGCACCACAGCTGGCCCGTCTGCGGATTCACCGCGATCCCGCCTCCCGCATTGCGAATGCCATAGGCATACACGTGTAACTCGCACTTCGCCGGATCGCATGCCAGTATGTCGGCGCGATCTTTCTCTCGGGGATGCGTGTCAGTATCGTCATCGTTCGAAGCCGATCCCACCGCCACAAACATCTGCTTGCCATCCGGAGAGAATTCCACCGCGCGCGTCCAGTGCCCGCCGCCCGAGGGCAAGTCGGCGATGTGCTGCGGCGCACCGCTCGCCTTCAAGTCTCCGTTGTGATAGGGGAAGCGGATCACTTCGTCGGTATTGCCAACATAAATCCACTGCGGGTCCGGACCCGGTGGATAGAATGCGATTCCATACGGCTGCTTCAGGCCGCTGGCGAAAATCTGCATCTGCTCCGGTTTGCCGTCGCTGGTCATGCCGCGGAAGACGCGAATTCGCCCCGGTTCGCTCTCCGCTAGAAAAACATCGCCGTTGGGAGCGGTGCGCAGCCAGCGCGGGTTCTCCAGCCCGGCCGCGTACAACTCAACCTTGAACCCCGCCGGCGCCACCGGCCACACGTTCTCCGGACGCGCTACCAACTCGGCGCCGTTATCGGCCGAGGTCGTCGCATACGGCTCGGGAAGATCATTCACCGTGATCTTGCGTGTCGTACCCGGCGCCTCGTAGCGAAAATCAGTGAAGGGCGCATGCGGAGATGGGTCTTTCAGCGGTGAGGCCATTGCCGCAGCTGGCGCCCTGGGAGCCGGGCTCGCCACACCGCCAGCCTTGCCAGAAGCCAGCGCTTGCACATAGGTGACAACCTGCCAGCGCTTCTCCTCCGGCAGAAATGCCCAGGGCGGCATCCCGTTGTCGTTATCTCCCTTGGTGACAAACCAGAACACCTCGCCCGAAGTCACCCCCTTCAACTTGCCGTCCACCAGCGAAGGCACGTTGCCCGTGCCCTTGCCCGCCTTACCGTGGCAAGCCAGGCAGTTCCGCGCATAGAGCGTCTTGCCCGCATCGGCCGCAGCTTGCTGGCCCGCAAAGGGATTCTTCATCGCCTTGGCGGAGTCGGGAGCATCGTGAAAGTTCTTGTCAACGGCCTGCAAACTGGCCAAAGGAAGGAGAGCGAAGAGAACTGCCACAACAGTCCTGCTGGCGCCCAGACGCATAATTGTCCTCACAAGGAGAGTTTCCCAACTTAGATGAACTGTTGTACACCAAGGATGCGAATGATGGCCACTGACGCTACCGGAAAAGTGGGGCTAATACGCTCCAAAAAACCAGGATTTTGCCTGGGAACTGACTGTGTTTACAGCAGATTGAATTCCCGCCTGTAAGGTTTTCCGCGGGCTTGAGACTACCTATACAGGAGCGGTTCCAAAAAAGGAGGAGCCCGTGACAGCTGGCGACAGGCGAAGAATAGGAGCCCTTGTTGCAAGTCTGGCAGGCCCATTCACAGTGATTGCCGCGCTTTCGGGAAGGATTGCAGGACACGTGGGCCTCAGCCAGACCGGCCTGCTAATTGGAGATGCGATCGTGGCGGCCATGCTGTTCTTGATTCTGGTGATGAGCGGCCGCCGGAATCGCACATTCTAGTCCGCTCTATCGCACTGTGCCTGCGTTTGCTGCCAAAATGAGCTATGCATCTTCACCAATTCAATTGCTTCCCGTCGCTGGCAAGGCGACTGTCATGAGCGAGAGCCGGCGTGCTTTGGAAGAGCAGTTTGATCGCATGCTGCGGGAGCATGGCGCCGGCATTTTCCGCCTGGCCTCCAGCTACGAAGCGGTGCCCAGCACACGCGAAGAGTTAGTGCAGGATATCGCGCTGGCCATCTGGCAAGCCCTGCCGCATTTTCGTGGTGAATGCTCCGAGCGCACGTTCGTCTTCCGCATCGCGCACAATCGCAGCTTGACCCACGCCTGGAGGCGCAAGCCGGTCCATCAACCGCTGGACGATCTCGAGGAATCCGACCAGCCGATTGATCCCCGCCCTCATCCGGAAGAACAGGCTGCCCAGGCGCTCCAGCGGGCCCGGCTCATGGCAGCGATTCATTCCTTGCCCATGACCCACCGGCAGATGATCGCGCTCATGCTGGAAGATTTCTCGCACGCAGAAATCGCGGAGGTGCTGGGCATTACCGAGAACAACGTGGCGGTGCGCCTGAACCGGGCCAGAAAAGCTTTGAAGGATGCGTTGGGGGTGAGGCCATGATCGAAGACCGCGAACTCGCAACCTGGCGCGAACAGTGGCGCAGTGGCGCCGAGCCGTCGCCCGACTTGGAAAACCAGTTTCACGCAAAGCTTCATCGCAAGATCAGGAAGCAGAATCTGCGCTTTCTGATCAGCAATCTCTTCGTGGCCATCGCCTTGATCGCGGTTCTTATCTTTGCCGCGTGGGCCGTTCGGCAAGAGCCGAGCCCGCTGCGAATTGGCTGGGCCGTGGGCATCGCGATGCTGGTATTCGGAGGCGGCGCCTACCGTATTTGGGCTCAGCGGGGGACCTGGCGTCCCGAAGCGCAATCAACCCGGGCTTTTGTAGAACTCTGGTACCGAAGAGCGGCGGCAAAAATTCGTCTGATCCGCATGGCCTTCTACCTGATTCCGGGTTGGATTTTGTTTTGCGCTGTTCTGTCCGCTGCCAACTGGTCGGCCATCGGGCCGGACGTCCACGCCCATCCGGCGGATTGGTGGCTGGCGCTGGGAGCCATCTTCCTGATGGTGCTGGTTTCGTTCCTCTGGCTGGCCTGGTACCGGCGCCGCAGGCTGGCAGAACTCGATGAGGTCAAAAGAGTTCTCGATGAAATGAAGGATTAAGGGGTTAGAGGATTAGCTGGAGCCACAAGGTTTTCAGTTTCACCGTGCGGCGCAAATTAAAAAGGAGATTCTCATGCACTTTCTCTCGTGGACCGCCGGTACTGCCCTCACCTGCTATGTCATCTGGGAAGTGACGAAGATGCACCGCGACTATCCCAGATTCAAACGCGACGTCGCAGAGGGCAACCCCACCGCTCGTCCACACTTCTATCTGCGGATTCTGAAATTTGAGTGGGTGAGCGCATTGCTGGCACTGGTCGCTCTCGGATTCGACAGAGCGAAGCTCACCGCCGCTTCGTTGCAGCTTGCGGATACCACATTCGGTCACTGGGTCTCCGCATCGAGTGCTGCTGGAAAAGGCGCCGTGGCAGGGATAGGCGCGGGCCTGCTAATCGGACTGGTTGGAATGAGCATTGTCCGGCTCCGCTCCCGGCGCCGAGCTCCTGCAGCGCCCCAGACGTCAACGCAGTCACGCTGGAGGAAGCTCGTGCCCGATTTCACGGCGCTCATCCCAGTCACCGGCCGAGAGCGGCTGCTTTTTGCGGCGGTGGCCGTGAGCGCCGGCATTTGCGAGGAAATCGTGTTTCGCGGATGGCTGCTGTTCACCTTGCATAGCAGCCTGGGATTTACTGGCACAGCGTTGATCCTCCTCGCCGCCGTACTCTTCGGCCTGTGCCACTTGTACCAGGGCGTGACCGGCGTAATCGGGACGACGCTGGCGGGCGCGCTGCTGTGCTTACTTTACATCGGAACGGGTACGCTGCTGGTGCCGATCGTGCTGCACAGCCTCATCGATCTGCGCATGGCGATCCTCCCGGCGAGCAGCCGCCAAGTTCCGCAGGGGCAAATGCAAAAGGAGCCGGCATGAAGGCTCCATGGCGTGTTCGTCTCGTTCGGCCCACCGGAGTCGTGCCCTCATGCAAAGCGGGTCTGTCGAGTCCGCTCTAGAAAGAAACCAGGGGCGACGCAGGTCGCCCCTCAACGAGTTGAATTACCCGAGTCATCCTTTGGCCAGCTTCTTTCTGTACGCCCTCCTAATACGGCGTGACATAAGTATTCGTCAGCACGATCGGATAGAGGAAGTTCTTGCTCAAGTCGGCCGCAGCGCCGTCCTCCTGCAGCGTGCCGCCAGTAAGGACCGCGGGCTCATTCAGGAACGCGCCAACGGCAATGTTATTGCTTGAGATCGCATAGAGTGCTCCGATAAAGCCGGGCGAGAACACGTAGTCTCCGCCGCCGGTGGTGGTGAACGGGGTATCCGCCAGACTGGCCACATTCACCGAATTGGCGGTGCCGCCGCCATAGCCGCCATCTGTGTCCGTAATGCCGGTCACCTGCCACACGCTGTCGGTGAGCCGGTTGGAGATGATGGCCAGCGCTTCGTAAGCGGAATTTGCAATCGGAGCCGGAGCGGTACCTCCGTTGGGCGACATCGACACGGCAGAATACGCGATCGTCAGGAGCGGGAACGTTCCCGTAGCGTGCTGCACGGTCGCGAACAGGACGCTGCTGGAAAGTCCACCGCCGGTTGGCACGGCCAGGAACGCCACCTGCAGCGAGTCGCCGGCGGGGTAGGTGGCGAGCGTGGTCGGGGTGGCGGAGGTTGTTCCAACCGGCACGGTGTACAGCGTTGCCGTTGCCTTGGTCGGGTCCGGGCTACCGCTGGTGTACGGTTCAGAAGAGTATTGAAAGGCGAGAACTGAATCGTTGCTGCCGATCAACCTGTAGTTGGTGATCGCAGTCCCGTTTGAGGTATAGGTTGGCGCCGTGTAGAGGAGCTTCGGAGTTCCGCCGGTGAGAGCAACCTGATAAAACGTCGCGGTAATGGTACTGCTGACGCCCGGAGTACGGACCTGGTAGTACAGGTTTGAGTCGTCCTGCGGGGCGGCGAAGTCGATACTCCCAGTCTTGATGTCCTGGATTTGAGTGGCCACCAGCGTGGCACCATCGATGCGGTACAGGTAAGTCACCGAGGTGGTGGTTGTCACCGAGAAGAACTCTTCGGGAGTGCTCAAGGTGGCTGCGTCTAAAACGCCCGTAACATAGCTGGTGCCGCTCAAGCCCGTGATCAACTGTGTCGGGGACGTGAAGGTATCGTCCTTGTAGACGTCAAAGGTGTTCGTGGTTGAATCGTACAGCAGCAACCCATTCAATTTGCCGTTCTCGTACACCGATTGGATGTCGGTTGTGTTGATGCTCACCACGACCGGGGCCGTCGTCGGTGAATCCAGGTAGTGGACGACCTCGAAGGTGCCTCCTCCCGAGATGCACTGCGTTGACGTGCCAACCTCGATGACCGCGAACAGCGTTGTCGGCTGCGTGACGTCAGTCTCCGAGGAGAACCCGATCGAGCAAACCTGTTGGGTCGAAGGTAACGCCAGACTGCTGATCTGGGTTGGCTTCGGAACGCTCGACGTGCCAGCCAGCACCAAGCCAAAGATATTGGTGGTTCCTTTTGAGTTGGTGTCGGCATACATCATGACCTGAGGCGAGTATGTCGCCACGCCGCCTTTCGTGGAGATTTGCGTTCCGATCCCGAGTAGCTGGGTGTTGTCGGTGGTCACAAAAGTTGGAGCCGGCGACGAGGTCAGCTTGTCCGAGGGGATCAGGAACAGGCCGTTTTTCCCGGCCGGCGTCGCCTGGGGAATCGGGGATGCGGAATAGGGGATCCAATACGCGCCGCCGCCTCCGCCGGAACCAGATGAGCAGGCGACTGCGACGTTGGTCACGTTAGCTGTGCCCACTGTGCCCGAGCCGTTGGTGACCGTGCAGGTCTCCCCCGAGGGCTGCGTGCCGACCGTGACGTTGTACTTCGCGCCGGTGGCTAAGGCTGTTTTAAAGGTGAAGGTGCCGTTGGCCGTCACCGTGAGCGAATCGGCGCCGTTGTCGAGTAGCGTCACCGAAGTACTCGCGTTCAACCCACTGACGGTGCCGCCGATGGTAAAGGTTGACGTGGCTTTGCAGGCGACCGCGACGTTGGTCACGTTGGCTGCGACGACCGTGCCTGATCCGTTTGTGACCGTGCAGGTCTCGCCCGTGGGCTGCGTGCCGACGGTGACATTGTACTTCGCGCCGCTGGCCACAGGTGTCTTAAAGGTGAATGCGCCGTTGGCCGTCACCGTAAGCGAGTCGGCGCCGTTGTCGAGCAGCGTCACCGAAGTGCCGGAGTTCAGCCCGGAGACTGTGCCGCCGATGGTGAAGGTCTTTGCGGTGCAGGCAACTTTGACGGTAGTGACATTGGCCGCAACAACCGTGCCTGAGCCGCCGGTTACCGTGCAGGTCTCGCCCGTGGGCTGCGTGCCGACGGTGACGTTGTACTTCGCGCCGCTGGCTACAGCTGTTTTAAAGGTGAAGGCGCCGTTGGCCGTCACCGTAAGCGAGTCGGTGCCGTTATCAAGCAAGGTCACCGAACGGCCGGTGATCAACCCGGAAACTGTCCCGCCAATGGTGTAGGTATTGGCTTTGCAGGCGACTTTGACCGTAGTGACATTGGCTGTGCCCACCGTGCCTGATCCGCCCGTCACCGTGCAGAGCTCTCCCGCCGGCTGCGTGCCGACAGTGACGTTGTACTTCGCGCCGGTGACCAAGGCTGTTTTAAAGGTGAAGGTGCCGTTGGCCGTCAACTTGAGCGCATCGGCGCCGTTGTCGAGCAAGGTCACGGAGCGGCCCGTGATCAACCCGGAGAGTGTGCCACCGATGGTAAAGGTGGCTTTGCAGGCGACCGCGACCGTGGTCACATTGGCTGAGCCCACTGTGCCGGTACCGCCCGTAACCGTGCAGAGCTCGCCCGTGGGTTGGACGCTGACGGTGACCTTGTAGGCAGAGCCGCTCGCCACAGGTGTTTTAAACGTGAATTTGCCGTTAGCCGTCACCGTAAGCGAATCGGCGCCGTTGTCGAGCAGCGTCACAGAACGGCCGGTGATCAACCCCGAGACCGTGCCGCCGATGGTGAAGGTCTTTGCGGTGCAGGCAACTTTGACCGTCGTGACATTGGCTGTGCCCACCGTGCCCGACCCGCCCGTCACCGTGCAGGTTTCGGCCGTGGGCTGCGTGCCGACGGTGACGTTGTACTTCGCGCCGGTGGCCAGAGCTGTTTTAAAGGTGAAGGCGCCGTTGGCCGTCACCGTAAGCGAATCAGTACCGTTGTCGAGCAAGGTCACCGAACGGCCGGTGATCAACCCCGAGACTGTGCCACCGATGGTGAAGTTGGCGGCGTGTGCGTACGTCGCCGATGCAAGAGCCACAAGGCACGCTGATACGGCTGTAAATACCTTCCTACGATCGATGCGCATCTGATCCTCCGGGTGATTTCACGGCCTCCCATTAGAGAGGCGTAGCCACGGCGCTCTGCCCGCAGCGCATGGCATTTGATTTAGGGACAGTCTCTTCTCCGTAGCTTCCGCGAAAACGAGTATTGGGGCAGCTAGTCTCTGCCCCGGGGGGATGGTGGCGAATCATATCATTACTGGAGAAGAGAAGGAAAGCAGGTCGTATCGAGCTTGAGCCGTTTAGCGGGCGCGAGCGTAGCGGGAGCCCGCTGGCGAAATCTCGAACCCTGAATGCCAAGCGCAGCGCGGGCAGAGGGAGGGGGACCTCTGCCGGCAAGGGTCTAGAAGTAAGCTGGTAGCGCTACCGGGAATCGAACCCGGGTTTGAAGATTGAGAATCTTCCGTCCTAACCCCTAGACGATAGCGCCCCGGGAAGTGAGCCTAGAGTATAACAAAACCCTTCCCCCTTCCCGCGCGGTGACCGGCTCGGTGGTGTCCCTCGAGCCGCAGCGCAGTTTGTAGGACGCTACCCCTTTGTCCCTCCGGTTTCGTTTTGGAAATCCGTACCGGCGCATCGCTTTTATAACTGCAACTTGTTCGCTTCCACAGGCTCATCCGTTCTATAGTAGACATATCCTATGAACCAGAAACTGAACGCAGCCAGGAGGCTCCCTTAGCGACCTGTATGTCGTTCATTCGTCAACAAGTTCAATCATTCCTGAACCTAGGAGGATGCAAGGAGTACCCAATCATGGCCAGACCGAAATCCCCCAAGAAGAATACGAATGTCAATCAGCCAATCTCCCCCAACACCGAGTCCACCGTTTCCGCCGAGAGCCCGGTGGAAACGGCGGCGACAGCACTCCCCGTCACCGAAGTCACAAAGCCCAAAACCACAAGAACGCCGAGGAAGCCGGGAATCGTCAGGGGCGAGCCCCGGATGAATCTGGTTCCCATCAACATGGACGACGAAATCCGCCGCCTTGCCTACCTGCTCTCGGAGCGGCGCGGATTTGAGCCCGGTCACGAAACCGAGGACTGGCTGAACGCGGAGCGCGAAGTTCTCGGGCGGTACGAGCAGCAGCGCGCTTAGTTCCCGGTTGGAATCCCGTGGCGGCCGAGCCCCGGCCGCCGCCCGGCTGGTGCTGTATGCACCCACCCAGCATCCCGCACGTCCGATTCCTAGTTCTTCACATCTTCGCCGGTTTTTCCCCGTCCCAGTGCTGCTTTTTCCACCTTGTCCTACCGGCTGTCTTTTTCTGCCGGGCTCCGGTTGCTTGTGCCGTGGGTTTCTGAAAAAATGACTTGGGGTTCCACCACAATGGCGTTAATTGGCAGTTATGCCCTGCTCCTCGCCTTCGCGTTGAGTGTCTATTCATTTTTGTTTGGACTTCTCGCCCTGGTCTTCCCCGGCGAAGGCTCAGAGCGTGTGGGCGAAACCGCGCGCCGCGCCGGCGTGGTAGTTTTCGGAGCGGTGCTGCTGGCCGCCGTGGCCCTCGTGGTTGCCGCCTTCCGCGACGATTTCACCATCGCCTACATCTTCCACCATAGCAACCGCGATCTGCCCGCTCCTTACAAGTTCGCCACGCTGTGGTCCGGGCAGGAAGGTTCGCTGCTGTTCTGGTCGCTGCTGCTGGCCGGATACGGCTTCGTCCTGCGCCTGCGCTACAAAACCGATCCGCGCCTGTTCGCCTACGCCTCGGTCGTTCTTGCCGGAGTGCAAGTCTTCTTCCTGGCGCTGGTGCGCTTCGCGGCGAACCCCTTCGGCCTCATCGAAGGTCCGCTGCGCCCGGACGGCAGCGGCCTCAATCCGCTCTTGCAATACCCCGAGATGGTCATCCATCCCCCCATGCTCTATCTGGGCTACGTCGGATTCACCATCCCCTTCGCCTTCGCGCTGGGCGCTCTGATCATGAAGTATCCCGGCGAGAAATGGATCCACATCACCCGCCGCTGGACCATGGTTACCTGGGGATTCCTGACCTGCGGCATCTTTCTCGGCGCGCACTGGGCCTATGCCGTGCTCGGCTGGGGCGGCTACTGGGGATGGGACCCGGTCGAAAACGCGTCGCTCATGCCCTGGCTCGTCGGCACTGCCTTCCTGCATTCGGTCATGATGCAGGAAAAGCGCGGCATGTTGAAGGTCTGGAACATGTGGCTGGTCTTCGCCACGTTCTGGCTGGCCATTCTCGGGACTTTCCTTACGCGCAGCGGCATCATTAATTCGGTGCATGCCTTTGCCCAGTCTTCCATCGGGACGTGGTTCGCCTGGTTCCTGGCTATCAGCTTCGCGGTGTTTGTTTTCTTCTTCTTCAAAAACAAGGATCATCTGCGCAGCGAGCACAAGCTCGAGGCACTCGTCTCGCGCGAGTCGAGCTTCCTGTTCAACAATCTGCTTTTTGTCCTTCTCTGCCTCGACGTACTCTGGGGAACGTGGTTCCCGAAAATTTCCGAGCTGGTGCAGGGCAACAAAGTCACCGTTGGCGCACCTTTTTACAATCGCGTGGCCATTCCGGTTGCCCTGCTGCTCCTGATCCTCACCGCCGTCGGCCCTCTGCTGGCGTGGCGCAAAACATCGTTCGAAAGCCTGAAACGCAATTTCGCGTGGCCTACGATCGGCGCTGTCGCCGTCATGGCCTTCCTGATGATCGCGCCGCCAGCCTGGGGATCCCCTTTCGGCCTGCGCCCCTGGCAGGATGTTTCCTACTTCTACTCGCTGATGGCGATCGGCCTCGCCGTGCTGGTCACGCTCACCATCGCCAGCGAGTTCTACCGCGGCGGCCGCGTGATCTCGGACAAGACCGGCCAGGGCATGTTTGCCTCCATGGTGCAGCTTACGCACCGCAACACGCGCCGCTACGGCGGCTACATCGTCCACTTCGGCGTTGTGGTCGTTATCATCGGCCTCGCCGGCGCCGCCTTCAATCAGGACAAGGAATCAGAAAATGGAATGGGCTACGGCGACAAGATGACGATCGGCGCCTACACGCTGGTCTGCCGTTCCTACACCCAGGAAGACAAACCCAACTATGCCAGCGAGTGGGCCATCATAGACGTCTTCAAGAACGGGCGTCAGATCGACACACTCTATCCCGAGCGCCGCCTGTACAAGGCCAGCGCCCAGCCTTCGACCATGCCCTCGATCCGATCCACCCTGAGCGAGGATCTCTACCTTGTCTATGAGGGACAGAACGAGAAGGGCCTGCCGATCATCAAAGCGCATGTCAACCCGCTGGTGATGTGGATCTGGCTGGGGGTTTGGATCATTCTCGGAGGCACGGTGCTGGCTCTGGTGCCCAATGCGCCAGCTCCAGTGCGCGTCCTGGAAGCGAAACCGGTAGAGACGACTCCGAGTCTGGTCACTACGGGGGACTAGATCTGTGGGTTTTGTTCTGAATGTGGGGACAGCCGCCCACGGCTGTCCGCCGGGCGAAGCCCGGCTGTTTAGATAGACGCAACAACGGGAAAGGCACGACTTTAGTCGTGCCGCAAACGCAGCATTTGATTCGCGGCTTTAGCCGCTGAGGGCCACTGCATTCGGATGACAACGAAATCGAGTTCGATCCTCCGCCGGGCGCTGCACTGCAGCCTGATCTGCCTCGCCGTCTTCGCTTTTGCCGGCGCCGGCGACCCGGCTTCGCGCTTCAACGAGGTCGGCCATCAGCTCATGTGCATCTGCAGTTGCGGCCAGGTTCTCCTGGAGTGCAATCACGTTGGCTGCCCCGACTCCGATCGCATGCGCAACGAACTGACCGCCGCCATCGCCCGCGGTGATAGCGGCAGCCTGGTCGAGCAGGCCTTCGTGCAAAAATACGGACCGACGGTTCTGGCCGCGCCCACGACTGTGGGTTTTGATCGCGCCGCGTGGATCATGCCGTTCGTCGCGCTGGTCCTCGGCTTCGGCATCGTGATTTTTGTGGTTCGCGCCTGGAAGAACCGTCCCGAGCCCGCCCTGGCCGACGGCCTGCGTCCGGTCCGCGGCGCCGAACTGGACGAGTTCCGCGAGCAGGCACGCAAGGAGACCGACTTATGACCGTCGAATTAGCCGTCTGCCTTCTGGTCACCGCCGCCGCGCTGTTTTACGTTTTCTACCTGCCCGGCAAACTCTTTCTCGGGCCCGAGAAAACCCGGGCTTCGTATCTGCGCGAGCGCAAGGACGCCGTCTATGAAAATCTTCGCGACCTGAACTTCGAGTACTCCGCCGGCAAAGTTCCCGACGCCGACTACCAGTCGCTGAAGTCTTCGCTGCAGGACGAAGCCGCCACCCTGCTGGCTGAAATCGCCCGCCTGGAAGCCAAGGCCTCGACCGTGCCAGGAACACCGAGATCATGAACGAAACGGAAATCTCGAACACTGTCATGCTGAGCGAGGCGCCACAGGTTTATGTGGGGACAGCCGCCCTCGGCTGTCCAGTCGAGCGCAGCTCGACAGCACTCCGTCCATGCAGGCAACTGCCGGGCTCTGCCCGGCCCGACAGCCGGGAGCCTGCCCTGAGCCTGCCGAAGGGGCGGCTGTCGCCACATCGCTGTCTCATGTCGCTCGCCCTCCTCCTCTCCACCTTCGCCTCGGCCCAAACCCTCACCGGCACGGTCAAGAACGCTACTACCGGCAAAGCGGCCGGCGGCGATGAAGTCGTCCTGCTGAGCCTCGGCCAGGGGATGGAAGAATCCGGCCGCACCAAGTCCGACGCCAAAGGCAATTTCAGCTTCAAGCTGGATAACGCACAGTCGCCCCACCTTGTCCGCGTCATCCATCAGGAAGTCACTTATCACCGCATGGCTCCTCCGGGAACAACTTCGGTCGAGGTCGAAGTCTACGACGTAGGCAAGAAAATTGACGGCATTGAAGTCGTCGCCGACGTCATGCGGGTTCAAGTCGAGCAAGGACAGCTCGAAGTCATGCGCGCCTTCGCCGTCGAGAACAACTCCAAACCTCCGCGCACGCAGATGAATGAACGCAACCTCGAGTTCTATGTCCCCGAAGGCGCCCAGATCATTGAAAGCCAGGCCATGACGGCCAACGGGCAGCCGGTCAACTCCGCACCCGTTCCCGAGGACGACAAAAAGACGCGCTATGCGTACCTGTTCCCGCTCCGGCCCGGCACAACGCAGTTCCAGCTCGCCTACCGGCTTCCCTACACCGGCACCGCAAACATCGATCCCCGCAGCCTTTATCCTCTTCAGCATTTCGTCGCCATCCTGCCCAAGACCATGCAGTTCTCCGGTGCTCCCGGCGCGAACTTCCAGCCCATGAGTGATCCTCAGCAGCCCGACGCCAATGTTCAGGTCGCCTCCGGCACAACCCTGGGCCAGTCGCTGGCTTTCAAGATTTCCGGGGAAGGCACGCTGCAGGCTCGTCAGGAAGGCGCGGGCGCCCCCAGCGAAGGCAGTTCGGCTCAGGGCGATAATCGGCCCGGCGGCGGCCTCGGCCCGCCCATTGAGGCGCCCGATCCGCTGCAGCAACACCAGTGGCAAGGCATCGGTTATACCTGGTTGATTCTCGGAGGACTGACCCTGGCACTGGCCGGCGGCGGAGTCTACACCGCGTTTCGGCAACAAGCTGGCGCCCGCGCCGCATCCCGTCCGAAGGCGGTGCGACCAGTGGAACTCGATGCCGACGCCGGCTATGAAGAGATCGAGGCTGTCGCCGCCCCTGCCAGGCGCGGCGGCATGGCGCAGCCGCGCACGGAGGCGGTCTCAGCTTCTGCCATGCTCCTGGAGGGCCTGAAAGAAGAACTCTTCCAGCTCGAGGTCGAACACAAGCAAGGTCACATATCGCAGCAGGAATACGAGAAGACCAAGGCCGCCCTCGACCAAACCCTGCAGCGCGCCCTGAAACGGGCAACCCCGAAGACGACGTAGAGCAGAAGCGCGAGTTCGGACCTGCGGGTGCCCTATCCTTAGTCGCGTTCTTTGCGACAGGGTGGGGATTTTGACTTGCCGCCTGGGGCACCAAGGTCAAGGATGTGGGTTCATAAGGAAACGCTGTGTGTTCATAGGGAAAAGACCAGCGCCGGAGGCGCGTCCCGACAATAGCCCGGCGTTTCCAACGCCGGGTCTGTCCGCCGAAATCAGACTCGTCCCAGACCTAAGTCCCTATTCTGGAAGATTTTGCCCGCAACTGATTGAGCCCCATAGATCATTTCTCTGTTTTTCACGCTAACTCAATGATTCCAATAGACCGAGGGGGGAGGGGGGTACCCCATCCCACGCCGCGTTTTTCCCAAAACGGGAACGTGCATCCCAGCAAATCACGTATCATCCAATCAGGTGAGCTCAAAAACGACCATGGGAAACACATTCAAAACCGCACTCCTGCTGACGCTGATGACTTTGCTGCTGCTGTTCATCGGCCGCGCCTTCGGCGGCCAGAACGGGATGATTCTTGCCCTCATCTTCGCCGCCGTGATGAACTTCGTCTCGTACTTTTATTCGGACAAGATCGCGCTGGCCATGTACCGCGCTCAGCCCGTTACGCGCGAGGAACTGCCGCGGGCCTACGAGGCAGTCGAGCGCCTCACGCAGAAGATCGGCATTCCGATGCCGAAGATCTATGTGATCCCGACCGAGTCGCCCAACGCCTTTGCCACCGGACGCAATCCGAGCCACGCCTCGGTCGCGGTGACTCATGGGATTTTGGGGTTACTGAATGACGAAGAACTCGAAGGCGTCCTCGCCCACGAACTCGGCCACGTCAACAACCGCGACATCCTGATCAGTTCCGTTGCCGCCACTCTGGCAGGCGCCGTCACCATGCTCGCCAGCATGGGACGCTGGGCCATGATTTTCGGCGGCTATGGCCGCGGCGAGCGCGATAGCCGCGGAGGCGGTGGTCTTTCCGCTCTCTTTATGCTGATCGTGGCGCCGATTGCCGCCAGCCTGATTCAGCTCGCCGTTTCCCGCTCGCGCGAATATCAAGCCGACGCCACTGGCGCGCATTTCACCGGAAATCCGTACGCCCTGGCCAGCGCCCTGCAGAAGTTGGACGTCTACTCGCGCCGCGTGCCCATGCAAGCCACGCCGTCTACCGCACATCTGTTCATCATTCAGCCCCTGCTGGGCATGAGTCTCGGCAGCCTGTTCTCGACCCATCCGCCGATCGCGAAACGCATCGAGCGGCTCACGGGAAGGCCGGCGGAGTTTACGCAGTAAAGCCGTCAGCCCTAAGCCTTCAGCCGTCAGCCAAGACCTGTGCAAGGGATGCGAGTGTTTTCGTTCTCAGAGTGATAGAAATCGGATTGTCATTCCGGGCGTAGCTAAGGAATCTGGGCTTAGCTGACAGCTGACGGCTGAAGGCTGACAGCTGCTCCTGTGACGTAGGTAACTCCATGCGCTGCCGAGGTGGATAGTAGAATCCTGATGATGTCGCCTGAGACCGCTATCGCCGTTTCGCCCAAAGCCAAGGAACTGGAGAAGGCCCTGCACCGCGTGATTCGGGGCAAGGACGACGTGGTTCGCCTGGCTCTGGTCGGTATTCTCGCGCGCGGGCACCTGCTCATCGAAGGTGTTCCCGGCGTGGGCAAGACTACGCTCGGACAGGCCCTGGCTCGCGCCATTGATTGCACTTTTCAGCGCGTACAGTTCACCAGCGACATGCTGCCCTCAGATGTGCTCGGCATCTCGGTCTATTCGGCGCTGGAGCAGCAGTTCGAATTCAAGCGCGGCCCGATCTTCACCAACGTCCTGCTGGCGGACGAAATCAACCGCACCACTCCCAAGACGCAATCGGCGCTGCTCGAAGCCATGAATGAAGGCCAGGTCACAGTGGACGCGCACTCCTACGAGCTGCCGCAACCGTTTCTGGTGATCGCGACGCAGAATCCGGTCGAGCACCATGGCACGTATCCTCTGCCCGAGTCGCAACTCGACCGCTTTCTCCTGCGCGTGCGCATGGGATATCCCGATATCCAGGCCGAACGCGAAATCCTGCGCTCCGAAGCCGGCGCGTCGCAGATCGCTGTCCTTCGCCCAGTTCTCACCGGCGCCGATGTGGTCGAAATGCAAAGAGCGGTGAAGCAGATTCGGGTGGATGAATCGCTGGTGAGCTACGCTCTGGAAATTGTGCGCCGTACGCGCGAGTCGGAATTTCTCACGCTGGGAGTTTCTCCCCGCGGATCGCAGGCTCTCTACCGCGCCGCGCAAGCCATGGCTTTTCTCGAAGGCCGCACCTTCTGCACTCCCGAAGATGTCAAACCGCTCGTCGTTCCCGTCTTCGCCCACCGCGTGGTGGTCAACAGTCTCTACGCCTCAACCCTGAAGAAATCCGAGCAGTCGGATCAGGTGCTGCAGGAGATTGTGGAGAGTGTACCGGTTCCGGTGTAAGGGCAGTTGCCAGTGGTCAGTTCTTTCCTTCCTCTGTGGTTAGATCTTTCTGGCGTAGCTAGTTCTCTTCCGGCTTAGCCCAGCGCGGGACCAGGTCTGCCGTTAGCGTCGCCGGAACCAGGACCCGGAAAACTCCGTCACCCTTGTCGTCGATGAAGGTCGCGTAGAAGATGCACAGCATTTCACTATCAACTACCCATTTCCCATTGTGCCGGTGTGCCACAACCGGAATCAAACCGTAGGAATAAGCTACAACGCGGTTGTCCACTTCCCACCGAATGATCGTCGCTTTCACCTGAGCAGCGTGCATTCGCTCCCGCGCACCGTTTAGAACGAACTCTTGAGCTGGGAACTCCACAATGTAAGGAGACGCATGTGGCAGAAGATAAGCTGTGGCTCCAGTAATTGGCTTGGAAATCGGTGCCCCGTAGGAATTTGCGCTTTCCTTTGTATCGAAGTCCGTAATGCCCGGCAACTTCCATCCTTCTGTCCGGTAGTATTGGGGCATCGCAACGGGACTGTACTCGAAGTTGCAGGCGGCGACCGCAGTCGACAACGCCATCAGAACGACGGCGGCGCATAAGTACCGCATGGCGCGATTATACGCTGAGTGCATGCGGAAGGAAGCGACCTGAGTGCCGCTCGGTCTATTCGTGCCGCTATAATTCTTCCGTCATGTCCTTCCTTCGCTACTTAGTGCTGCTCTCGCTCATCGTCTGGATCGGCGGGCTGATCTTCTTTGCCTTTGTGCTCGCGCCCACGGCGTTTCAGGTGCTTCCCGACACCCACCTTGCGGGCAACATAGTCGGACGCGCGCTGGGCAAGCTGCACTGGATTGCCATCGTCTCCGGCATCGTGTTCCTGCTCAGTTCCCTGCTCTATAGCTACCTTACCGATGGCACTGCGCATGTCTTCGCCATGCGTCACGTGCTCATCTGCCTGATGCTCGGGCTGACGCTGTTCTCGCAGTTCTGGATCATCCCGCGCATGGACACGCTGCGGGCACAGGTCGGCGACTTTGCCAAGGTCACGCTCGACAATCCCACCCGCGTGCAGTTCGACGCGCTTCATGTGTGGTCCACGCGCGTGGAAGGCGCAGTGCTGCTGCTGGGATTGGTGGTGGTGTATTTAACGGCTAGCGCTTTCCATCAGCGCTGAGAGTCTCAGGGAGACAGAAGCCATAAAAGCCTTTAACCGCGAAGAACGCGAAGAAAAGCCGCGGAGGGCGCAAAGAACAACAAGTTTATCTTCGCGCTCTTCGCGGCCTTTCTTCGCGATCTCTTCCGCGCTACCGCCGCCCACTCAGCGCGTCGTGGCGGAAGCAGGTGACCACGTGGTCGTTCACCATTCCGACCGCCTGCATAAAGGCGTAGCAGATGGTCGAGCCGACGAAGTTGAAGCCGCGGCGCTTGAGATCTTTGCTCATGGCGTCAGATTCGTTAGTGCGCGCGGGAACCTGGCGCAGCGACTTCCTCTTGTTGATTCGCGGCTTGCCGCCTACGAACTGCCAGATGTAGCGGTCGAAGCTGCCGAACTCCTCCTGCACGCGGAGAAACGCCTTCGCGTTCCCGACGGTGGCGCGAATCTTCAGCTTATTTCGGATAATGCCGGGATCGCGCAGCAGTTGCTGCACCTTTCGCCGATCATAGCTGGCGACACGAGCAGGGTCGAACCCGTCAAAAGCTTTGCGGTAGTTTTCCCGCTTGCTGAGAATCGTGTTCCAGCTCAGCCCCGCCTGCGCGCCTTCCAGGATGAGGAATTCAAAGAGCGTGCGGTCGTCGTGCACCGGCACGCCCCATTCTTCGTCGTGATAGCGGATGGAAAGTTCGTTACTCGCCCATCCGCAACGCACACGCTGGCGGGAATCTTTGACCACAGAGGACACAGAGTCTCCGAGGACGACTCAAAGATTCTACTGCAGCGACTTGGGGTCGGACTTGTTCACCGGCGATTTGGCATCGAGCAAGGAGACGAGTTCCTGCGCACACGCCGGAATGCCGACCTTGCCCTGACGGATAATCTCCTTCGCGGTCAGCTCTTTTCCGTACAGTTTCTGGTTGGCGCTGCCGTCGGAGCGCAGGGTCGAGCCTTCCAGAGAGACCCCCGCAAACAACCCCTTGCTGCGCGAATACGAAAGGATCTCCGCACTCATCACAATGTCGGTAGCGCCCTCCGCGGTGCGTCCCTTCGGGCCCGCAGCCGCCGAGGCGTCTGCGCCGAGCTTCACCTTGCTGTGGAGGAGCGATTCCGCGCCTTTGGGATTCATTACGAGGAGGACGAAGTCCGTCGCCTGTCCACCCAGCTGAAATCCTATGCTGACGCCTTCGAGAGCATACAGCGCGGGAGCACCCCACTTGCCTTTGTAGTGCTCTCCGCTGCGGCACACCATCACGCCGCGGCCGTAGCTGGCGCCGACACCGAGGGCTCCTTTCTTCACGGACGGCAGAACGATCACGCACTCCGCCTTGTCGAGCAGGTCCTGCGGAATATCGTCAGGAATGTTCAGAATCTCTTTCATGACGACTCCGGCGCCTTTGACGCGATCTTCTTCGCGCTCGTCATTGGCGGCAAAGACTGTAGCCCCCGAGAGGAGAACGACCACGAAACATGCTAAGAATTTCTTCATGCATACCTCCAAAGTGAGATTTTAAGGAAGCTCGGCTGAGTTCGGAGCGCGAACTTTCAACTCTGAATCGAATTGGCTAACGCCCAGTGGTCAGCTACCATCGCGCAACTGATAGAATCTGCAAGTTTTGTGCCATGACCAAACGTGTGCTCCTTTTGTAACTTGGCATGTCGGCTAGGCCCTCCTAAAGTCAATGAGATAGCGACGGCCGGCGAGGACCCGGTTTCGGCCTCTGGCGTGCATCTAATGGTTAGGAAGTGTCTTCGGACGGGTTTAGAGTGCAAATTTTGGATTTTCCGGGCATGAAGTACACGAAGGCCTATTTTCGGTTCCTGACGCTGACGCTGGCGATCGCACCGTTCGCGAGCCATTCCCAGGCGCAGGCTCTTTACACTCCAGATACGTCGAGCCTCAGTGCGTACAACATTGCGCGCCCTGCTGCCGAGAATTCCAATTCCGACGACCAAGCTGCGATTCTTACGATTCACTCGCGGGTCAACGAAGTGAATGTGCTCTTCATCGCGACCGACAAGCACGGCAAGTTCGTTCGCGATCTGAGCCAGAAGGATTTCACCATTCTGGACGACCACAAGCCGCCGCAGGCGATTCTCAACTTCCGGCGGGAAACCGATCTGCCTCTGGACCTTGGCATGTTGATTGACGTAAGTGGGTCGGTGGACAGCCGCTTCGATTTTGAGCAGAACGCGGCCATTAGCTTCCTGCAGCACACCCTGCGCGCCGGCTTCGACAAGGCCTTCCTTGTCGGCTTCAACAGCCACAGCCAACTGGCTCAGGATTTCACCGACAACGTGCAACTGCTCTCGGTGGGCGTGCACAAACTGCACGACGGCGGCGGAACCGCCCTCTATGACGCCGTCTACCATGCCTGCAAAGAAAAATTCCTCAAAGACCGCTCCGAGCATCCGGTGCGTAAGGCCATCATTGTGGTGAGCGATGGGGAAGATAACCAGAGCGAAGTCTCGAAGGCGCAGGCCATCGAGATGGCGCAACGCGCCGAAGTCATCATCTACGCTATTTCCACCGACGACAGCGGCCTGGTGATGCGTGGCGACAAGGTGCTCGCACAGTTGGCCGAAGCGACCGGCGGCCGCGCGTTTTTCCCCTTCAAGATGAAGGACATTACGCACTCCTACGCCGCCATTGAAGACGAACTGCGCAGCCAGTATGTTGTCTCCTACAAGCCCGCCGATTTCGATGCCGACGGACGCTTCCGTTCCATCGAGATCTCTTCGCTGAAGAAAGACCTGCAGGTGCGGGCGCGCAAGGGATACTTCGCACCGCAACAGTAAGAAAAGCAGTGGTCAGTGATCAGTGGTCAGTCCTTGATTTCCATTCCCTGTTTGGCCGGTTCTGACTCATTTCTCGTGAATCCCTTATCGCAGAATGCGAAGCAGCGCTCCGCTTTCACGTTTGCGAGAGTGCTCACACTGTGTTAACGTCCCATTGATTTCCGGTTTACGATTTCCGCTTCACTCTTCCGCGTGCTGAGGAGACGCTCATCATGGCTATCATTTTCCTGGTAATTCTGGTGGTCATCGCTGTTGTGCTGATCGGGATGTACAACAGCCTGGTGCAACTGCGCGTACGCTGCGATTCGGCGTGGTCCGATATTGACGTGCAGCTCAAACGGCGGCACGACCTGATCCCAAACCTGGTCGAAACGGTGAAGGGATATGCGGCTCACGAGAAAGGGACATTCGAGAACATTGCCAAGTTCCGCTCGCAGGCGATGCAGGCGGTGGGCCCGGAGGACAAGGCTGTCGCCGAAAATCAACTGACCGGCGCGCTCAAGAGCCTGTTCGCCGTGGCCGAGAACTATCCGGAACTCAAGGCTTCGGAGGAGTTCACGCAACTGCAGGGATCACTGAGCCAGACGGAAGACTCCATTCAGAACGCCCGCCGTTATTACAACGCAGTGGTGCGCGACCTGAACACCAAGATTCAATCGTTCCCGACCAACATTCTGGCCGGGATGTTCGGGTTCACAGCGCGGCAGTTCTTCGAAACCGCCGCTGCTGACCGCGAGCCAGTGCAGGTGAAGTTCTAGGCGATTGAATCAATGAGTCATTGGGGAATTTGGTAATGTGAAAACTGCAAAGAAGATTTTCTTCCTCGCGCTCCTGTTCTCCGCCCTCACGGGTATCGCGGCGGCCAAATCCTGGCGGGTCGCCGATTTTCAGGATCACATCCACGTCAACCAGGATGGCAGCGCGGAGGTGACCGAGCGCATCACCCTGGTCTTTGTGGGCGAGTGGCACGGAATTCACCGCACGATTCCCATCGCATATCCCGGGCCGAACGGCACCAACTACGAGCTCTACCTCAACGTCATAAGTGTCGGCGACGGCGAGGGCGGAACCCTCAAGTACGACTCCTCCACTGCGAACGGTTCCCGCGATTTAAAGATCTACATTCCGGGCGCGGTGGACACGACGAAGACGGTCGAAATCACCTACCGGGTGCGCAACGGCACACGCTTCTTCGACGACCACGACGAGTTCTACTGGAACGTTACCGGGAACGACTGGCCGGTGCCGATTGATCACGCGGCCGCAACCGTGCGCTTTCCGGATGCTGCTGCGGGCTCGCTAAGAGCGCAGGCGTTTACCGGCGTGTATGGATCGAGCGAGCGTGACGCGACCGCCAAGGTTGACGGCGCGGAGGCGCAGTTTGAGACCAACAATCCGCTGCCCATGCGCGGCGGGATGACGATTGACGTTTACATCCCAAAAGACATTCTGCGAGAGCCGGGCGCGTTCACGCGGTTTCTGTGGTTCATTGGCGGGAATGCTGTCGTCTTTTTTCCCCTGGTGACGCTCGCCGTAATGTTCCTGCTGTGGTGGTACAAGGGACGGGATCCTGATCCCGGCGTGTCGGTCGCACCCATGTACGAGCCGCCGCCGGGCATTTCCCCGGCCGAAGCTGGCACGCTGCTCGACGACACGATTCATCCGCGCGATATCACATCCACCATGGTGGACCTGGCGGTGCGGGGCTACATCAAGATTGAAGAGACGGAGGATAAAGGACTGGTCTTCACCCACAAGGATTATGTCTTCCATTTGCTCAAACCCATGGCCCAGTGGACCGACAAGGATCTCGCTCCGCATGAGCGGGTGATGCTGGAGAACGTGTTTCAGGGTGGCTCGGAAACGCGGCTCTCGAATCTGAAGAACCGTTTCTATACTGCCGTGCCCGTGATCCGCCAGGACATTATGGCGGCGTTGAAGAACAAGGGCATCTACCTGCTTGACCCGGAGTCGGCGAACGGGTACAGCATTGGAGCCGCGGCCGTGATTCTCATCCCCTTCGCCATTTTCCAGTACATGGGATGGGCGAACTTCTTCAACTCGATTCCGTTGTTGATCGTGAGCGTGCTGATCGCGGCGTTGATCTGGTGGCTGTTTGCGCGGGTGATGTCGGCGAAAACGGTCAAAGGAGCGCGGACCCGCGTCGCGGTGCTCGGCTTCCAGGAGTTCATGAATCGCGTGGATGCGGAACGGCTCAAGCTCATGCCGCCGACTACATTCGAGAAATTTCTGCCGTTTGCGATGGCGCTCGGGGTGGAGCATCATTGGGCGCAGGCGTTCGCGGGAATCGTGAAGGATCCGCCGCAATGGTATGTGGGGCCGGGCGGCCCGTACAGCGGGTTCAATCCAATCTTCTTTTCCAGTTCGATGCACAACATGGCGACCGACATGCATCAGGCCTTTGTCTCCGCCCCGCGCGCCAGTTCGACCGGTTCTGGCTTTGGCGGAGGAGGGTTCGGTGGAGGCGGTGGCTTCTCCGGCGGCGGATTCGGCGGCGGAGGCGGCAGCGCGTTCTAGGAAGTGCTGACTGAGAAGTTAGCAGCTTGCCGGGCCTTCTTCATTCTCTCTCCCAGACATGAAGGATGGACCGCGATTACTTCGCGGTCCATTTCGGCAAGTACGCGGGATTTTGCTGCCCGTCTGCCGAGGCAGAAGATTCCCCAGCGGGGCGATATCTATTCGATCTCGAAACTCACGTACATCAGACCGCCGTCGCGCTCGATTTGAAGCGCGACTGGATCGCCGGTTTTCAATGCACCTACGGCGGCACGCAGCGAGTCCGTGGAATCGATTGGAGTGCTGTTGAGCTGGTGGATAATGTCGCCGGCTTGCAGTCCGGTGTCGGGCAGAATCAGGTCGGCAGCCCGTCCCACCACAACTACCCCGGAGGGAATGCGCAGCGATCCCAGGCGGGGAAGCAGGTCACCGCTGAGATCGATCGCAAGAACACCCAGACGCGGGATCAGACTGTTTTCACGATTGACAGCGTCGAGAAGCTGGTCCATCTGATCGTGGTGCTCGATCGCCGGGATGTACAGCGTTTTCTTTTCACTGCCGCGCAGAATCTCCAACTTGACCACCTGGTCGAGACGATGCAGGTAGAGCGCAGCCGAGAGCGACGGCAGGGTTTCGATTCGTCGTTCATCGGCGGAAAGGACGATGTCCTGGATCTTAAGGCCGGCCGCGGCGGCAGGACCGTCGGGGGTCACGTCCACGACGACGACTCCCCAGTGTTGCGGGAGACGGAGAGCGTCAGCCAGGGTGGGCGTGATCTCCTGCGCCACCGCGCCGATTTCGACGCGATGGACGTGCCCGTATTTGCGCAGGCTTTGGTAGACGAAATCAACCACGCGCGCCGGAATCGCAAAGCCCAGGCCCTCGCTGCCTCCACCTTGCGACAGGATGAAGGTGTTGATCCCGAGGACAGCGCCGTTCATATCCACCAGCGGACCTCCGCTGTTGCCGGGATTGATGGGGGCGTCGGTCTGAATGTAGGTCAGGGGTTTGGCAGGATCGGCCTGGCGGGCTACGGCGCTGACCACTCCCATGGTGACCGAGTTCTGCAGGCCTTCGGGGCTGCCGATGGCGAACGCAAGTTGCCCGACGTGCGGCCGTTGGCGGCCTAGGATAAGGGAAGGCAAATCGGTCTCATCGATTTTGAGGAGGGCCAGATCGGTGTCTTTATGTTGGCCCACGAGCCGCGCTTCCAGGATGCGGCGCTTCCCGATCGGCACCTGGCCGGCAGAGTCACCCATGGGCAGCGGCAAGGCGACGCGAATGCGCTGTGCGCCCTCCACCACGTGGGCGTTGGTCATGATGTAACCGCTGGGGTCGACGATCACGCCTGAGCCCACCGCCTTCTGGCGGACGATGAACGCCGTCTGGGATCGATCCTCCTCGCGAAGCGAACCGTATCCCGTCACCAGAATCTGCACTACCGCGGGAGACACCCGGGCGGCAAGGCTTTCCAGTGCCCCGTTGAGCTGGGCCAGAACATCTTCGGGCTTACGAGAAGGCTCGCTGATGGCTTGACTGGATTGCCCCGGCGACTTCGTGGCAGACGCCTGTGCGGTCGTCTTCCCGTTTGGACGTTGATCCGTTGCAGATTGTGCGGGAGAAATCGAGGTGCTCAGAGACATCGCAAGAAAAAGCACACAGGCTCGAGACGAAATCGAGCGTGGTGTCAAGGCGGAAGCGAAAGACATGGGTATACTCCGTGCTCTGCGAAAGTTCATTGTCCAGCGACGATCTGGCGCATACAGTATGGCGTGCCCCTAATGGGTTGCCACCCATCGGGAGTTTCCGGTGGGCAAGATGGGCATACGGTCACCACAGCCGTGGCGTGGGCCTGCGCAAAAGCGCTGAATACCTTCTGCCGTACATCTGGGGTAGATTGCCAGAACTCCAGCGATCCGTGATTCATGCCCATAATTTCGGCCACAATCCGCACCTTGGCCAAGCGCGCCCAATACGCACCGGTTCCGTCCCCGATGACCGCGACTTTGTCTCCGGGCCGTATCCCCAGGTGCCAGAGTTGTTCGGCAGCCAACGCATCCTGCAAAGTTGAGTTTGGTCCCACCCCAGGAATCGCCAAGTGGTTCATGACGACGCGGACGGTATAGTCCGCCGTGCCCAGCGTCAGCGCCAAAAACGTCGCAATTGCCACATAGATGGATGCCCTCTTCTCCTCGTTGCGAATCTGAGTGGCTGCGATCAATGAAATGAACAGCACAAGCAAAAAGCCGCCAAGATAGCGGTCATTTTCGATAAGCGGAAGGTACATCGCCAGGCCGGCGGCAGACGTCGCCATCAGCGGCCACACGCTCCCCAGGTTCGACCACCATGGATGTCCACTGAGCAGTGCCAAAACGAGGATGCCCACGACCAAGGCTGGCCTTGCCAGGATCAGAAGCCTGATCTCACTCGGGACAGTGCCAGCTAGCACCTCGAGTTGAGGTTTCAATCGAAAATGCCCTTGCAGGCCCTCGTTCCAATAGGAGGGATCGGTCCAGGGCGGATAAGTGCCCACGACCGGGCCATCAAACTCGAAAACCGGAGGATGCTGAAACAGTTGCCGTGTAGGATGCAACGGCGTCCCGCTTTGCGGTTCTCGCCCCTGCCAGTTTCTCGTTTGAGTTCGGGGCGAAACATTCCACGCGTAATTCACCCTTCCGGAGTCCCCGAAGGTGAAGCGGCTCTTTTGGTGCGAAAGGAGAAGGATTAACGGCGCCGAGGTGCACAGAAAAACCACGCTTGCCATCGCGATACCAATACGCCAAGTCCGCTCCGAGCGCCTCCAGCAGTAGCCCACCGCGAGAACTACAGATCCAAGCGGAAAGAATATAGCCTTTGTCCAGTAGCCGATACCGAGGATGAGGCCCAACAGCGCGAACTTCCACAGGGTGTCGCCGGCTCGAAGCCGCAACAACATGCCCGCTGCCAGAGAAAAAACCGCCATCACGGCAAGATCGGGGCAGACGCTGTAAACTGTTTCGACCTCCAGCGCGATCCACCAAAATATCGGGTACGCTAACAGCCACAGCGCCCAATCCGGCAACTTCTCCGCGTGATCGAGCTGCGCTCTTGATAGTTGCTCCGAGCGGAATACCAGTAACCCGCTCACCAGGAAATGAAACGTAAGAAGCGCGATCCCGAAGATCACGAAGTTGACCGCGTGAACCACGGGAAATTCCCATCTCGGCGACGGTTTGACTATTCCTACGACCAACCCAACGGTCCACGGATACAGCGGACTCCACCATGCGTTGATCGCATTCGCCCAGTCGCGACGGAAAAACGAGTCACCCACATCGAGATACGACATGCCGTCCGGATTCATCGAGTAGCGACCCACCCAGGCATGAATTGCACCAAGAACCAGGGTCAGGAAGATGAGCGAACGGTCCACCGATTTTGACGCGATAGGTCTATTCCACATTTTGGTAGGGGAAATCAACGAATAAACTGCGGGCTAGTATAGCAGCGGCAAAAGAATGCCCCATAACCCGGCCTCCGGCGTTTAGCGTACGCTGGACGAGTCGCCTAGCTCCGAAGATTGGCGAAACGCCCTTATTCTCAAGGGGGGAACCTAGTTGCTACCGTCAGAATTCTCACCGTGCGGGCCGGGAGGACCATTTGCGCCCGAGGTATCCGGGCCCGGAGAAGGATTGTTCGGGCCTGGGCTGTTTGGGTCGGGATTAGGATTATTCGGGTCTTGGGGACTCTCTGGATCTGGAGGGTTATTGGGAGGATTAGGGCCCGGAGACGGGCTTGGACCCGGTTCAGGCTCTGGATCTTCAGGGCAGCCAGCCTGCTGGGCCTGTTGTACAAGTTGGTCTATGTTCTGTTTGACTGGATCGGCATTTGCGTTGTGCTCCGCAGCCGCCGTGTCAATCACGGATTGATCGTTGGAGTAACCCGCTGCCCAAGCGGGTCCGTAGCTTGCTGTATAACCGCTGGCATAATCATTCTGCAGCGTAGGATCTGAGAATGTGGCGGGCGGCGTAGGCGCAGGCGGCTGCAGGTTGGGCGTTCCGCTATCCTGCCGCCCGTCCGCAAGTCCGTCGGTGTAGCCTTGATCGATTCCGTCCAGGTAGGCGTAGAGCTGCCGAATGCCCTGTCTGAGCTCGGCGCAACTCGGCGTTCCGCTTGGGGTTCCGCCCATCTGTCCTCCCTTGGCCGAACTCTCCCCCCGGCAAAGACGGCGACGATTATACACCGGTGTTCCCGAGTTCTTTCGCCAACCTCGGGCGCGTGCTGCACATTGACGAAAGTCCGAGGGGGAAGCCTAGTTGCTACCGTTAACTAACGGGTTATCAGGCTTTTACCCGGATGTCTTTCGTGATATAACCCGTGCTGAGCGTAAAAGTGGGCCTGCGCCCGCCAGGAGCTTGGTTTGACGACCTTGGCCTCATTCGCAGACGAGCAACAAACAACAGGCCAGTCTAGAGGAGGTACCGTGGGCGAAGAAGCACGGACCGGAAAAAGGTTTCCACTGGAATTGCCGATTAAGATTCATAAGGGTGAAACCGGCGGGGACGCCAAAGGAGTGACGGGGAATCTCAGCGCAGCGGGCGTGTACATCCGCGCCGATGCTTCGCTGGAGATTGGTTCGCCCGTGGAATTTGAAATCACGCTGCCGCCGGAGATGACGGGTGGTCCGGAGAATGTGACCATCCAGTGCAAGGGGCGGGTGGTGCGCGCCGACGAAACTGGCAGCGGTGGAGAAGGCCGCGGCGTGGCATGCGTGATCGACTCTTATGAGTTCGTTAGGAACTCTTAATGTTTTTGAACCAGATTTTTTGGGAGCGCTGACAAATGCTCAAACTGATTCTGGCCGATAACCAGGCAATCTTCAGGGCGGGGATCGCCAAAGTACTGGCGGTCGAAGACGAAATGCGCATCGTGGCTCAGGCGCAAACGCCGGAGCAGATGTTCATGGCGGTGGACAAGTTCCGCGCTGCTGTGCTGGTGGTGGCGGCGGGATTCCACAACGATTTTGCCGCCATCGTGCTGGCCGTGAACAAAGCCAAGACGCGCTTGATCGTATTGGCCGACACGGGCGAAAGCGCGCAAAAACACATGGCGAACGGCGCTCATGGCGTCGTTTACCGCAACGTTACCAGCGCCGCGCTGGTGGATTGCGTGCGCAAAGTGGCGCGCGGCGAAACCTGGGTGCAGGACGTCGCCGTACCCAGCGAACTCACCGAGAACGATATGGTGGGATTGCGCGTGCGCGA
>Ga0209517_10001925_pt1 | contig 30400 bp, 26 predicted proteins | sample PeaSoiMetSII2010_FD_187695 | JGI IMG/M metagenome (GOLD analysis project Ga0209517, IMG submission 187695) | Peat soil microbial communities from Weissenstadt, Germany - SII-2010 (SPAdes) (version 2) | ecosystem: Environmental > Terrestrial > Soil > Wetlands > Peat | place: Germany...
GAGGAAGGGGATCATAGCAGCACGCACCTGGCGGCGTGGCCGCTCTGCGCGGGGCGAAATTCAGGGACAGCGATTTCGCAATCATCGCGGCGATAATCGCAACGCGGCGCGAACGCGCAGCCCGTGGGAAGTTGCGTCAAGTTTGGGACGGTTCCGGGAATTGGTTTGAGCTTGCCGCGTTCGAGCGTGGGGGAAGCAGCCAGCAAGCCTTGCGTGTAGGGATGCAGCGGATGCAGGAGGACATCAGCGGCCGGGCCTTGCTCGATGATGCGACCGGCGTACATTACCGCGATACGGTCCGCGACGTTTGCCACGACGCCGAGATCATGGGTGATGAAGAGCAGACCCAATTCCATTTCGCGCCGCAAACGGTCCAGCAACTCGAGGATTTGTTTTTGAACGGTGACGTCGAGTGCCGTGGTGGGCTCATCGGCGATCAACAACTTGGGACGCGCCGCCAGAGCCATGGCGATCATGGCGCGCTGCCGCAAGCCGCCGGAAAGTTGATGCGGGAATTGCTTCGCGCGAAGTTCGGGCTCGGGTACGGCGGCATGCTCGAGCGAGCTGAACACACGGCGGTCCACCAAGTTGCGCGGGACGGCCGGTTCGTGGGCCCAGATGGCCTCGGCAATCTGCGTGCCGATGCGCAGGACTGGATTCAGCGAGGTCATGGGCTCTTGAAAAATCATGGCGATTTCGCGGCCGCGGACCTGGCGCCATTCCTGCTCGCTTTGGCGCGTCAGATTTTTCTGCCTGCCTTCGTCAGAGGTCAGTATGGCATCGCCGCTTACGCGCGCGCCCGGCGGCAGAAGTCCCATCAGCGCGAGCGAGAGCATGGTTTTCCCGCTGCCGGATTCGCCGACAAGCCCGAGCGATTCCCCCGGCGCAATGCGCAGCGTCACTTCATTCACGGGGCACACCCAGCCGGCAGCGGTGGGAAGCTCGACTGTCAGCGAACGAATGTTCAGCAGTTCGCTCATCGCCCCTATCATACGGTTTCGCCGAAGCGTTGGGGCAAGAAAGCCAAGGTTGTTGCTGGAACAAAAGGGAGTTCCGCATAGCGCAAATCCTCTGAACCTGTCACGCCGTAAGCGAGGGCCGCGGCTAGAATAGAGCCATGAGCAACATAACGTGTCCTCTCTGTGGCGCGCCCATCACGACGCCCGGGCTATTCGGCCAGGGCAAGCCCTTTTGCACACAGTGCGGTTGGAATTTGCAACGCGTTCAAAGTTCGATGAATGCGAATTCGCGGATTGCGATGATGCTGATGGCGGGATTCGCCGTCCTGGCGATGGGCCTGTTTTTGGCTTCGTCCAATAGGCGAGGTGATCCGCACCTTGTTCTCCTCATTGCAATCCTGGGCATCTTTGCGCTGGCGGTCGGAATTCCATATTGGAGTTATGTTTCCCGCAAGCGCGCCATTGCTGCGGCCAAGGCGGTTGTTCCGATGCAAGGCGTACAGACCCAGCCTATCCCGGACGCCTTTTTGCAGAGGGTTCAATCCCTGTCGCGGCCACGCCGCGTACAATTCAGATTTTTAGGGGCCCCCGCCGTGATCCTGATGTTCGCCTTTGTGATCCTCGCCGGAGTAATGTTCTTCGCCATGGCCCGCGTGGGACCGCCCGGAGTCCCGAGGAGCGTCCCGCCGACTCCGTATTTCGTGTTTCTTGGCCCGATCGGCTTTGTAGTTCTGATTGTAGGGATCGTAATACTACCGGCGCTGCTGAAGGAGAAACGGAATCGGCCATTATTTCAGGATGGCGAAGTGGCCGCGGCGCGGGTGGTTGCGCAGCGCATGATAATGCAGGGAAAAACGAGCTACAGCCAAATTGATTATGAATTTCGCGTTTCCGGCGGCCAGACGATTCGAAACACGGAGAGGGATTTGAGCCAGAAGGTTTTCGAGGACATGCTGATTCCGGTTTTCTACGACCCGGTCAATCCGTCGCGGTGCGCGGCGCTTTGCGCGAGTTACTCCAAGCTGCCGGACGCGGAGGGCTGAATCACCTCTTGGCGAGTGGAAGAACGAATTTCAACGCTGTGTGCGTTTCGGAAAAGCCGACCACTTTGATGTCCTTCAAGCCCGCTTTCCTTCCCGCAGAGAGCACGTCTCCTTCGGTGATGACCTTTTGCCCCTTGGGATAGACGATCCAGAGCGCGCCATCCTTCTTCAGAAAAGGCAGAAGTTTCTTGATCTTTGCCAACTTGCTGGCAGTCTCTGTTCCAAAAAAGAGCACATCGCAATCTTTCAGCGGCTTTCCCGTTGTCAACTGGCCGGCACGTTCCTTTAGTTGCTTCAGGAAATCGGCATCCGCGATGCCGAGGACGGAGACTTTTTGCCCTTCCTTAACGCCCACCTTCTCGAAGGGGGTTTTGGGATGAAGAATCTTGTGAGCCCAATTCTCCGCCTGCGGCCCGAGGAGGAATGCTGCCTTTCCGCCGGGAAAGTTGAGAAGCAATTCGCCGTTTGTGGCGTTAACTGATTTTATCTCGCGGAAGGCGATCTTCAGACGAAAATCCCCGCGGAAGAGGATTTCACTGGTTTCGAGGAGCGCTTTCCCCGTGGATTCCTGCTTGCCAAAGCGGACAGTGCAGGTCAATTCGTTTCCCATGTATTCGTCTCCCCCTTGAAGTGAAATCCGGCATTATCCGTCATCAAGATAAGCAAAGTCCGATAGTAAACTATCAGACTCAATGGCCACCGCCGCAACAAATCGTGTGGATTGGAAGCTGCTGTGGGCGCAGCGCGGCTTCCGGTATTTCTTCACGGCGATGTTTGTGTCGTTATTTGGCAGCGGGATGAATTTCATCGGGGTGAGCTGGTACATCATGTCAGCGACACACTCGACGGTCGCGGTGAGCTGGCAGGTCATCGTGGTGACTTTGCCTGGACTGTTTGTGCCGTTCCTTGGCGGCGTGTTGATTGACCGCTTCGATCGCCGGTACCTGGGCGTGCTGCTCGATCTGGGGCGCGGATTCGCGGTGTTGGGCATCGCGTACGTTGCCGGGCACGGCCACCTGCACATCTGGCACCTCTATCTGATGACGTTGCTCACCGGCACGGGCTCCGCGATGTACTGGGCCAACGTGAACGCGCTGGTGCAGGAGGTCATTCCCCCGAGCCAATTTACCGGCGCGAATGCAGCGGTGCTTGTTGGCGTGCAGAGTGGCATGCTGCTGGCAGGGACGTTCGTGGGCTTCTTCTACGATCACGTGGGGATCGCCGGGATTCTGATGATTGACGGACTCACTTACTTCGTCTCCGCTTCGTGCCTGTACCTGCTGCGCAGCGGTTATGTTTCGCCGCGGGAGCATCGCCAGTACCCGCGCGAGTATTCGGAGGTCAGCGAGATCGCCTCGCAAGCGCTGGAGAGCGGCGAGAATCCCGAGGTGGCCGAGGCAGGCCTCTCGCTGGCGATTTACGCGGACCTGAAAGCGGGTTTCGGTTATCTGCGGCAACAACCGGTTGTGCTGGCGCTGGGTGTCACCCATGCCATGCTGATGGCGAGCATCGTGAGTTCCAACGTTGTGATTGTGGCGCTGGCCAGCGACATCCTGCATTCCGGCGCGCGCGGCCTGGGCGTCATCGAAGCCAGTTGGGCCATTGGCGCAATCATCGGAGGAATTGTCACCAGCCAGTTGCCGCAACGCTTGCGCCTGCTGTTGTACGTTGTGGTGATCGGCGCGATGGCGCTTGCCTTTTTCATCGTCCCAGTCGGCGTAAAACTTCCCGTATTTCTTGAGCATCGGTGACACCTTCGTGACACCGTGTTGCGCTTCGCCTTTGTTTTCCTGCGTTTTCCCGATGTGCTGCAACTGGCGATGAGTTTTTCACTGGGATGGATCGCGCAGCGTTTCAGTATTGCCACCGGCTTCTTCTTGCTCGCCGCCATGTATGCAGGGGCGACATGGACTGCTTCTCGCGCACGCCTGCTGCTGTTGAAGCACGCGGGCTAACGTCGCACCTTCGCGGCGCTAACTCTGTTTCTCTCGCACGACCGGCGCAAAGGAAGCTACCGGCGCGGCTTTCCCGCCGAGCAACTCGACGGCAGCTTGATTGAGTTTCGCGCGCAACTGGTAGCGTTCGTTGGCCCGCGTGATGTAACGCACGCTGACTTCGATGCCGCCCAGCACCGGCTTCACGCTCATCGCGGGAGCCGCAGAGAAATCGCTCATCTCGGGAGAATTCGTAGCGTTGCGCCATTCTTCCTCGGCCTGCTGAGTGCTCTCCTTCGTGGCTTCGATTACTTTTTTCCGTATCATCTCCACCATCGGATAGGGATCCTGGCCCGTGGGCAAGGCCACTTGCAGTTCGTCCCAGAGCCACTGGCCGGTGGTGGAGAAATTGAAGTAATGGCCTTCAATGGCAAAGCTGTTGGTGAAGGTGACGCGGCGTCCCGTGGGATGGCCGGAATCGGTCCAGTTGCCCGTCTCCAGCAGCACGGTGTGAAAGGGGCCGATCTGGACCACTTCTCCGGTTACGCCGTTGATCTCCACCCAATCTCCCAGGCGAATTCCATTCTTCCCCATCAACACAAACCAGCCGATAAAGCCCACAATGAAATCCTTGAGCGCGACTGTGAGCCCGGCGCCGGCCAACCCCAAAAATGTTCCAAGCTGCCCCGGCGGGCCGAAAACTACAAGCAGGATGAGCAGCAGGGCGAGGAATTGCAAAGAGACGCGCACCAACGTGTGAAGCGACTGAATCTGCCGGCGGTCCATTGTTAACTGGCTGACGAGTTTGTCCATCCACGAACTGAAGAAAAGCCCCACCAGCGCGATCGCAAGAATGATCAGGAAACCGCGCAGCATACGGTTCAGTGCGACACTCTGCTGAGCCGCGACGAATTCGATCCACTGACCATAGGTGGAGGCGAGTTCCTTCTGGGTTTCGACGCGCTTGTCGAGTGAGGAGAGTGTTTTCTGGCCTTCAGCGATCTCCTGTGTTTTCTTCAGCAGAGCCGTGGCATCTTCGCGGCTTTTATTCGCGGCGGAAACTGGATTGGGCGCAACATCCGTTTTGTTCTTCTTCGCGTGGTGAGCGAGCTCCGGTGTGGTTTCCTTTTGCGCATCGAGCTTGGATTCCAAAGCGTTGTGCTGGAGCACAAGGAGCGCCGCTGACGCTTCCGCGCGCGATTTGGCCTGCAATAACTGCAACTGTTTCTGGTGGAGGGAATACCAGAGTTGGCCGCGATGGACGACGCCAAACTGCTCAGCAGGGGGAGCCGCAGTGGGGATTGCGGAATCGGTGCGGTGCGAAGTCTCCTCGTGTTCCGCCTTGGCGGCCTCGATGCGGCCTACGAGATCACCGCCGGCGCGGTAGAGGTCCTGCTTTGCATCGTCCAATTCGTCACGGTCGAGTTCGGCCGCCGCCTGGGCCTGGGCTAGATCGATCTCCAGATTGTCCGCTTTGTTCCCGGTGGCTTTTGCCAGTTCTTCTCCAAGAGTCTTGACGTGGTCTTCATCGACGGTTAGCAGCTTCTCCGCCTTCTCTTGCCGCTCCTGCGCTTCTTTTGCTTCCGGGGAAAGCGGAGGAGGATGATTTCGAGCATCGGAAAGCGCCGCTTCAAAGGCCAAGTCCACTTCGAAATCGCCAAGGCGCAAGGCTTCCTTCGCGAAGGATTTCTCTTCGGAAAAAACCGCAAGCTGGGCCAGTTGCTGCGCAGTCTGAAGGGGGCTTTGATCCACCAGCGAAGGCATGGGCGCGCTGGCGGGCTTAGGGGCGTTTTTTTCGTTGGTGTTTTGCCACCCGGAGCGTTGCGCGGTTCGCCACAACCCGTAAATCGTCATTCCGAGAAGTGCGAAGATGAGGATCGCGGCAATCTGCTGAGTTCTTTTCATCGGAAAAGCGCTGCTCCACGAGGTAAATTATTTGTGTGCCGGGATGCCCTCCACTTTCCAAGATTGCTCGCGGAAACGCAAGAACTTCCTGGAAACAAGGCGCGGCAAATTCTTTGCAGGTTGAGGGGGGCGGTCCTAATCTGAAGCGAGAGCTGACTAATGGACGATCCGCGTTTTCCAAAAACTGTTTACTTTCTCATGCTCGTTGCGGGCCTGATTCAGTGGGTACACTATTATCCGTTGCTACCGGAGAGGATGGCGGCACACTTCAATTACGAAGGCTTGCCCAACGGCTGGCAGCCCAAAGACGGATTTTTCCTTCTGATGCTGGTAGTAGTGGGCGTGACTGCCGTGATCCCATTCCTTTCGGCGCGATTGATTGCCGCGCGTCCAGACAATCAGATCAATCTTCCGCACAGGTCCTATTGGCTGGCGCCCGAACGCCGCGAAGCAACGATTCGTTTTATCGGTGCGCAGATGGCGTGGTTCGGTTGCGGCGTCCTTTTCGTGCTCTTGTTTGGCACTTCACTGGCTATCCACGCCAATCTTTCGCCGGACTATCATTTTGATAATTCCAGCATGATCAAGGTTTTGGGTGGATTCCTTTTCTTGACAGTCATTTGGATGGTTCGCTTTATACGCCATTTTTTCCGTGTACCCGCAGAATTCTCCTCCCGTCCGTGAGAGAAACCGAGAAAGGGTCCATAGCCAACCTCCCCTCCGCAGCTTTGACCTGCTTGTAATATTCCCGACGTCTTCCTGTAATGCATTTCGCCTACCTTCTCTGCGCTCCGCAGGCAGGACTTCGTCCCAAGAGCGGGGTGGCCTCTGCGGCAGAAGACCTGGACCCACAATTCTTTCGCACCGTGGCCATTAAATGTCCGCAAGAACCCAGAAGAATCAAAAAGAGAGGAAATCGCATGAAGATTAATTTCAGCCTGAAGTCGCTCGCTGCGATCAGTGCCGCCGCGTGTTTGGTAAGCCCGGCATTCGCGGACGAGGGGCCTGTTCCCAAGGGTGTGCCGCATCTTGACCACGTGTTTGTGATCATGATGGAAAATCACGGCTACGGCCAGATTGTCGGAAACCCTGACGCGCCGTTCGTGAACGAGTACATCAAACACGTTAACGTTGGCAGGAATTATTTCGCCGTAGCGCACCCCAGCCTGACGAACTACCTGGAAGTGACGGGCGGTTCGAATTTCGGCGTGTTGAATGACAATCCTCCCGCGTGGCACAGCGGGTGCGCCAGCAATCTCGCGACGGGTGTCACTTCCTTCGACAACAGCACGCCACCGAACAACCTGCCCATCTGCCCGATTTGGGGCACCGGTATGGAAGCCGCGACGCCCGCGATCGATTACACCAACGAAACTTCCGGACCTCCAGGGGATTACAACATTGACGGGACGCTGGCGATTCCAGCCTCAACGACCATTTCGGGCATGACTCTTGCCGATCAATTGGTCGCCGTGGGAAAGAGTTGGAAGAGTTACCAGGAGAGCCTGCCGCCGAACGGGGCTGACGGGATCAACTACAGCGACGGGTTTTATTCCAACACGACAGATTTCAGCTCTATTCTTCCGGGGACGACAACCGCAGACGTCGTCGAGCTCTATGCCGTGAAGCACAATCCGTTCGCATATTTCCAGAGCGTGCAGGAAGGCAAGCCGGGTTCCGGCCTCGCGCTAGACCGCATCGTGGGATTCGGCGGACCCCATGGCCTGTACGATGATCTGAATTCGGGCCGCGTTCCCAACTTTGCCTTCATCGCCCCGAATCAGTGCGACGATCAGCATGGGCGCGGTTCGCAGGATCCGGTTACCGGGCGGAGTTTCGGTGCCGGCGATCAGGGTCCCGCCTGCATCAGCGATCCCAATGACAATGGCACACAGACCGGATTAAACCCGGCGCTGATTTACCAGGGCGACCTGACTCTGCGCACGCTCGTGAATGCCATTCATAGTTCGCGGGTATGGCAGGATTCGGACAGCCGCAGCGCCATCGTCATTATTTGGGATGAAAATGATTACTCGACGGGAATTCCGAACCAGGTTTTGCTAACCGTGGACACCAACTTCGGCGAGCACGGCGTGAACAGCAACCGCTTCTACACACACTTTTCGTTGTTGAAATCCATCGAGGCTGGCTTCCGCTTGCCGTGCTTGAACCACGCGTGCGATGCCAACAGCGACGTGATGAGCGAGCTCTTCGCCGGCCGCGAATAGTCCGCTTCCACAGGCGCGAAAGGATTTGTTCGCGCTTTTATTCCAAAACGCCCCGGCGATCCCGGGGCGTTTTCATTTTCCAAAGCGTTTTCTGATTCGCACTTTGCGTGAATCTTCATTGACACTCACGCGCCAAGGGGCTAGCGTAACGAAGTAGAAGACGTCGGTGTCATTCGCCCGTTGCGAAGCGACTACAGGTTCCCGCACCACGCGGGAGTCGCGCTCGCAAGAAGCAACGCCCGTTAAAGTCGGCCTTTCATCGCTCCCCCGGCAACGCGGCAGACGAGTTGGCACGTCGAGCGCTTTGCTGCATGCTCCAGTTCGGGACGGGGCCCATGAAAAAATATCTGATTGTGATTGAAGAAACGGGAGCGGGTTATGCCGCGTATTCCCCGGATTTGCCGGGGTGTGTTTCCTCGGGGCGGACCCGCAACGAAGTGGAACGAAACCTACGCGCGGCGCTCGCGCTGCACCTGAATGATTTGCGCGAAGAGGGCCAGGCCGTGCCCGAACCGCACACGTATTCCTCTTATATGGAACTTCTCACCTGAAGGAAAACAAGGCACCCGGTTTGCGCCGGGCGCTTTGTGGAAACTTCATTTTTTCAAAACACGAGTTTCGCGTTTCGATTTCTTCTATAGATAATCGCGCGATGGCCCTTCCAGGAATGCGCGCAGCTTCCGCGAGCGCGAGGGATGCCGCAACTTCCGCAAAGCTTTCGCTTCGATCTGGCGGATGCGTTCGCGCGTAACAGCGAAGGATTGGCCCACTTCCTCGAGGGTGTGCTCGCTGCCGTCGTCCAAACCGAAACGCATCTTGATGACCTTTTCTTCGCGAGGAGTGAGAGTCTTCAACACCGAGGAGGTCTGCTCCTTCAAGTTCAGGTTGATGACCGCATCGGATGGCGATACCACGGCCTTGTCTTCGATGAAATCGCCGAGATGCGAATCTTCTTCTTCGCCGATGGGAGTTTCCAGGGAAATGGGTTCCTGGGCGATTTTCAGGATCTTGCGCACCTTGGACACCGGAATGTCCATGCGCTTGGCGATCTCTTCACTGGTGGGCTCGCGGCCAAGTTCCTGAACCAGTTGGCGGCTGGTGCGCACGAGTTTGTTAATGGTCTCGATCATGTGCACCGGAATACGGATGGTGCGGGCCTGATCGGCAATAGCGCGCGTGATGGCCTGGCGAATCCACCATGTGGCGTAGGTGGAGAATTTGTAGCCACGGCGCCACTCGAACTTGTCCACGGCCTTCATCAGGCCGATGTTACCTTCCTGAATCAGATCCAGGAATTGCAAGCCACGATTCGTGTATTTCTTGGCGATGGACACGACGAGACGGAGGTTGGCCTCGATTAGTTCTTTTTTGGCTTGCTCCGCTTCTGCTTCGCCGCGCTGAATAATCGTGAGCGTGCGCTTCAGTTCGGTCAGGCCGACCTCGCTGGCGTCCTCGATGTCTTTCAGTTCCGAACGCCGCGTGCGCAACTCACGGCGCGCTTCCGCCGCGTTGTCTCCCTTGGAAACATCGGCGCGACGCTCCAGGCGTCCCGCTTCGCGTTCGAGGGACTGCAGGCGCTCGACCGTGCCGCGCATCTTGTCCACCAGGCGCTTTTTCTCGAAGGGGTTAAAGTCGATGCCGCGAATTTCCAGTGAAATTTCAATGCGCGTGCGCGCCACGGCCCATTTCGCGCGGATATATGGCCGCTTCTTGGATTTGGCGGTTTTGTCGAGCTTGACCGCCTGCTTCAGAGCCAGTTCGTAGAGTTTGGCAATTTTGTCGATATGCTTCAGCGTCTGCTTGGTCTTGTTGGCGATTTTCTCTTCAGTGAGCTCTTCATCGTCAAACTGGACGATTTCCTTGATGGAGCGGGCGCCCTTGCGCAGGTCATCGCCAACCGCGATGAGTTCCTTGATCACGATGGGCGAACGGGTAATGGCCTTCATTACGACCAATTGCCCGCGTTCGATGCGCTTGGCGATGGTCACCTCGCCCTCGCGGGTGAGCAAAGGCACGGTGCCCATTTCGCGAAGGTACATGCGCACAGGGTCGTTGGTTTTTTCTAGCGAGCCAGGGGTCAGGTCGAGGTCGCTACCTTCTTCCGCATGACCATCGTCCTTGACGGCGGTATCGTGGTCGCCGGACTCACTGGAGACTTCCACGGCGCGCGCGGCTTTGGCCGAGGCGGCATCTTCGTAAATCTCAATGCCATTGCGCTCGAAGGTGGTGAGCAGGTCGTCGATTTCTTCGGAAGAATGCACTTCCGCGGGGAGCGAGTCGTTGACCTCGTCGTACAACAGATAGCCGCGCTCCTTGCCAATGGCAATGAGCTGCTTTACCGCATCATATTTTTCTTCCAAACCCGTAGCCGCCACAACTCTCCTCCGGCACTTCTATATCGTTGCTTTTGCGCTTGCTTCAGGCGGGCGAACCTGCACACTCCTCGTACCGAGCACGAACGGACGGCTCAAGATATCGAAGGGGAGGAATGCTGTCCTCCAGGAAGCTCTTGGATTTTTGTGTGAAGCTCTGTACGCTGCGCCCTTTGCCCGCTGCTGCCCCACGCTTTGCCCGCCTGCCGAACCCTAACGGTCCCTCAGCATCGCACACTGATATATGGATGCTTTGGAGAGCGAAACCGTTATCCGCGTAACCCTTCTACGCTACACGTTTAAGTCCAGCCAAGTCAATCGTTTCCTTCGCGGAAATCCTGCCGATAAGGACACCTTACCTGCCCCCTCAGGGCTCAGTGCTCCGCCGCTAAGCGCTTCATTAATTCCTGTTTGCGCGTTAGTAGTTCACGTAACGATGGCCCGGCGGCGTTGGCCTCGATGCTTCGCTGGACTTCGGCAAGTTCCTGCTCGATCTGGCGGCGACGCAGGGCTTCCAGGCAGCTCTCCGCCTCTTCCCAAGTGCCTTCCTGGGTGGGCTCGAAAAGGATCTCGAAGAGCATACGGTGGTCGCGTTCCTCGAGCAGGGCCCCGATCTCGGTGGCCTGCATCGGTTGATCCGACAGTGCGGCGACAATCAGGGCGGCAAAGATTTTCTCGGTCTCCAATCCCCGGTATAGGCCGCCCTGTTGCAACCGCTGCGCCAGTTCGCGGCGGAATTCTTCGGCTTCCATGAGCATGCGGATCAAGCGGCGTTCGATGGGCTTGGCACTTTTGCCTACAAGTTCGGGCTGTATTTTCACTTCGCTGCGCCGTTCCGTGGCCGCTTTGTTCAATGCTGCGCGTAAGACCGGTTCGTCAATACGCAATTGCTGCGAAATACGCGTGGCCCATTCGGAGCGCAGCAGCCCGTTGGGAATTTTCTGGAGATAGGGCATGAGGAAATTGAGAGCCCGCCGCTTCCCTTCACCGGTCGTCAAATCCATTTGGCGGGCCCGTGCGATCAGGTAGTCCACGTAGGGCGGCGATTCTTTCAACGCCTTAACGTAGGCTTCCGCGCCCTTCTCCTTGATGAACAGATCGGGATCGGCTTTCTTGTCGCCAATTGCGGGGAGCGCCAGGACGCGGACCTCGAAGTCCTGCTCCAGGAGCAGCGAAATGGAACGTTCGGTGGCTGTTTGGCCGGCCACGTCGGGGTCGTAGTTCACAATGACGCGCTTGGTGAAACGCCCCAGGAGCTTGATTTGCGGTTCAGCAAGGCTTGTGCCGCAACTTGCCACGACGTTGGAGATGCCCGCGCGCGCGACCGCGATGGCATCCATGTAGCCTTCCACTAAGATGGCGAAGTCCTGGCGGCGAATGGCGTCCTTGGCGCGGTCCATGTGGTACAGCACGTTGCTTTTGGAGTAGATGGGAGTTTCCGGCGAGTTCAGATATTTGGGGAGATCGTCGCCGAGGGCGCGGCAGCCGAAGGCCACCACTTTGCCGGATTCGTTGGCGATGGCAAAGGTGATGCGCCGGCGGAACCTGTCGAAGAGCCGACCGCTTTGCTGGTCGCGGGAAACGAGCCCCGATTCGACCAGCAGTTTCTCCGCGTATTTCTGTTTCAAGTAGCGCAGCAGCGCATCACCGCCGCTGGGCGCATAGCCGATGCCGAATCGCGCGATGGCCTCGGTGTTCAGCCCGCGATCTTCCAGGTACGCGCGGGCGGCTTTTCCTTCCGCGGTGGATTCCAGTTGCTTGACGAAGAAGGCTTGCGCTTCCCGGTGCATTTCCACCAGCGCGGCCCGCTGCTGATTCTCTTTGCGCTCTTCCGGGGAACGCTCCTTTGGCTTCGGAATTGCAATGCCACATTTCTCCGCGACGATGCGCACCGCCTCGGGAAATTGGCACTTCTCCATCTCCATCACAAAACTGAAGACGTCGCCGCCTTTGCCGCAGCCGAAGCAATGAAAAATCTGTTTGACGGGATGCACGGCAAAGGAAGGCGTCTTTTCACCGTGAAACGGGCAAAGCCCCGTAAAATTCTGCCCGCTCTTCTTCAGGCGCACGTATTCGCCCACCACGCGGACGATGTCCGCCTGCTGCTTCACGCGATCCGCAAATGATCCAGCTTCTGCCATTTGGTTCGAAACTCGAAATACGAAAATCGAAACTCGGCTTCCTAGCGAGATTTTCTTGACTCTGCCTGCCGCCTCGTCGTTGCGCGAATATAGCCGTTCAATACCTGGATCACTCGTTGGGCCAAGGTATCAGCCTCAGTATATTCGGATTCAGAAATGAATTTGGCATCGGCAGCGGTAACCAGGTGATCTCTCACTTCGTACGCAGAGCCGCGCGCTTGCCTGCAAAACTGGATGTTCTCTTGGTCCGAGTATCGCCCAAAACCTTCGGCAATGTTTGCCCCGATGGACTGAACGGCACGTCTGAGCTGGCCATTCAGCGCGTAGCGCTCCTCGGCAGGGAGATTTTTGAGGTGACCGTAAATTAGAATCAGGAAGCTCCGCGCCAGCTTCCATGCATCGAGATCTTTGAAATCACGGACGGGTGCGACCACGCCGGCTGGCTGGTTTTCGAGTTTCGAATTTCGAGTTTCGAGTTTCGTCATCGTAGCTATGTTCTTAGGTCAACCACTGTGATCGCTTTGCCGCCGTGTTCTTCGCTCTCGAATTGGGCGCGCTCGACGAGCGGATGGGATTTCAAAAATTCACCAAGACCCTTGCGCAGCGCGCCGGTGCCGTGACCATGGATGATGCGCACTTGCAAGCGATTTGCCAAAGCGGCTTCATCGAGAAATTTATCCACACGCTCGCTGGCCTGTTCGACGGTCATGCCGATCACATTGATCTCGCCGGTTGCGCCGCCTTCGCTGGATTGCGCGCTCACCGTAACATTTTCCCGCTTCGACGGCTGGATTACAGCCTTCCCCACGGGCGCGCTTTCGATTCCCGTGATCTCTTCGACGGCCACCTTCATGCGCAGCGGGCCGGCTTCAATTTCCGCCGAGGAGCCTTCGACGCGGCGCAAAATCACCGGCTTGCTGAATCCGCGAACACGCACTTTTACGCCTGGTTGAAGCCTGTCAGCACTCACCGCTTCGAGTGATTCCAGTTTCACGCCAAGATCTTTTTGCGAATCCGAGATCGTCTGCACGACCGCGGCGTTCAACTCTTCCTTGGCCTCGCCGCGCACATCCTGTAATTTGCGCCGCGCGGTCTTTTCCATTTGCGCGCGAAGTTCCCGTTCCTTCACGGCCTCCACCACGCGGGCCACATTTTCCTCGAAGCGCTTCTGCATCTCCGCGAATTTCTGCTCAAGTTCGACGATGCGCTGCTTCTGCCGCTCGACCCACTCCGCCCGGAGCTTTCTCCGCTCCTCTTCCAGGGCGTGGCGTTCTTCGGCCATCTGTTTTTGCATGTGGTCCAGTTCGTCGCGGCTACGATGCAGGTAGGCGATGAGGTCGGCGGCTTCGCGGGATTCCGGCGTCAACAGCGAGCGCGCCTGTTCAATGATGGAATCCGCGAGGCCCAAGCGCTGGGCAATAGCGATGCCGCTTGATCCGCCCGGTACGCCCACCAGTAGCCGAAAGGTCGGCTGCAGATTCACGTCGTCAAACTCGACCGCGGCGTTCACAACGCCAGGAGTTGTCGAAGCGTAGGTCTTCAAGCGGTCGTGATGCGTGGTGGCGAGCACAAAGCAATCCTTTTTGTGAAATTCATCCAGCAGCGCCACGGCAAGTGCCGCTCCTTCTTCGGGGGCGGTGCCCGTTCCCATTTCATCCGCCAGGACAAGCGATTTCGGCGTGGCTTGCTCCAGCATGGATTTCAAGTTCAACATGTGCGCGGAAAATGTGGAAAGGTCCGCCGCGATGGATTGCTCGTCGCCAATATCCACGAGCAGACGATCGAACAGAGGCAGCACCACGCGTTGGGCTGCTACGGGAATCCCTGCCTGGGCCGCCAGCGCCGCCATTCCGGTGGTTTTCAGGGCCACCGTTTTCCCGCCAGTGTTCGGCCCGCTGATTACCAGCAGGCGCTCTTCCCCGCTCAAGACGAGTGAGATCGGCACAATGGCGCGATGCTCTTTGCGAAGTTTGTCTTCCAGCACAGGGTGGCGCGCGGCGTCCAAGCGCAATTCCGCGGCATCGGAGAACTCCGGCACGCAGGCATCGAAATCGCGGGCAAAGCGGGCCCGCGCGAACACGCTGTCCAGTTCTGCAATTGTTTCCGCCGCAGCCTGTAACTGCGCTTGCATACCGCGCAAGCGATCGGTCAACTCTTTCAAGATGCGGAAGATCTCCGCGGCTTCGTCTTCGGCAAGTTGCACCAGTTGGTTGTTGGTCTCCACCGTTTCAAAGGGCTCGACGAACACGGTTTGGCCCGTGCCGCTTGCGCCGTGCACGACGCCCTGCACACCGCGGCGGTGCTCCGCGCGCACGGGAATCACGAAGCGATCGTTGCGCAACGTAACGTAGTCTTCGCCTGCCTCCGCTTGCCGGGCGCGCAAGATTTGCTTCAGGGTGCGCTGGATGGATTCGCGCGTTTGCACGATACTGGCACGAATTCGCCGCAAAGCGCTGGAGGCGTCATCGCTGATTTCCCCGTTGGGCAACACGCAACGCTTGATGGCCACCTGCAAATCCTTGAAGTCCGCAAGCGTCGCAGAACGTGCGGCCAGTAGCGGGAACTTCGCCGCTTCTTCCCGAAACTGCAGCCGCAGCCACGCCGCGGTTTCCAGCAGCGAACCGGCATCCAGAAATTCCCCCGGCTCCAGCACCACTCCCGGTGCGTCCAGTTTTTCGAGCCACGGCGCCGGATCAGCCAGGGCACCGAATCCGAGTTCGCGTTCCGCGCGCAGCCACTCCCGGCCCTCACGAATCAAGGCGAATGCGCTTTCCAGCGCGGCGCGATTCGTTCCCGGTTCGAGTTCACCAGCGTGACGCCTTCCTGGTGCGCACGTCGTCCTGAGCCGCAACAATTCACGCAGCTTATCGAATTCGAGCACTGCTTGAGCCGATCGCGACATTTTCCTTACTTGCCTTTCCTCATTGCCATTACCAGATAGCTGGCGGCATCTTCGGGTGTCGCCGCCGTGTGCACCAAGGTTCCATTGGCTTCACCCCACACTTGCGATCCACTCGATGCACGCGGGACTTGCTCCACTTCCCGCACGCGCTCCAGCACCGGTTGCCAGAAGTCTCCCAGCACCGCGAAGGGTTTCCCGGTCATCACGGATTTGTTCAACATCTCCCAGACTACGGCAAGCTCCACCAGAGTGCCCGTGCCGCCCTTGCAGGCCACAAATCCGTCCGCCCGCCGGACAAGTTCAAACAATCGCTCCTCCCAAGATTTTTTCTTCACTTCCACATCAATCCACTTGTTTGCCTTCCGGCTAAAGAACTCCGCGGTCACACCGTAAGTTTTCCCGCCGGCTTCTTTCGCACCGCGCGAAACCGCCTCCATTACGCCGCCATAGCCGCCGCTGCACACCGCGAATCCACTTTTTGCCAGACATCGCCCCAACTCGCGCGCTTCCTCGTAGTCGGCATCGACCTCGCTGGGCCGCGAACTGCCAAACACCGTGATGATTCGTTCGCCGTTCATGGGTTTCCTGTCTGCATGGGCGACGCTTTACTTCTTTACGTCAAATTCTTCCATCATGGCCAGGCACAAGCCGTCCAGTGCGTCGTGCACCTCATGATCCTTCACGTTTTCGTTGTTGCTCAAAAACGAAAAGATCAGCCGGCGACCGCCTGCCGTTTCCGCATAGCCGGAGAGGGTGCGCACATGCTCGACGGACCCGGTCTTCGCGTGGATTTTTCCCATGATACCGGCCTTCTTCATGCGGTCGCTTAGGGTTCCATCAATGCCTGCCACCGGCAGCGAGTCAAAATAAACCGGAAACCAGGTTTGCTTTTGGGCGTACAGCAGCAGTGCAACGAAAGCCCGCGGCGTCACCAAATCGTGGCGAGACAGTCCTGACCCATCCTCCTGCACCACGTCGCCCGGCGCAATGCCTACCCTGGCATAAAACTCCTCTGGGAATTTCAGCAAGTCGTCCGAGGTGGCCCAGCGCCCCTGCTGCCGCGCCGCGGTGCGCAACAATATTTCCGTGTGCAGGTTCTGACTGATTTTGTTCACCAGCTTCAGAGTGGTGCCGAGTGGAAGCGAAACGTGCTCCGCCAGGACGGTGCGCGACGCCTCCGCTGCATCGGGATCGTGGCTCGCGTGGGCGTTTCCGAGGATTTTCACACCGCGTTCCGTCAGCAGCCGCGCAAGGGTAGTCGCCGCGTGCTGGGCGGGTTCCTGAACCGCAAGTACCAGCTTGCGTGGCGCACTCTTGACCGGCAGCGTGCCGGTAAGCAATACGGTATTCGAGCCGGGCTCGCGCACAAGAGTGAGATCCGGCTTTTCTGTTTTCTCTGACTTTTCCGACTTCTCGGCTCTTTCCGCCGTCGTGGCTTCATTCTTCACCGTGAAATCGGACGTCGTTGGGTCCACTACAGCAACCGCGGGATCACCGGGCTTTTCTCCCGGGGTGAGGGTCACCGTAACCGCGCTGTCGTCCAACACAATGGCGGAGATGGCTGCGCCGTATTCCCAGACCATATCGTCAATTTCCCAGCCGTCGGGATAACGATCGCGGGGAAAGTAGCTGTCATCGCCGACGATGTCACCCGAGATTACCTTCACTCCATGGGCGACCACCTGGTCTGCCAAATCGCTGAGGACTTTCTCCGGCGGCCCATCGAATTCCTCCTTGGTGTCAAAGGGAAACTTGCGGTTGGAGAGGTTGGGGTCGCCACGCCCGACAAGAATGAGATCTCCCGCAAGGACACCCTGGGTAATGGATCCGCGTGTTTCCACGGTGGTGCGGAAGCGGAAATCGGGCCCGAGTTTGTCAAGGGCCAGCGCTGTGGTCAACAGCTTCATGTTGGAGGCCGGAGTAAAATAGCTGTTGGCGTTTTTCTCGTAGAGCGTCTCGCCCGTCGCCGCGTCGACCACCAGCAAACCCCAGGCACCCTTGTTCACCGGAGCCGCACTCACCAAGCTCTCGGCCCTCTCCGCGAACCGCTCCGGGGACTTTGTCTCCGGCGCTTGTACGCTCTTTGCAGCGGCTTGTTGCGCCGGATGCGGGTTTTTCGGACGCGCTTCGCCCGCGACGACCCAGACTCCCATCAGAATCAGGAACCAAAACGCCAATTGTCTTGCCACGTCGGTTTTTCGAGTCATAACTCCTCTATTGGCAAATAGCACCGCATGAAAGTATATTCGAAAGTCTGCGGGAGCTCCCTCTGACAAAGTTTCGCGGGGGCACAGCGCGGCGCGGCTCCTCAGAGCTGCCCTTGAGCCGCCCAGTGCGATTCGTCATAAGTTACGGGAACTACTTACTGAAAAGGTGGCAAAGCATGAAAAAGATGATCCCCATTCTCCTGGCCTACGCTCTCATAGCCTTCCCACTGCAGGGCCAAGATAAGAAGGAAAAAGAGCGGCTGGAAAATTGCGGCACGGTCGTGCAGGAGATCATGGATATCCCAGACAACATTCCACAGGATCTGATCGACAAAGCCGATTGCATTATCGTATACCCCTCCGTAGTTAAGGCTGCATTCGTGTTTGGTGGAAGCTACGGACGTGGCGCGATGGTATGTCGCACCGGCGAGAATTTCACCGGGCCCTGGAGCGCTCCCACGATGATGGCGCTGGAGGGCGGGAGTTTCGGCTTGCAGATTGGCGCGCAGGCCACGGATTTTGTGCTCCTGGTGATGAACGAGCGTGGCGCCAAATCCATTCTGAGCAGCAAGGTGAAACTTGGTGCGGATGCTTCCGCGGCAGCAGGTCCCAAGGGCCGAAACGCTGAAGCCTCCACGGACGTTACCATGCGCGCGGAGATACTATCTTATTCCCGGGCGCGGGGTCTGTTTGCGGGTATCTCCCTGGCTGGGTCCACGGTGCGGCCGGACAATAGCGCCAACGAGAATCTCTACGGGAAGCGCGTGGATCCGGGTGACATCATCTTCAAAGGCGTTGTTCCAGTACCGCCTTCCGCACAGAAAATGGTGTCTTACCTGAACCAGAAATCTCCCAAGAATCGTTCCTCGGGCAAGGAAATCTAACTCCTTTGCAACAATGAAGATAGGCGGAGGAGGCGTGGCCTGTAGGCTGAGCCATATATGACTTGACTCTCATTCTTAAATGACCTATAGTCATTTACGAACGGAGGTCATGATGTCTAGTTCCTCGCTTTCCACCCCCTCCAATCGTCGCGAACGGCGCAGCGTTGAACTTCGCGAACGAATCTTTCGCGCAGCCCTCGACCTGTTCGCCAAGCAGGGTTTTGCGGAAACCACGGTGGAGGACATCACCAATGCCGCGGACGTTGGCAAGGGCACGTTCTTTAATTATTTCCCAAGCAAGGACCACATCCTGCTGGCCTTTGCCGAGATGCAGATCGGCAAACTGCGCGTGGCCGTGGAAGAGGCTCGCCGTACAACCATGCCCATGCCGCAGTTCATGCGCTCCCTGGCCGCGCTAATGACGCAAGAACCGGTGCGCAATCCCGACATCATTCGGGTGCTGCTGTTGGCATTTCTTTCCAATTTTCAGGTGCGCGGGGCCATGCTGGATTTGCAGGCGCGGGTGCTGGCATTTCATGCAGAGATGATCCAACTCGGCCAGGAGCGCGGAGAGATTCGCAACGATCTGCCGGCCGCGGACATTGCGCTGGTTTTTCGCCAAACGATATTCGGCACCTTGCTCATCTGGTCGCTTTATGGCGACGCTTCGCTGCAATCGCGCATGGATTCCGCGTTTGAAATCATCTGGTCGGGATTATTGCCGCGCGCGCAGGGTAACCTTTCGAGTTCGAATGACGTATCTTCTGTGACCAGGTAAAGGGATAGAGATTATGAATCGCAAGCGTGTTTTGATCATTTTAGTGGTGGCGGGATTGGCCGCAGTGGCGGCGTATTCGGCGGGGTGGTTCCACCACGACACGCAATTGCGGGGCTCCGGGACCGTGGAAGCCCGCAACATCCGCGTGGGTTCGAAGGTGGGCGGACGCATCGACAAGGTGCTTGTCCTTGAGGGCGATTCCGTGGAACCGGGCCAGGTGCTGATTACGTTTGACGACCGCGAGTTGCAGGCATCCCTTGGGGAATCTCGCGCGGCCGCGGAAAAGGCGATACGTGGTTTTCGTGTCGAGGAGATTGCGGAAGCCCGCGCCTCCGCCGCACAAGCGAAGGCAGAATACGATCAGCGGCGAAACGGGTACCGGCAGGAAGACATTGACGCCGCGCAGGCCGATCTGGACCGCGCCACGGCGGACGAAGTGCGCACACACCTTGATTTTCAACGCTACGACGCCCTTGCGGCGAAAGACCTCGTCTCCAAGCAGCAACGCGATACTGCCGAAGCAAATTGGAAGATGGCGCTGGCACAGAAAGAAAACGCCCAGCACAAACTGGATGAATTGAAGCGCGGGTATCGCCCGGAAGAAATTGCCTCGGCGGAAGCGCGCTATCACCAGACGCAGGCGACGCTGGAGAAATTCGAGCGTGGCAACCGTCCCGAGGACATTGCCGCCGCGCGCGCCGCCCTTGCTTACGATGAAGCGCGGTTCCGCGAGCGGCAGGTGCTGGCGCCATCCGCGGCAACGGTCGAAGTACTTGATGTGCGGCCGGGCGACCTGATTGCGCCGAACACGCCGATTGCAACTTTGCTGGAGCGCGATCAGATTTATGTGAGGATTTACATTCCGGAGACGCAGATTGGGCGGGTACAACTTGGGCAGAAAGCGGAGATCCGGGTGGATTCGTTTCCGAACAAAGCGTTTGCGGGGGTGGTCGAACAGATCAACCAACAGGCAGAGTTCTTGCCGCGCAATGTGCAGACCGTTGAAGAGCGCGTGCACCAGGTATTCGGGGTGAAGGTACGCATTGATGATCCCTCGCACCGCGTTCTGGCCGGTATGGCGGCGGACGTGAAGCTGTCCCCGGCGAGCTGAACCGTGACCTCTTCAACGAAACCCTCTATTTTCGCGCAACATCTGGTCCGGCGATTCGGCCGTTTCACGGCTGTGGACGACGTCAGTTTCCGCGTGGAGAAGGGTGAGATTTTTGGATTTCTGGGACCCAATGGGAGCGGGAAAACCACAGTCATTAAGATGCTGACGGGGTTGTTGCCCCTCAGCGAAGGCCACGCCGAAGTAGAGGGATTCGACGTCAGTAAAGACGCCGAAGCGGTCCGCGAGAACATCGGGTATATGTCCCAGAATTTCAGCCTGTACACCGACCTCACCGTTTCGGAAAATCTCACGTTTTACGGGCGCATCTACGGACTTTCCAACGACCACCTGCACAAGCGCATGGACGAGGTCGTGCAGCTCAACGGCCTTGGCCCTTATATAAATCGGCTGGCTTCGCAGCTTTCCGGCGGGTGGAAGCAGCGGCTGGCCCTTGGTTGCGCCATGTTGCACCAGCCCAAGCTGGTTTTCCTGGATGAGCCCACGGCGGGAATCGATCCGGTGGCGCGGCGGCAGCTCTGGGACCTGCTGTTCGATCTTTCCGGTCATGGCATCACCTTTTTTGTGACCACGCACTACATGGATGAAGCGGAACGCTGCAGCCATGTCGCCTACATCTATTTCGGGAAGTTGATTGCCGACGGAACGCCGGACTCTCTGCGCGAGCTGCCCGATGTGCAACTCCCCGGCACGCTGCGCATTGAGATTACAACGCCGCAGGTTACGCGGGCGCTGCGCTTTGCGCGCGAGATTCCGGGAGTTCGCAGCGCGACGATTTTCGGGCAGTCCATACACGCGCTGGTTGACGATCACTGCGATCTGGAGGGGCTGCGCAGGGAACTCCTGAAGAAAAACATCACCGTCGCTGAAATACGCCCACTGGCGCCGAGCCTGGAGGATGTATTCGTCGAGCTCACTTCGAAGCACCAAGCCGAGCAGGAGGCTACCCGTGAATAACGTTTTTCGCGGCTTCGGGGCGGTGTTTTATAAGGAATCGCTGCATATCCGGCGCGATTTTTCGACGCTGTTTTTTTCGCTGATCATCCCGATTCTGCAGATGTTCCTGCTCGGCTATGGCATTGACACGAACATCCGGCAGATCAATACGGTTATCTATAACGCCGACGGACGCCAGCAGAGCCGCGAACTTCTTGACCGGCTGAAGAATTCGGACACGTTTCACCTTATCCGGTACGTCAACAACGACCAGGACCTGAATGACGCGATCATCTCCGGGAAGTGCCGGGTGGGCGTCAAGATTCCCGTGGATTACTCCGACCGGTTGCTACACCAGACGGGCGCGCAGGTGCTGGTGCTGATTGACGGCTCTGATTCCTCGGTCGCAGGGCAGGCCATCAATGTCACCACAGCGATCGGACTGGATGAATCGCTCCGGCGCGTCCTTGCCAGCAGCGATGCTTCGTTTCCGGTTGAGATGAGGCCAAAGATACTCTTCAACCCCGATTCGCGTTCGCCGAATTTCTTTTTGCCGGGGCTGGTGGCAGTTTTGCTGTTGAATGTGACCACGTTTCTCACCGCGTTTTCCATCGTGCGGGAAAAGGAACGCGGCACGCTGGAGCAACTTTTCGTAACACCCGTGCGCCCGATGGGCCTGTTGCTCGGGAAATTGCTGCCATACCTCGGAATAGGTTTCTTTGAGTTGAGCATGCTGCTGGTGGCGATGCGTTTTCTCTTTCGCGTGCCCATTCACGGAAGTGTTCTGCTACTCGCGTTTCTCTCGCTGCCATACCTTTTTGTATCGCTTTCCCTGGGCATCCTGATATCCAGCAAAGCCACAACGCAGGCGCAAGCGATGCAACTCGCGTTTCTGACCATACTGCCCAGCATCTTTTTTTCGGGTTACATCTTCCCGCGTGAGACGATGCCCAAGTTCTTCTATGTCCTCAGTTATTTTGTGCCGGCCGCTTATTACATCAACATCACCCGCGGCATCATCCTGCGCGGCGCCGGTTGGGTGCACCTGTGGTCGGACGCCCTGGTCCTTTTCATGATGGGCTCGTTCCTGCTGATAATTGCAGCCCGCCGCTTCCACAACAAAATCATCATGGCGTGATATCCTGAATTCTCGCTTCAGGGGATCGTTCGTGTCCTGTCCAATTTGCCAGAAACGCAAGCCGGGCCGTTTTTGCCCCGCCAAAGCGGAGAAAATCTGTCCCGTGTGTTGCGGCACGGAGCGGGAAGCCACCATTGACTGCCCCGCCGATTGCGCATACCTGCTTTCAGCGCACCGCTACGAAGACCAACACCCGCGGCCGCTGCCCGCGAAAACGGCGCTGCTTGATGTGAGGCTTTCTTCGGACATTGTTCACCGCCACCCGCAGGTTCTTTCTGCGGTTGCGTTCACTATTGCCAAGTTCTGCGCGGCGCAACCTGCCACGAGCGACCCAGACGTGCTGGCGGCGGTCCAGGCCCTTGCCGAATCGTACAAAACGCTGGTGGCCGGGATTGTGTATGAGCAGCCGCCGGCACCGATGCTGCAGCACGAACTTTACGACGCGCTCGCGGCGTTTCTTGCTGAAACGAAGCAGCAACCCGCGCAGGCGTCATCCGGTCCAATCAAGGACGCCGAGGTTTTCCAGTTACTCGTGTTCCTGTTTCGCATGGGACTGCTACGCAGCAAGGGGCGGCCGCGTTCGCGCCGGTTCATCGAATTCCTCCGCGGGCAATTCCCCTCTGCGCCGGAACTGAAGCACGAGGAATCCCGCATCATCGTTCCCTGAGATTATTTCTCTTTACATATAGGCTGCGGCGGCTGCGCCAGTGTGCACGACAGGCGCGGCAAAGACTTACAATGAAAGGCCGGGCGCTTCCTGAGAACCCCTTTAATCCAAACGCGGCCGGACGGAGTGCCATGAAATCGCGTTTACAAGTGATGAAATTTGGCGGGACCTCGGTGGGCGATGCTTCCTGTATCGCCAGAGCCGCGCAGATTGTTGCGGCGGCCGCGAGGAATACGCCGTGCGTTGCAGTGGTTTCCGCCATGAGCGGGGTGACCAACCAGCTTATTGAAGCGGCCAAGATTGCGCAGTCGGGCGACCACGGTGCCGCTCTGGCACTTCTGGATAAGCTTCGCGCACAGCACGATACGGCCCTGGCCTTGCTGATTCCGAGTGAGGAATCGCGCCTACCCATTCGCCATCGCATGGAAGAGGTTTTTGCGGAAGGACGCCGGCTCTGCGAAGGCACCGCCCTGCTGCGCGAGCTTACGCCGCGCGTGCTGGACGCCATTTCGAGTCTGGGTGAACGGCTATCCGCCCCCATGGTGGCGGCGGCCGTTCGCGAACTGGGATTACAGAGCGAGTCCGTGGAAGCAACGCAATTGATCATTACGGATGCGTTTCACGGCGGGGCTGAGCCGGACATGGCGTTGACGCGCGAGGCTTCGCAGGCATACTTGCGTCCATTGCTGGATGCGGGCGTGGTTCCCATCATCACTGGGTTTATTGGCGCGACGCCCGCCGGACAGCTCACCACACTGGGACGCGGGGGCTCGGATTATTCGGCGACCATTCTGGGCGCAGCGCTCGACGCGGATGAGGTAATTATCTGGACGGATGTGGACGGCGTGCTGACGGCCGATCCGCGTCTGGTACCGCAGGCCCGCACCATTCCGGTGATTTCGTATCGCGAAGCGGCGGAGTTGGCGTATTTCGGCGCGAAAGTTTTGCACCCGAAGACGTTGAAGCCCGTGGTGCAAGCGGCGATTCCCGTGTGGATACGCAACAGCTTTGCTCCCGAGCGGCTGGGAACGAAAATTACGCCGGAAGGACAGAGCACGGGGGGAGGGGTCAAGGCACTGACTGCGATACGCGATGTGACGTTGATCAGCCTTGGAGGCCCCGGCATCGTGGGATTACCGGACGTAGTGGGACGCACATTTTCGACGACGGCGGATGTGCGCGCCAACGTGTTGTTGATTTCGCAATCGTCTTCGCAGAACGACATTTGCTTCATCGTTTCTTCCGCGGACGCGCAACGGACGGTGGATGCGCTGCGCAAGGAGTTTGCCAGCGACCTGGCTCACCAGAAAGTGGAACACATCAACGTGGATCCGAGCATCGCCATCGTCGCCGTGGTGGGCGAAAACATGCGAGGCATCCCGGGCATTGCTGGAAAGACGTTTAGCGTGCTCGGGACTCACGAAGTGAACATCATCGCCATCGCGCAGGGCTCGTCGGAGTCCAACATTTCGTTTGTGATTGAAGAAAAAGCGGTGAAGACAGCGCTGCTGGCGAGCCACCGGGAATTTGGTTTGGATGGGCCGGCGAGTTGAGTGCTGAGGTTGACGCGCGAGCCTAAGCGGTGGAACAGGATCGGGTGCGTTGGAGTTCGCCGCTGATTGCCGCAGCATCCCAGCCCAGCGATAACTGCGCGCGCGGATTGGCCGGTCGATCACCTTCCCAGGGGCGGGTTGCAAATCCATACTGCTGGCGGATGCGGTGGACGCGTTCGGAAGCCTTGCGGCGATATTCTTCGGGGGCATAGCCGTTGTGGCGGTACCAATTGTCATATTGTTTAGCCAGGCGCGGAAATTTTTCGCGAACGAACGGCAGGAACTGCTTCGCCGAAGCAGGCATCAGAAACAGAACGCCAGAGAAAAACCACTCCGCACCGGCCGCTCTCGAGGCTTCCGCGACGCGCTCCAATTCGCCTTCGCCATCGGTGATTCCTGGCAGGAGAGGTGAAGCCGATACCCCGACGTGCAATCCTGCTTCGCGCAGTTCCTTCACCGCGTGCAGGCGCTGATCGGGCCTTGGCGCGCGGGGCTCCAGCAGGCGAGCCAGGCGTGGCTTCAAGGTAGTGACGGTGATGTTGATGCTCAAGGCAGATTTGGAAGCGATCACTTTCAGGATATCGATGTCGCGTACAACCTGGTTCGACTTGGTGATGATGGATATGCTGAGGCCTTCGCGCTTGGCCAACTCTTCCAGGCAGGCGCGCGTGACGCCGTACTCGCGCTCGGCAGGCTGGTAGGGATCGGTGGCCGTGCCGATGGCGATGTGCTCAGCTTGCGTATAGCCCGAAGCTTTCGATTCGTAAGAATATTTCTGCGAGACGTCGCGCGCCAGCAGCGCGGCGGCATCTTGTTTCACGAAAATCTTGCGCTCAAACTCTCCTCCATCGATTTCCATGTACTCGTGGGTGTAGCGTGCATAGCAGTATTTGCAGGCAAATTCGCAGCCGCGGTAGGGATTGACGGTCCATTCAAAGGGGACACGATCGGAATCGCAGCGGTTCAGAATGGATTTCACCGGAAGCAGAAAATACTCCGGCTTTTCGGCCGACTGGCGCCTGGTTTCCGCCGGCGGGGATTTTGCAGCGAGGCGAGCTATGCCCACCAGTGGCGCACGGGGAATCTGGAGTTGAGGCGGGGGGCAATCCGCCGTAGGGCTATCCAGATTTCCCTTGCACCAGCCGGGTGCACCCTGGGCAAGGGCGCCGGCCTCTGGTCTGGGGTTAGGCTCAACAGGGCTAGAAGGAAGGAAGGAGACAACGGGGCGACGAACGAGGCGGCGCCGAGCGGTAAAGCGTGGCGTCGAAAGGGGAAGAACTGGGGACATAGCTCACCTCGGAGCGGGGGCCAGTATTTCGCTTTTTCTTCGCCTTGTCAAGAGGATTTACAGACGGAGGAGTGCCATTGGGTGGAAGCGATTGGGGAACCTTTCAGGCGGCAATCGGGAACTGTAGATAGCATCAGCAATCACGAGGGTAGAGGAGAATTCACGATGGAGATTCAGTCGAAAGCAGGTCTTGCATTTTTGGCCCTGGCGCTGAGCTGCGCACCGCTCATGGCGCAGGGCGACCCACAGGATCAGCCATACGAGCAGCAAGGAGGTCCAGACAGCATGGGGCCCGGCGGCCCGATGGAACCTGGAGGCCCAATGCAACCCGGAGGTCCCGGCGATGGACCGGCCGGTTGGGGCAACCGGCAAGAAGGATTTGGCCGAGGCGAACGCATGGGCGGCCGCGGATTTGGCGGGCGACGCGGGGAGTTCGGGCTGGCGCGCCTATTGAATAACCCGGAGATTCGGGAGAAGGTGGGCATCACGGCCGAACAAGCGGCCAAGATTCGTCAGGACGAGACGGAGTTTCGCAAGGCGGAAATTCGCGACCGTGCAGACCTGGAAGTGAAACGGATCGACCTGGAGAACCTGCTGTCTGCCGAAAAACCGGATCGCGCGGCGATCGACAGCAAGCTGCAGGAAATCAGCACGACACGGCTCACGTTGGAAAAATCCTTAGTACACTTTCGCCTGACCATGCGCGAGGCGATTACACCCGCGCAACGCGAGAAGCTTCACGAATTGATGGGAGAGCGCGGACGACGCGAGGGCGGAGCGGGACGGCCCGGCGGACCGCGAGGCGAAGGACGCAGGGGGCAGCATGGTCCAGCACCGGCGCCTGATGCGCAGGGGCAAACGCAGCCGAAGAATTAGACAAAGCCAAGGACAGGACTCTGGCAGGGCCAGAGAGAGACAAAAGGCGCCGCTTGCTGAGGAGGCAGGCGGCGCCCTCATTTATGCCGCCGGACTTTTGCTGAATCATTCAGAACTGCGCGGAGTCGGCCGCCAGACACAGGGTATTGCAGCTGTGTATTCCCAGATATGTGCGCGATTTGTTTCGCTTGCGCGGCGCGTATTCGCTCTGTTCTAATTTCGTCGATAACTGCTGCGCCAGCGCTTTCTTGCCTGGGATTTTGGTTCTGAGGACAGTTCTCGTGCGCATTCTTCTGATTTCCATCACTTTTGCGCTGTGCACTTTGACCGCCCCAAATGGAGGGCTTCAGGCCCAGGCCCCCGCGCAGAAGCCTGCTGCGAAAACCCCAACGATAACAACGGAGGCGGCGCCACCTTCGCCGGTTTCCAAACACTACCCGATCCTGGTGATCGCTCATGGCACGGAGCCCGAGTGGAGCCTGCGCCTGGGGATGAAGGGCCCGGAGCGGCTGGATCGCGCGAACTACCCGCCGGTTGTTCTGGAGCCGGGCGAAGTCTCGAGCGATGATCCCGGGAAAGCCTGGACGTACCATGCGAAGGACACGGCGACGGGCGCAGACGTGACAGTGAAGCTATTCCGGGAGGCATGTGCCGACGCGGCGGCAGACTTCAAATACACGTTTCGCGTTGCAGTGGAACACGCGCAGATTGGCTCGCTGAACGGCTGCGGCCAGAGCACGCCGGACAAATTCCCGGAATTCCGCAAAAAGAATCAGATTGAACCAGACGACAACCCGGACGACAAAGACAAGGACAAGAAGACAGTTCTGGACCCGATCACAAACTTCAAGATGCCGGTGGTTGTTGCGTACCTGAGTTCGGCCGGTAAGGTGATTTTCAAGCGCGGCACCGTGGCTCGCCAGGTAGCGGCCGATGGTTCCCAGCTTGCCGTTTCGCATGACAGCACGCGGCTTTTATACACGCGCGAGGATAAAGCTGGAGGCCACGTAATTATCCTGTATGACTTCCCTACTGGAAAATCAACGGAACTCGTTCGAGGAAACGTGCAGGAGGCCTTTTGGTCTCTGGACGACAGGCGTTTTGCGTTTTTGAAATTCGAGGAGGATCACTGGCATCTGTGGACGGCACCGATTGCCTCGCCGGAAACGGCGACACCCTTTTTCCCCGAGGAGATTATGTCCATCGACGGTTGGATCGATGCGCATACCATCCTGGTGGACGACCTGCAGAAGTTTTCGTGGGTGAGCGATGACGCGCCGGAGCGTGTTTTTTCGGAGAAGGAGATATTCGGCGACGCCTTCGGTTTTTCCAGCTCCAATACAGTACGCGTACATCCGCTCAATCCAGATTTGCTTTTGGTGTCCGCAGAGTGGCTTAAAGTTCCTGCGGGCACGCCGGTGGACAAGGAGATGGGGAGCGGCGAGGGGTTTTTCCTGTACGAAATATCATCAAGGCGGCGCGTGATCCTGAGCCCGTTGAATATGTTTGCTCAGGATGCCGTGTGGTCGCCAGACGGTTTACAAATCTTCTTTACGGGGACGGACGCCGCGCGGAGTACGGCCATCTATCGTATGTTTTGGGATGGCACGGGCCTGCAGAAATACGTCACGGGCAGCGGTTTAGCGATCGGCAAATAAAGCGTTGGCAGGCTGCCGCCCGTCCCACAGGACAGGTACCCCTTACGAAAACGTGTCCAGAGGGCCGATGTGGCCTCCTCTACAGAGCCCTATACTTTTCCAATGGCGACCCTCTCTGATGCCGCAGTGCGGCAAGTCAGCATCCTCGTCCTGGAGGATGATGCGCGAAATTCCGGCGCGCTGAAGCAGATCCTGGATTCGGAGGGTTGGCGGGTGCGCGTGGTGGAAGACGTGCCGATGTTGCACGTGGAACTGAAGACGGGGGAGTACGCTCTGCTGATCGCCAATGTGGCTCTGATTGGAGTGGAATCACCGACGTTTCAGGTATTGCGAGAGCTTGCGGGCGTGGCTCCGGAAGAGGGCGGGCGGCTGCGAATTCTGTTTGTGGTGCCGGAATTGTCCGGTGGCCAGTTTGTGGGACATCTGGAGGTCTCACACCTGCCGTATGTGCTGCGGCCATTCCACCTGCATGATTTCCTGGAAAAGGTGAGTGACTTGTTGGTGGAGGTCAAGGCCATCGAAGCGCCGCTGCGCATGACGCGTTACGAATTCGGTGCAGCACGGAAGAAGAAGAAAGAGTCCAGCCGGACGACGTCCATGTTTGCTTCGCGCGATTCGTATTCGTACACGGAAGAAGAGATCGCGGAATATGAACGGGCAGAGTCCGAAGCTTCGCGCAGCAGGCGGAGTAAGCCGCGCAGTAACCTGGGCGACCCACGATCGTAAGTCGCAAGTCACATTAGCCTAGAACGCATCCCATCACGCGAAGCCACCGAGAAAAGACTAGGCCCTCAGGGGCTAAAGCCCCCATTTCCCAAGCCTTTTCGGCACGGCTGAAGCCGTACCCTCCCGAAGAACATTCGCGGGGCGGATACAAGAGCAAATTGAGTTGCAAGAAAATGGTGGTGGTCCGTTCTAACTCCAGAACGTGCTTTTGGCGCACGCACAGGAGGAAAGTATGGACCGTTCGTTCTTCGCGTTATTGGGAAGTGGGCTGCTTGGCATTTCCGCATTGGGATTTGTGTGGGCGTCGCCGGGGTCTCCGGCACAGCCGGGGAAGTCGGATGGCGATTGGCGGCTTCTGGAGCCGATTAGTTATGAAAATCTGACTGTGTTCCCAGTGGTGAGCTCGGCGGGTTATGACACCAGCACTTTTCTGACATTGGAAGAAGGGTTATCGCGTGGCGAAGTGACCGTGCGGGAACAGGGTGCGGAGACGATGATCCGCAATCGAGGGAACGAACGACCGAATCCGACTAACTACAGCGGGCCGTCCGTGAATCAACTGGTGCTCGTCAACCACAGCAAGAGGCCACTGCTGTTGCTTGCGGGAGAACTGGTGAGCGGCGGGAAGCAAGATCGCATTATCGCCAAGGACAGGATTGTGGCGCCGTTTGGCGATCCCTTGCCGCTGGATGTGTTCTGCGTGGAGCATGGGCGCTGGTCCGCGGGGTCGTCGTTCAACGAGGCGAAGACGATCGTGCATCCGAGCGTTCGGGAAAACGCGGCGATTAATCAGAAGCAGGCGGACGTGTGGGCCGCGGTCACTGGCGGGACGAATGCTGCTAACCGCGCAGCCATGCCTTCGGCGGCTCCTCCGAAGGTGAGTGCGGCGGAAATCAGCGAAACGGTGACGGTGGAGGCGCAGACGCAGTCGTACACGAAGATTTATGAATCGCGGCGCGTGGGGAGTTCTGTGGATACCGTAGTGGCGGAGATGCAGCGGCGGTTTCGAAGGGGGACGTCGGGATTGAAGGGTGAACGCGTGGTGGGAGTGGTGGTGGCGTACGGTGGGGAGGTGG
>Ga0209517_10001926_pt1 | contig 30392 bp, 18 predicted proteins | sample PeaSoiMetSII2010_FD_187695 | JGI IMG/M metagenome (GOLD analysis project Ga0209517, IMG submission 187695) | Peat soil microbial communities from Weissenstadt, Germany - SII-2010 (SPAdes) (version 2) | ecosystem: Environmental > Terrestrial > Soil > Wetlands > Peat | place: Germany...
GGCGTTATTGAGCGCCTCTTTGACCGCCAGAAAGAGATGGTGGCGCACCTCGCCGGAAACCACCTGATCGGGAAAGGAATTCGGAATATGCACGCGGCACGCGATCTTCAATCCCGCGAGGTATTCCTCGGCGTAACTGGCCAAATACCGAGCCACCGAAGCCAGGGTGTCACGCTCCGGGTCCACGGCCCACACAATTTCGTCCAAGGCGTTAACCAAGGTGCGGGATTTTCCGGCGATGGTTTCCATGCGTTCGGTGGCTTCCTCGGGAGGCAATTTTAGACCGGGGCTGGCGGTGGCGAGCATGGTGATCTCGGTCAGGCTGCTGCCCAAATCGTCGTGCAAATCCCGCGCAATGCGGGCGCGTTCCTGGGCCAGGGTGCGTTGATGTTCGGCGGTTTCCCGGTCGTGGACCTCCTTCTGCAGTTGGGCCGTGCGCTGTTGAACCTTGTGATGAAGGAGCCGAATCCAAACCAAAGCCAAGCCGAGCAGGCCCACCAGCGCGCCTGCCAGAATCAGCAATCGCGGCAGCGTCCAAAACGGGGGCCGAACCAAGACCTGGACGTCCGCCGCGGAGTTCAACAACAACTCGAAATTTGCAACATCGGTCCCAGTCGTCGGGTTGCCTCCGCTGCCCGCGAACACGCCGGTCAACTCCAGCCGGCTTCCGAGCGGCAAATCGAGGCCGCTGCGGTGGCCCGCTCGAGGGGAAGCGGGTTGGGCTGCAGCAGCGCTGGCGTCAGCATCCAGGTGGGCGACGAAACGCTGCAGGCCGGCCTGCAACTCGAGCGTTCGCTGATCTTCGGTCAGATTCAAGAGCACCGCTTCGACGCGCACGCGGATGGCGTCGTTTTTGGCCCGGAACAAACTCTCGGCATCAAGCCGCCGGGCTTCGGGCAAGGGGGCCACGCCGCTTTTTCGCGCGAGGGCCTCCTGCAAAACCGGCGACGGTCCCGTTAGGCTTGGAAAGCCGACCACTTCTACCAGGTCACCCACCGCCAGACTCAGGGGTTGTTTTGCGATGAATCGAAAGCCGTTGGTCCCGTCCATCCCATAGTATTCCCCACCGCGCTCATGCACGATTTGTCCGGAAACTTTCACGCGTCTCAGTGAGCTGGCTTGCGGATCGAATTGAAGCAGATCCGTCACACGTTTCGGCGTGAGCCCAAACGCATCGGCGGGCGCCGGATCAACCACCGTCACCGACGGAGCGAACATGCGAACCTCGCTGACATTAACCTCGTGGGTTGCGGGATCCCAGGAGGCAAAGAGGCAACCGCGCAACCGCACGAGCGCGCCTTGGTATGGCATCAACGCAAGGCTATTCGTGCCACCCTTCGTGTCCAAGACGAGCGCATTGATCCTGCCGCCGTGCGTGAGCAGCGTAACGCCGTTCGCGCGAACTGCGGTGACAATCCCCTCAATCTCCACGAGTTGGGTATCCAGACTGCCGTTGATCAACTGGTCCCAATAAGGATGAACCGGCGGCGGCAAATCGCTGGTTCCAAGCCGGGTGATCCGTACGGCATGAATGAGCGGCGCGAACTCGCCCGGATCCGTGACGCCTTCAACTTCCACTAACTCTCCCACCTGCGGCGCGCTACCAAGCGACGGACTCCAGCGGTCAACGTAAATTCCGCCCGTCGCGTCCTGGACCACTGCGGCTTCGAAATCAGGCAAGGCACAGGTAATCACCCCCCGGATGAGCGCGGACTGGCCGCCCGCCGCCTCCTTGCGTGTCAACCAATGGACCTGTTCTGCCGCCGTCAGAAGCGCCGATCGCGAATTAGCTCCCAACGGTGGGGGCGGATTCGTGGTCACCGGTTCTGAAGCCCTGCTTGCGTCGGCCACCCAGATTAGGAATGTCAAACAGAAGCTCGCCCACTGCTCAAGGTTGACCACTCTGCTTGTCATACAAACTGCTGGGTTGACATAGAACGAAGCTAACCCGATGTCCTCGGGGTGAAAAGGGCATTAAACGGGCCGGAAGCCCAGCGAGCGCCCCTTTTGGATCTCGTTAGGCTCGCGAAGGCGAAAAGGCGGTTGTTCTGGAGATCTGGCATCAGGACGGTGGGAAAGTTATCGACTGAGCTACGTCACCCGCAGGTAGGTCGAGTACTGCTCTTCGCCGATGTCGGTAAACGGCAGCATCTTGAGGGGTGCGCCAGTAGTTCTTACTTGCCAGCTTCTCCAATCCGTTCTCCTGGCGCTCAGCAAGTCTGCGCGAGTCAACGTCGGTTGCGCGTCCGTGATGGCAAACAGCGCGAGAGGTCCGAAGCTGAGCGCGACCGTTTGCGGATGCTGTGGGTCAACGGGTTCCAGCCGCATCGTCATAGGCAAATCCAATTCGATGCGGTCACCGGCCTTCCATGGGCGGCGAATCGCCGCAAAAGTGCCGGGAATAATCTCTGCCTGCAGGCGGCGGCCGTTTACCGCGATCGAGGCTCCGCTGGTCCAGGCGGGGATCCGGAAATTCAAGTCGAAATCCGTGACCCGCGAGGTCTTCAGCTTGAATTGCACTACGTTATCAAACGGGTACCGGCTTGATTGTGTGAGCACGACCTCAGCACCGTCTTGTTTCCATCGCAAGGTCGATGGAATGTACAGGTTCACCCAGACTCCTCGCGAATCGTGAAAGTAGGTGTTGATGCGATAGTCGGCTGCTACTTGAGGCAGCGTGCCTGAACAGCATGACCAGTGTTGCTGATCCGAGTAAACCTTGTGTCCCTTGAAGTTGTAGTCGGAGTAATAAAAGGTGCGCCCGTCGGCCATGAGTGGCTTTGCGCCCAGCACGGTGTTGTACATCATCCGCTCCATGCTGTCGCCGTATCGTGAGTCGCGGGTCACGCGCAGCAGGTAGCGCGTCAACTTGAAATGGGCATACGAGCCACAGGGTGTTTCAAAACTGCTGTGGCTCCCGGTGAGGCTGGCGTAAAGATCGGCGCTGCCTGGCGCGCGAAGCGTCTCATCGGGGCCCCAGCCCCCCGTGACAAAACTCTGCTTCGACAGCATATCAAACGCGTTCTTGGCCGCGCGCAGATGCTTCTCGCTGCCCAGGGTCAGATAGGCTTGCATGGCGGAACTCAGGGAATTGACGTGGCTGTAGGCATGTCGGCCGGCGAGCACATTCTGGCCCTCCGCCAGTGGATCGTAATATTCGTCGTCGAGGTACTGCCGCCCCAGCTCGAGGTAGCGCGTCCCCGCGCCCCGCTGATAGGCCAGGAAAAGATTCTCTGAAATCGTATAGGACTCATCCCAGGTCCAGGTTTGGTCCTTGTTCGGCCGCCAAGCTTTCCCATGCTCGACCGCATGTTTCGGAAAATGGGGCAAGGCAGTGTTGGTTGTCTGTTCGAGAATCGAGAACGCATCGGGATCCCCGACGTACTTGTGCGAATCGATCAGCCCGCAGACGATCTTGTCGTAGCAGTAGGTCGGGAAGCGGTTCTTGTCGTAGTAATCCCCCGAAATGGTCTGCGCATACCGGCGATTCAAGCGCAGGATTTTGGCACGTATTCGTTGGTCACGGCGGATCGCGTACATGCGTGCGAGCGCCGAGACCCATTGGCCAAAATTCGCGCTGGGAGCGAACCCATCCCGGTCCCTGCCCCACTGGTAATCGGGATTGTAATGGTACCAGCCACCCAGGTCCTCGCCGGGAGCCGGCTGGCCGCTCATTTGACGCAACGGTTTGAGCAGACTGTCGTCGCTCAGCCCCATTAGGACAAGATGCGTCTCTTCAAGTTGGCTTTCATGAGGACCGCTCGCCAACTCCACATCGCCGTAATCGAACTGGGCGAGTGGTTGCAGTGCCAAGCCGGCCGACTCTCCTCGGGCCCAGCGGCCAGGTATCGCCACGCCCGCCGCCGCCATGGAAACCGATTGCACGAATCTTCTGCGGGAAACTTTCAGTGAAGGGATCATAAGCTCATGTCATTTCTAGCGCATTTCCTCGGCCGATTGCTCATGGCGAAGCACGCGATAATCGAAGGGAGCGAGGGTGAGGCTCGCCGTGGCCGCCTCGCCAGAGAGCAGGTCGGTAAAGCCTTTACCCACGTTGACGGTCGCCGGTGTATCGCCATGGTTGAGCAGAAAACAAAAATCCGTCCCGCTCTTCGAGCGGCGGGTCACCTCGACCTGATTGGGCGCGTCGGCCAACAAGGGCTTGAGTCTCATCTCGGCCGCGTAGCGCTTGATCACGTAGCGCGCCGCGTCCAAGTTGAAGAGCGAGCCGTAATAAATCGCCTTTCCCTTTCCGAACGGTTGCTCGGTTGCTGCCGGCAAGTCCTTTAGATAATCGCGCCCCCACTGGCCGATCACACGCGCGGTGATAGGACGCACCACTTCGGCGAAGACGTGGACCGGCACCTCGCTGCCGTCGTCGAAACGCAGGGCATTGTCGGCGGCAGACGGTGGTTGATAGGTTTGAACCGAGTCGAGCTCAACGGCGAACACCTTCGTCAAGCCGATGGGGATGGTGGCGGCGGTGAATGCATTGTCCCGGTCCTTGATCGCGCTGTGGGCCGACAGCACGAGTGTGCCGCCCTGCTCGACAAACCGTTGCAGCCGCCCCGCCAGTTCCTTGTCCATCAGCGCCATCTGGGGCGCAAACACCAGCTTGTAGCCGCTCAGGTCGGCGGCTGGGCTAACGAAATCAATGTTGTAACGCTGCTCGGAGGCGGCCTGGAACAGGGCGTTATAAACCGCGCCGACGTTTACCTCCTTCGTCAGAAATTGGTAATCGAAGACCCACTCCGCCTCAAAGTCGTTGATGGCGGCAATTTCTGAAACCACCTTCGCGCCGACGACCTCCGGTCCGATTTTCTGCAGCTCTCGGCCTTCCTGCTTGAACTCCTCGAACCGCGCCCGGGGAACGTTGTCATGGTCGAGCACGCCGTACCAGTATTCCTCCGCGCCGCGCCGCGCCGAGCGCCAGCGAAAGTGCAGCATCCCTTCCGCACCATGCGCCACGGCCTGCATCGCCCAGAGGCGCATTTCACCCGGCCGCGGCGTTCGCAGCAAGTAAGTCTGGCCGGCGGGTCCGGTCAGTTGCTCCATGATCATCATGTGCCCGCTGAAGCCCCGCACCAGCGTCAGCTTTGCGCCCGTCGAATAGCGAGGCGAATCCTCGAAAGTCGGATAATTATCGAGCGCGTACAGGTCGAGGGCGCGGCTGAAGGCGTAATAGTCGATGTTCTTGAATACGCCGTTGTGCGTGAGAAAATCTTTGGGCCGATAGCGGCGGAGGATTTCGGCTTGATCGTTCAGGTAGTCTGTGGCTGAAGCGGAGATGAACCGCTTGAAGTCGAGCATCAACCCCGGATTGTGATACGCCAGCGTGCGGAACGGCAGATTAATTTGCGCCCAGTCGGAATAACTCTGGCTCCAGACCACCGTGCCCCAGCGCGTGTTTAATTCACCGAGGCTGTTGTACTTCCGCCGGAGCCAGGCCCGAAACGCAGTGCGGCAACTCTCGCTGAAACATTCGCGGTTCTCATTGTTCATCTCGTTGTCAATCTGCCAGCCGATAATATTGGTATTGTCACGATAGTGCAGGGCCAGCGCCTCCACAATCTTCCGGGAGAACCGGCGATAGACCGCACTGTTGTAACAGTATTGGCGGCGCGACTGGTCGTCCGCCGGACGGCCCGTCTCGAACACCTCGAGAACTTCAGGATATTTGTGCGTCAGCCATTTGGGCGGCGCCGCGGTGGGCGTGCCGAAAATGGTTTTTATTCCGTGTCGGCCCAGGGTTTCGATGGCGCGGTCGAACAGGCTGAAATCATAGTGTCCTTCGCGTGGCTCCATCAGCGCCCAGCCGAACTCACCGAGGCGAACGGTGTTGACACCGCACTCCTGCATGCGGCGCGCGTCCTCTTCCCAATAGCTCTCCAGCCATTGCTCGGGGTAATAGCATACACCGAACCGAAAAGATCCGTAACGACCGTTCGGCTGCGCGTTCACGCCGCCCGATTCCAGAATTGAGATGGCCGCCATTACCGCAAGAAGCCGCGCCAAGGAGAGCGGTGGATGAAAGAGAGATTTCCAAACCATGAATTATCAGACTTGAACAGGATTCTTTGCCGTTGTTCAATGCTACAGCTTTGTCTCGCGTGCACCTATAGCTATTCCTCCGACCTCAATCGGGTGGCAAAATCCGTCCGCCCGGCTCTATGCTTGAGCCTGTCGAAACGGCCCTGCGCCATGAATCGCTTCCAAACTCTGTTGCTCGCCGTGGCCGCCGTGGCCGGCAGCGTCTCCGCCGCGCCGCGCCAAATCACGTCGCTCGACTTCGACTGGCGATTTCATCGCGGCGACCTCCCGGGCGTTTTGCTCGATCACTCGACCAGCCAGGACTCGTCTCGTGCATTGGACCTGCTCGGATTGGGCTACGACGACTCCGCGTGGCAACGAGTTGATGTGCCGCATGATTACATCGTTGAAGGTGCGTTCGATCCGCAGGTCGATAATCAGCACGGTTGCTTGCCGGTCGAACCGGGCTGGTATCGCAAAACGATTTCGATCCCCGCCGCCGACCAAGGCCGCCGCCTCTGGCTTGAGTTTGACGGGGTTTACCGCGAGAGCCAAACCTGGCTCAATGGTCATTTCCTGGGCCGCCACGTCAGCGGGTTTACCAGCTTTCGCTACGACGTTACCGAGGTCGCGAAGCCTGGCACGAACAATGAGTTGGTCGTGCGGGTTGACCCACGTCGATTCGAAGGCTGGTGGTACGAAGGCGGGGGCATTTACCGGCACACGCGTCTGGTCTCCCTCGCACCGGTGCATGTGTCGCCTTGGGGCGTACAGGTGATGGCCACGGTGAGCCATCCCCGTAACGGCACGCAGGCCGACGCGCGGTTGGCAATCATTACAACCATCGCGAACGATGCTGCTGCGGCAGCCGACGCAACGGTGTTGAGCGAGGTCATTGATAGCACCGGCGACGAGGTAACGACCGAGCGTACGACTCATCACCTCGTGCCCAAAGGCGATTTCGAGTTTCGGCAGTCGTTCGCGTTACCCAAGGCTCATTTGTGGTCTTGCGAACGCCCCTATTTGTATCGTCTTCGCACCAGCGTGTCGGTCCTTGGGGAGATCGTGGATGAAATCACCACGGACTTTGGCGTGCGCACGATTCGCTTCGACCCGAACCGCGGGCTCTTTCTGAACGGCAGACCCGTCAAGCTCCAGGGCACGTGCAACCACCAGGATTTCGCCGGGGTGGGCGTGGCGTTGCCGGATCGCATCCACGCGTTTCGCGTGCAGAAACTCAAGGAGATGGGAGCCAACGCTTGGCGCTGCTCCCATCATGTGATGGCGAGCGAGCTGCTCGAGGCATGTGACCGGCTCGGCATGTTGGTGATCGCGGAAAACCGCCACCTGGATGATTCACCCGAGATCCTTGGCGAACTCGAGAGCCTTGTGCGGCGAGACCGCAATCACCCCAGCGTCGTGATCTGGTCCATCAGCAACGAGGAAAAGGAACAGGGCAGTGAATTGGGCGCGCGCCAGGGGCGAGCCATGGTGGGCTTGATTCGGCAGTTGGACGAGACCCGGCCGATCACCGCCGCGATGAACAACGGCATCGGCCAGGGCTTGACCGGCGTGATCGATCTCCAGGGCTTCAATTATCACCCGGAGACCTACGACAAAATTCATCGCGAGCTTCCGAAGAAACCTCTGGTCGCGACGGAGATCGCGGCGGCAGTTGGTACGCGCGGCGTCTATGCCCGCCAACCTTTCACCAAACCCAAAGATCAGGCCCGCTACCTGGGGAATCCCGCGCTCTGTCAGGTGGCGGCTTATGACGTGAACGCGCCGGATTGGGCCGAGACCGCCGAAGTGGCTTGGAAAGCGATCGCCGAACGACCATGGATGGCGGGTGGCTTTGTGTGGTCGGGTTTCGATTATCGCGGCGAGCCGACCCCCTTCGAGTGGCCGGCGATCAGTTCGCAGTATGGAATCATGGATACCTGCGGCTTTCCCAAGGACGCCTATTACTACTACCAATCCTGGTGGAGCGAGCACCCAGTATTGCACCTTTTTCCGCATTGGAATTGGCGGGGCCGGGAGGGCGAGGAAATTCCCGTATGGGTTTACAGCAACTGTCAAACCGTCGAGTTGTTTCTCAACGGAACTTCTTTGGGCGCGCAAGCGATGAAGCCTAACAGCCATCTGGAGTGGAGCGTCAAATATGCTCCCGGAGAACTCGTGGCCAAAGGCAGGCACAATGGAAAGGCCTTCGAGACCACCGTGGAAACCACCGGCGAACCTGCGGCGATCATGCTCGAACCTGACCGGACGGCCCTCACCGCCGACGGCGCGGACATTTCTCTCGTCACCGTGAAAATCGTGGATGATCAGGGGCGCACCGTTCCTGTGGCGACAAATGCAGTGACTCTTCGCGTAACCGGAGCCGGCAAATTGCTCGGCGTGGGCAATGGCGACCCAATTTGCCACGAATCGGATAAGGGCGACCAGCGCGGCGCGTTCAATGGCTTGTGTCTTGCCATTGTCCAATCGTGCCGCACGCCTGGTCCGATGGCGATTCGGGCAGACTCGCCGGGGCTCAAATCGGCCGTCGCTGCCCTCGAAGCGCGCTGAACTGGGGTTCCGAATCGGCGGAACCGGAAGCCTCGGCCCTTCAATCGCGTAAGGTGAACTTCCCCCTCCACTCGACGCGGTCGGCGCGGCAATGCGTGAAAAACGTCGAACCAAATTCAATCGAGTCTCCCGCCTTGAACCGCGCCTTGCCGAATAGTCTCGCCGGCAATTCTATAGCCGCGATGTTTCGTGTGTTCATATAGATGCCGGACAGATTGACGATACGCGCGGCGGGCTCATCGCAAATCGGCGGGGCGCTGGGGCCGAGACGAGCATGAATCGCTTTGTTGTTTTGGCCAAGAGAGACGATCCACTCTGCGCGATCCACCTCGGGCAGGATCTTGTTCCGATAATAATCCGCCTCCACGATGTCCTGCGCGTAGAGGCCGAGATAAATCGCCTGCTTGTTCCAGCACACATACAAGTCCGCCACTGGACATTCCGAAACTGGCTTCACGAACCCGCGCTCACGATCCCAATCCTTGAGCGCAAGCCTGATGGAGAATCCAGCGAATGGGTCGCGCGGCGCGGGTGGCACTCCGAGCGAGGCGTCGGGGCGTGCCGCGTGCGGTCCATTTCTGAGCCCCACCAAATCAAGCGCCCGTGCCGCAGCCGTGAGTGATTCGTAAGGCTGGTCGTGGATGTCCACCAAACCGAAGTTGTAATCCTCGCCATCGCCGCGGCCATACGTCGGCTCGTCATAATATTGAAACCAGTCCGCGCCGACGACGAAGGGCGTTCGCAGCAGCGCCTGCACAGTATTGCGGAAGCCGGTCGCGCGTTCGGCCTGCGTCTTCACACAAGGAAATGTGCTGCTGTCGTTTTTGTCGCCGCTCCGATTTTGCCGGGCGGCCATATAGAACTCGCTGACTAGGGCCGGCTTGCCGCTCAACACGTGAAGCGTGTCAAGATAGAAGCGAGGGAACGTACCGTCGTTCCATGCCGCATTGAGATTACTGGAAGAGGCATCGACAGACGAGGCTGAAGCCCGCGCCACCTCCGGATAATAAAAAGACTGGTAACGGTCGCCGAGAACCAATCCGCGTGGATCGTAGGTGCAGATAATCTCGCGCACCAGCGAGTAATAACGCTCGGCCATCAGGTTGAGAAAGCGGCGATAAGTGCGGATGCCCGTGCTGCCGGGCCGAAGGTAAAGCATCCCCCCTCGGTCGAGTTCTTCGAAACTCCCCGCTCCCTCAGCCTCGAAATCTTTGAGCAGTTCAGACCAGGTGTTGTGATAGGTTTTGCGTAACAGTTGCATCAACCGCTGCCGTTGGCCGCTCGTGGGCGCCTGCTCCAACGTCAACTTGAAAAGCGCCGCGTTCCACCAACCCATTTCGTTGTCGCTGTAATAGCCTAGCAGGCGCGGGTCGTCACGCAGCGGCAGAATTTGGTCCCGCGCGATTTGATGCATCCGTGCGATGATGTTCGTGTCCCACATATCGCGCCAAGGCACGCCGCACGTCATACCTACCGCCAACACCGGGATGAACGCCACCGCCGCGCCAGGGCATTGCTCCAACGCCGCAAAGTCGCTCCATCCGCCAACCGTGGTGAATTGCCACGACTTGAGCCGCTTCAACGTGGCCTCGGCCCAGCGGTTTGAATTCTGGTAATGCTGGAAGGCCGCATAACCCGGATTCGTTGAAGTGAATTGGTCGGGCGATGCGCCCTGGTTGACGACGCAGACGCCCAGTGAAAAAAACCGCTCGCCGTTGGGTTTCGTCAACCAGGAGATTCCCTCGCGTTCTTGAATGCAAAACGCAGCGTTCGTCGTCGCCGCCCCGCCGCGCAGAAGGCCTAGCGCCAGGATGCTTGCTGAGATGTAGCTGGCTCGCAGCATCAGCGCGGCCTTTTGCAATTCCTGAAAGTCGTTATCATGAAGACATATTGCTCGCGGCCAAGTCCGCAGCCAGGAAATCACATTCCCGACCTCCAGATCAATAGCCTGGTTGAGCTAACCAGGTACGCAGGAGCACCCATGCCCCAAAGCGAGAGGTGCCAACACTTGTGCCAAGATAAGTGGTTGGATATGTTTTGACACTCACCAATTTTGAAGCTGTCATCAAAGCGTGACTGAGTTTACTAATCAACGCTAAGCACCCGCTCTACGATATGAACCAGCCTCGCCTTAGCAAACCGAATCCGGCCATCGAGCGACTCTACCGGGAAGCCGAGGAAGCCTGGGCGCGTCAGGACTATCAGAAGGGCATTGGCTTCATTGAGCAGGCCACCCGCAAAGAGCCGCACAACCCCTCCCTCCTCCTTGACCTCGCCCGTGCGCACGGGCGCCGTTACGACTTTCCTGCGGCCGAACGTTACCTCGAGAGAGCGGTGCATATCTCGTCCGGTCGCGCCCTCACCCTCGAGGAGGCGGGGCGCATTTGTTTGGAGTTTGACAATCTCGACATGGCGCTTGGCTATCTCAAGCGGGCCAGTCAGAAGAAGGGCGCTTCGATCGGCGTGCTAATCACACTGGCAGACATGTACTTCCGCGACAAACGGGTTGACGAGGCGGCCGAGTTGATCGCGCGCGCGGCACAGATTGATCGGAAGGACCCGCGGGTCCTGCTCGAGGAGGCGATCCTCCGGCGGGTGCGCGGCAACATCCCTGAGGCCGAGGCGCTCTTCCGCGCTCTTTTGGCGAATCCTGCTTCCGGAGTTGCGGTGCGCATACGGGCTTTATACGACCTGGCTGGCATTTTGGACGGCCAAGCGAAATATGACGAAGCCATGGCCGCTTTGTTGGAGGTGAAAGCCCTCCAACGCCCCCATGCGGGGCCGTACCTTGCCACCCTCCAGCATATCCAAAACCGCGCCAAAGAAATGGAGCGGACCATTACCAGCGCGGTCCTGGATCGCTGGCGCGCGGATGCCGCAAGGCTTCAACCCCCGCGGCGGATCGCCTTGCTCTGCGGCCATCCGCGCTCCGGCACCACCCTCCTTGAACAAGTGCTCGACTCGCACAGTGACGTGACCACCGCCGAAGAGACCAAGATCATGCACGACGAGGCCTACCTGCCGCTTATTCGCGACTTTCCGGAGGGTACGAGCATCCTCCAGGCGCTTGATTCCTCTCCGCCCAGCCTCATCTGTCATGCGCGTGACAACTATTTCCGCTGCATCGAACTGTTGCTTCGCACGAAAATCGATGGCCGCTTCCTCGTCGATAAGAACCCAGCCTTGAATGTCATGATCCCCATGGTCGTGCGCGTTTTCCCGGAGACGAAATTCCTCGTCGCGCTGCGCGACCCGCGTGACGTGGTCGTGAGTTGCTTCCTCCAAGCCCTGCCGCTCACTCCGATCAGCTCCGCCTACCTAAGCTTGGAAGGCACCGTGCAGCAGTATGCCAGCGTGATGGGATTCTGGCTCGAGATGCTCCCACGCATGGGCGACCAATGGATGCATGTCCGCTATGAGGAGATGATCGACGACCTACCCTCGGTGGCCCGCTCTGTCCTGGGGTTTCTCGGCGTGGGATTCGAGGACAACGTGCTGAAGTTCTACGAGCACGCGCGCACCAAGCGCGTGAATTCGCCCTCGCACGCGGACGTGCAAAAGCCGCTCTACCGAACGGCGGTGGGCCGCTGGCGGAACTACCAGAAGTACCTGGAACCGTACCTGGCCGGTCTGGCACGGTTCCTCAACGCTTTCAACTACGCTTGATTCCCCGTCCGTGGCCCCCAGCGACAGCAAGAAGCTGTCTCCATTCTCCGGATCTCCTCAACCCGGACACCCGCGTTCCCTTCCCCCTGGCGTTTTGGAGGCGTCAGCGGGGGATGTAGTCCGATTGAGCTATAGCCAAAGTGGTCGATTTGTGGTAAAGATTTTTCCGATTTCCTATGAAAAATCCGTAGCGAACCCTAGAAAAATCTTTCATTCACAACAGCCCCTATGAAAAGCCACTTTAGCCTTAGTCAGCCAACCCAGGCCCAACAGGCGCCCCCAGCCAGGTCGGCGACTATGCGCAGCCACTTTAGCATCAATGGCGGTGCGGCGGCCACCTGCGCACTGTCAGGTGCCGTGGCCATGCTGACCGGCGTCTGCTCGGCACAGCTCGCCGCCGATTACGCGACCGATCCTGCCTACTCGGGCGGCTGGCTCGCCGGACAAAACGGAGGCTACGGCTTCGGACCTTGGAGCTTTAATGGTGGTTCCGGCTCCCCCATTCAACAACGGATGACCTATGGCAACTCGTCGCCGTTCAACGCGCTGGGCACGGCGTGGACTTTGTTCAACCCCGTGGGCGCACCAAGCGATGTCGCTAATGCCGGGCGCAGCTTCGCCCCCTTGCAGGTCGGCCAGACGATCGAGACTGTCATAGATAATCCCACCGCCACCCAGTTTTATCGCGGATATACGATCACTCTCAACGACACCGCCGATAACATTCCTGCCGGCGGCAACACGGGGCAGCAGGTCTCGGCCTATACCTTCGAGTATTTTACCAATGGCAGATGGTATGTGGGCGATTCTTCCGGTAATCATTCCACCTCCCTCTTTAACACCGACACCGCCCCCAAGGGGATGCAGTTCGCGGTCACGCTCACCTCGCCGACCACCTATCAAATGACCATGACGCCCCTGAACAACCCGGCCAATGCTTACACCATAAACGGAGCATTAAAGCTGCCTGGCAACCCCATCGATTGGATCCAGTTCCAGTTTTACAATACCGCCGACAATCCCGCAGCATCCACGGATTTTTATATCAGCAGCATAGAGATTCTCGCTGCCCCTGAGCCTTCCACTTCGGCCCTTATCGCGTTGGGCGCTGGGGGCCTTTTGTTCTTCTGCCGTCGTAAATAATACCTCGGACCATTCCTGCCAGCGGCTGCGCGCCTGGACCCTTGACGGACACGGAATTCGCGATCATTCCGACCGCGACGATTGGCCGATCGGCCACCGTCAAATCCTGCTTTCCACCCGGCTGAATCCGCTATAAACCGTGCTGGATGACTAACAGCCCAGCCGACAGAGACGCAGCGGAGCACACACAGACAGCCAAGTCGGACAAGAGCCGAATATTTATCGTGGATGATCATGCCATGTTCCGTGAAGGACTGCGGCAGTTGATCAACCTCGAACCGGATCTGATGGTGTGCGGCGACGCTCCCGGAGCGGCGGAGGCCCTGCCCGCCATTGCCGCCTCTCAGCCGGACCTCGTCATTGTGGATATCTCCCTGGCCGGCACCAGCGGCATCGACCTGATTAAGTCCCTCAAGCGCGACCACGAAGACCTGCCTGTTTTGGTGGTCTCGATGCACGCTGAGTTCTTGTACGCCGAGCGGGCCCTGCGCGCCGGGGCGATGGGTTACATCATGAAAAGCGAGCCCGCCCGAACCGTGGTCGCAGCCATCCGCAAGGTGCTGCGCGGGGAAGTCCATATCAGCGAGAAAATGGCCAGCGCGGTCGTGGCCAAATTCGTCCAGGGCGGCGCCGCCGAGCGCCCGCCTTCGCCCCTCGAAACTCTCAGCGACCGCGAATTGGAGGTCTTCCGCCTCTTGGGCCAGAGCAAAGGCACCCGCCAGATCGCCGAGGAAATGAACGTCGCCCTGCCCACCATCAGTTCCTTTAAAAACCGCATCAAGGAGAAACTCGGACTCAAAAACTCCACCGAAGTTATCCTCTACGCCATCCAGTGGTTCCGGGAAGAAGCCCCTCCCAAGGGCTAGGGAATGCAATGAAAATCTAAAAGCGCTCCCCCACTCAGAGGTTTTGCGTTTTGCTCCTTTCATGTTGCGCTAACTGCGCGACTTCCGCCACAGTGAGCTATCCGTTGCTGCCAAAGGCCCGATGAGAATGAACTCCAGAACGCGCGCGAGCCTCCTCTTAGGTTTCACTCTCTTCTTTTCATCGAGCCCGTTGTGGCCAGCTCTAAACTGCCACGCCGCCACCGTCGAGGTCTTCGCCGCAGCCAGCCTCACCGATAGCCTCAAAGCCATCGCCGCAGCCTACGAAAAACAAAGCACCGACCGCATCGTCTTCAATTTTGGCGCTTCCAGCACCCTCGAACGCCAAATCGAGGAGGGCGCCCCCGCAGACCTCTTCTTTTCGGCGGATGCGGCCAAAATGGACCGCTTGGCGGCCAAGGGCCTCCTCATCAATGCGAGGCGCACCAATCTGCTCTCCAATTCACTAGTGATTGTCATCGCGGGCCAAGGAGGCGTCTCGATTGAGTCACCGAACGACCTCGCCGGTCCGAAAGTTAAACGCCTGGCCCTCGGCAATCCTGCGGCGGTTCCCATCGGAGTGTACTCCAAAATATATTTGCGAAAACTCGGTCTTTGGGACGCCGTGGCTCCAAAGGTCGTCGCTACGGAAAATGTGCGCGCCGCCCTGGCCGCCGTAGAGGCGGGCGACGCCGACGCGGCCATCGTCTATCAGACGGACGCCGCCATCTCCAAACAGGTCAAGGTTGCCTTCGCGGTGCCGCCTGAGGCTGGCCCTCGCATCACTTACCCTGCCGCCCTGCTCAAGGACGCACCCCACCCGGCGCCAGCAAAACGCTTTCTCGAGTATCTCGCGTCCGAGCCGGCCTGGAAAATCTTTCGCGAGTTCGGGTTCCGCAAACCGAGCTGATCTATGTCAAGTCAAGATTGGCAATTTGTCGGATTTACCGCACGCATGGCTGCCACCAGCACGCTGCTGGTCGTGCCCTGGGGACTGGCGTTGGCCTGGTGCCTGGCGCGGCCTCGCTGGCGTGGCAAAGCGCTCGTGGAAACCGTTGTTACCCTGCCGCTGGTCTTGCCCCCGGTAGTGACCGGGTTGGTATTACTCAAGCTCTTTGGACGGCGCGGGCCGGTCGGCCATTGGCTGCACGAGCATTTCGGCCTCGAAATCGTGTTTACCTGGCGCGCTGTGGTTTTTGCGCTGGCAGTGATGTCGCTTCCGCTCTTCGTGCGGGCGGCCCGCACCACCATTGAGGAAGTGAACCCTATGTTTGAACAGATCGCCCGCACCCTTGGCGCAGGTGAATGGCGCGTCTTCTTCAGCGTCACCCTGCCACTGGCGCGACGCGGCGTCCTCGGCGGTACCTTGCTTGCTTTTGCCCGCGCCCTGGGAGAATTCGGCGCCACCATCGTCGTTGCCGGTAATATTCCCGGCCAGACCACTACGATCTCCGTGGCGACTTATCAGTACATTGAATTGGGCCAGGACTCGAGCGCGTGGGCGCTGGCGGGCGTCTCCGCGGCCTTGGCTTTTCTGGCGGTGCTGGCTAGCGAATATTGTCTGAAGCGCCAATGAATCGACGCGTCTGTTGTTCCGAGTGCCGTGCGCGCGCTCGCCGGGCAAGGGGACGCGGATTGCAAGGACTTTACGCCCACGCGCCGTCACGCGACGAAACTTCAGTCCCCAGCTTCAATCCATGAGCCAAGGTGTCGAAGCCAGCTTCGTGCTCCGGTTCGCCGCCGGCCCCGAGATTTGCGTCGATGCGCTGCGTGCCTCGACTGGTCTCACCGTTTTGTTCGGCCCGTCAGGTGCTGGCAAGACGACGGTTTTGCGCTGTTTGGCCGGATTGGAGCGGCCGCAAACCGGAAAGATCCGCTTCAACGGTGAGGCTTGGGTTGATGCGACGCGGGGATTCTTCCTTCCGCCCCGAGCTCGGGGTGTGGGGTTCGTGCCGCAGGAATACGCGCTGTTTCCGCACCTTTCCGTCGAACGCAATGTTACTTACGGGTTGGTGGCATGGCGGCGAGCACAGCGGCGCGCACGCCTGGAAGAAATGCTGCGCTGGCTCGGCCTGGAGGGACTGGAACGACGATTGCCGGGTGAGCTTTCCGGTGGCCAGCAGCAACGCGTGGCCTTGGCCCGCGCCTTGGCGCGCCGCCCCAGGCTGTTGCTCCTAGACGAGCCGCTTTCGGCGCTGGACGCCCCCACCCGGCTCCGGCTGCGCGGGGAGTTGCGTCAGCTTGTTTTGCAGTTGGCCATTCCTTGCCTTTTGGTCACCCATGACCGGACGGAGGCTCTGGCGCTCGGGGACACGGTGGCCGTGATGGACGCCGGGAGAATCGTGCAGCAGGGGCCCGTACAGGAAGTCTTCAGCCGCCCCGCTAGCCTCTCCATAGCCACCCTGGTCGGAGTCGAGACCGTTCAAGCCGGTCTCGTGCTTCAATCTGCTAACGGCATCGTTACCCTGGCCGTTGGCGATCTCAAGCTGACCGCCCTGGCCCCGGACCTGCCGCCGGACGCCCGTGAAGCCTACTTGTGCATCCGGGCCGAAGATGTCGTCCTGGTCAAAGGCGAGGCGCCTCAGAGCAGTCCACGGAACTGTTTGCCCGCGGTGGTCCGGCGGCTCACGCCCGAAGGACCGATGCGCCGCATCGAGTTGGATTGTGGGTTTAGCCTCCAAGCCCTCCTGACCAAGCAGGCCTGTGAGGATCTGGAATTGCGGGAAAGCGACCACGTGCTGGCCCTGATCAAAGCCCCGCAAATCCACCTCGTCGGGCGAACCTAAAGGTCCCCCGATTACCAGGCTATAAATCGGACCAGAAAAAATAATAGGCTTTTGGCGGCGGGATGGCATCTTGGAGACAACAATGAGATGGCCGAGAAGAATGGCGAGCGGGCTTTTGGCGGCGTTGGTGGTGGTCGCCGGTTCCGTGTGGCAGGCCGAGGCGAAGAGCTACGGGAGTGGCGGCGGGCATAGCTACTCCTCCCAATCCTCGTCCCATAGTTCGAGCTACGGCGGCAGCCATGCATTCTCTTCGGGCGGAGGCAGCAAGAGCTACCATTCCAGCAGCGGCAAGAGCTACAGCTCGGGCTCGAGCTCTAGCTCCGACAGTCATCGAGGCTATTCGTCGGCCAAGAGTTACAGCGCCGGCTCAGGCCATTCATTCAGTTCCGTCTTCGACTCAACGCGCGGCGGAGGGGGATTAAGCTCCGCTCACCGAACGACCGTGGGCTCAAGCAGCTCCGGTTGGAACTTCGACACGGCCGCGGCCAAGGCACGAAAGGAGGAAACAAGCCGGGCGGATTTTTCGCGGTTTAAGGACCGGCAGCGGCCACCGGCGGCCGATGCTTCCCACATCCCGGCGCCCGTGTCCACCGGTGTTAATTCGTACCGGCCGCGGGTTTACATCCCCGATGCGGGCACCTTGGCAACGCGGCGCGTGCGCATTTATCAGGTTTTCACGCCCTATGCCGCGCGACCATGGGTGGTCTATCGAGACCCGTACAGCAGCTTCTTCTGGTGGTGGTTGCTGGATCGCACGATCGATGACCAGGCCTATTGGGCCTACCACCATCGCTACGATATGGACCCGGCACGCTACCAGGCGTTGCTGGCCAACAACGCCCAACTCGAGGCACGCGTCGAGCAACTCGAAGCTCAGCAAGCGCCCCGCGACCCGAACTACGCTCCCACCGGCCTGGACCGTGACTTAATGTATTCCGACCAGTACGTCGCTCGGGCCTATACGAACCGCCCGACCGTAGGTGGAAAGGCCGCCTTCTGGCTTTTGGGCATCCCGGCGGCAGTGGTCACGACGGCTTTTTTCATCTGGCTGATTTGGTTTAAACGCTGGTAAGCGCATCCCATTTCCGCCAGCATCAAGATTTACAATAGGGACACGACTCAAAAACGAACCAAACTCTATGCAAATGCACCTTCCAGACTTCTTCCTCGGTGACCTGGTGGCGACCGTGGCCTTCGGCCTGGTGTCCATCTTGCTCATCGTCGTCGGCTACATTGCCTTCGACAAGTTGACCCCGAAGCTCGATTTCGATGACCTGTTGAACAAGGGGAACATGGCCCTTGGTATCGTCGTGGGCAGCTTCCTGCTGGGCCTGTGCTACGTCGTGGGCCGGGTGGTGGCGGCCATTCTGGGCACCTGACATGAACCCAAGCGACCGGGGCAAGACCTTGTGGGAGATGTTGCAGGCGCGCCTGCATGGAGGCGGCAACGGCGCGGGCCTGCCTTTCGACAATCCGTTGGATCTGCGCGTCGGCTCAGCCTTACCGATTGCCTACGCCAACGGGCCGGAATTCGCCGACCGAAACTTTACCGCCTGCGAGATTCGCGAATATACCCGGCACATCAACGGCCAGGATTTTCGTTTCACCGATTACGTTCTGCGCGGCCTGAGCACGAAGACCTTCGATCCCGGCGATGCGATGAGCGCTCGGTTGCGCGTGGTGCCCAACGCCGCCGGAGCCCATGATTCACTACTGCTGCGGTTGTATGACGAGTTTGGCTTTGCCGAGGACTTTCTGTCCGTGGTGAAGGATGACACGGGGATCTTCGAAGTGGGCGGCGATGACTCAACTCAGCCCGACACCTTCCGTCGCATCAACGATCTGCGCGAGTCCTACGTGGCGGCCGTCCTCGTCGTTTCCGAGACCACCCCCGACGGCAAAGCTGCGCCCGGAAAAGCGACCGGGGCTAGGGTGGAATACTGGGATTACTGGCGCGACGCGGATTTGGGCGGTGGCAACACGGCCAAAGAGTTTGTGTTCGTTGAAATGAACTCCGACACCGGCTGGTTTCAAATCTGGCGCGGGCGCGAGTTCTATCAGTGAGAATTCAGTCGGTTTCCGAATCCGATTATCTCGAAACCCAGCGAAGGGAGTTTCGAGGGCAATCAAAGATCGCGAATCCAAAACTCCGCCGCTCAATGGCTGCAGCCGCAACCTTGGTGCCCACAGCAATGGTCCTCCATTTCCTCGGCTGCGGGGAGACGTCCCAATTCCAGGGTCTTGCTGACGTAACGTTGAACCGATTCCTGGATCTGGTGTATTTCCTCCTGCGCGTCAATAAAGTCGCGCGCCACCGGATTGCTCATCAGCCGGTCGCGGTGGCTTTCGTAATCAGCGATCTCTTCGCCGCTCAGCGGCATCGAGTTTTGTTGTTTGTCGTGAAGCGCCTGGCCTTTGCTCACAACGCCTTCGTATTGCGCCCGCACCTGCTGGTCGCCAAGGAAGCAATCGATGCGCTTGCGGATGGATTGCACGTTGGGTTCATCCAGGATGGTCTGACAAAGTTCCCTCGTTTTCCGCAGAAGCGGAGTCTCTTCGATCATCGTTGGCATACTCGATACATTATCTTCGTTCACTGACGCGGGCTCCAGCCCTGCGTGGGTTTGAGTTCCCACCCAATACACCACAAGTAAGATCAAAAAGCAACCGGCAAGAGCTTGAAGAGCTTGCCCAACCGTTTGACGGCACTCGGCCCTGAGGCTTAAACTCCCTGCGGGAATGGTCATGACTTGCCAGGAACCCATTTTGCTAATGGCAGGACGAACAGGATGACTTCCGGCGACGACAAAGCAGAAATCGGAGACCCGCCGGCCAGCCGCCGGTACGCGGTGGCCGTGGCCTGCATGGCGGTGGCCTTCGCCGTCCGCTACTTCCTGACGCCCCTGCTCGGCGAAGAGTTGCCGTTCATGATGTTCATCGCCGCGGCCCTGGTGGCCGCGTGGTACGGCGGGGCGGCCGCCGGCATCCTTGCGTTGCTTATCGGCCTCTTCCTGGCGGATTGGTTTTTTCTTAGCCGCGTCAGGGCAGGGCTGTCCTCGTCCACGGCCGCGCTCTATTTGGTTCGCTATATCTTCACGGCCTCAGTGGGCGTTGGCTTGATCGAGGCAATGCACCGGAACCGGCGGCGGCTGCAGGAGGAGGTGGCGCGGCGGCGGCGTTCGGAGGCGGATTTGCGCGAGGCGCACGCAGAACTGTCCCGCCACGCCGGGGAATTGGAGCGGCGGGTCGAGGAACGGACGGCCAAGTTGACGCATACCGTGGAATCGCTCCAAAGCCTGCTCTACCATATCGCGCACAACTTTCGCGCCCCTCTGCGCGCCGTCGATGGTTACACCAGCTTGCTCCTCTTGGAGCACGGCGCCAAGCTCGATGAAAAGGCCACTCAATATGCCCGTCAAACTTTGGAGGCCGCGCGCCGCATGGACGAATTGATCCACGACTTGCTGGAATATGGACGCTTAGGTCACATCGAAATCGCTCTGTCCGGCGTCAGTCTCCAGCGCGCGCTGGACGGTGCCCTGGTGAAGCTGGCTTTCGAAATTCGCGCGCGGCAAGCTGAGATCAAAGTCGTGGGGCCCTTGCCCGTGGTACAGGGCAATCCCCAACTCCTCGAGGAGGTCTTGGTTAGCCTCCTGGAAAACGCGATCAGTTTCACCGCCCCCGGCACCTTGCCCCGGGTCGAGGTTCGCGCCGAGACCTGCGGCCCGGCGGTCCGGCTTTGGGTCGAGGACAACGGAGTTGGAATCGAGCCCAGATTTCACGAGCGTATCTTCGGCGTGTTCCAAACCCTCTCTCCCAGCGGCGGTCTCCAGGGCACGGGCATCGGCCTGGCCATCGTTAAGCAAGCCGTCGAGCGCATGGGTGGGAAGGTCGGAGTCGATTCCCACCTGGGCGTCGGCAGCCGCTTCTGGATCGAGTTGCCTGGCCCGTAGGATAGCCCCGCCAGCCTGCCGAGCCTGCCGTGCTTTGGTTGGCCGACAAAATGAACTATAGTGCTCAGTGAGAAGTTCAACATGAACGAGAAAAACCTGAACGTGAAAGAACGAGTTTCGAGTGGACCACCAACCCCGGAGGAGTTTCAGCGCCAACTTTCCGATTTTGTGCGGCAACATTTCCAAGGCGGCCGGGCTGCTCCTTTCGCCCAACCCGAGGGCACGCCAGGGCCAGACGTTGCCGACCAGCAGCCAAAGAAACCTGACCCCTTTGCCTTCAAGTATAAACCCAAGGATGTCAAGGAATACCTGGATCGCTTCGTTATAAAGCAGGACGACGCCAAGAAAGTTCTGAGCGTGGCACTTTGTGATCATTATCACCATGTGCGCCTGGCACTCGACGGCAAAGAATCACCCAATTACGCCAAACAGAACATCATCCTGATCGGCCCCACCGGCGTCGGCAAGACCTTCCTCATCCGCAATGCCGCCGACCTCATCGGCGTGCCTTTTGTTAAAGCCGACGCCACGAAATTCTCCGAAACCGGCTATGTCGGCGCCGATGTCGAAGACATGGTGCGCGACTTGGTGCGCTTGGCCGACGGTGACGTCAGCCGCGCCCAATACGGGATCATTTACATCGACGAAATAGACAAGATTGCGGCCGCGAACAACGTCTCGGGGCGCGACGTGAGCGGGCGCGGAGTTCAGACCAATTTGCTCAAATTGATGGAAGAAACCGAAGTGCCGGCGCGCTCCCCTAACGATATCGCCGGACAAATCCAGGCGATGATGGACCTGACACAGCGCGGGCGCAAGGCGCCCAGCACCATCAACACCAAACACATCCTCTTCATCGTCAGTGGCGCTTTTGGCGGCTTGGAAAATATCGTGCGCCGCCGGCTGCGCGAGGCGACCATCGGCTTCGCCGCCAAGGACCGCCCACTCGAAAGCCCCGAGGAAGTCCTCGACGAAGCCCAAACGCGCGACTTCCTCGAATTCGGATTCGAGCCGGAATTCATCGGCCGCTTGCCCGTCCGCGTGGTCTGTCACTCGCTTAACCTCGACGACCTCTTCCGTATCCTCAAGAATTCAGAGGCGAGCATCATTCGCCAGTACGAAGAGGATTTCGCCGCCTACGGCATTGAGGTGCTCTTCTCCGACGAAGGCTTGCGGCGCATCGCGGAACGGGCCGGGGAAGAAAAGACCGGCGCGCGCGGACTCATGACCGTCTGCGAACGTGTCTTTCGCGAGATCAAATTCGAGCTGCCTTCCACCCCGGTGAAGCGCTTTGTGGTCACCAAGGACGTGGTGGACGATCCGGTCGCGCAATTGCAAAAGATTCTCGCCGACCCTCAGCAAGAAGAGCGGCTTGTCGCTCGCCAGGTGGTGGATGAATTCGCGCGCCGTTTCCGCGAGAACTTCGGCATGGCCCTCAACTTCACCGACGCAGCCGCCAATCTGTTGGTGGATGAAGCCATTCAGCAAGCGCAGTCGGTGCGCGACTTGTGCGCCAAACGGTTCAAAGATTTTCAGTTCGGCCTCAAGCTCATCGCTCAGAACTCCGGCCAGCGTGAGTTTGTCATCGACGTTGACGCCGTCCAGGCGCCCGACAAGGTGTTAAGCGATTGGGTAGTCGCCAGCTACCGAAAGTAGTTGTACGCCTCCGCCGCCGTGGAATTGCGCCCGAGTTTTATCGACTCAGGGTGCACAGAATAATGCTGGTTGGGGCGAAACTAAAGGAAGAGAATTTCTGCAAGTCCCCTCGCCTCGGACGTATCCATCATGAAGACCGGGTTCGGAATGAGCCAACGAACCGGAAATGCGGGGCTCGGCGGTGAGGTTTTCAGCCAAGTTTAATCTATGGGGGCTTGGCTGGAGTTGTGCAGGACGGGCCTGGGCTGGTTGTGGGTTGCAAGCCAGGCCCGTCCAGTTTTTGCTGCTTACATCCGGACCATAACCGCTAGCCAGCCGGGCAAGCTTGACAGGCACCGCGCGCCCGTGGAAGGTATCGGCGGTCGCTAAGCCGGCGTAGCTCAGCGGCAGAGCAGCAGTTTTGTAAACTGCGGGTCGTCAGTTCGATCCTGACCGCCGGCTCCAATCGAAAAAGCGAGGAAAACCCTATAAATCAGAGTGAAACTCCCCCCAGAAGAGGAAAGAGCGGCCTCACGCGAGATGAGGCCGCCCTCTTACCGAGCAACTCGCCCCCTTTTCGAGTCAACGTTAGCAACTGGCCTTTTGTATCACCCCGGGAATAAACCGAAATAGGGTAACCACCCCATATCCGCATCCCGGAACTTCCAGAACCTCCTCGCTTGCTTTGGCAGGCTGGTGTCGGAACACGCTCGGATCGTTCGGCTGGCTCGCCGGCCTCCTTTGCGCTTTCCAACCGGGCGTCTTTGGCTTAAGTATTTGCTCCCCCGCACAGGCGGGAGCGTATGAAACCCGAGATCGAAATCTATGACACCACCCTGCGCGATGGAAGCCAGGGTGAAGGCATCAACTTTTCGGTGAGCGATAAGCTGCGCATCGCCGAGAAACTGGACGCCTTCGGAATTCCCTTCATCGAGGGCGGCTGGCCGGGCTCCAACCCCAAGGACATTGAGTTCTTCACCGAGGCCAAGGGCAAGAAATTCCGCAACGCGCGCCTGGCCGCCTTTGGCTCGACCCGCCGCAAGGGATTGGCCGTCGAGAGCGACCCGCAAGTGCGTCTGTTGCTGGAAGCCGAAACGCCGGTCGTGACCATCTTCGGTAAAACTTGGCTCTTACATGTCAAACAAGTGCTCGGCGCCACGCCGGATGAGAATCTGGGCATGATCGGCGACACCGTGCGTTTTCTAAAAGACCACGGGAAGACCGTCATTTACGACGCCGAACACGGCATCGACGGTTACAAGGACGACGCCGAGTACGCCCTGGCCACCTGGCAGGCGGCCGAAAAGGCCGGCGTGGACATGGTGGTCCTCTGCGATACCAACGGCGGGTCGCTGCCCGCCGAAATTGCCCGCATCACGACCGCAGCTCGCGGACGGCTCAACGTCAAAATCGGCATCCACACCCATAACGACATCGGCTTGGGAGCAGCCAACGCAGTGGCCGGTATCGAGGCAGGCGCAGTTCAAGTCCAGGGCACGATCAACGGCTACGGCGAACGCACGGGCAATTGCAACCTAACCAGCGTCATCCCGATTCTGGCTTTGAAGATGAACAAGCGTTGCTTGCCTGACGCGGCACTGGCCAAATTGAAAGAGCTCTCGCAGTTTGTCGATGAAATCGCCAATTTCCGCCACGACCCCCGCCAGCCCTGGGTCGGCGAAGCTGCTTTCGCCCACAAAGGCGGCATGCATGTCAACGCCGTTCAAAAGCTTTTCCGCAGCTACGAGCATATTGACCCCGCCCGCATCGGCAACTCCCGCCGCGTGCTGGTCAGTGATTTGGCCGGGCGCAGCAATATTGTCATGAAGGCCAACGAATTGGGCTTCCATCTCGACGCTGCTACTCCCGAGCTAAAGGAAATCCTCTCGTGTATCAAAAAGCTCGAACACGACGGGTATGAATTCGAAGCTGCCGAGGCCTCGCTGGCGCTGGTGATTCGCAAAATCCTCAAACACGAGCAGCCCCCGTTCACCATCGAGGGCTACCACGTCTCCAACCGCCGTGACAAATCCATCTCCGTCTGCCAAGCCAGCGTCAAAGTACTGGTGGACGGCGTGGTCGAGCATACCATCGCCGAGGGGGACGGCCCGGTGAACGCATTGGATCAGGCCCTGCGCGCCGCGCTGGTAAAATTCTTCCCCCAGCTTAAGCGGGTCCAACTGACCGATTACAAGGTGCGCATTATCAACTCGACTGCCGGCACCGGAGCGCGCACGCGCGTGTTGATCGAATCCAGCGATGGCAAAAATGAATGGGGCACCGTCGGCGTGCATGATAACATCATTGAAGCCAGCCTCCAGGCGCTGGCCGACAGCTTGGAATATCGGCTGATGAAAAAGTAAATCGCAACTGTTCAGCCGTCGAGGTACTGCCGCCGGAAGAAGGCCGCCCCCTGACGCTCATCGCTATAATAGCACCGTCAGGGGCTCAATCGCGTGTGTGTCTCAGCCTGACAGTAACAATCATTCTATGGAAATCCCCAAAGCTTACGAACCCAAAGCCGTCGAAGCCAAGTGGTATGCTTTTTGGCTCGAAGCGGGTTGCTTCACCGCTAACCCGGCTTCGTCCAAGCCCGCCTATTCCATCGTCATCCCTCCACCGAACGTGACCGGTGTGCTTCACCTCGGCCACGTGCTCAACAATACCATTCAGGACATCCTGGCTCGCAAAGCGCGCATGGAGGGCAAAGAAGTCCTCTGGCTGCCCGGCACCGATCACGCTGGCATCGGAACCCAAACCGTCGTGGAAAAGGCCCTCCGCAAGGAAGGCTTGATGAAGCACCGCGACGATTTGGGCCGGGAGAAATTTCTGGAATACGCCTGGGCTTGGAAGGAAAAATACGGCGGCATCATCATCCAGCAGCTCAAGAAGTTGGGCTGCTCCTGCGATTGGACGCGCCAACGCTTCACCATGGACCCAGCGTACACCCATGCTGTGCAGAAGGTCTTTCTCGAGCTTTATCAGCAGGGCCTCATTTATCGCGGCAAACGCATGGTCAATTGGGACCCGGCGGCGCGCACCGCCCTCTCCGATGAGGAAGTCGAGATGGTCGAAGAAAAGGGCCACCTTTGGCATCTCAAGTACCCTCTCGCCGATGAACAGGGCCAACCTCAGGCCGGCGAGTTTCTCGTCGTGGCCACCACCCGACCGGAAACCATGCTCGGGGACGAAGCGGTTGCAGTTCATCCACAGGATCCGCGCTACACTCACTTAGTGGGCCGCCGCTGCTGGCTCCCTTTGCAAAAAAAGCTCCTGCCGATCATTGCTGACGACTTCGTGGATCCTAAATTCGGCACCGGCTGTGTGAAGGTCACTCCCGCTCACGATCCGAACGATTATCAGATGGGTTTGCGCCACCAATTGCCGCTCACCATCGTCATTGGTGCCGATGGCGCCATGACCCAGGCCGCTGGCGAAGATTTCGCCGGGTTGGACCGAATGGAAGCGCGCCAAGCAGTGGTCGAGGAACTTACCAAGCAGGGCCTCGTCCTCAAGGTCGAGGATTACACCCATAATGTGGGCTTTAGCCAGCGCACCCACGTGCCCATCGAACCGTTCCTCAGCGAACAGTGGTTCCTCAAATATCCAAACGTGGAGCAGGCCCGCGCCTGCGTTCAGTTGTCCCTTGAGGACGCTGCGAGTGAGGAAGGCCCGTCGCCTGCCAAAGAGGCTTCGCCAGCTTCCAGAACGAGCGCAGCGGCGTCCCCGAGCAATCCCAGCATCGGCGGTGGCACGACGGTGCCGAATCAGATGCGCTTTTATCCCGATCGCTGGGCCAAGGTCTATCATCATTGGCTTGGGCGCATCCAGGACTGGTGTATTAGCCGCCAGCTCTGGTGGGGACACCGCATTCCCGTCTGGTACAAACAGAACGCTTCTGCCTCAGCCATGGGGGGCGCCTCCGCCGGTGCGGGACCCGATGCCCATCCAGATCCCTCTTTCATTCGTTGCCAGGCCGAAAGCCCCGGCCCGGGCTGGGAGCAGGATCCCGACGTGCTGGACACGTGGTTCAGCTCCTGGCTTTGGCCCTTTGCCACGATGGGCTGGCCGGACCAGGCCGATACGTTGAAAAAATTCTATCCGACCACCGACTTGGTCACGGGGCCGGATATTATTTTCTTTTGGGTGGCTCGCATGATAATGGCCGGTTACCGCTTCATGGGCGACTTGCCTTTTCGCAATGTTTATTTCACCGGCATCATTCGCGACAAGCTGGGCCGCAAAATGAGCAAGAGCCTGGGCAATTCGCCCGACCCGCTTGACCTCATCGAAAAGTTCGGCGCCGACGCGTTGCGTTTCGGCACCATGCGTAGCGCCCCGCTCGGGCAGGACGTGCTCTTCGACGTCAAAGATGTCGAACTCGGCCGCAATTTCTGCAACAAACTTTGGAACGCCTGCCGCTTCCGCCAGATGCAAGGCGGCGTCGTGCAAGGCGAGCTCGAGCCTGGCCTGTTAACGAGCTACGATAAGTGGCTCTTGCTCAAGCTAGACCAGGCTCTCGCTGACATCGCGACCGCCTTCAACGAATACCGCTTCAACGAGGTGACCCAGACGCTCTATCGCTTCTTCTGGAGCGAGTACTGCGACTGGTATGTCGAGGCGAGCAAGGCCATTCTCTCCCGGCCTCCCGAAGCGCCGCCCGGCGCCAGCGCCGAACCCAAAGCGGGTTCGCCGGAGTCCGATAAACGCCGCGCCAATACGCTGGCCGTCCTGGACTTTGTGCTCTCCCACACGCTGAGGCTCTTTCATCCGTTCCTTCCGTTCATCACCGAAGAGCTCTGGCATGGTCTGGGCTACAACGCGGACATGCCCGGGAACCAGGGCGGCAGGACAATCATGTTTGCGCCTTGGCCCAAACCGTTGGGCTGGGATTTCCGCGGCCACTACGGCCTCGACGATTGCTACCTTGAAATTGTTGACGCCAAATTTGAGCTGGTTACCCGCGGCCGCGCCCTGCGCCGGGAGGGCAACGTGCCGGCGAGCAAAAAGGTCAAATACGTCCTCAAACCGGCTGGCGCCGTGCCTCCGCATGATGCCGATGTCCTCAAGCTGCTGCTCAACGCCGAGTCGCTGGAGATCAATCCCGGCTACGCTCCTCCGAAGGGCACCCCCAACGTGGCTTCGGAAATCGGCGAGCTTTACCTGCCGCTCGAAGGACTAGTGGACACCGCGGCGGAGAAAGCCCGGCTCACTAAAGAAATAGAGAGAGCGGACACGGAATTGGCCAAAGTCCAGGAGCGCTTAGCGAACCCAACCTTCACGCAGAAAGTGTCCGCCGCGGTGCTCGCTGAGCACCAGAAGCGCTTGGCCGATTGGCAAAGTAAAAAAGAACGCCTCCTGGCCTTGCTCCGGGCCCTCGACGAGCGCTGAGTCCGTAGCGCAAACTTCCAGTTCGATGATTTTGATACTCTAACGCTATGGAAGGATCACGACCCGATAAAAGCTCTGAGCCGAGTTCACTTCGGTGTTGGTGACGGTCAGGGGACTGCCCGTGCCGCTGATCGCCCCGCCCAGCGGCAGCCAGGCCGCAGCACTTAAGTTGGTCTTGTACTGCACTTGGTACTGCAGCCCCGCTAACGTCGGACAGCTAAGCACCAAATTGCTTCCACTGACCTGCGCGCCCAGAGTGGGCGAAGCCATCCCCGTGGGCCACACCGAAGCCGAGAAACTCAAATTGTCAATCCCCAGTCCCTGCGACTTGCCCGCTGCACTGGCCATCTCCCACACCAGCCATAGCGCCGCATCCGGTTCCCACGGCCCGATCGCCTGATTTAACACGGCCAAATTGGTTTGATTGACGCTGGCCGTCCCATCCACCGCCACGCCCCCCACATCCCCCGCCACCGTCGCAAAACGCACATCCAAGGCCGGTAAAAACGCCGTCGCGCTCGTCGAAAATTCGTTCGTGGCCGTCGGGTCCAGGAAATAATAAAACTCCAGTGTCTTGCCCAGGTTGGACTGACGCCAGACTCCCCCGGTAAACTGCAGGTTCATGAAGTTGAGGCTCTGGCCCGTGCCATTAATGAGCTTAAGCCCAAAGGCGGTGTAACCCGTAGTGCTGGTGGCCAGTAAGCCCAGCGCCCGGTTGGAACTGTTGGGCAAACCAAAGCTGAGTTGTCCGCCCGTCGTCTGGTCCCCATCGGTGGCCCCAAAGCGCACGCCCACACTCGCCGTCGGGTCGGCCAAGCCATACCAACCCTCCATGCTGGCCAGCCCCAAGCCCCCATTGTTCCCGCTGGCGCTCACCGGATAGGCAAAGTCGAACGGATTGGGCAGCGAATAAGTAATGCCGTTAATCGTCACTGGATTATCCGAATTGACCGAGGTCGTCCCGGGGTCGGGCAGGCTGTCAAAGTTCTGACTATAAACCGAGCCGGCCACCAGGTAGGGCACAAAGGAACTCGGCGGCAGGCTGGAACCGTCGTTGGTGCCGCCGGGCGTGGGGTGGGTGAACATTTGCCGCATAAAGCTTTGGCCGTCGGGGAACGAGCCGTAGGAATAATCGGGCACCAGGCCGGTGTAGTTAAGGTAATCCAACACCTGCCACTGCCCGTTGGCCAGCCGGCCTAAGGCTAGCGACCCACTGGCCGCGGCCAGCACGAAACTGGCGTGCAGTTCATTGGTCGTCGAAAGATTGGTCTGGCCATCGGCAAAGAGCACCAGGAATTGGCCGGCCTGAATGGTGGCGTTGGCCGGGAAGGGCCATTGGCCCAAATTGGTGTAATTGTCCGCCAAATACAGACCAGTGAGAGAGACCACATTGGTAGTGGGATTGTAAAGCTCCACCCAGGGAGCGCGCTGGCCGGCGCGGTTGGTGATGCCGGTCAGGTTGTTGGCTTCCACTTCGTTGATCCACAAGGGGGGGAAGGTGGCCAAGTTGGTCTGGCCAAGATTGCGCGCGGAGGGGGTGGGCGCACGGGCGACCCAATTGCCCACGCGCCAGTTGTCCTGCCGGGGATCAATCAATTGCAAGGAAGTGCCGGCGCCGTTGGCATTGGTGGGCCAGGGTAGCACACTGTCGAATTGCACTTCGGCGACAATGTTGCTGGAACCGTTGGTGGCCGGTTGCAGCAGGACGAGCGGCTGGCCCGGCTGCAAGATGCCAGAAAAGAGGTCAAATACCGTATTAGTCGCCCCGTAAGCTCCTGCAAAGGCGGGCTGGTTATTGGCCAGCACCAGGAAGTTCGTAGGGCCCAACTCCGCGCCGTTGGGGAAGGTGTAGGAAAGCTCGGGCAATTGCCAGCCGGAGAGGTCGAAGGTGTTCGTCGGCGAGTTGTTATAAAGTTCGACATACTGCGCCTCAGGAACCACCGGGTTATACATGAGCTCGTTAATCACAACGCGGCCGATCGCTGATAAGGCGCCTCCCTGATAAACGACCGATAAAGCAGCCGTATCGCCAGCGATGGGCTGATTGCTCCGGTTCATACCGGTGACGCTCAACGTGTTGGTGCCCGGAACGAGCACGACCGTGGCCGTCCAGGTGGTCAAGGTCGTCCAAACAACTGGCACCGCCTCTCCGTTAATCCAGATCGTAGCCACAGCCACCGGAGCGCTTCCGCTCACAAAAGCGGTGTCGTTGCTGACGACCACCGTCGGATTGACCGCAAAGTTGGTCGCATTGACGGCTGCTAACTGTGCCGCGATGCTCGTCCCGGCGGCGGCAATCCAGGGCAGCATGGCCGAATTAGGATCTTCTGCGCTCAGACCATCGTTGACGAAAG
>Ga0209517_10001927_pt1 | contig 30366 bp, 29 predicted proteins | sample PeaSoiMetSII2010_FD_187695 | JGI IMG/M metagenome (GOLD analysis project Ga0209517, IMG submission 187695) | Peat soil microbial communities from Weissenstadt, Germany - SII-2010 (SPAdes) (version 2) | ecosystem: Environmental > Terrestrial > Soil > Wetlands > Peat | place: Germany...
CAACTCGCTGAGCTTCAGCAACCCTACTTTGTTCTTGATGATCTTTTCGTCGTTACTCATCTGACATTCTCCTTTCGCGCTTGTCGCGCGAGTTTATCAAATGTCAGATCAAGTCGAGACTAAGACAGTTTATCCGTCCTAATCCGTCCTCTTGCCCTGCTTTCTATCGGCCGTGGCCGTTATGGAGGAGCTTTCCGCCTTCTGGAATTTCCGAGCAACGAATTCCGGAAGCATCTCTTCCAGCTTTTGTGAGAGCCAGTCCTGTAGTTCAGATTTTTGCTCCCCCGAAAGAGTCACAAAGCGAACACCGAGATGGCCTGCTTTCAACCAGCAGATTTTCGATTCTGCCAAGAATCGTATTTTGTAATCCGGTAAGGTGAACTGAACCTGCACCTCTTCTCCGGGGCTGAGGGGAACCAACGTACTCACGGCCATGCCCCCTTCGCTGATGTTCACGCTGTAGCAGCGAACCTCCGGCATGCTTTGTCTCAGGATGGTGACGGGGATAGAGATGGGACACCGGAAGTAGCGCCGTCGTTCTCTCAGTATCAGTCCGTAAGCAGGCTTGAGTGTGCTGCGGATTGACTGCGTAGAAAGAGGTCTCTCAAAGACAAACTCCGACCTCTTCCGGAAGGCTGTGCCCTCCGCATCACTGCCGCTGATGGCAAACGTCACCGCCGACCGGTTTGATGGAGAGAGACGCACCTCGTCCAAAATCAGCCCGGATTGTTCCCCTAGTTGGAGATCAACGATAACGGCATCGAACTTTCGGCGGTTCAATAGACCAACCGCCGCTGGTACTTCTTGACAGACATCAGGCGAAATAGACAATTCTTCTAGGGCGTGGCTGAACTTCTGTATTGTCAATGGATCAGCGGACACCAAAAGCGCAAGTGCGATCGACATAGTGAAATACACACCTCATACACGATTCGTTGAAACTGCCAATACGGCAGCTCTTTGTTCGCTTGATCTCGACAACTCTATCGGGCGCGTGCGATCACTAACGTCAGATCGTCTTCTTGTTCGCCTAATCTGAATTGTTCCGCAGCGTTCTCCATGTTCCGCAATATGCACGCAGCCTCAAGGTCCCGATTCTTCCGCAGCGTTTCCAACAGACGCGCTTCGCCGAATTCTTCTCCACTATGGCCAGTTGTCTCCGTAATTCCATCGGTATAGATACTCAAGACGTCCCCGGCTTCCAATTGAGCTTCGGCGACGAAACACTCCCAATCCCAGAACAGGCCAAGGACCGTGGCGGTCGGGTTAAGTCTTTCAACCGCACCTCCCTTGCGGAGCAGTAGGGGCGGGTTATGCCCGCAATTGACGTAATGCAGTCTTCGAGTGGCATCGCTATACCGCCCGAAAAACAACGTGGCATAGCGGTCTTTCGTGGTGTGCTTGTAGAAGTGGCGATTCACCGAGGCGAGCAATTGGGGAATATCTTTCGAGCCAGTGCCGTACTGGCTGTGGAGGCTTCCCTGCAAATTTGCCATAAGCAGGGCAGCCGCGATGCCCTTTCCTGCAACATCCGCCAAGACGAACCCGACCTCTCCCGGACCCATGTCGAGAAAATCGTAGTAATCTCCTCCGACCGTGCGTGCCTGGATGCAGTTTCCGGCGTAATCCAGCGTCTTTAACGGCGGTTTCTCCTGAGGTAGGAGTGCGCTCTGTACCGCGCGAGCACGCATCAACGGTTCACCATCCTCCAGTTGGCACAGGTTCAATTTCCAGATGTCTGCATCCGCTGCCAGACACTCAAGGCCGGCCTGGCCCTCGGTAGCAGTACCCTGCGCACCGGTCCAGACTACCCGGAAGGGTGCCTTCCGGTTACCGCATTCGACCCTGAGAACTTCACCGAGTTCGAGCGGTTCTTCAAGGCCAGCAAGTCGCGCCCCCGAGTTGGAGATATCGACTGTGTGGGGCAACTGAAGCTCCAGACCTGGGACGGCCCGGCATAAATATACCGGTAGCTCTATCCGCACTCGCTCTTCTTTCCGCTCGTGGTAACAAGCCAGTGCCGTGGTGATCGCCTCCGTCAGGACTGATTTTTCGCAAGGGTTCTTAAGAAGGCGAAAGATACAACCTTCGTTGACCGCATTTACTGCGCCATCGAGATCGACGTGGCCTGTGAGTAAAAGTCTTATTGTACTTGGGGCGACTTGTCGCACACGCTTCAGGAATTGCACTCCATCCATGCCGGCCATCTGCATGTCGGAAATAACGATCGCAAAAGGACCGTTATTGCGGAGCGATACTAGGCCCTCCTCGCCGGTGGCGGCGGTTGCAATATCGAATTCGCTTTGCAGCATTTGCCTATAGCAGTTCAACGCCGCCGGTTCATCGTCCACAAACAGGATCTTCTGATTCACGAGACGGGCCTTTCTCACATCAAAGTGTTCAAGACGCCAGTTCAGGGTTTCTGCTCTGTTGAATATGCCACTGGATCAGTGGACACCAGAAGCGCAAGTCCGATCGACCTAGTGAAATACACACCTCATACACGATTCGTTGAGACTGCCGATAAGGCAGTTCTTTTGTACCGCCCTTATCACGCCCCATCGTTTGCAGACAAGGTGTGCACCGCGGTGCCTCCCAGTTTGTCGGCAACTTTGTCGACCGTTAAAGGCTTGCTGAAGTAGTAGCCTTGAATCTCGTCACAGTGATGTGCACGCAGGAATGACATTTGCGCTTCGTCTTCGACGCCTTCCGCAATCACTTTGAGATTCAGGCTTTTCGCCATGCTGATGATTGCAGTCGTGATCGCCGCTTCATCAGCATTCACGGCGACATCGCGAATAAACGAACGGTCGATTTTGAGCTTGTTAACCCGAAACTGTCTCAAGTAGCTGAAGTTGGAATAGCCGGTTCCGAAGTCATCGATTGCTAGCCTTAACCCCAGCGCCTGTAATTCCTGAAGCACTGAGAACATCACGTCTGCATTAGAGAGCAGAAGGCTTTCTGTGAGCTCCAGTTCGAGGTATTGCGGGGTAAGGCCAGTCTCGTGGAGCACCCTCCTGATGAGTTCGCAGAAGCCCGCTTCACGAAACTGGACCGCTGACACATTTACTGCCACCGACACTGCGGGAAGCCCTTCGTCTTGCCATTTCCGGGCCTGAGAGCAGGCGGTCCTGAGTACCCATTCACCGATTGGCATGATCAGGCCGCTGTTCTCAGCAATTCCTATGAACCTATCAGGTGGCACAAGGCCCAATTCCGGGTGTTGCCAGCGGAGAAGCGCTTCCAACCCGGTGATCTTTCCAGTGGCAATATCCATCTGCGGTTGATACACCAGAAAGAGTTCTTCCCTGCCGAGTGCCAGTCGCAAGCTGTTCTCCAGGGTCAAGCGTTCCACAGCCTGGGCGTTCAAGTCTTCCGTAAAGAACCAAAAGTTGTTACGTCCACTCTCTTTGGCGCAGTACATGGCCGCATCGGCATTCTTGATCAGGGTTTCGCCGTCCGTACCGTGCTCGGGGAAGATGCTGATGCCGAGGCTGCAACTAATACTGAGCGGGTGACCTTGAATGACGAATCCAGCGGTCATCGCATTCACGATCCGGCCAGCGGCGACCGCTGCATCGGCTACGTCCTTTACAGCAGTCAACACGACGAGGAATTCGTCTCCACCTACCCGGGCTACTGTGTCTTGTTCACGCGCACACCTGTTAAGCCGTTCTGCAACGTCCTGCAGAAGGAGGTCACCGACCGAATGCCCGAGCGAGTCATTGATGATTTTGAAGCGGTCGAGATCAAGAAACAGAAGTGCAACTTTGTGCTTCTGCCGACGAGCAGCGGCTAGTGCCTTTGACAATCGATCCCGCAGAAGAATCCGATTCGGTAATCCCGTCAGAGCATCATAGTAGGCTAGGGATTGAATCCGTTCCTCGGCGACCTTGCGCTTGGTGATGTCGACGAGCGTGCCCTCAATAATTTCGCCGACGCCTGAATTGTCGTCGACGAGACTTATATTCCCGATCACGCATGTGGAATCACCGTTCTTGCGCCGCAACTTCATCTCGTGGTTTGTAAGGCTTTTCTCGGATTTGAGTTTTCTCAGGAACGCTTCCCGATCAGAAGCTGCGTGATACAAACTTGTAACCGGGAGGGCCAGGACTTCCTCGGGCGAGTCATAGCCAAGCATGCGAGCGGCGGCGTGATTGCACTCCAGAAGGCGCCCTTCCAACGTGGTGCGAAAGACCCCCGCCATGTTGCGTTCGAATAGAAGACGATAGCGTTTCTCCGAGGTCCTCAGGGCCTGCTCCGCTTGCTTTCGCTCGGTGATGTCTTCATAGGTTCCAATGACGCCGGTCACCTTGCCCTCCAGGTCGTGCAGGGGCAATTTGTTAGTCCGGAGCCACAGCAGACGTCCGTCGGGCCTGCTCTGGGTTTCGTCAAAGTTGAGCTTTGCAGATCCCTTTTCCATTACCAGCTTGTCATCGGCGCGATAACATTCTGCCGTCCCGCTCCAGGCGAGCTCAAAATCATTCTTGCCGATAATCTCTGCCGGGTTGTTCAAACCCGCATCGGTCGCAAAAGCCCGGTTGCAGCCCAGGTAGGTGCTGTTCCGGTCCTTCCAAAATACGCGTTGAGGAATGGTGTCCAGGGTGGACTGAAGCATCTGGCGTGACCGGTACAGTTCCTCCTCGGCCCCCCTTCGCTCGGTGATGTCCTGCTTGATAGCGATGAAGTAAGTATCGTGCATACTGCCGAGGTCTTGGGTCACAGGCGTGATCGTCATCTCTTCAGTGTAGGTTGTTCCATCTTTCCGCCTGTTGACAATCTCGCCTTGCCAGACTTTGCCTGATGAGATGGTTGACCACAGGTTGGCATAATAGGCTTCGGGTTGCTCTCCGGATTTCAACAGGCGAGGGTTCTTGCCCAGTGCTTCTTCTTTGCTGTAGCCAGTCATCGTCGTGAACGCATGATTCACGCGCATGATCTTGCCATGGAAATCCGTTATCACGATGGCATTGGCAGCCGCTTCCAAAGCCGCAGCCTGTAGGTGCAAACTCTTTTGAGCCTGCCGGCGTTCGTCGACTTCGCTTGCTAATTGCTTGTTTGCAGCGGTGAGCTCGCGGGTACGTTGCATCACTCTCCCTTCGAGATCCGCATTGAGCTTACTAACTTCTTTCTGTGCGTCAATTCGCATAGCAATCTCGCGGCCCGTCTCGCGGGTCGTGAATAGCGCGATCGCGAAAGCAACGGCTGCTGCTAGAACAATCAGTAAGGAGGCAAGGCGACGGGCCTTGGCGTAGTCAACCTCGGCTTGCTTGGCAGAAATGTCCAGTTGGTTCTTCTGAAAGTCCACGAACTCGTCCCAAGCAGCGTGATATTTGAGTAGCGCCGGAAGCGTTTCATTGACCATGACCGCCTCCGCTGCGTCGTGTTTTCCTTCATCGACAAGCACATGTACAGCTCGCAGGTAGCTATCGATATACGGTTTTCTCGTCCGTTCCACCGCAGATAGCCGCTGTTTCTCCTTCTCTGACTCACAGCGGCGTGCGATCTCCTCCACTAATTCCGAAATTGTTTTGGTATTCTCAGCCCTTGTAGCCAACAGCATGCCGGTCTGTGCTCTATCTTGCACGAGAAATATTTCCATCGTGATACGACTGTTGCGATTGGACAACGTCAACGCTTCCCGTGCTAGTTGTAGTTTGTCTGATCGCCTACCAGTGATGTCGCTAAGGCTTTCATCGATCTTTTTCATTCGGCGGAGTCCTGACTGCCCGATCCCCACCAACATGGCAATCAGTACAGTGAATGCCATGCCCAACATCAGTCTTATGTGTTTACTTTTCAGAGCGAACTCCTAGTGAGTGCTCTCCTGGCCGGGTCAAGGTTTGGAAAGAACACTTGTTTAAATCCCTCAAGACCCGCCGCGAGATCTACCGCGATGGTTGCACAGCGAAGTGCCCGAACGAAACGGCATTGCGTGGACATATTCAAAACCAAAAGTACAAGAGTGCGGGTATTAAGCACATTGTAACGAGTATGCGGTGCGTGAGACTACGATCTGGATTGTTTTGAAAGTTCCCTTAAAAGAGCCGGACCGAAATTTCTCCGTCGTCTGCGATGCTCGTTTTGTAACCGTGAGCGTTCAAACACCTTTTCGATTAATTCACGAAATCCCTCGTGGTGAGATCGGTGCGTCTCAAAACGTCGTCACGATGCACGATTCTGCTTTTTTTCGTTGTGAGATGCTGATTTCGCTACACGGAAGAGCTCTCGAATTTTCGTCGCTAGCTCTCCGAGAAGGAACGGCTTCGCCAGGAAAGCTTCATTATCGAGAACGTCCTGCTCAAAAGTCCGGTGAGCAAAGCCGGACATGTACAGAACCCGCATGTTGTAGGACGGTCGCAGTTGCTTTGCTAACTCTCGACCGCTCATTCCTGGCATCACCACGTCCGTTAACAGCAAGTCAAATTTCCCCGTGAATTGAGTTCCCCCACTGATGAGGGCCTGTGGATTAGTCACTAACGCTTCGGTTTCCGTTGCGATGTTTCCGAATACCGCCTGCATGTGCGCGCCACGCAAGTGCCGGCGCAGTACTTACTGATTAGCTCGCTCAGGCCGCATCAGCAGCGACTGCGGCGTCATGCGTACCCTAACAGCTTTCATCACGTCCAGGGATGGCTCCGAAGATAGCTCCTTCATGCGACGCAAATAGCTGGCTCCAGCTTCCGATTTCTCGGAACCGGTCTCTCTCATGATTGTCCTTACATTCGTGAGCGTCTCCACCCGTAGGCGAATGGTTTAGTCTCCTGCTTCAGCAAGAACCAGCGGCGGAGTCTCAACGATTGGACCGGGCTCTGGGCATTTCGCCTGGTCACGTTCCACAGGTCCACGGAAGCGAAGGTATTCGGGGATAATGTCGGCCACCCTTGCGAGTAACGATTCCTCCGTCCCGGATAACGTCAATTGCAGAAGGTCTTCGAGATGCCGGCCCAGGGTTGCCCAGTCCATCAGGTCACTTTCCGTCCGGTTTACTTTCTCGTGCGGCGTTGCCAGCAGCCTCTCGGAGTTGTAAAAACGCTCTTCATATAGCTTCTCTCCGGGTCGCAAGCCGCTGAAGACGATCGGGATCTCCGTTTCGGAATTCCCTGATAACTTGATCAGCGTCCTGGCCAGATCGAGAATTCGGATCGGTTCTCCCATGTCCAGCACCAGAATGTTGCCGTGTTGGCCGATGGTAAAGGCCTGCAGCACGAGAGAAACCGCCTCGGGGATGGTCATGAAGAATCGTGTGATTTCCGGATGAGTAACGGTTATTTGTCTGTCTTTCCGGATCTGCTGCTGGAAGACCGGCACCACGCTTCCTTGCGAGCCGAGTACATTTCCGAACCGTACCGACACGCACCGCATCCTGGATGGCCGCGACGCCAGGATCAATTCTCCCAGCCGCTTGGTGCAGCCCATCACGCTCGTCGGATTCACCGCCTTGTCCGATGAGATCAGCAGAAAGCGCTCGCATCCGGCATCTTCTGCTGCCTGCAGAAGTGTGAGCAGCCCAAATACGTTGTTCCGTATCGCCTCGGCCGAATTAGATTCCATCAAGGGGACGTGCTTGTAAGCTGCGGTATTAAAGATGATTTGCACGCCGTGCGATCGAAGGAGGGTGCGCATGGAGGGACCATCCGCTATGTCCGCGACACAATACTCTATACGGTCGCGATGCTTGAGCCGGTCGAGCTTCAATTGGAGAAAGAACAGCGGCGTCTCCGCCTGGTCGAGGCAAACCAACTTCGCTGGTGCATAATCGAGGATCTGGCGACACAGTTCCGAACCGATCGAGCCCGCGGCCCCGGTTACCATCACGACTTGGTCCGCAAGGTGCCTGCGCACCGCCTCCAGGTCTAGTCGCACCGGGTCGCGACCCAGCAGGTCCTCCACATCAACATCACGCAACTGATTAACGGTCACCCGTCCCTTGATCAGGTCAGTAAGGCCTGGAATCGTTTTGAATTTCCTTCCGCTCGCTTGGCACCGCTCAATGACCCGGCGCATGCGCAGACCGGCCACCGAGGGCATAGCAATAAAGATCTCTCCCACGTCATATGCCGCTGTCACGGCAGCCAATTCATCAATCGTCCCAGCTACCTGGACGCCGTGCAAGCGAACGCCCTGCTTCGCCGGGTCGTCGTCAACGCAGGCCACAACCTCGTAATCCGTGTGCGTCAGCTCACGTATGAGAATTTCTGCAGCTGCGCCTGCGCCGACGATCAACACGCGAGCCCGATTATCGCGACGGCGGCGTTCGACCGGCTGCAGTATCATGCGCGAGAGCACTCGCACACCGCCTAGGGCCAATGCCGTCAGCAGCGCCTCCAGGAAGTAGATGGAGAGGGGAAACGCCGTTACACCCAGCACGAAACGCAGTACCACAAAGAAGGCCGCGCTACCCACCGCGACTGCTCTCGCTATTTCCGCAGCGTCCCTGATGCTCGTGTATCGCCAGTAGCCGTGGAACAGGTTGTACCGCCTCATGGCCAGCAGCCTGAACGCCAGCAGAAGCGGCGCTGCCTCCACCAAGAGCGAGTGGTGGGGCAAAGAAAACTCAAATCGCAATAGCCAAGCTGTCACTAAAGATGCCAGGATGAGCAACGCCTGTATCGCTACGATGACCCAAGTATGTTTTTTCAACAACATCGCAGTCTCTTTTCCGAATGGTTGGGGGAGAGAAGGACTAGAGAGAAGTCGCGGCAGACATGGCCACTTTGAGTGGGGAGTCAAGCACAATGGTCCGAGCAGTGGCCGCCGCCATAACCTTTTCGACCGCTTGGCAAGCGTGGTCGATCTGTTCGGTGGTCAGGGTCGGGTGTACCAGGAACATCAGGCCGGTTTCACCCAGTTCTTTCGCCACGGGCAGCCGCGGCTTCTTGCGACGTTCGGGTGTGAACGCCTTTTCCAGGTAGATTTCGCTGCAACTACCAACAAAGCAGGGGACACCTTCCGCACAAATCGCCTGCATGATCCGATCGCGGTCCCAGCCGGTCCGTAGCCGGTCCGGACGCACGAACACGTAGTATTTGTAATACGCGTGATAGGAATGTGAGGGCGGCGTGGCGACGCGCAAGCCTCTCACCTGCGACAGCCTCTCGTTGAGAATCGCCGCATACCGCTGCCGCGTTTCAATCCAGCCCGGCACTTTTTTCAGCGCAACGCGTCCAATCGCCGCCTGCATTTCCGTCATTCTTCCGTTGGTCCCGAACGATTCGTGGAGCCAGCGGAATCCAATCGGATGCTCGCGGTGATAAACGGCGTCGTAGCTCTTGCCGTGATCCTTGTAGCTCCATGCGCGTCGCCACAGTTCGGTATCGTTGGTGGTGAGCATCCCGCCCTCGCCGCCGGTCGTCATGATCTTGTCCTGGCAGAACGAGAACGCCGCCACATCGCCGATGGACCCAACTGGCTTGCCCTGGTATTTGGCGCCCTGCGCCTGCGCGCAGTCTTCCACTACCTTCAGTCCGCGCTCGCGCGCCAGTTGCATGATCCCGTCCATCTCGCAAGGCCAACCGGCGAGATGCACGGCTACGATCGCCTTGGTGCGCGGCGTGATCATCGACTGGATCGTCTCCACCGTCAAATTCTGGCTCTCGCGATCCACGTCTGCCGTCACCGGACGCGCCCCCACGGCAACGGCGCAACTAGCCGACGCAATAAACGTCCGGCTGGTCGTGATCACCTCATCCCCTGGACCGACACCCAACGCCTTCAACGCCGTCTCCAACGCGACCGTCCCATTCGCCAGCGCAATGGCGTGCTTGCAGCCCGCAAACTCGGCGAACTCTTTTTCAAACAGCCGCCCTTCTTCCCCCGTCCAGTAATTCACCTTGCCGGAGCGGAGCACCCGCATCGCAGCCTCCACCTCATCCGGCGCAAAATACGGCCACGGGGCGAGAGCCCCAAGGCACTTACCCGCAGCTTCAATGTTCATTGCCTTCACCCCGGTGAGTTTACTGACGATGACTTGCGTGTGGTTTTGCCGGAATTCCGACAACCGTAATGCCTGGAGGCACATCGCAAGTTACGACGGCTCCGGCTCCTACGGTAGCGTGATCGCCTACTGTTCTGTACTGGAGCACCTGCGCACCCGTCCCGACGAGCACACCATTCCCAACCTTCACTCCCCCGGAAATGTTCGCCCCTGGATTGATGACGCTCCCTTTGCCGATTCGCGCCTCGTGACCGAGCGTGCAACCGAAGTTGCACAACGCGAAACTATCCAGAACGATGTTCACAGTGCCGATAACCCCGGAACAGACCAGCGCCCCATTTCCGATTCGCGCGGTTTCAAAATCCATGTGTGCCGTCGGATGAACCAAGGCGGGAAACTCTGTTCCGGGCAGTATGTCCTGAATTTGCTTACTGACCCTCAATCGCACAATTGGCGTCCCGATTCCGATGGTCACCGCATCCACGCGGTTGACGTTCGCACGCAGCCATTCATAGTCGCCAACCACCTCTTCGCGACTATCGCGGTCGCTCAGCACACTCGCATCCGTAACCACATACCCAGCGAATTCCCACACCGGCTTAAGGCGATTGATCTCGCGTATCAGGGCCTTCACCTCGCGCGCCATCCCTCCCGCGCCGACTATCACGATGCGTTTCACTGGGCTGGCTCCGTCTTCGGCTTCCCGCAGCCCGCAAATTCCGGCATCGTGGCGTGCTCGCCATTCGAGATACCTTCGCGCTTGAGCGTTTTCCATAGCGTCAGCGCGAGGAGGTTCAGATCCAGCCAGAAGCTGCGGTTCTCCACGTACCAAATGTCGTAGGCAAACTTCTGTTCCCAACTGGCGCTGTTTCTGCCATTGATTTGTGCCCATCCCGTGATGCCCGGTTTCACCTCGTGGCGCCGCATCTGTTCGGGCGTGTACCGTTCAAGATATTGGGGCAACAAAGGACGCGGCCCCACCAGGCTCATCTCACCACGGATCACGTTGATCAACTCCGGCAACTCGTCGATGCTGCTTCGGCGCAGGAACCTTCCGAACGCGGTCATGCGCTCCGCATCGGGAAGCAAGCGACCCTCCGCATCCCGCGCATCGGTCATGGTGCGAAACTTCAAACACGTGAAGAGCTTGCCGTGCCAGCCCGGACGAGACTGGCGGAACAAAATCGGTGACCCCAGAAATATTCTAACCAGGGCCGCAACCATCAAGAGAGGCGGCGCAAGCACCACCACCCCGGCGATCGCCCCCACCAAGTCGAAGGCCCGCTTCGCCGCCAGTCCGGCGGTTTCCGAGTGGCTGCCTTTGCGGTGTGCAGTCATTTCACCTGTTCTGGTCTTAGTGGACAAGGACTTCTCGCTCCTGCGTGAACTGTTCAGGCTGAAACTCCGGTGGACGTGCTTCACCAAAAAGGATATGGCGGTAGATCGATGACACCTCGTTTGCGCATCGTTCGACATTGAACATCACAGAAACTAGTTCTCGTCCACGGTCCGCCATGCGCTTGTATTCGTTGTGGTTGTCCAGAACGTCCAACACAGCCTTGGCCAGAAGATCGGGGCGGCGGATCGGAACCAGCTTGCCCGTTCTCCCCGGGTGCACTACCTCCGGCAAACCGCCTACCTCGCCTGCAATGGTAGGAACTCCGGACAGTAGAGGCTCGACCACGCCTCCGCAGTTCTCCGACAACGGAACGTGAATAGCACAGTCAAAATCTGGCCAACTCAAGCCAACTTCTGCAGCATTGAACTTGCCTGGCATCAAAATTCTTCCTGCCCCTTTGTCTTGAGCGAACCGGCGAAGCCTTTCTTCATACTTCTGGGATTGGCCGAATGTTCCCCCGATTAGAACCCCCCATACGTCGTCGCGAACCCGTTGTACTTGGCTGATCGCTTCAATGATGTCTTCGTGGCATTTCAGTCCCACGGATTGCCCCAGATACCATTTGGGGGGATAAATCAGATTGATGTTCCCAACCACGACCGCATTCCGGGGAATGTTCAGCCTATCCCGCAGATAGTTCTCGCGGTGAGTCGAAAACAGGTCAGTATCCGCACTGTAATAACTCAGAAACCGTTGTGCTGGGGGAACGTTGGCGTGTTCATAAAGCCGCATAATGGACTGGCTGCTGGCGATCCAGTAATCGCTCTGTCCTGCCGAAGAAATCTCGGCCCACCTCGTGTTCCAATGTTCGAGATGCAGCGGCCCCGGCACCTGAAAGACTCTCGGGATACCGTGATTTCGCCCGAGCGCCCAGCGCAACATCAGCGTCGTACTGACGAAATGGCTGTGAATCATGTCGGGCCGAACCTGGCGTACCAATCGCTGTACTTCTGAAATCGACTTCCACATTCCACCCGGCTTCCGGATTGGCAGATTGCAATCCACAAAATGCAGAGCTGCGCCGCTTTCCTGCCACGCGGGTATTGCAGCCCCGGAAGAACTGGGCAGTGCCACGTGTACCTCGATGCCTTGCCGCGCCAGTTTCGTCACCTGGCGCGCGGCCCACTGTGCGCCCTCGGACGTCTTCACTACTTGCAACACTCTCATGCGGTTACGCTTTTCGCCTTGCTTGCCCGGCCTTGTGCCGATAACCAACCCTCGGTTGCTTGTCGGAGGAAACAATAAAACTCATTACGACGCTTCGTCAGTACTTCTGGAAGGTATTCCTGAGCTCGCCTGAGATTGCGAGCTGACATCTGGGAGAGCCGTTCTGGATCGGTCCCCACTTCTTTGATCTTTGCCGCCAGACCCGCAACATCGTCGGGATCGACCAAATCTTCGTCTGCCAGCAACTCTGGAATCCCTCCCACTCTGGTTCCGATGCAAGGGAGCGCCCTGGTCATGGCTTCGATCATGGCTCTTGGCAGGCCTTCGCTCCTCGATGGCATCACAAAAAGAGTGGCTCGATCCATTTGATCGCGGACCGCTTGTCCCAATGGGAGTTCGCCCAGAAAGGTCACATACTCGGAAACGTTCAGTTTCCGGCACAGTTCCTCCAACTCTGCTCGATGCTTGCCATCTCCCACCAAAGCAACAGCAGGAGCAATGACCGGAAGTAAATGTTTCACCGCTTTGATCAAAATATCTGCGCCTTTGTACATCTGCGCGAGAGAGCCTACAAACAGAATTCTAAGGCGTTCACGGTCGTGAAAAAAACGTGCCCGGTCGAGAAACTGAGTGACTTCACAGGAGACACTGGAATAGCTGGTGGTAAAAACTTTCGGGTTGGACCGGAAATCGAGAAGGCCTACATCGGAAACGCCGACCGAGTGCGCGGGGCACGGGTATCTCTGCTGCAACCGGTCACGCGTTACGTACGCGACCGCGACCGCTCGTGCGCACTGCCTGCGCAAGGAGCGAGCTGCCAAGGTTCTAAAAAGTGGGCGGAGCGGGTGCCGGATCGTGTGTGGCCCCATTGCTTCGTAGGGATCTCCCACGACTTCCAGGCCATACGGCCTCTCCGCTTTGGAAACACTTGGTAGTAACTCATCCGCTAATGGTGAGCCGACTCGGCATAACAATGCATCACCTTCACCTAATGCCGAGAACAGAGATTTGCGAATAGCTCCGCGTCGAAGCAGAAATTGTTCCGGGCCCAGGTAATACGGAAGCGGCCAAAACTCGACGCGAGGCCCGGTTACGGCTCTGTACCTGCTGTCAATGTGTGGATCGTAGCTCGCACGCGCCACGATGCGAACAGAATCAAACGCACTGAGATACCTTCCCCAGAAGGGATAGTCGCAAGACACCTTCGTCCAGACGGAACCATCCGGAGCCAGGCTGAAGCGATGTTCGCAGGTAATGATGAGGCGCATGGTTTGAAATTGAGGCTAGCTAACAGTTACCATCGACGGAATACACGAGGAATGCTGTGCCGACTCGGAGAACGGGACGCAGCATCCGAAACAGCTCACGCTCTTTCAAACCACGCGGCGTGATGCAAACCTCATTCTTGCTCTGACGATCTTCATCTCTCGAAACAACCGGCTGGGTGTCTTCCCGTGTGACCTCGGAACGCACGTCCCTATCCGCAATCACACCGCCCCTGGCTTCGAGGCCAGACAGAACGTGTGGAGTCTCCCGAACATGTGTGCAATCAGCTTCTCCCCCAACCAAAACAATGGGGTTACAAATTCTAACCGTCTGATGTACCGCGAATACCCGCCGGTCACGATGTGCGCGTCTCGAACGGCAAAACCGCACGAATGCACTAGGTTCCCGAGTGACAATGGGTGCCAAGAATAGAGGTGGACATCCGGCTTCCGAGCCCACCTTCTAAACGCAGACGCCCTGGGCATCTCGCATGGCACAACGATGACCAGAGAACCTCCTGGTTTCAGTACACGGTGGAGCTCAGCTATGACCAAACGAGGTTCTGGCACGTGCTCCAGAGCGTGATGAGAAATCGCGAGATCACAGGATGAGGATGGTACATCGGAAAGTGATGTGTGCACCTCTATCCCGCTTCGGCACGCTTCCGTAATGGAGGGTTCGTTGATCTCAATCCCTATTCGCCTGGCGCAAGCGAGATACTTAAGAATTCCTCCAGTGCCGCAGCCGAAGTCAATCACAGTCGACCTCGGCTGAACGAATGGCATGAACACGCGGGCAGAATGCAACTGCGCATCGTCACTGCGCCTCTGCAAACGATGTTGAAAATAGACCGCCCCCGCTTCTCCGGTATAGGTGGGTAAGTTCACAGCCTCCACGATTATTCGCCGTTTTTCAAAACTTCAACGCGAGAACCGGCCACAGCTCCATACCTGCTGTCGACGTGGGGATCATGGCTCGCACACGCCACGACGCGAATCGAGTCACGCACTGAGATACCTTTCCCCGAAGGAATAGTCGCAGGTCACCTTGGCCCAGCGGGAACCATCTGAAATTAAGATGAATCGGTGCTCGCAAGCTACAAGCAACCGCATTTGCACTTTAAGCGTGCTTGGCTTAGCTAACAGGGCTGGACTCATTTTCAAATTCCTCGCACGCTCCGGGAATCGGACCCGAGGTAAATAACCGAGAACGGCAAGAGTGAGTTCTTGACAGCAATAAAAAGATCGACATCAAGATCGTGTGCTAGCACGACAATGGCAATGCAAGCAAAAAAAGGAATCAGCAAGACTCGGCAATCTCTCGGATCGACTGAGCGACTCAAATTGCTCATCTTTGCGATCAAATAACCGAACAGGGCGAATGCCAAAGGGACTCCAACAACGCCGAAGTTCAGCATGGCCTCGCCGGTTAGTCCGTACACTCGTGAGGAAGGATAGTGATTAGATTCGTATGCCCCCTCGCCGTACTCCAAATCCGTTGTCCATTTCAGCTTGGTGGGAAGCCGATCATCTGAAATGGAACGAGGAACTAGCAAATTGAATGCTCCAAGGTAGGTTCTTCCCATGGCGTATTCGTGTGGGCTTGTCATTAAGCGATAAAGCGCAAATGCCTGCACGTCAGTTCTTGCCAGGTCCTGCACTAAGACGCTTCCGAATGAGCGACCGGATTTCTCAACTGCCTGCGCTCGCCATTCCGAATCCGTAAAAGCCCTGATGCCCTCTGCACCTGCATACTTGTAGAATCCGTAAAAATACATGAAGGCCAGCATTACCACTGCGAATGCGGCAATCGCCTTACGCGATACCGGCCGCATTCCGTAGTGGATCATGCCCAGTGCCCATATGATTGCCCATATCACGTTTTGCCTACTGCCACGCCACCCTCCGAGCAATAGCTCGAGGGCCACAATGAACCCGACCAGCGGAGTCAGCAAGAACCAAGTAACGCGCTTTCGCCACCACAAAGTAGTGACACCGATCATGAGGAGGATGGGCAAACTCTCCGAGATCATGAAAATCCAACCCGTATTGTTGAACTTGTACGGATCTTCGGTGAAGGAATATACGAGCCCAGCAATCCCACCAAATCGAGCCAGTACGTATACTTCGGCAGCAGCAGCGGTAAGAATTGCCGTACCAAGGATCGGCAAGAACCGCGAGTTTTTTAACGTCCAGACAGCCCGCAGCTTGTGCCGTTTCCTTGCGGAGAGCGCAAGCGCAAATCTATAGCAAAGTAAGCCCACGAAGTTGACGCACGCCATCAAACCGAGCCACGGCCTGTAATCCGCGGGTTGGTCGGTCACATACAGGAGCTTTGTATCTGTAATAATCTGAATCAAAGGGGCAAGGAAGAAAAAGTGCACTCCCAGAACCGCCACAAGGCCAACTGGGTCGAAGAGATCGATTTCCCCAGTCGCCCACCCGATTACGTCCATGCCCACCAGTCCACCGCAGGCCACCAGGGGAACCAGAAACCAATGGAGTAAGTCGGTATCTGCAAGAGCAAGAGAATACGCGATGACAGCGGCGACAAAGGTCGATGCGGCAAACCGGGCCGCGGCCGTGGTCCGGCGCGAGGTTTCGCACTGGGAGATGGACGCCAACAACGTTTTATTCGCGATCACTGGGCCTCGCGGTGCGCAGCAATGGCCCGGCTTAAGGCTATCCCTGCAGCGGTTATCAAGACCAACGTTGAACATAACAAAGCCAAAACGGCGCCCAGTAAGCGGAGCCGCGGCACAAAGAGAGTTGAGCACACGAAGGTCGTCAGCATGCAGAGAAGGCCAATCGGCAACTGAACTCTGAATTGGCGGGCCGCGGTTAGGGCATAGACCAGAAAGGAAGCTATGACGTTGAGTCCGGCGGTCAATGCGAGCATCACGAACAAGGGGCCCTGTTTCGCGTACTCCGGCGTGTAAAGAATAGTGAGTAGGCGGCTACCCCAGCAAAACACCACCAGTACTAGCACGGCCCCCATAGCTGCGCCGCACGTAAACAGCTTCAGCAGCAAACGCTTGAAGTCCTTTATTCTGCCCTCGGCGAATAACCTCGACAATCTTGCCAATGCCGATTGGCCAAGCGAATTCGCGACGATGGTTGCTGCGGTCACGGGGTAGGCGAGGGAAGCAAAGATACCGAGCTCGTTGACGCTCAGGACGCGCTCGATGGCGTATCGCGGGATGTTGCTATTAACGGATGTGATTGCGCTCACCAACCCCAGCGGAAGGCTGGTAATGGCGAGTGCCCGAAGCGTTGTCCAGTTGAAATGGATCGCCATGCCGCCTTCGAACCCGGCGAGATGCCGCGCGACACGAAAGTCATAGATGGCGATAACCGCCGCCGTAGAGCAGATCAACGCGAGGAGCGCCAGCGGAAGATTGCGCCAAACAGCAAAGCACAGCCCAAACAGTCCGATTCCGATGCCGCCTCGGAGCAACAGTGCGATCGCTACGGAATCGAGCATTTCGAACTTTTGCATCAAGCCGGCGATGACATCGCCAAAGGATTCCAGCGATTTGAAGACTGCAACCAGCAACACGGCGCAGATCGCGGTGCGAGGCAACCTCAAGAACGGGCATGCGGCGGCGATAATCAGGACTCCAGCAGTCGATCCAAGAAGACGCAGGGTCCCGTAATCGGAAAAGCGATACTCACAGAGCGCATCGGTGCTCTGGACTCCCCTCAGTTGAAGATTCGTCAGCATGAACACAGGTGCGCAAATAGCTAGGGCGAACGCGAACTGACCAACCACAACGGGACTGCCGAGCTTCGCCATGACTGACAGCATCAGCCATTGGCACACCGCATATCCTACCCAGCCAACAAACGACCAACTGTACCCTACGCGTAGTGGGACTACAGTTCTTCCGCTGACCGCGGCAGGATCAAAACCGACGGGTGGTGACAAGGTTTGTGACTGAGATGCCATGGAGTTATGGGCGCTCGACCGAGCAAGAATCTGCTGGAAACTTCTATGGCAGCCGGTAGATCGTGGCGGCGGCGGCCGTCGGCATTACGGTCTCGATGTCCTTCAGGGCGCTCTTGGCGGCGCTGCTGGGGACAAAAAGAATGTCGTTGTCCTGCATCGCGAGGTCGGTAGCCTTGGCGGTGAGGATCTTCTTCAAATTGATGGGCAGCTCTTGGCGTCCTTGCGGCGTGGTGCGGATGAGCTTGGCCGATCCCCGGGCCGCCGTGGAATTCGTGCCCTGGGCCAGCGCGACGGCCTGCAGGATGGTGAGCTGTCCGTCGTGGTCCATGGGGAAGCCGCCCGGGCGGGCCACGTCGCCGATGACGTAAATGATCCCGGTTCTTTCCACGAAGATGGTGTCGCCAGGCAGAATCTCAGGATTGTTCTCCGGCTGAGGAGCCGCTCCGGCGGCCATCTTCACGGGCTGCGCTTGGTCGGGATGGCCGCTGTGCGTGATGACGATGGCCGTTCCCGCCAAGGGCGTGAGTCCTTCCGCCAGCGAGAGATAGTCGAGCAGGCGGTGCGCGCCGAAAGCGGGATAGATGCCGGGTTTGTGCACCTCGCCGACGATCGCAACGCCTTGCGTCGCGTACTCGGAGATGAAGACCGTGACTTGCGGGTCTTTGAGGAAGCTGCCGGCGACGAACTTCTGGCGGATCAGAGTTTGGGCTTCTCCGGCCGTGAGACCCTGCAAGTGAAGCGTGCCCACGAGCGGCAGAAGGACGTCGCCCGTGTTGCTGACGCGCAGCTTCCCACTGAGTTCAGGGGTGTCAAAGACGCTCATCTCGACAAGATCGCCAGCGCCAATCGGGCCGGCGGCGCCGCTTCCGAATCCTACGCTGCCGAAGGTGGCTGGCGCACGATCCTGGGCGGAAGCAGTTCCGGCAAGCGCCAACAAGACGAACAGAGCAGAGCAGCTAAAGCAGTTCTTTAGTTGATTCATGAAGGTCCTCTGGAGGAGACAGCTGGACGCCATTTCCGTTTCCATTTCCGCTGTCGTGATAGTAGTAGTGGTAGTCGGATCCATACTGGCCGTAATAGCCGCGATACTCCACCGAGTCGAAGGAGAGGTCGTTCACCACGACTCCGGCAATGTTTGCCCTGACCTTCCTCAGGAGATCACGCGCACGTAGTAGAGACTGGCGGCCGGTCTTTTTGGAACGGGCAATGAGGACGACCACGTCAGCATGGCTGGCGCAAACCACTGCGTCGGTCACTGCAAGGATTGGAGGCGTGTCAATTACGATGTAGCGAAATTCTTTGCGCCAGTGCTGCAAGAGCTGGGGCATGGCATCAGAGGCCAGCATCTCTGACGGATAAGGCGGCGTGTGTCCGGCGGGAACGACGTGCAGGCCGGGGATCTCGTCAATCTTTACCGTCATCGCTTCGGGGTTCTCGGTGCCTGCGAGGCAGGCGCTCAGACCCTTGGCGTTGGAAATGCCCAGGTATTTGTGAATGGTGGGACGCCGCATGTCCGCGTCCAGAAGAAGCGTTTTCTGCCCGGTCTGGGCTAACACCACCGCCAGGTTGGCGGCCATGAAACTCTTTCCTTCCTGCATCATGGCACTCGTTATCATGATGACTTGCGGCGGCGCGCCAGGGGAGGAGAGCAACAATGAGGTCCGCAGAGCCCGGAAAGCTTCCGCGCTGCTGGAATTGCGATGCTCAATGGTGACTGGCTGAATGAATTGTCGCGTTCCGGTGCGGCTCAACAGTTTGTGCCCATTCTTGCCGTCCACGATGACGCTCGGTATAACGCCCAGGGAGGGAAGCGAGCAGTAAACTTCAATGTCTGCCGGAGTGCGGATAGAGCTGTCGACATTTTCTACAACGAAAGCCAACGCCATGCCGAACAAAAGACCGCCCATGCAACCGAGCGCGATGTTCAGAGGGATCTTGGGTTCAACCGGTTCGATGGGTATGCTTGCCGGGTCGACAATGTTGATATTGCTGGATTTCAGGCCCGCCAAAATTCCAGCTTCCTTGAGCTTCTTAAGCAGTCCTTCATAGAGGTCGCGACTGGATTCAACGTCGCGCCGCATGATTGCGTACTGAATGGCGTCTTCGTTCAGCTTGTAGGCTTCCTGCTTCTGTTTGCCGAACGACGCTCCCAACATCTCTTCGGATTTCCGCGCCGCTTTGTATTCGGCGTGTACCGCGTCCCCCACCTTCTTTATTTCTTGGCTGATGCCGGCATCGAGTTCATTCAGTTGCGATTGCAGCTGAATGACGCGAGGATACGAAACTCCGTACTTGGCAGCCAGTTGCGCATATTGTGACCTGACCTGGGCGCGGTCCTTGTACAGCGCTCCGAGCACACTCTCCGGGGCAATATTCGCGATGAGCTCTGGATTCTCGGTCATAGCGATGCGATACTTCGCCTCTTTCACTATGCGATCTGCCTCGGCGGCGGAAAGTTGCTTGTTAAGTTCCTCCAGTTTGTCCGTGATGATGTTATGAGTCTCGTCGGTTCCCAGAATGCCAACTTTCTTCTGGTAAGCGATGAGAGCTTGCTGGGAGGTTTCGGCGCGCTTTTTGAGATCATCGAGTTGCCCGGTCAACCAGTCAGACGTTTGTATCGTAGCTTTGTATTTGGTCTGGAAGTTGTGCTCGATATAGGTGTTAGCCACGGAATTTGCAATATCCGCCGCAAGATTGGGGTCCTTGCTGCGAAAGTGAATATCTATAATCTGGGTCTTGGGAACCAGCTGGACATTGAGCGACTTGTGAAACAGGTTGACCAGCTTGGCCCTTTTCTGGAGGCCCAGAGTGTCAAAATCCGCTCCCGCATCGGCAAGCTCTCCTGCGAATCCTTTGTTATGCTGAAGCTCCAGCTGCTTGATGACGCTGGTTGCGATGGTGTCGCTTTGCACGATCCGTATCTGGGTCTCCAGTTTCGTATTCATATCGAGACCCATCGGCATCACCATCTGCTCGAGGCCGAGGTCGCCGGGACCCTCCAAGTCGAGCAAGAGCCGGGAAGATGCCTCATAGCGCTTGGGAAGAAACAGGGAGACGACAGTCACGAGAAGTATCACCGCAGCCAGACTGCCCAGGACCAGCCAGCGACGCTTCTGGAGCACCCGCCAGAATTGGACTATGGAAATCTGGTCATCCTGAGAATCAACGATCACAGGCTGAGCATCAGAGAAACTGAATTTCTCCAGTTCTGTTTTTTGGTGAATGGTTGAAGAATTGTCTGTCATGGCATCCTTAATCGAGGGCGGATGAAATCGTACGGCTTGCGGCGTGTTCGCCTTGTGATAACACCAAGTTGGGCAACATCGCCTTCATGCACAAGCTGGCATAAGTTGCGATTGCTTCATCTATATTCGGAAGTACAGGCTTGAAATTGCTTCTTAGTGCGAATAATGCGCGGCGTGTGTGGAGACCACGACGTTGCCTGCGGTAACCAGTGCCGCCGGAACAAACCACCAGCGATAGCCCTTCCTCTTGAGGTAGTAACTGAGGTACGAAACACCGGCCGCAGCCGGCAGGCCCGCTCCATACATGGCAGCACGGCTACGAAAAACCTCCGGCACAAAGCTGCACGCCCCTGCATGCAGGCACCGCTGAGTGAGATCGACGGAGGTTAGCGAGGAGGCAATCATGGCTCCAGTCAGTGTCCGGTACGGCCAGTTTGCCACCTTAAAGTCGACGTACAGGAAGCCGCTTGTGGCTGGCGGCGGCGCACCGTCCCTCCGTCTCGACCGGCGGACGGACAGTGAGGATGTCAGATTCTGCTCGCCCCGCACTGCGCTCGGGGCATCCGGCAGTTGGCCGCCGCACGAAAGCGAAGCTGCATGGTACGATTCGCCGGCGATCAAGTTAGCCGTTTTCCCCCCGTCGTTGATCTTAGCCGTGCCTGATCGAACGACAACCGTACCGCAATTTAGAACAAGCGGTTCTCCCATGACTACGATCGTATTCGGAGCCATGCCCAGATCCATACCACCAACCGCAATCTCACCGCCGGCCGCGGTTGCGGTTTGGACTTGGTCGCCAGCGACGAGCAGGGCGCTGTAATACACGGCCTTGCCGTTCACGGTGGTGCCGTACCCAGGATAAAGGATGGCTGCCGAAGGGTCGGCGAAGAGCGATCCCGTTAACAACATCACGATTACGACCAACTGCCACGACCAACCGCCGAATGTGCATTTCATACTGTGCTCTCTGCCGCAGCCGGGTCGGCTGCATTTTAAGGTGTACTTCCATTCGACCAGGCACGGGCCTGGCTCAGTTACTGGTTAAAGACATTCCAGGAAGGCTGCGTTGCCCAAGTTTGTTTCGGAGCCACCGAGTGGAGGAAGAGATCCAGGGGCAAAATGTCCACCGAAGGCACCTATTGCACCGGGTGAGTACCGACCAGCACAGCGTGCCAAAGGTCCACACATTCGGCCGCGTTGTTGTGCATTGGGCGCAAGGACAGGTGCACCTTCCCAAAGAGTGGGTACAAAGTCTGTAGTCCTACCACGGTGACGGCGAATGCCACAACCAGGGCCCGGGGATTCTCACAGAGAAGCACGTCCCGCTTTCGCCAAGATTCCAAGTACGTCGTCGCCCCCTCCAACAGTTCCCCTAGGTATTTCTGATAGAGCGGTTGCAAGTCGGAGCCAAATTCCAAGACGCTGAACTGCAGCAGCCGCAGGAGCCGCGGCTGCCCGGCGAGGGCTTCCGTGAGCAGCTCAAAGATGACCCCTAGCGCCGATTGAAGATCTTCTACATTCGCGACATGCATCAAGAGGTCAGCACGGACGCTAAGCTTCTGCAGTTCGGCTTCGAGAACCGCCGCGAACAGATTCTTCTTCGAGGAGAAATGACGATACACGGTGGCATCGTTGACAGCGGCCAATCGGGCAATGTCGCGAGTACTGGCTCCGTTAAAACCAACTCGGGCAAATAGCTCGGCGGCGGCGTGCAGGATGCGCTCCTGCGGTTTCGTCGCGCTTGCAACTGGCGGCATAGGGTTTCCGATCAACTGTTCGAAGGATTGGCCAGTGCGTAGCCGTGGCTGGCGGGGGCGAAGGCGTGAACCATTTCGAGGTCCTCGATGTTCACCTCTACTGCCACGCTCTGCACGATGAGCTGCAAGGTGATCACCACCCGCAAGCTCCCCTTTTGACGCAGGACAATGCCGGACAGTCCGGCGAATGGGCCCGCGAAGATGGAGACGCGCTCGCCCACCACCAAGTAGGGGTGGGGCTCCACCTTGCGCAGGTGGAGGCTGGCGCGCAGGGTCTCAATGGCGTCATCCTGAAGGGGCTCGGGCACGCGTCCGCGGCTCACGATCGAAAGCACGCTGGGCACCTCAAGCACCCGAACCCGTTCCGTGCCGCCTATTCGCACGAATACGTAGCCGGGAAACAACGGGCGCTCCAGTTCCACGCGGCATCCGTTCTTCCACGTCCGGGGCAGCCGGTAGAGCGGCAGAAACGATTCGATCTGCCGCATGGCAAGGTGTTCTAACACCCGTTTCTCCCGGCAAGGAGCGGTGTAGGCGGCGTACCAGCGCGCGCCGGCCAGCGGGGCTGGGAGCGCCATCTGCGAGTTCGAGTTGCCCATCATAGTCAAGGCTTCGCCATCGCCTCTTAGGTAAGGCTTATTCCAAAGTTTTGTTGCTTGGTGTTGATTCTCACTTTTTATTGCACGCCACGCGCCACAATCTCTCAGCCTCAGCGGAGCCGTCTCCCCGTTGACAAATTGTCTTTAGAAGCAAGCGCTTGCCGCGGCTTTTGCTCGGACGCAGAGAGTGCACCATTCCACCTGCGGTGAAAAACACAGAGTATCTTGCAGAAAGCTGTATGAAATCTAGACATTATGCCCACGGAGTTTCCGCACCGCTGTACCCAATACCGCCGCTGGATAAGGCTTCCGGATCGCTATCGACTAAGGTGTCCATTATCTGCACAAGTGGACAGGTTTCTAGTTCCACTTTCTAAACGTGGTAACTCCTGCGCCAATTCGCGTGCGCCTTGATCGATGCCTGAGTGCGCTTATGTCTCATGGAGTAGGTACGCTCCATGTACGCCCTCTTTAGCTCTGCAATCGAGCCGATCAGGGCTCTCGCTCCGAAGCTGAGCTGCTGGGATCGTTCATCACCTTGGTCAGCTCTGTCTGAAGATCGTTGACGCGTTGGCGCAGTTCTAGAAGGAATAGAAGGTCTGAACAGGAGGTGGAGGACATATCGGGCCTCTTCTGATCTGATCCGGTGCCTCCGAATTCGGCAAAGCCCCACTGGTGCGTGTAGCGTAGCGCGGCCCAAGTCCGGAACGGCGGCATTTCGGGGAGATTTGTGCTGAAGACGCCCGCCTCTGCATTCGCGGTCAACCAGGTTCTTTCAAGACTGCTCAAATGATGAGAGGTTTTCAAGCTCGATTTGCTCTGGGCTATCCTGCATACTATCGGTTCGTGGATTTCCGGCCCCGTAGATAATTAAGTGGCGATACTCCTTTCCACCAGAAAACGTGCCGAGCCTACTCCAATGACAAATTACGGACATTTCAAAATCGGCTATTACACACCACTTCATGTCTAACTCCACGACCGTCAATCGTTAGGCCTCGCATTCTAAACAGTTTCCTTCCACAGCTGCTCGTCGCCAGCCCCGTTCCAGCCGCCAGAACTCCGAAGTACCCTTACTAAAAGGCCACTAACCTACGAGATTGGGCCATGTACCCCCGTGCTCCAATCGCCTATTGTCATTTCATTGAACTCCTGGTACCGGAGAAAACCTTGAAAAAGCATCTAGTCACAATTCTCTTACTAAGCGTGGCCATTCAGGCCCAGAGCCTCAAAGTCGCGAGCACAACAGCACCCAGTCTGCCCAACGCGCCTCAACCGAACACATCCCAGCCGGACAATACCTTTTCCAGCGGCCTCGGGTTTGACAATCAACTATACGTCTTGCAGGGCTTGGGAGTGTCGATGATGGTCGGTCAATTCACCAGCCGCCCTTGGCTTGGCGCAACGTCGGGAGTGGGATCGTGCATGTTGTGGCGAGGGATCCACGACCAAGGCTATACGAATGATCGTATGTTTAGTTCCAACCGCGTAGTGTTCTGCGCTCTCGGCTCGGCTGTTGGCTATGCGACCGATAAGTGGCTGTTCCGTATACACAGAGGCAAGGACCATCGTACTTGGGTAGCGCCGGCGATAGAGTGATGCCATCTTGGCTACTATGAGAATAGCGTCGAGACTGTGGCTGATATCGAAAACGCCTTGGAGGATGCCCGTTAGTTCGTAGAAAGTAGCGACTCTCAACCGCGGTCATAATGATCGCGGGTAGTTTTTCTGCCAAGAAAAAGGAGAGAGTCGCTATGAAGAAACGATACCAGATCGACCAGCAACGAGCGGTGCAACAGTTTCGCCAACTGGCCCGCGAAGAGAATCCCAACCTGCAAATGATCTTTCCCACGACCGAGGGATCCTCGATTACCGTCGTAGGCCCGACGGTAGCAAGCGGACTCGAGGTATAGGGAAAACAAAAATCGCTTTTCCAGAGTCTGTCGGTAGAGTAGGGTTCTCACGGCCCAAGCATCTCTCAAATGCTGCAATCCTTGAGCTCTCACAAGTTGGGGTTGTCGGCCAGGAGGGGTTATTTACGTGTCTCTGCAGAGGAAACGGAAGTCGGGTCACATAAGGGCGACACGATCACACTGAATTCCAGAAGTCTGAACAGACGCGGCAGGCTAGCATTGCTGGGGTTCGGACCTACCCTATAACTGGGCGCTCCCGTCGGACCCAAAGCATTGTCTGACCACAACTGTCCACGAGGGGATCCACCCCGAAATACTTCCAGAGAGAATCCCGCCAGCTTAAGCGTTGCGGACGAGGCCTTATGCATTGGCCGAGCAGGGCGAACAAGGCAGCTTGCATCCGGCCCCGTGCACGTGGCGACAGAAGGCCAAAATAGCGAACAGAGTGTCGGTACGAGTCCGGTACGTGCGATGCCAAAAGGCGCACAAAGTCCGAGAGTTGACGTGGCGTGGGGACCAAACGTTTCGTTCTCGTGTCCTTTGCCACAAACACAACTTCCCGATCCGTAACTTCTAAGAGACGCCAGCTCGCGAGCGGCGGGCGGCGAACGTATCGTGCTGCGTAGAGTAGAAAATGTGATTTCGATGCGATTTTATCTATGAAAATGATCCACTGGGGATGCTGTTCATACGCAATGGTAAGAATTCTCTTGAGATCTTGTACAGCGAGATGAGACTTGAGTACCTGGGCTTTGAGTGCACCTCGGAGGTGAGTGATCACTGCGTAGCGCCACATCCGCATGAGGGCATTTTTGTGCAACTCAATGCGTGGAATCCAGCGCCCCCCCGACTTTAACAGACCTCCAGCCGAGATCAGGATGTGCAGGTGAGTATTGAATTTCAGGTCGCCGCCAAAGGTGTGTGGAACGACAATGATGAGCACGGTAACGCCATATTTCATATTTATCCATTGCTGAATTACCTCAGCACCGAGCACTGGCAGGTCGTGTAGGAGATGGCGGTTTCTTTGGAAGATACTCCAAAGCTCTCCAGGCATCGTAAAGACAATGCCTATATAGGGAATGTCAGGGAGCGCTGCCTCCTGATATTCGAGCCAGAGAAGCGTAGCCCGATATCCGCAACTGGCGCAGAATCGCGATTTGCACCTGTGGTAGCAACGTTTTTCTTCATTCTCGGAGGCATACACTTCCCAGCCCATAGCCGCCGTTCCGCAATCAAGCACCTTGGCAAAGCTCTTACGTACTGCCGAGCGCGTCTCAGGTCGATCCCAGACATCTCGTGATGCCTCCAAGATTTGTTTTAGCAAGTTCCGATCCCCCATTTGTTTCCTCCATTGAACTCAAGGTTCGCATTGCATTCTTGGTAAAATACGCAATACTTCCGGGTGCATCGATTTCAGCGACAACGATCGAATCTAGCGCTGGTGACCTATTCGGAACGAATGGCTTCAGAACATCGCCCAGACTCCATGGAATTAATTGGGTCGGCGCCAGTCTCACCGCGTGTTTCTGGATGAGCCGGCGACTCGTCAAGTTCGTGCCCTTGCGACCGCGGTATTCCTCCAACTTTTTCAATTGTTGGTGGGCTGAGAGACGGCACCACTGCGACGCCATGTGGATACTAATTTCTTCGGTTCTAGTGGCCTCCTGGATCTTGGGGTCCGCAGACTTTACTTTTCTAACTTTGTCGAGAGTTCCTGGAGATACACCGGCGTCGACAGCGGTTCTCGAACGAACATCGAGAGTTTGAGCTTCTGTCAAACTTGACGACCCCTTGTTTTGACCGCCCCATTGTTGGTTTGCGCGAGCTGTTTCCTTGAGGGAGGGCTCAAGATCCAGCGCCAGGAGCGCTCGATTGAAGGCGTTCAGGCCCTGAGAGGGACGATGGCGCTGAATCAGCCAACGGAGGGCTTCCTCCTCTGACAACTCGTATTCGAGGCACAGCACGGTCTCTCGCCTTTGTCGTCGAGCTAATTCAAATCGGGCATATCCGTCAATAATCGTTCCGTCTCGGCTGATAACAATTGGCTCACGGAACGCAATCTCACCGACGGCGGCAAGCGCGGATAATTGTGCCGCTGATGGCGAAAGCCCATGCCGGACGTAGCTGGGATGTGGACGGAGTTCACCGAGATAGCGGTTAACGAGCTTTGGTGGATGTTCGAGTCCGAGTTGCTCAATTTCGGTTCCGCGAGGTGCATACTGAGGTGCATACACGTCTGCCGAACACCCGATTTCTGCCCGACTGAGAGGGCTTGAGATGGCCGTAACTGGTTGATTCCGAGCAATAGGTATGGGATGTTCGGTTCCACTAAGCTCAGACGAAATAGTCAGCTCCCTTATGTTGGCCCTCCTGAATTGGAGGCGATCATGGCCGCAGGGCGGGGTCGCACTCAATGCACTGCTCAGAGAGCGCGAGTGGAAAACGTCAAATCGCGCAGTGTTTATGCGTGTTTGGGACGAAAGAAGTTTTACTCGCGGCGTGCGAGTTGCGCGAGTGCAACAGGGGGTCAAAACGGGCTCATCCGGAGGTCTAAGAGATTGCAATACTCACAAACCGCTCGCCAACTACGGCGTCCTGTGGGCCATCGCGTATTGGGCTCACTTTTCTGCGCTCAAAAGGGCTATCCTTGTCCTCTTAAACGCAGTCATTAGCCAATTACCGACAGGTCTCAGTGCGGCTTCGCGAGTTTTCATCCCGCTGCGGACTGGCTGATCCATATCGCCAGTCATTCGCAGCGGGGAACGCTGGCAAGCTGAGATCTTTGCATTTTGGAGTCTGCCATGGGACATACCCGGCTGGGCGCAATTCCAAAAACACGCAAGTGGAATGAACTGATCGAGCAGGTTGCGGGGCTGGGCCTGACCCGCAATGTTACTGCTGCCGCAGCCAGTATAGATGCGATTGCAGCCCAGACGCTGGATGCGGCACAAAAAGGCTTAGACAGAGCGGCCGAAGACTCGGGCGTGTGCTACACGTTTTACCTAATAACGCAGCTGGCCCTCGCCTCGCGCACAGCTGACTGGGAGGGTGCGCTCAGCGAGCACGGCATCCGCCTGTCGCAGGTCCGCAGCGTTTTCGACTTCACCTCCGAGGTGCAGGATGCTATCGACCGATACATCAGTCGGAATCCATCCGGCGCGACCGACCTAAGCGAGATCGCTCAGCAATCGGCTGGTGAAGCGATCACGAGCCTCGCAGGTTCGCGGACCGCCAGTCTGTTCGGTGGCAGTAGCGCCGACGTGCAAAAGGCCATCCGCTCGCTTTCGACCAAGAAAGGATTTGGGGCGCTGGGGCAACGCTTCTTTGGGAGATTCGTTGCGCGATTCCTCAACTTCTACCTCAGTCGTGTAACGGCTGCGACTCTCGGCAGCCCGCGACTGAAGGACTTGGGGGACGTTGCTGAGTTCAACAAGGCTCTTCGAACGCACTGCGATCAGAGTGCACGTATTGTGCGGGATTTCTGCGGGGAGTGGTACTCGAAGACGGAGTATCAGAAGGGAATCGATCTTGAGAACACATCGAGATTTGTAGCGGTCGCTCTGAAGAAGCTGCGGAGCGAACTTGAGCAGCAGAGGGCGGGCTTATGATCGCCGCCCGGCTTTTCGCATGCAGCGGTGCAAAAATCGCCGCCGCCGATCCAGTGGCAGCAGGAAGACTGTGTGTCGAACTTGACTCCATCGGGAACAAGCCTAACGTACACATTCAGTTCGAGAATGTGGCCAGGGTTTTCCGCCAGGACCTTTCTCCCCGGCTGGTTGATTTTCTCGAAATCGCATCCTACGTCTTTACGGCGGATTGCGCTACCAGCAGAGGAAAGAAGTGGACAGATGACTACAGCACAGAACCGTGGGGACGTGACTTTGCCTTCGTCATTCCGGTACGAGAGCCTGATTTTTGGGACACAGCCAAAATCAAGGGCCTCATCGAGGAGGTGCTGGGCTTTCTCTCCAATGACAAGTACTCTTTCACCTTCGTACCCTTGGAGCGCGACCGCGCAGATCAGCAACCGTACTTTCAGTTCGGCGACCTAAAGGATTGGCCCTTCCATTGTCCTGAGCGTGTTCTCATGTTTTCTGGAGGGCTCGATTCCCTCGCCGGCGCGGTAGACACGGCGGTGGACGGTGCCAAGATGGTGTTGGTCAGCCACCGGCCGGTGTCAACGCTGGATTCCCGCCAGAAAAAGCTTTTCAATGAGTTGCAGAGGCGATTCCCCGGTCAACTTATCCACATCCCGGTTTGGATCAACAAGGCAGAGTCGTTCCGGCGCGAACCGACTCAACGCACTCGTTCATTCCTGTACTCGGCTTTAGGCACTGTGGTGGCTCAGTCAGTTCAGGCGAGCGGCGTGCGGTTTTATGAGAACGGGATCGTAAGTTTAAACCTGCCCATAGCCGAAGAAGTGCTCCGCGGACGGGCGTCCCGCACTACCCATCCTGTAGCCCTTCATCTTTTGGCATCTCTCTGTGCCGCTGTCACCGAGCGCGATTTTACCGTCGATAACCCGTATCTATTCAAGACAAAGGCGGAGGTCGTTGCCACCCTTGCCACACATGAAGCCGCCTACCTGATCGCCGATACCTGCTCATGTTCACACTCGATGTTCCAGTCCAAAACACAGCGGCATTGTGGCCGCTGCAGCCAATGTATTGACCGAAGATTTGCGATCACTGCAGCTGGTCTTCTGGCCTACGATTCCGAAGCGGATTACGTTTCCGATGTCTTCGTGGGGCCGCGCAAAGAGGGGCCGGAGAAGAACATGGCGGTGGACTACGCTCGCCACGGAATTGAGCTATGGCGGCGGTCGGAGTCGGAGTTGGCGACGCTTTTCAATGCCGAACTCACTCGGGCAGTTCGCTATGCGCCAAAGCGCAGCGAAACCGCCGAAAGATTGATTTCCATGCACAAACGTCACGGAGAGGTCGTGACCCAAGTCCTACAGCAAAAGATCGTTGAACACGCCGCGAAACTGGTTGAAGGAGCTATCGACGGCACTTCAATGTTGGCGCTCGTAATAGGGAAGAAGCACGTGGAAGGCACAAGTCAGCTAGCGGCCGGACCCGCGGCAGAGGGACCAGCGGACAGCCAGGGCGTGATGAAATCTTTTTCGTCGG
>Ga0209517_10001929_pt1 | contig 30361 bp, 31 predicted proteins | sample PeaSoiMetSII2010_FD_187695 | JGI IMG/M metagenome (GOLD analysis project Ga0209517, IMG submission 187695) | Peat soil microbial communities from Weissenstadt, Germany - SII-2010 (SPAdes) (version 2) | ecosystem: Environmental > Terrestrial > Soil > Wetlands > Peat | place: Germany...
CATTCCCGCTTACTGAACGGCGCGCGCTATTCTGCTTCGTTGCCTCAAACCTTCCGGAATCTCCAGCGTACCATCAGTACGTCCACGCCGGCGGAAAGGTCTGTGGCCAGATTGCAAAAAACGTAGACAAGTCCACTACAAATGAGTGACGCTCGCCACGAAAAGCCGGTGTGCGTCCATCCTTTAGCTCGACTGTTCACCGCAAGGCTGTCTGCCCGTGATTGACGATGCCGAACCTGTATCCATTGTTGATGCTTCCCGGATTTGATCCGCGCCCCTGGGGCACGCAGGATTTGTCGCCGATTTATCCCAATCACAAATTCGAGGAAAAGATCGGCGAGGCCTGGCTCAGCGGTGACGACTGCAAGGTAGCGAACGGGCCGTTCACGGGGAAAACTCTGTCGCAGTTGAGTGAGCAATATCAGCGCGAGCTTGTGGGTGAGGCGGCGCGTGACGCCCGCCGGTTTCCCCTTCTGCTCAAATTTCTTTTTCCCCATGAGAAACTCTCGGTGCAGGTTCATCCCGATGATGCGCAGGCGGCGCGCGTAGGCCAGCCCTGGGGCAAGACCGAGTGCTGGTACGTTGTTCATGCCAAACCGGGCTCCCAGATCGCGTTGGGACTTAAACCGGGCGCAACCGCGCCGCAACTGGAAGAGGCGATTCACCAGAACCGGGCTGAGGATCTTCTGAACTGGATCAACGTCTATGCCGGCGACATGATCTACGTCGCCGGTGGCACCGTGCACACGCTGGGACCGGGGTCGGTGATCGTTGAGACGCAGCAGCAGTCCGACACCACGTATCGCCTGTATGATTACGGGCGTCCGCGGGAACTGCATTTGAAAGATGGCATGGCGGCAGTGAAAGAGAAAACTGGATCGGGAAAAGTCGTTCGCCCCGCGCCCGTGCAGATTGGTGCCAGCAAGAACCGGCATGAACCGTTAATCGCGGCTCCGTACTTCGTGGTAGACAGGTTCGAGGCGCGGGAGTCTCTGCAGCTTGCGGCGCGCGATGACTCAGGCCGGAACTCGGTGCAGATTCTGGTTGCAGTCGAGGGCTGCGCAGCCGTCGAAGCGCCCGGCATGGAGCCGGTCACGCTGGTGAAGGGAGATGCCGTCGTCATTCCCGCCTGCGTGCGCAACTTCGGCGTGCGTCCCCAGTGGGCGGTGGAGTTTCTGCGGGCGTATGTGCCGGGAAAGCCGCTCCCTGAGCCGCAAACGAGAATGTAGCCGTTCTTACGTGTAGTTTTGATCCGTGGAGATCCGTGAAGATCCGTGGCTAAGAACTTTTATCCCGTAATCCTCGCCGGAGGGCGCGGCACGCGCTTCTGGCCGCTGAGCCGGAAGAAACGCGCTAAACAACTGCTTGCTCTCGACGGCAAGCAGACGATGATTCAGCAGACCGTGGCGCGTCTGCTGCCGCTGGCTCCGCCCAAGCGCTTCTGGATCATCACCAACGAAGATTTGAAATCGGCGATCGCCCGGCAACTGCCTCGCCTCCCCAAGCCACAAGTGCTGGCCGAGCCGGTTGGGCGGAACACCGCTCCTGCCATTGGCCTGGCTGCTTTTATTTTGTTACGCGAAAGTCCTGATGCCGTGCTCGGGCTGTTTCCCTCCGATCACGTGATTGCCGATGAGAACCGTTATCGCGAGACGCTGCACCGCGGGATCGAGATTGCGGCCGCCGGGGCGAATATTGTGGTTCTCGGTGTCACCCCGAATCGCCCGGAGACTGGATACGGGTACATCGAAGCGGGCGCTCAGTTCGGAGGAGACGCGCGGCGCGTGCGCCGCTTTACCGAGAAGCCGGACGCCGCGAAAGCGGCGGAATTCCTGGCTGCGGGAAACTACTTCTGGAACAGCGGCATGTTTTTGTGGAGCGCGCGCACCCTGGCCGACGCGCTGCGCGAACATCTGCCCAAGACTGCACCGCTGCTCGAGGAAATTGCTGCTGCCTTCGGCACGCGCAGATTCGCCGCTGTTTTTCGCAAGCTGTATCCCAAATGCGAAAACATCAGCGTGGACTACGCTGTGCTTGAGCCGCGCTCGGCCAAGGGCGAGCAGAGCTCAAACATTTGTTGTCTGCCGGCCGATTTCGGCTGGAACGATCTGGGCTCATGGACGGCGCTGCACGAGCACCACACCGCCAGGAGCAATCCACCGGACGGCAACCTGGTGACCAGTTCCGGCGCTTTTCTGCTGAACGCGCGTGGCAACTATGTCCACGCGCCGGGCAAGTTCGTGGCGACGGTGGGAGTCCATGATCTGGTGGTGGTGGAAACGGCCGATGCCCTCCTGATCACCAGCCGTGAGCACGCCCAGGACGTAGGCAAGGTTGTGAAGTATCTGGACGAGAAGAAGCTGCACAAATTGGTGTAGAAACAGCGATCAGTGGTCAGTGGTCAGTTAAAATCGCTCGCGTCTCTGTTTTCTGACCACTGACCACTAGCCTCTGACCCCTGAACTATGGCGCAACAGATCAAATTCGGAACCGACGGCTGGCGCGGAATTATTGCCGATGACTTCACCTTCGAGAATGTGCGCCGGGTGGCTGGCGCGATCGCGTCCTACGTATTGAAATACGAGGAGCCGCAACGGGGAATCTTCATAGCCTACGACGCGCGCTTTGCCTCGCCGCGCGCGGCGCAAGTCGTGGCTGAAGTTGTCGCTGCCGCCGGTATCCCGGTGAAGCTGGCGAATGATTACACGCCCACGCCGGCACTCTCCTACGCCGTGAAGCATCAGGGCGCGGCCGGCGGCGTGATGGTGACCTCAAGCCACAATCCCTGGAACTGGAATGGAATCAAGTTCAAGGCCAAGTTCGGCGGGTCGGCCACCCCCGCCATCATGAAGAGGATTGAGGAAGAACTGGCTCTCGGAGCGGCTCCAAAAGGCAACAAGGCCGCCATCGAAGAGGTCGATTTCAAACTGCCCTACATCGCCGCTGTTTGTCGCTTCGCCGACCTCGACCTCATTGCCAAAACGAAATTCAAGTTCGCCGTGGATGCCATGTACGGCTCTGGACGCGGCGTTCTGGCTGGCATCTTCGCTCAATACGGAATCCAGCATGTCGCCATTCGCCAGGAACTGAACCCGCTGTTTCCCGGAATCAATCCCGAACCGATCGAACCGAATACGGCACTGCTGCAGCAGACCGTGGTGAAGGAGAAATGCGACGCCGGCTTGGCCATCGACGGCGACGCGGACCGCATCGGCGCGGTCGCCGAAGACGGCAGTTTCGTGGATTCGCACAAGATCTTCTGTGTGTTGCTCCGCTGGCTGCTGGAGCGCAAGAAATGGCCGGGGGACGTGGCGCGCGCGTTCAACACCACGCGCATGGTGGACCGCATCGCGGCCAAGTACGGCCGCAAGCTGCACGAGACCTCCATCGGCTTCAAGTACATCGCCGATCTGATGATGGATCGCGAAATCCTGATTGGCGGCGAGGAATCCGGCGGGATCGGCTATTCGCGCTTTCTGCCCGAGCGGGATGGCGTGCTCAACTGCCTGCTTCTCGCCAATGTCATGGCGGAGGAGGGCAAGCCACTCGGCCGGCTGGTGGCGGATTTGCAGGCCGAGTTCGGCCCGCATTATTATGGCCGCCGGGACCTGCACATTCCCGAAGACTTGAAGCAGAATGCCATCGCTCGCGCCCGCGCCGAGGGCACACAGCAGCTGGGCCGTTACCGTGTGCTGAAGAAAGAGTACCTCGATGGCGTGAAGTTCTTCCTCGACGCGCCCTTCAACGGGAATGGAGCCGAAGCCTGGGTTTTGTTCCGCGCATCGGGAACAGAGCCGCTGCTTCGTCTTTACACCGAGGCCTCGTCGCCTGATCTGGTCCAGGAACTTCTTGTCACAGGCGAGGCCTTCGTGAGAGACAACGGGTAGTCAGGAAGGTCCCATCGAGCCGCCCAGAATGATTCCACGGGCGCTGCGATTTGCCGCGGAAGTGCGATACTTCTTAAGTAGAACTTGCATGACAGACAATCCAACTCTGGTTCAGGCCGATTCGCCTGAGGCCCGCCGCTACAATCGCATTAAGCGATGGCTGGGCATCGCCGATTTCGCCGTCGCCTTCCTTTTTCTGGTCGTCCTGCTGGTGACGGGATGGTCCGGCTGGCTGCGCGACTTGGCATATCGCATGGGGTCGGGGAACTACTCCTTGTCGGTTTTCATGTATTTGCTGCTGCTGCTCGTCATCAGCAAGGCGCTGAGCATCGGGCTGGACTACTACGGATTCCGTCTGGAGCGCCAGTACAAGCTCTCCACGCAACGGTTCCGCGCCTGGGCCTGGGATGAGGTCAAGGGTTTCCTGGTTGGACTGGTGCTCGGGAGCGTGGTGGTGGAACTGCTGTACTTCACCATCCGGCAATGGCCGCAAGACTGGTGGGTGCTGGCCTGGTTGCTGTTCATGGTTTTGTTCATCGTCCTGGCGCAACTCGCCCCCGTCGTGCTGTTCCCCATCTTCTACAAATTCGAGCCACTGGAGAACGAGGACCTTCGCCGCCGTCTGGTCATGCTGAGCCAGCGTGCCGGAACGCGTGTGCGCGGCATCTACCGCTGGAGACTCTCGGAAAAGAGCAAGAAGGCGAACGCGGCATTAACCGGACTGGGCGCGACCCGTCGCATCATTTTGGCCGATACCCTGCTCGACAACTACACGCCGGAAGAGATCGAGGCCGTTCTGGCCCACGAACTTGGCCACCACGTCCACCGCCATATTCTGAAGAGTATTCTCGTGCAGGCGGTGATTACTTTTGTCGGTTTCTGGGCGGCCAACTGGACCCTCCACTACGCGGTGGACCGGCAGTTGTTCGAGTTCGTGCAGATTTCCGACTTCGCCAACCTGCCCCTGCTCGCGCTGGTTTCCATCGTGCTTTCCTTTTTGCTGATGCCCGCGCTCAATGCCTATTCCCGCTTCAACGAGCGGCAGGCAGACCGGTATGCGTTTGAGTCCATCACCAGCGTGGAGCCTTTCATCTCTTCCATGAACAAGCTGGCCGAGCAGAACCTCGCTGAGCGGGCGCCTTCGAGATGGGTGGAATGGTTCTTCCACTCGCACCCTTCCATCTCCCGGCGGCTGGCGGCGGCGGAAGCGTGGGGCCGAACGCAGGGCGCAACTCCGCATCTGAACTAGCGCCAGGTCAGAGACTTCGCTGCCGTCACGCCCGTTTACTGTTTTTCGAGGATTGCGATCACGCGCTGCAAATCTTCTTCCGTATCCACACCCACGCTGTCGTACGGGGTCTCGCCCACATAGATGGGGATCCCGTTCTCCAGAAAACGCAACTGCTCCAGCCGCTCGGTTCTCTCGAGCGTTGATTCCGGCAGAGTCACAAAGCGGTCGAGCGCGGCCTTGCGGTAGGCGTACAGCCCCAGATGCTTGAAATACCGTGGCCGCGCTCCGTCGCGGTCAAAGGGAATCGTGGCCCGCGAAAAATACAGCGCGCGGCCTTGCAGATCAGTAACCACCTTCACCGCATTCGGGTTCGCGGTGTCGAGTTCGGCCGCCGGAGTCATTACCGTTCCCACCTGAGCGGTGGGATTCTCCATAACTTTCAGCAAAGTCGCGATGTGCTCCGGACGGGTCATCGGCTCATCGCCCTGAACGTTGATGTACACGTCGGCTGCGACGACGCCTGAGATTTCGTGGACCCGCTCCGTGCCGCTGCGATGGGCGGCGGACGTCATCTGCGCCTTCCAGCCGTGTTCGCGGCAGACCCGCAGAATCTCGTCCGAATCGGTGGCCACAATCACGTCGGCGAGCAACGGAGAGGAGCGTACCGCTTCATAGACCACGCCCACCAGCGGCTTGCCCGCGATCTCGCGCAGCATCTTGCGCGGCAGTCGCGTGGACGCCAAACGGGCTGGAATGACGGCGATTGCCTTCATGGACGGTCCAGTCATTTTGAATTGTGGGCGCGTAGCAAGACGAGGCTACCACGGATTGCCGGTTTCTCAATCTTCTGCCGGTGTACGCACCCTGTAGAGGTTGGACGCAGGGTCTTCCGGCGGCGTTTCCTTACGCCTTTACGACCTTGCCGCTGCGCAGGCAGGACGCGCACACGCGGATGCGCTTACCCTGGCCGTTGACCTTGGCGTGCACCGGCCGCAGGTTGACGTTCCAGCGGCGCTTGGTCACGTTGTGGGCGTGACTGATGCGGTTTCCCGCTTGCGGCTTCTTGCCACAGATATCACATTGTTGTGCCATGACTCTCCAGAAAAGTTCAAATCTTGTGGGGCAATCCTTCATTTTACAGGAACTTCGGCAGGTTCGGCAATCCTCCGCTGATGCTGGAATTGGGACGTGGCAGCGTCCTGATTTGCCTTTTTTCACCACAGAGGCACAGAGTTACGGAGAAAACCTCGAAACCTGTAAAGACCAGAAGCGGAAGAGTTTGCCAAACAGTCGGGTTTCTCTGTGTCTCTGTGACTCCCTGGTGAAAAAGCTAAATTAGGACAGTACCCGGGCCTTCGCGTCAGGCCCCGCCCTTGCGCAAATGAATCGAACCATCTCCGGTGCGGATGGTCAGCAGGCTGCCGCCACCGTTGAGCTTGCCGCGGACTTCATTCTCCCGCAGCTTGCCTTCGGTCGTGACCGGCATGTCCAGATCAATATGGCCATCGCTGGTGTGCAGGTCCACGTCGGCCGCCGTCTCGGCCGGGATTTCGAGAGTCACGTTGCCGTCGCCGGTTTCGAGCCTCCAGCCCGCGGCCAGCGAAGATCCCGCCAGCGCACGCACGTCGATGTGCCCGTCGCCGGTCTTGAGCTCAAGCGCATCAAATCGTCCATCGGCGCGAATGTGGCCGTCGCCAGTCGAGGCGCGCAGTTTGCCATCTACGCCGTCGAGCTTTTCGGAGCCGTCGCCGCTGTGCAGGTCCATTTCTCCCTTGAGGCCGCTGATTTCGATCCCGCCGTCGCCGGTGCGCAAGTTGACGCGGCCCTCGCGCGGCATTTGAATGATGACATCCACGCGATGCTGGCCCCAATCGACAGTGAGGCCGTGGTGGGGGTAACGCACCTCGATCTCGACCAAATCTCCACTTTGGTGCTCTTCGATGCGGATGCCGCCTTCGCCAATCTTGTAGTGCGAGGCAATCACCTTGGCTTCGATGGTGTTCTGATCCCAGGTCGTGACCCGGATGTTGGCGTCCGACGTTTCGACCCGTAGATCGGGCTTGCCGCTCAGGTTGTAAGTCTTCGACCATTCGTCCGCCGATGCCGGCAGCGCGGCCGCGAGACCGAGAACAAGAATTGCGAGTGCGATCCATTTCATGAAAAGTCCTCCGGGCAAGCACACTCATGCCCAGCTTCTTAGACGGAAGTACGCGGGAAGGGTGAGGCTGGTTCCAGGGAAAATGGGGTCCAGCTAACTTGGTCGTGATCCGATGTAGGCCATCCGGATCAGCGTTCGTTCTGAAAACGGCAGGTACAGCAACGCGGCGCTGGCTGCGAAGGCCGCGCCCAGACCGATTTTCTGCACGAGCAGGAACGGCGCCACCGCCCACAGTTGATCCAGCGCCAACACAAACGGAAACAGCTGCCGGAACTTTTCGCCCAGGCGCTGATGGTCGAAGCTGACTGCCGAGATCAGGTAGAGCCGCAGCGGAATCCCGACGCCGGCGGTCACCATCACGGCGCCGGCAAGAGTGGTTGCTCCCCAGAGGGGAAGAAAGCTATCCGCAATGTTCTGGATCGCGTGCAAACGAAACAGCGCTGCGAGATAGAAACTCAGATACATGACCTGAACCAGTGCGAACAACCCGCGGGTAAGGCCACGATGCGGGATCGGTACTTCGAGTTCCGGATGCAAGGTGGGAAGAGACGAAGGTTGCGAGGATGCAGGCCCATTCGCAGCCGGGTTCGCGCTGCCGGACACGCTGTTTTGCAGCGGCGCGATGAACCGGTATCCGCGGCGGGCCAGCGTCTCCACATACCGCGGACTGGTGGCCGAATCCCCCAGCACCTCGCGCACTTTATTGATGGCTGTGTTGAGGCTGTGGTCGAAGTCAACGAAAGTGTCGGAAGGCCAAAGTTTCTGCCGCAACTCCTCCCGCGTAACCACGTCACCGGCGCGCTCCAGCAGCAGCGCCAGCACCTGAAATGGTTGCTCCTGCAGGCGCAGCCTTACGCCGCTCTTGCGCAGTTCGCCTGCGCTGAGATCAAGCTCAAATACTCCAAAGCGCGTGACTCGGCTGTTGTTCTGCGGCACGACGCCGTAGTGTAGCACTCGGTCTTAGGTCTTAGGTCGTGGGTCTTAGGAAGTCCAGACCTCGGACCCCGGACTTCGGACCTCAGACCTCGGGCCTAACAACTAACACCCAAGACGTAGCCACGGCCCGGCGCTACAATATCCGCGTGCCCGACACCACCACCCCCAAGGACGATCACAGGCACCACCGCCACGCGGTGTACGCTTCGGAAGCCACGGGCCTGCTGCTCATCGCTTTCCTTCTGCTGGCGCTGACTCTGATTCGCTACTGGCACGATATCCACTGGAGCCTGCGCTGATCGTGGCCTCGGATCGCGAGCTCACTTCCGCCGAACCGGTTCTGCTGGTGATTCTCGGGCCTACCGCCAGCGGCAAAACGGCGCTTTCGCTGGCGCTGGCCGAGAAGTTTGCCGGAGAGATCGTCAACTGCGATTCGGTCGCGATGTACCGCGAGTTCAACATCGGGACAGCCAAGCCCAGCGCGGCGGAACGCGCTCGTGCGCCGCACCATCTTTTCGATTGCGTGGATCCTGTCCAGGCCATGACCGCCGGCGAATATGCCCGGCAGGCGCGGCAGGTGGTCGGGGAAATCTCATCGCGCCATCATCTGCCCATCGTCGTCGGTGGCACGGGCCTGTACTTGCGGGCATTGCTCGAAGGACTATTCCCCGGCCCACAGCGTTCGGAAGAATTGCGTGAGCGTTTGCGCGCGCGCGCCGCCGAGCGCGGATCAAAGCACCTGCACCGGGTGCTGCATCGTCTTGATGCTGCGGCGGCGGAGAAAATTCACGCCAACGACGCTCCCAAACTGATTCGCGCCATCGAGGTTTGCCTGGCCTCGCGCCAGAAGATGACCGAACTCTGGCAGCAGGGGCGCGATCCGCTGCAAGGCTTCCGCATTCTGCGGCTCGGCCTCGATCCCGATCGCACCGCGCTCTACGATCGCATCAACCGGCGCGCACGGGAAATGTTCGACCAGGGATTGGTCGAAGAAACCGAACGCCTGCTTGAGAAATACGGCGCGTCCGCGCGCCCGCTCGCTTCTCTCGGATATAAGCAGGCGGTTCAACTCTTGCGCAAAGAACTTACCCGCGAGCAGGCGCTCGAAGCCGCGCAGCAGGCCCATCGCAACTACGCCAAGCGCCAGATGACCTGGTTTCGGCGGGAGCCGGATGTTGCGTGGCTGAAGGGCTTCGGCGACGAGGCGGGGATTCAGCAGCAAGCCGTGCGGCGCGTTGGTGCTTGTCATCCCGAGCGTAGCGAGGGATCGAGGTTCTAGCTTGCACCACCAGTATCGCCGCCGCGGGCAAACACCGAGATCCCTCGCTCTGCTCGGGATGACAGTTCGCAATCGGCTAGCTAACACCTAACACCCAGGGCATGTCCTTCTGCTATCGTTCCCTCATGCGCCGAATTCTATCCGCTATCATCCTCGCTCTGATCTTCGCCGTGCCCGCATTCGCCGCGGTGAAAGGCAAGCCTGCGCATTTGGCGCCCATCAGGCTTACCCGCGACCGCCAGAAATGGGCCGAACGAACCCTGCGCAGACTCACGCTCCAAGAGAAGATCGGCCAGGTGTTCATGATCTGGTGCCGCGCCAGTTTCCTCAACGTAGAGAGCCCCGAGTACCTGCAAATGCGCGAGGCTATGCAGAAATACCACGTCGGCTCGTTCGCCATGACCGTCCACGTGGACGGCCCGTTCCTTCTGCGCAGCGAGCCCTATGAAGCCGCCGAACTGCTCAACCGCTTGCAGCGCGACTCCAGGCTGCCGCTGCTGTTTGCGGCGGATTTCGAACGTGGAGTCTCGATGCGCCTGATGGGAACCACCGTCTTTCCTCACGCCATGGCCTTCGGCGCGGACGGAAAGATCGAGGACGCCGAGATGTTCGGCAGGATTACCGCCCAGGAGGCCCGCGCCATCGGCGTGCACTGGAATTTCTTTCCCGACGCCGACGTGAACTCGAATCCCGCCAACCCCATTATCAACACGCGCTCGTTCGGGGAAGATCCCCAACAGGTCGGCGATCTGGTCGCGGCCTACATCAAAGGCGCTCACGAAGCCGGCATGTTAACCACGGTAAAGCACTTTCCCGGCCACGGTGACACGGCGACGGATTCGCATCTCGGCGTGGCCAGCGTGAACGGCGACCGCGCTCATCTGGACTCGATTGAACTTCCGCCCTTCCGCCGGGCCATTGCCGCGGGCGTGGACTCGGTGATGGTGGCGCACGTCACCGTCCCCGCGCTCGATTCCGATCCCAACCACGTGGCCACGATCTCGCCGGCGGTCGTCACGGACTTGCTCGAAAAAGAACTGGGATTCAAAGGCCTCATCGTGACGGACGCTCTCGATATGGCGGGTCTGACTCATCTCTTTGTCAATGACATCGGCCGCGCCGCGGTCGAAGCCTTCAAGGCCGGGAACGACATGCTCCTGATCCCTGCCGACCTCGGCGCCTCCTACGAAGCCATGCTCAAAGCGGTCAAGTCGGGGGAAATTCCGCGGCAGCGCCTTGATCGCTCGGTGCTCAAGATACTGAAAATAAAGGCATCCCTCGGTCTTGTGGAGTCGCGCACTGTGAATCTGAGTACGCTGGCAACCGTAGTCGGCAAGCCGGACAACCTGACCTTCGGCCAGCAGGTTGCCGATGCCGCCATCACCTTGGTGCTCGACACCGGGAGGGTTCTCCCCTTGAAGTCGGAGGGAACCACCAAGGCTGCACTTCCGTATATGAGCAGAGAGGAGATCCGCAACCAGGTGGTAGCTGTCCTCTTCTCTGACGACGTGCGCACGGAGTCCGGTCGCGCCTTTGGACGCGAGTTTCACGCCCGTATCCCCGGCGCGTGCGTGATCTATGTGGATCCGCGCATCGCGGCGGGCATGAGCGATCAGGTGCTCAAGGCAGTAGACGAGGCGCAGACGGTGGTAGCCGTAGTCTACGTGATTCCGACTGCGGGCAAGGTGGACAACTCGGTAGCCTTGGCTGACGCCACCGGCACCTTGCTGCAGCAGTTGCTTGACCATGCGGCTGCGAAGACGGAGGTCGTGGCCATGGGAAATCCGTACCTGGCGAGCGATTTCCCCAAGATCGAAAATTACATGTGCACGTTTTCCAATGCGACCGTCTCGGAAATAGCTGCAGTCAAGGCGCTGTTCGGGGAGATTCCAATTCACGGTCATCTGCCCGTCACGATTCCGAACGTCGCTCAACGAGGGGCCGGCCTGGAACGTCCGGCGCAGGTCGCCGATGGAGGGTCTCCACATGCTCAGAATTGAGTCTCACGTTGTTGGCAGGTGCGCTTTGGGGCTGGCCATCCTTGCCACTACCTTCGTGCTGGGCTGCAGTGTGAACGTAAAGAAAGAAGCCAACGGAGAAGACAAGCAGGTTGACATCAACACGCCGGTGGGCGGCATACACGTCAGCAAGGGAGTGGACCCGGCGGAAGTTGGCCTGGCCGTCTATCCTGGCGCCCGGCTGAAGGAAAAAGATGCCGGAGGCGACAGCAAGAGCGCCAACGTGAACATTTCCGGCTTTGGATATGGCGTGAGAGTGGTTGCCCTGGAATACGAGTCGGACGATCCACCAGCGAAGCTGGTCGCTTTCTACAAGGATCAACTCAAGAAGTACGGCGACGTGCTCGTCTGCCACACCACCCACCTTGACGTAAACACGGACCTGAAGGACTCGGATCAAGGTTCTCATGCATTGACCTGCGAAGGGTCCAGCGGCAACAACATCGAGCTGAAGGTCGGCACCAGGGAGAACCAGCACATTGTGGCGGTCGAGCCGGAAGGAAAGGGATCGAGCTTCTCGCTGGTGTATGTCCGCACTCACGGCAAGGAAGCGGATATTTGAAATCTTCCGCAGAGACGCAACTCGCGACAGTCTCTCTGGGGCAGGAGAACAAAGTTTAGGAGAACAAGCATGACTCGTCTGACACTCGCACTCTGCCTGACTGTTGTTTTGACCCTGCCGGCCTTGGCACAGAAATCGGATACGGACAAACCCCTCGACGTTCGCAGCTCGATCGGCGATCTCCACGTGGGCAAAGATGCCGACGCGCAGAAGGCGGGACTTCCCTTATATCCGGGCGCCCGCCCCAAACATGAGGATGACAACGAGCCTCTCAACTTCGCAGTCTTGACCGAGAGCATGGGGCTGAAACTGGTAGTGTCGAAATATGAATCGGATGACGCACCGGCCAAGGTCATCGGTTTCTATCGCGACAAGTTGAAGAAATACGGCAAGGTGCTCGAGTGTCACTCCCAGAAGCATGGGGGTGCTGTTGAAGTGCACGACGATAACAAGGACTCCAAAGGCAGCAAAGAATTGAAATGCGACGACAACTCCGGCCCGGTCACCGAGCTGAAAGTCGGTACCGAGGATAACCAGCACGTCGTGGCCATCGAGCCAGGCGACAAAGGCAAGGGATCGTCCTTTGCCATCGTCTATGTGTACAGCCGGGGGAAGCAGGGGGACATCTAGGGCCGGGTTACTCGAGCCTGGAACTCTTTTCGCAATTGGTCTTGCGCGCGGCGAGCGCCGAGCCTCAGGGGCTAAAGCCCGCATTATTTGCGGTCCTGATCGGCACGGCTAAAGCCGTGCCCTACCCAAAGCCTATTTGTGAAACCATCTCTAAGCCGTGAACTGGCTGCTCCTTGCCTCCGCCCCCGACCGTGCGATACCTTCAAGGCGCGCCCTCTTTACTCTTTTCTTTTTGAGCAACGATGGAACAGCCCTGCTACAAGTGCGGACAAATATTGGAAGAGGGCGCCCCGTTCTGCCCGCACTGTTCTGCTCCGCAGATTCGCGTGGTGATCGCCGAGCCTGCGCCGGCCTTCCCGCTTTCCGCGGACGCGACCGCGACTTCGTCCCACTCGGCCATTCTTCCGCCTGTGGAAACTGTCCCAGCTGTGGCCCTCCCGATGCGGTGGTCGCACACCGTGAGGCCATGCGCGCTGGCGGCCCTGATCGCATCTTTACTGATGGTGCTGGGTCTCTACCCGTGGGTGGCGATGGCCAGCGTCGGCTTCCTTGCGGTCGTCTTTTATCGGCTGCGCCCGCCTGGAACTCCGATCAGCGCTGGCGTCGGCGCGCGGCTGGGCGCCCTGGGCGGCCTGCTCTGGTTCGGTATGTCCTTCATCCTGCAGGGGATACTGGTGGTGGTTCTGCGGAAGGGCCCTGAAATACGGGAGGAGATGCTCAAGAAGATCCAGCAGACCGCCTCAGGCGCGAATGACCCCCAGGTGCAGGCGCTGTTCGAGTACTTCAAGAGCCCCGCCGGTCTGACCGTCATGATCGTTCTGGCCGTCATTTCCGCGTTTGTTGCTGCGCTCGTGCTGGGCGCTCTCGGCGGCGCACTGGGCGCGGCCATCTTGGGCCGGCGCGACAAGCCGTAGTTTGGGGATATTCCTGCCTCGCCGTATCTGACGGCGGCTCTTGCAGCGCACTGTGTCCTCCGCGTATCATGCACCGTTCATAACTTCATGCGATGAATAAGCCCGCACGCGGTTCGCTGCTCGGGATCGAACACCTCGAGGCGAAGGAAATCCTGGGCCTGCTCACACTGGCCCGCCGCATGAACCCGCTGAAGGCCCGTCCGCTGCTGCGCGGCAAGCGGGTCGTCCTTCTGTTTTACGAGGCCTCCACCCGCACCCGCTCTTCTTTCGAATTCGCGGCCAAATCGCTGGGCGCAATGACGACACTGGTGCTCTCTTCCGGATCGAGCATTGAAAAAGGCGAATCCATCCTCGACACCGGATACACCCTGCGCGGCGTGGGCGCCGATTGCATCGTCATGCGGCATCCCTCTGCGGGCGCGCCGCACCTGATGGCGCGGCACCTCGATATTCCCGTCATCAACGCCGGAGACGGCATGCACGAGCACCCGTCGCAGGCTTTGCTCGACGCCGTCACCATTCTGAAACATAAGAAATCGTTCAAAGGGCTGCAGGTCGCGATCGTTGGCGACATTCTGCACAGCCGCGTCGCCCGCAGCGCCTGCCACCTGCTGACCAAGTTCGGAGTCAAGGTCACGCTTTGCGGTCCGCCCGAACTTGTGCCCGACGTGGCCTCCACGCTCGCGCCCGGCCTGCGCGTCACGCGCCACATTGAAGATGCACTGCGCGGAACCGATGTGATCATGCTGCTGCGCGTGCAGGAAGAACGCCTCGCCGGGCAGAAGATTCACCTGCAGGACTACGTCTCGCGCTACCAGATGACCACTGCGCGCCTGAAGCTGGCGAAGCGCGACGCCATCGTGATGCACCCCGGCCCCATCATCCGCGGCCTCGAATTGACCGCGGAGGTCGCAGACGCCCCCCAGTCCATGATTCGGGACGAAGTCCACAACGGTGTTCCTACGCGTATGGCGATTCTGGCGCGGGCGTTAGGGAGGGCAAGATGAGAGCCGTGACTTCTATTCCGCGGATGTACGCGGATACACGCGGATTCAGGAACCACAGAAAAAATCCGCGGAATCAGCGTGAATCCGCGGAAAAGAAGTTGCCCCGGAGCAGCGGATGAGCCGCCACGAGAACGCGAGCTTGCTGATCAAGGGCGGCCACCTGATTGACCCCGCCGCGAAGATCAACGCGCCCATGGACGTCCTCTTGCGTGAGGGCCGGGTCGCCGAAGTTGCGCTGCCCAACAAAATCCGCGGCGCCGCCGACGAAAGGCTCGACGCCAGCGGCCTCATCGTTGCCCCCGGCTTCATTGACTTGCACGTGCACCTCCGGGAGCCCGGCCAGGGCTACAAAGAGACGGTCGCAACCGGCACCGCTGCCGCCGCTGCCGGCGGCTTCACCTCGGTTTGCACCATGCCCAACACCTCGCCCGTGGTGGATACGCCCGAGTGGGTGGCGTGGCTGCGCCATCCGGAGCGCGGAGCCGTGGTCAACGTCTTCCCCGTGGCCGCCGCCACGCGCGGCAGCCGGGGTGGAACTCTCACCGACTTCAGCGCCCTGCAGCGCGCCGGAGCGGTTGCCGTCACCGACGACGGCAAACCGATCCTCGACGAAGAGGTCATGCGCATGGCGCTTCGTCTTGGCGCCGAGTTGAATTTCCCGGTCGTGCAGCACGCGGAAGATACGCGCCTCACCGAAAATTGCTACATGCATGCGGGCCCGACCAGCTTCCGCCTGGGCCTGCGCGCCGCGCCGGCCTCGGCCGAGGCGGCCATCGTGGATCGCGACGTCACGCTCGCCCAGCAGATCCACGAGTCACGGCTGCACGTGGCGCATCTTTCCACCTCCGACTCGCTCAAGGCCGTGCGCCGTGGCAAGCGGGCCAAAGCGCGCGTCACCTGTGAAGTTACGCCGCACCACTTCACGCTGATTGACGAGAACGTCGGCGAATACGACACCCATTGCAAGATGAATCCGCCGCTGCGCTCCTCGACCGACCGTGAAGCGATTCTTGTGGCGCTGGCCGACGGCACCGTGGACGCCATCGCCACTGACCACGCGCCCCACGCCACGCACGAGAAGCAAGTAGAATTCGAGCGCGCCGCCTTCGGCATCACCGGCCTGGAAACCGCGCTGGCCCTGGCGATCACGAAACTGCATCGCGAGCACAAGATTCCTCTCGCCCGTATCGTCGAGCTGTTCACGGCCGGCCCGGCGCGCGTTTTCGACCTCCGCGGCCGCGGTTCGCTCGCCCGTGGCAACTATGCCGACGTCACCATCTTCGATCCCAAGAGGCACTGGACCTTCGACGCCTCCAAGTCGCGCTCGTTGTCGCGCAATACTCCCTTCGACGGCTGGCAGTTCACGGGGAAAGTGGTGGCCACGATTGTTGGTGGGAAGGTTGTCTACCGCGTGGATTAAAGGATCTCTGCGTGTGGGCCGTACCTCAGCCCCTGCGAGCTTCTGCTCCGCGTGGAGCAGAAGCCCGCTGGAACGTTTCGAGTCACTATCGGGCGGGCGGGTCCACCACCTCATGGAGTCTGGGATTGTCGCGCATTCTGCTGAACTCCTCGTCTTTGTAGACGTTCGCCAGGTTGCGATAGCCGTCCTCCTTGGCCCTCCTCAGGCACCGCAGACATTCTTCCGCGTCACCACGCTTGGCGTAAATCTTGGCCAGCATGTACGAATACTGGGCGCGCTCCTCGGGACTCGAGATCTGAGCCGCAATGCCAGCTCTCGCGTTTTGGCTTAAAGCGTCGGGATCCAGTTCCAGGGCCCGGCTGTATTCCGCCAGTGCACCCTCTACCTTCTTCTGGCTAAACCACGCGGCTCCCAGGTTCACGTGAAACGTGGCGCGGGTTTCATCGAGGGCAACGGCTCTTTTGAAATACTTAGCCGCGGAACCGTAGTTCTTTGTCATGTATTCCACAGCGCCAACGTTGTTGACCGCGTCCGCGTATTGGGGATTCCGCTTGATCGCCCGCTCGAAGTCCGCACGCGCGTCGGAAAGGGCATCTTTCTTTAGCTCGGCGAGGCCCAGCTTGTTGTAGAGCACCGCATTCTTGCGATCCTTCTTCAGTGCCGCCTGAAAGCATTGGATCGCCTGTGCGAAATCCTTCTGGCCCCGGGCTTCATCTCCGGCCTTTTCCAGTTCGGCTACGGTCATCGCCTGCATCTTGGCCGTGTCCTGCTGAGGAGCAGGCGTGCCTACGCTATACCGGGACAACAGCGTTAGTACTGCCAGCAACATGATTTTCACTGTGGTGGTTCGCATATCATCCTCCCTGCCGGAGTTGCGTTCCGGGCTGGTGCGGTTGCCCCGGTTGCTTGTGCTCCGCGTCTGCCTCAGTTATGACGCCGGGCGAGGCGCTGCACAACGCTATACCTGCTACGCAGAGGCTACCCCCGGGGGTTACGCAATGGACGGCATACGATCCCGCGGCGGGACAAGCATTTGGCGGATGCCTGCCTGGCGGCAATCCTCAGTTTCAGCCGAAAGTCACCCGAGGTTACATAGGGTTACGTAACCCGTGAAACGGAACACAACGGCCAAAGCGGGTGTATAAAGGGGCAGAAGGCGGGTTTTCTCGCGGAGGTATCGGGTGCCTTCGATGACGACAGAGTCGGTTGGGTGGGAAGCAGAACGCTCCGAGTTGCAGGCGGTCGTGCAGTCTCGTCTTTTCTCACGTTCTCCGACGCTGAGCCATCTGCTTTCCTACCTGTGCGAGAAAACCTTCGCCGGGGAAACCGATCAGATCAAGGAATACTCGGTCGCGCTCGATGTCTTCGACCGGCGGGAGACCTTCGATCAGGACACCGATTCGATCGTGCGCGTGCAGGCCAACCGCTTACGGAAGCGCCTCAGTGAGTACTACGCGGCAGAAGGCGCGGCTCATCCCATTCATATCACGATTCCAGTAGGCCAGTACGTCCCGACGTTTGAGAGGATGGCTGCCGCTGCGTCGGATTTGCCTCCGTCGCCGAACGCGCGGGCACCCTCGAGTGGCCAAGGGCCGAGTTGGCGCCCCAGCCGGAAGCAGGCCTGGGCGCTCGGCGGCGGCGCGATGCTCGTGATTGTGTCTCTGGGAGCATTTCTTTTTCGCGACGGGCTCAAGCCACATCCGGTCATTCCGTCTTCCTATTCTCCGCAAGCTGCCGCTGAGCCTCCGGTTGGCCTTCCCGTAGGGGAAGAGGTGCGCATCCTAGCGGGCGCCACCCGCAAGTACGTTGATCACGCCGGCAAGCTCTGGAGTCCGGACGCTTATTTCTCCGGCGGAGCGGCGGTCCCGAGCGCGGTCCAGCACATCTGGCGCACGCAGGACCCCATTGTCTATCGCAATAGCCGCCAGGGAGATTTTGCCTACAACATTCCTCTGAAGCCAGGAATATACGAACTGCGCCTGCATTTCGCCGAGACCTTCTACGGCCCGGAGAGCGCCGGCGGCGGCGGCGAAGGCAGCCGCATGATGACGGTCATGGCCAACGGCCAGCCCCTGCTTCGTGACTTCGACGTGCTTGCGGATTCCGGCGGCGACCGCACCGCTGAGGTCAAGGTGTTCCCCGACATTTCCCCGGCGGCGGATGGCCAGTTGCATCTCGTTTTTTCTTCGGCGAAGGGCGGCAGCGCGATGCTGTCGGCCATCGAGATCCTGCCGGGAATCCATGGCCACCCGCGGCCGGTGCGCATCGTCGCGCGCGATGTTCCTTATTACTCCAACGACAGCCGTTGGTGGAGTCCCGATACCTATTTCAAAGGTGGCCAACTCCGCACCAGTCAGCAGCCAGCGGAGGGCACGGATGATCCCGAGTTCTACGAAACGGAACGCTGGGGCCACTTCTCCTATGCGATTCCCGTTCCTCCCGGCCGGTACATAATGACCCTGCACTTCATCGCACGCCACCCCGCCGTAGGCGCCGACGTGAACGCTGCGCCGGCAGCCGGATCCGGCGCCGCCTCTGGGGACCACGTCTTCAACGTTTTCTGCAACGGGAAAACGATTCTCGCGAACCTGAACCTCGATGAACAGGCGGGAGAGAATCGGCCTCTGGTACGCAAGATTAAGGGGCTGGAGCCCGACGCCCAAGGCAAGTTGCTGCTGGAATTCGTTCCGGTGACGCGGTACGCGACCGTGACCGCGATCGAAGTGCTGCCGGAGTGAAGAAGCGACGCCGAAAACGAGAGATCGAAAGTCGGCGGATTGACCGCACGTATCATACATTCTTTTGTATATTTAAACTCCCCAAAGTGCTATACTTCCTTGGCGATGAATGGATTCCAGCACTCCCAAAGACGCGGGAATTGCCTGGGAAGGCGATTCCAAAGAAGTGCTCAGCTCGTTTCCAGAGGCGGCGAAATACAACTTGGGATTTGACTTGCGTTTGTTACAGCAGGGGCAGCAGCCCAGGGACTACCGGCCAATGAGTTCCATCGGTCCGGGAGTTTATGAGTTGCGAGATCAGGACGAGCGGGCGTGGTATCGCGTGATTTACTTATCGAGAGTGCGCGATGTAATCCATGTGCTGCACTGTTTTGAAAAGAGAAGCCGCGAGACGCCCATCAAGGAGATCAACACGGCGCGGCAGCGCTTGAAGGCGGTCCGGGCGCGGATGGTCGAGGGCAGGAAACAGGAGAAAAAGCATGGCGGGCGGACGTAGCAAGCCAACTCACGTGACGCGGGGCGATGTGCTCGACGACCTGGGATTCTCACCCGAGCAGGCTGCGATCTTGAAGTTTAAGGCCGACTTGTACCAGGCTATTCTCAAGCACGCGCGAAAGTATTCGCAAAAGCAATTGCAGGCGATCCTGGCAGAGCCTCAGCCACGCGTGAGCGAACTGCTCAACGGAAAAATTGCCAACAAGAGCGTAGACAAATTGCTCTACTACGCCGGCCGGCTGGGGATTGAAGCCAAAGCCAGATTTCCCCGCACCCACAAACCGATCGTCCAGCGAGAGCTGGCCGCGGCCGCGCGGTGAGAAGTTTCCTTGCGTGGAATCCCTTAGGGTCCCACGGACGCGCCTTTCGCACCGACCTCTAGGCATTCCCCCCCTAGCTCAAAATCCCCATCCTCTTCCCCACCCGCCCCAGCACTTCCAGCGCCTGCTGCAGCTCTTCCTGCGTGTGCGTCGCGGTCATGATGGTGCGGATGCGCGCTTTGCCCTCCGGCACCGTGGGGAACGCGATGCCCGTGCCCAAGACGCCTTCTTTGAACAGTTCGCGGGAGAAGTCCATGGTCAGCTTGCCGTCGCCGATGATGATGGGCGTGATGGGAGTCTCGCTGGCCGGCGTCGCGCGCCCGCCGATGTCGAATCCGAGCAGACCGAGCTCTTTCTTCCAGAAGCGCGTGTTCTCCCAGAGTTTTTCCATGCGCTCCGGCTCGTTTTCGAGAACATCGAACGCCGCAATGCACGTCGCTGCCACTGACGGCGGATGCGACGTCGAGAACAAGAACGGCCGAGCGCGGTGATAGAGAAAATCAATCAAGTCGCGCGTGCCGCAGACGTATCCGCCGAGCGCGCCAATTGCTTTCGACAGCGTCCCTACCTGAATATCCACGCGCCCGTGCATCTTGAAATGATCGATGGTGCCGCGCCCGTTGCGGCCCAGCACGCCGGAAGCATGCGCATCGTCGACCATCATGATGGCGCCGTATTTCTCGGCGAGATCGCACAGCGCAGGCAGCGGGCCGATATCGCCATCCATGGAGAAAACGCCGTCTGTGATCAGCAGCTTCTTGCCTGGCTCGCTTTTGACACTGGCTAACTGCTCTTCGGCATGGGCGATGTCTTTGTGGCGGAAAACCAGAATCTTCGCCTTCGACAGCCGCGCCCCATCAATGATCGAAGCATGGTTTAGCGCGTCGGAGATGATGAAGTCGTCCTTGCCCAGCACCGCCGAAACCGTTCCCGCATTGGCCGCAAATCCCGACTGGAAGACGACGCACGCCTCGACATTCTTAAAGCGCGCGATCTTCTCCTCCAGTTCCATGTGAATCTTCATCGTGCCGGCGATCGTGCGGACCGCGCCCGATCCCACGCCGAACTTGCGCGTGGCTTCGAGCGCCGCCTCACGCAGCTTGGGATGCGTGGTCAGTCCCAGATAATTGTTCGACGCCAGGTTGATGACTTTCTTCCCATCAAACGTGCAGATGGGCGCCTGCGCGTCCTCGAGGACGCGCAGCTTGAAGTGCGTGCCCTTAGCCTTGAGCTCGTCGAGTTGGTCGGTGAGATAAGAGAGCGGATTGATGCGGGTTGCAGTGGTCATGGGAAAACCTCGAAAACTTCTTCGCCGCGGATTCACGCGGATCAACGCGGATTGGAAGACTCATCGAGCCTATTCGAGCTTGAGTTCGCCGTTTCCGTATGCGCGTTTCAGTTCTTCAATCCTGTCTTGGGTCACCTGTCCCATGCACTGGGCCCAGACCATGGGAGCCATGCTTCCGCCCCAAACTTCGTGTCGTGCAGCGTCGCAATGCAGGTCACGATACTGAATCCATGCCTTTTCTGCCGCTTTTAGCTTATCCACCGCCGCCTCGTAGTTCTTCACCTCGTCAGTGGCTGCGCGACGCTGAGCGTCAGAGAGATTGTCCTGCATGAAGGCAAGAATTTTGCGGTAGACAATGTTCAGGTGAGCGTCGGCCTTCTTGAATTGCTCGCCGAAGCATTGGTTCAGCTCCGCCTGCGCTTGAGCGGAATCACAGGCCCGCTCGGCATCGTATCTGGATTGCTGTCCAGCGAACAGCACCACCGGCAATAACACAGTGAGCACTCCCGTGACAAATACCTGTTTCACAGCTCACCTCACGCCGTTCGGATACACCAATATCTTGCTGGCCTCGCCGGTCCGCAGCCGCTCCATGGCCTTGCCGAAATCCTTCATCGAAATGCGGTCGGTGATTGCCGGATGCAGATCGAGCTTGCCCGCTTTCAACAGCGCCGTCATCTGGTACCAGGTCTGGTACATGCGGCGGCCGTTGATGCCCTGCACCGTGATGCCTTTGAAAATAATGTCTTCGGAAAAATTCAGCGAGATGGGCTTCGAAGTCAGGCCAAGGAGGGAAATTCTTCCGCCGCGCCGCACGATGTCGAAGGCGGTTCGAATCGAATCCGGATGCCCCGCCATTTCGAGCACAACATCCACGCCCAGCCCGCCAGTCTTTTCCATGACAATCGCGTTTACGTCTTCCTTTGTGGGATTGAGCACGTAGTCGGCTTTCATCTCGCGCGCGATGCGAGCCCGGTGCTCGTTCACTTCAATGGCAAAGACCGAAGTTGCCCCCGCGGCCCTGGCCACGGCGATCGAAAACAGCCCAATCGGCCCACAACCCGTGATGGCCACGGTCTTGGCCACGATCTCCCCGGCCAGGACTGTGTGCACGGCGTTCCCCAGCGGGTCGAGAATCGACGCGTACTCCTGCGGAATGGCGGGATCGAGTTTCCAGATATTGGACTCAGGAATCACAACGTACTCGGCGAAGGCGCCGTTGGCGTCCACGCCAATGATCTTCACGTTCTGGCAGATGTGGGCTTCGCCGGTGCGGCACTGCAGGCACTTGCCACAGGCCACGTGCATTTCGGCGGAAACGAAATCGCCTTCCTTGACGCTGGTGACCTCGTCGCCGAACGCGGCCACTTCGCCGCAGAACTCATGCCCCGGAATCAGCGGGGGGTGAATGCGGTTCTGCGCCCAGCGGTCCCAGTTGTAGATGTGAAGATCGGTCCCGCAGATGGATGCGACCTTCACTTTCACCAGCACCTCGGTGCGGCCGAAGGCGGGAATCTTTACTTCGCGAACGTCCGCGCCCGGCGCCGCCTCCGGCTTCACCACTGCCAGCATTGTTGTCGCCATCATTGCCACCTATGGACTTCGATATGAGAGCAGGATCAAACGCAAAACGTATGATTCTAGCACCGAGGCAATTCAGCCCGTGCGCCTGAGCCTATTCTCCTCCCCGGTCGTTGCCAATACAATCGAGGCGATGCGGAGAGCGAAGACTCCGGCAAGATGGCTGCTGCTGGCCGGGCTCTGTATGTGGAGCGCGGCGCAAGCCGGGCCAGATGCTCCAGCTTCACGCGAAGAATTCACCCGCCGCCTGGTCGCGGCCGCGATTGAGCGCACGCACCACTCCGTCCGCTACGTTTCTGAATACGTCCACATCCCCTATCCCGGCGGGGATGTTCCGGCCGACACCGGCGTTTGCACGGATGAGATCATTCGCAGCTACCGGGCGGTTGGCGTTGATTTGCAGAAGGAAGTGCACGAGGACATGCTGCGGAATTTCGCCGCCTACCCGGACCGGCAGCGCTGGCATCTTGGCCATCCCGACCCAAACATTGACCACCGCCGCGTGCCCAATCTCATGGTCTTCTTCCAGCGCAAAGGAGAATCGCTGCCCATTACGAACCGGGCCGCAGACTACGCGCCGGGCGACCTTGTGACTTGGGACCTGGGCCGAGGCATACTCCACATCGGTATCGTTGTGGATCAGAAGACCCGCTGGAGCGGCCGCTATCTCGTTGTACACAACATCGGTGAAGGGCCGAAGATGGAAGATATTCTCTTCCATTGGAAGATCACGGGACACTACCGGTATTTCGGGCCAGGTTTGTGAATGCTGAGGCTGTTACGCCTCCTCTCAGATGTGGACCGAACCTCAGGGGCTAAAGCCCTTGTACCGTGAGCGCCTATCGGCGCGACTGAAGTCGCGCCCTTCCCGGTCGACCTTTGGTTGAGGGTGGCGCGAAGATTGGCCTAGCTCGCCGGCTTGTACGTCTTCGGCGGCACCTTCTTGTACTCTTCCGACTTGCCCCGCGGGATGCTGAGCGTCTTCCATTCGCTCGAACGCAGGTGCTTGGCGAGGAATACGATTTGCCCAATGTGTTGCGCGTAGTGCGCGATTTGCCGGTTGATCGCCTGGAGCACGGTGTGCGGTTCGCCCCGAATGGTTACGACGCGCATGACGTCCTCGGGCTTGAGCGGATCGATCGCCGAAAAGACGCAGGCCCAGCCCTCCTCCCACCACTTCATGACATCGGCGCGCGTGGTGCCAGAAGTGAGTTCGAATTCCCGGTCGCGAAAACGGTCCGGCTTCTCGCCGTCGCTGGTTAGAAAGTCGGTAAAGCGCGAGCGCATATTCCCCGCCAAATGCTTGACCAGGACGGCCACCGAGTTCGACTCCGGGTCGAGGGCGACGAAAAATTCTTCGTCGCGAAGCTGCGCCATCGCGTCCTCGCCCATGCGTCTGTGCCCGCGCATCTGGCGGCGAGCTTCGTCGAGATAATGGGTTGCTGCGTCGCTCACAAGGTCCTCGCTCCGCTCAGGATTTCGGCGCGCGGCTCAGACGCCGCGCAAGTGCTCAGTCCTGGCACAATTTAGATGCTCGGATTGGCTGGAGGAACTATCGGATAGGGCGCCTGAAGCCCGCTCGGTCGCAGATCCAGTTCCAATTCAAACCCTCCCACCAACTTGGCGAAAAGGTTGTAGAGCAGGGCCCCGATTGCGGCGAAAATAAATCCCATCACGCCGTATAGAACGGGCATCAGAATGGCGAATACGATGCCGAAGACCCCGACAAGGGGACTCTTGCCCTGTCCCACCAGCGATCCCAGCAGCCCGAAAAGGAGAAAAAATGGGGCGAAAAGCAGTCCCATGCAGCCGTAGAGCAAGCCCATGAGCTTGGCCACCGAGAGCACTCCCACCGAATTGATTTCGTGCATAATTAGCCTCTTTCCATGTCGCCAGCCAATACTCGCCAATACCTATACTCTGCGAGGCCGCGATCTACAATCACTTCCGATCGAGTCTGCCCCATCCCCCTCCACCCGGCGTTTCAAGCCTGACTCGCTCGCCTTGGCGCAAGCGAGTGCTGAATCTCCCGGTGTGGTGTTTGTTGTGGCGGACGACGAACGACCGACGACGAACGAAGGCGCCCAAGAAATCCGCGCAAGAACTGCAAAATTCTATTGACACTTTGTTCATCCTGCCGCAATATCTTGGGTTAGAAGATCATTCCCTACTACAAGTAGGGCTGGTATTTCAGATACAAGGGCCCAAGTCGGCACCCTTGCAAGGGAAAATCGAACGGAGGAACCTTCATGGCAACCAAGAAGAAGGCAAAGAAAAAGAAGAAACACTAACCGTCGGCGAGACGATTTCTCGCACATACACCACGAATTTCACTGGCCTCTCAAGAGAAGCACCTCTTGAGGGGCTTTTCCGTTTGCGATCTTCGGGCGAACCATGGGGAACCGATCGGGCGTTGACCGCTCGGCTACAATAATCTCGCGTACAACCCGGCTCTGCACCGAGCCCATCCAAGTCCACATCCAGTTCGGACGACGGAGGTCCTATGACGCGCTTTGCTTGTTTTTTAGCTACCTCTCTTGCCCTGTTCGCTTCAAGCTGTAGCGGCGGCCGGCAACTCAAGAGCGTGACTCTCAGCCCCGCCTCGGCGGACGCCAAAGACTTCCCCAATGGCCAAGTTCCGTTTACGGCCACCGGTAACTACAGCAAGCCCCCGTCTCCCGTGCAACTGACAAGCCACGACATCGTGTGGTGTGCTGCTGCTGGCGGGCCGCAGGCAACCCCGGGCACAACCGGGATGTGCGCTGGCAACATCAACATGGGCGTGACTGCAGACCAAAACGGAGTCGCTCAGTGCGTGGGGACGTTCGTAGGAACAGGCACGATTCTGGCCGGGACCGCCTTGCCCTCGATGAATCCCGACGGCGGTGAGCAGCTTAAGGTCTTCGGCGCGGCACAGCTGAGTTGCCCCTAAAACACGTCGCGGAATTCTGCTTTTCCCCGCCCTACCTGTGTAACAATAGGCAGGCCACACGGCTTTTGTGCGTGACCGACATGGCTGCCAGGAAGAAAAGCGCGGGAAAGCAGAAGACGGACGAAGTCCTGATCCCCGACAAGCTCTATTTCCGCATCGGAGAAGTGGCGACGCTGTGCCGTCTGCCGGCGTACGTGCTGCGTTTCTGGGAGTCCGAGTTTCCGCAACTGAAGCCGGTCAAGAGCAGCACGGGCCAGCGCATGTACCGCAAGCGCGACGTCGAAAGCGTGCTCCGCATCAAGCAACTGCTCTACGAACAGGGATTCACCATCGCTGGCGCCCGCCAGCAACTGCGGGCCGAGACCAAGCCCGACAAGACGCAGCCCGCCATACCCTTCCCATCCCAGTCCACCGCCGAGATCCAGCACATACGCCAGGGCCTGCGGGAAATTCTGAGCATGCTGTCGGCACGCAGAACGGGATAGCTGCTCAGTGGCCCTCAGCGATTGGCCTGCTACATTTCGGAGGAATGATGAACTCGTTACGCAGATTACTCATCAGCGGTTGTGTCATGGTCGTACTCTCAGGGGCAGGCCTGGCGGCAACGGCTCATCCCGATCTGTACGTTTCGACGGACGGCAAAGATTCGAACCCCGGGACCGCGGAGAGACCTCTGCAAACAATCCAGCACGCGGCCGACATCGCCACGCCGGGCACCACCGTTTACATCCGGGGAGGCGTCTATTGCCAGCAGTTCAAGATCAAGGTTTCCGGCAACTCGCCAGAAGGTTTCATCACGTTTCGCAGCCAACCGGGCGAACATCCGGTTCTCGACGGAGAGTGCTTAAAACCGCCCGAAGGGGACAGCGGCATGGTGGAGATAACCAATATTAGCTTCGTGCGCGTGGAGGGACTCGAGCTGCGCAACTACCGGACCAGCGACCCCCGGAGCGTGCCCTGGGGAATCAGCGTACACGGCTCCGGCTCCCACATTGAAATCCTCCACAACAACGTCCATCACATCGAGCAGAACTTTAAACGCCAGAGGGGGCCGGGACAGGTACCGGGACAGGGGCCGGGAGCCAACGGTGTGGGCATTGGCATCTATGGCACCGACGCCAAGACCCCGATCAGCGACCTCGTGATTGACGGGAATGAAGTCCATCATCTCAAGACAGGGGCAAGCGAATCTCTGGTGGTGAATGGGAATGTCACCGGTTTCCGCATAACCAAGAACGTCGTGCATGACAACAGCAATATCGGAATCGACGTCATCGGCTTTGAAAAGAAAGCGTCAGATCCAGCGGTCGACCGGGCACGCGATGGAGTGGTGAGCGACAACACGGTTTACGACATTCCCTCGAAAGACAATCTTGCTGGCCACGAGCCTAGCTCGGACGGTATCTACGTCGACGGTGGGACCAGAATTCTGATTGAACGCAACATCGTGCACGATGTGGATTACGGCATTGAACTGGCCAGCGAGCATCTCCAGGGGAACACCAGTCACATAATCGCGCGCAACAATCTCGTGTATTCCTGCCATGCTGCCGGAGTCAGCATCGGCGGGTACGATGCGAAGCGGGGCACGACCGAAGACGCAGTCATCGTCAATAACACGCTCTACAGCAATGATACTTTCAGAACTGGGGTCGGTGAGTTCCTGATGCAGTTCTACATGCGCAACAATGTCTTCAAGAACAACATCGTCTACGTTGGCGAACACGGAAGGGTAATGAACAGTAGATCGGGTCGTATGGGTGGCGTGCCGACTGTGATCATGGATCACAATCTCTACTACTTTCCGGCCGGTCCCAAGGCTGCCCAATGGAACTACGACCAGAAAGACTATGCGAGTTTTGAGGAGTACGTCCGAGCGACTGGGAATGACCAGAACTCTTCTTTTGCGGACCCGCGTTTTATTGACCCCGCGTCTCGCAACTTCCATCTGCAACCCGGCTCGCCGGCACGGAGCGCTGGAGAAAACCTGGGAGCACAGATGGTAGGGGAAGATGACCTCGACGGTCATCCCAGGGTTACGGGAAATAAAGTAAACATTGGGTGCTACGAATCGCCGAACTAGGCAATCGAACTACACGGTCGGGCACGCGCTACAACTGCGCAAGCGACGAACTAGTCGCGACGTTTATCAGCAGCTACGCTTCCACCCAGTTGCTCCGCTCCAGAATCGTCGGCGGCTCGTAAGTTTTTCCCCGCGCCAGGCGCCGCTCCTCGCGCCGCGTCGTCCACAGCAGAACGGGGCCGAGCAGCGCGGGCAACATGCGCGACATGATCCCGGACTCGTGCTTGAACTCCTGCCGCAGCGCGCGAATCTGATCGCTGACTTTGCGGTCCACTTTCTTGAATTTCCGTTCCATCGCCCAGAGCGCCGAGCTGTAAACGCCGCTGAGTCGTCCCATCTCGCGCGCAAACCGTTCCCGCACCCGCGCATCCGGCGAGTCTTTGTAGCGCTTCCATCCCGCCAGCAAGGTTCGCGAAATGCGGTACAGGCTCGGCCCGTTCAGTTCGAAGTCGCGCCAGAACGCCCAATCGAGAAAACGTTTCGAGTCCTCGCGCGAAATCGCCGCATGTTTGAAATTGAATTTGAACTGCCCGTGAACATCGGCATAGTCCACATCGCTCAGCATGCGGCCCTCTTCCGACATCTGTTGATACAGTGGAGTCCCCGGCACCGGCGTGTAGAGCATGAATTGATGGAAGTCGGTGTCGTGCGACACGGCGTGCTCGATTTCCGCCATGATGTTATCGGGCGTGTGGTGCTCCAGCCCGATGATGGTGGATCCCTGCACCCGAATCCCGTGCTCGCGCAATTCGCGCGTCAGTTCCCGCGTGTCGGCACCCTGCAATTTAGTGTAGCTGGCCTGTGGAGATTCCAGTCCCATCCACAGCCACGAAACGCCCAGCTCAACCAACTCCTCCATGGTGTACTTGCGGATCGCGTTGGCGGACGCGAAGACCGACATCGTCCAACTCTTGCCGTCTTCCTTCATCCGCTTCAGCAACTGCATGGCCCGCTCGCGGTGCAGCAGGAAGTTTTCGTCCATGATGAAGAATGACTTCACTTTTAACTCGCTCTCCATCCGGCACATGACGTCGAACAGGTCGTCCCCGGTCTCGAAGAAATTGACGAACTTGCCTTTGCCGCCAAAAAACGCCGACGTCGTGCAGAAGTTGCATCCCATGGGGCAGCCCACCGAAGGAATAATCGTCGCCGCCGTCGAGCCTTTGCGCTCCGGCAAGCGAATGCCCATGATCCGCGTGCGCATTCCGGAAACGATCGCTGGATGCCGGATGGCCGCGTTTTCATCTTCGCCCAGATAGCGCCGCATCCACGCAATGCCTTCGCCGCGCACAATGTGATCGGCGTCGATCATCTTCTCGATTCCGGGGATCGCGGCCACGTGCCCGCCCACAATGATCACCGACTGCGGCGAGAGTTCGCGCGTCATTCGGCACATCTCACGTACCTTGACGACATTCACGATGATCGCGGAAATGCCGACCACGTCGTACTGATTCGCTTTCAACTCGCGCGCAAAGTCGTCGCGGGTGGGAAAATCGAGCACGGCGCAGGGTGCGGAAATATTCGCCTGGATCATCATGATGCCCCAGGAACGATGAAACATGCGCAGCGAGAAGCTGCCCTGCGCGCGCGTCACCTGATTGTGATAAAGCTCCATCGGATTGATGGAGCGGCTGCCGAACTCGTCGTCTTGCGCGTACGGCCCAAAGACCGAGGTCAGGAGAATGCGGGCTTGCGTGCCCTTGGGATGTTTTTCGAAACTGCCGACCTGACTACTAGGATTGTTCGCTTGAGGACTGCTGGTATGAGTTTCCACTTCTGCTCTTCATCCGTTTCTCCCCACATGCCGTTACTGCAATCGTAACCGGACGCGGCTTTGCTGCAACCGCACTCAGTCAGAAAACACAAAAAGATTACAAAGCGAGTTCCGCATTCGTACATGTACCTTTGGGTTATTTCACCACAGAGTCACAGCGACACAGAGAAACCCATTTGCTTGGCAAACCCTTCCCCTTCTGGTTTTTACAGGTCTGGGGTTTTCTCCGCGACTCTGTGACGCCGTGGTGAAAAAAGGCAAATTAGGACACTACCCCGGTTCGAACCTGCTTGAACCCGGCTTGCCATCTGGCCTAGAATCGGTCCTCCATGCCATCGGAACCGCTGCAAGTCGAGCGTCTGGACCGCGGCGTACTTAGCTTCCGCGGCCCGTTGACTATGGAGAACTCGGCGCCTTTCTTGAATGCGATCCGGCGCGAAGATGCTCCTACAGTGATTCTCGATTTCTCCGGTGTTCCTTACCTCGACTCCTCAGGCTTGGGTTCCCTGATCAGCGCCTGCACTTCCTGCGCCAAGGCTGGACGGCGCGTTGCCCTCACCGGCGTCAACAACCGCGTGCGCAGAGTCTTCGAAATCACCAAAGTCGAGCAGGTGTTGCTCGTATTCCCCACACTCTCCGATGCGCTGGAAGCTTTGACCAACGCCGGAACGGCATAGATCATGTGGGGACAGCCGCCCCCGGCTGTCCGGCGGAGCGAAGCTCCGCAGCTTGGACACAACCTCTGGAGCCGCCTCAACTCTTGAGATTCACTTCACTTGACTGGCGACACGCTTGACTACTTCCTCGACTGCGCGCTCAACTTGGGGCGAAACTGGGCTCCCGATCTCAAACTGCTTTCCCTCGATGCCATACACTCGCAGGCGGGCCGGAAGACAGTCGAGGGCGCGGGCCAATTCGATGGCCTGGGCGACTCCAAGGCCGTGGGTCGATCCGGCAGCCGTGGCGAACGCCGGCAGGCTCTGTGCGTCCCACACGTGCACGGCGCCCGCGGCAGCGCCAGTGACGACCGCGTCAATCAGGATCACGTCCTGAACGCCGCTCCATGCGTCCATGAGCTCCGAGGGCTCGGCAGAGCATACTTGCG
>Ga0209517_10001931_pt1 | contig 30315 bp, 26 predicted proteins | sample PeaSoiMetSII2010_FD_187695 | JGI IMG/M metagenome (GOLD analysis project Ga0209517, IMG submission 187695) | Peat soil microbial communities from Weissenstadt, Germany - SII-2010 (SPAdes) (version 2) | ecosystem: Environmental > Terrestrial > Soil > Wetlands > Peat | place: Germany...
CCTCCAAGCCCCTGGCGGCGTTCGCCTCGCGCGATCGCCTCGTAGAGCGCCTCGTAGCGGGCGATGATCGCGGCGAGACCGTAACGCTCGACGACCCTCGCGCGGGCCGCGGCGCCAAGCTTCCACCGCTCATCGGGACCGAGCGCCGCCAGCTTCTCCCAACCCGCCGCGAGCGCGGCCGGGTCGCGCGGCGGCATGATCACCCCCGTCTCGCCGACGATCTCGGCCGAGTCGCCAATATCGGTGGCGACGCACGGGATGCCGCAGCACATCGCCTCGGCGAGCACATTGGGGAATCCTTCGCCAAACGCCGAGGACAAGGTCACGACATCGGCGATGGGGTAGATCGCAGCGAGATCGTGGCGCTCACCCAGCAGCAGCACGCGGTCGCCAATTCCTTGCTCGGAAATAAGGTCCGCAAGCGCGCGATTGCCGGCCTCAGCCCCACTCCCGATCATGACAAAGCGCGCTTCCGGCCTCGCTTGAGCAAAGCGCGCCGCGGCCGCAACAAACGTCGCGTGGTCCTTCATCGGGTGGTGGCGCGCCGGCAACAAGATGACGAGCGCGTCTCTGCCGATGCCGAGCGCCGTGCGCTGACGCTTGCCGGCCTCGGCATCCGGCTTTAGTGCAGCGGTGTCGAACCCGTTCGGAATATGGACCCAGCGCCGCGGCCGATAGCCGAGCGCCTCATGAAAGCGCTGGCCTTCCAGCGAGTTGACGATGACGGCGTCGGGCAGCGCCGACCAGCGGGCGAGCAGCCGCCGCACCAAGGCGCTACCGATCGTCTCGGTGCTGCGCAAATTCCATAAAAGGCGCGGCGCCCAACCGAGCTTCCATGCCGCCAGCCCAAGCAGGTCGGCGTGATAGAGCCATGTCTGCAATATGTCGGGACGGAATTCGCGCAGCACGCGCCGCAGACGTAACAGGCCGACCGGATCGGGCACATTTCGCCTGATGCCGAGGCTGCGTAGCGGAATGCCGCCTGCGGCGATAGCCGAACCGATAGTCCCCGGCCCGGTCATGCTGACGACAATATGGCGGAAGCGTTTGCGGTCGCTGCCGGTGGCGAGCCGCGCCAGCATCCCTTCGGCGCCGCCGGTTTCCAGCCCGGTGATCAAATGCATGACTGTGAGCATTTAAAGAGGCTTATACAGCAGCTGCTAGGCAAAGAGCGTGGCGCCGTAGCGGACGTGCGACCCTGGGCTTTGGAAGATCCTCAGGGGTGAGCCACGATATCGTCTGGGAACAAGGTCGACGGCGATATGTTGATCTTGGACAGGCGGCGCAGCCCGTCTTCAGAGCAGGAACAGTCATGGCCCTAATCACATCAACGTTGATAGGCGCAACGTTACTGGTGGCGACGGCAATTGCCGCCGCAGCGCAGCCGCTTTACCCGGCCTATCCTTACGCCCAGCCCTACCCCTCCAATCCGGTAACGGCCGCGCCGCAATCATGGAGTTATGACCCCTATACGAGCGGAGCCGCGCCCTGCCCTCAAGGGATGCATGGCGATTTGATGACCTGCGCCGAGAAAATGCCGCCGACTTATGGTCAGCCCAGCTATCGGCCGTCACCGCGTTAGGTTTGCCCTGACGGGGCTGTGATGCTAGTGCGAATATCAAATGCGCAAACGAATGCGCTTGGTCACGCCGCCTTTGCCAGCGACCTGTCCCTGGCTGGCCGTTCAAGTCGCCGGTCGGCGTCGGCCACGCCCTCTTCAAGTCGCCGGTCGGCGTCGACGACGCTAAGCATCCGGTAGCGCAGAGAATGGGAGGCGCCAGTCGCTCGCCGTGGCCTCGCAAAGCGCAAAGCCTTCATGGCTGCTTGAATGCGAGATCCAGCTGCGAGCGCAATGGAACAATATTCAGGTGCCCACCAGCCGCGTAGGCAGTACAGACCGAAGGTGAGACCCATAGCGGTCGATGCGGTTGGCCCAGCGCCCTGGCTGATGACGTAGTCGGCAGCCAGATAGATCGGTCCACCAGCCAGCACCAACCGGATAATGACGCCCAGGAGAGTGAAATTCTGGGGCAGCTGCGACAAGGAGGCCGCTATCACCAAAGAGAGACCGCAGCCGAGCGCTGCGCAAAGCAATATCGGGTCGATCAAGTCCTGCACCATTGGCACCTACGCATAGCGAGGGGGAACGGCTACAGCGCGTGTTGCGCAAGGGGGGTCGCCGGTGAAGAAGTTAATCTTTGTGTCGCCCGCGCCATTCGCGCAAGGTTATCGTTCTAATGGATCATCAATCCATTGAAATGGCTTCCTAAATAGTCGCCGGTTTCCTCGACCATGGCCTTAAAGCAGGCCTTCGGCCGTGTCGGCCCTCGGCCCAAGCGGGGTCATTTGGCGACTTGACCATCAGAACGCGCGAGGCCCTCGCGCACGCCGCTTCGGCCCGCCACTGCCGTCATTGCGTACGCCCTGAAAGGATAGTTGTTGGGTGGGAGCCGCAATGCCGATAGCTAGCATGTCCGGGTTTGCGATCTTCGATCGTTCGGATACCGCCACGATTGCGTGCTTTTTATTCGACGGTCGACTATGGATTCAATTTGATAAAGAGCTCCTTTCGTTTCACAAGAATTTGGCGCGGAGCCTAACGAGACGATAAGGATGATGCAGGCTCGCCTCTCTACGTCGCCACGGGTCGCGGGACGCGGCAATCGACCCGCGCCCCGACTTGCGATTTCGGTATTCGGCGGTGTCAAGATCAGGTTTGCCGGCGAATACGTTGCTCTTCCAAACCGGAAAGCGCGGGCGCTGCTCGCTCATCTGGCGCTCAGCGAGACGGGAACCGAGCGACGCGAGCGCCTCGCGGGTCTGTTCTGGTCGGAGACCATGGAGCGAAAAGCTCAAGCCTCGCTTCGTCGAGTCTTGTTCGACATCCGCGGGGCCCTCGGTTCGCTAGGCTGCGACTCGGTGGTCGCCGGGCGGCGCGACCTAATCCTACTCCAGGATAACCTCGACCTCGATTTTACCGCCATGCTGCGCGATATCGCGACGGCGAGAGTGCCGGAAACCTTGTTGGTGCAACCTCGCGCTGTCGAAACGGTGCTGTTGGGCTACGAAGACCTCAGTCCGATGTTTGGGGAATGGGTTAGGGGCGTACGCGCGCAGATGCAGGCCCGGTTGATCCGGGAACTCGAGAAAAACTACGAAAACAAACTTCCGCCGCGGCGGCGACGGCGCCTGTTGGCCGAGGCGGCGCTGCTGCTCGATCCCGTACATGAAGGCGCGTGCCGCACGATGATGCGCCTTGCCGCGGAAGATGGTGAGATCGGGTCGGCGCTACGGGCGTATGCAAATCTGTACAATTCGCTGGGCGAGGAGCTCGACATGGAGCCCTCGGCGGCGACCCAGGATCTCGTCGTCAATATCAAGCAGGGGCATTTCGATTCCCCGGCGCAGCCCATACAGCCCGCGGGAGGCTCCCCGGCCACGGCAATGCCCCGAGCCGGTGCGCCGATTGTCGCGGTTCTACCGTTCCGCTCGATCGGCCCGGATTCGATGCCAAGCTATTTCGCCGATGGCGTCGTCGAAGACACGGTTCGCATGCTAGCCACGTTGCGCGAGCCGGTGGTGATTTCGACCAATTCGACCCGCGAGTTCCGGGATTACGATTTGCGCGAAGTGGGGCGGCGGTTGGGTGTCCAATACGTCGTCTCTGGCACCGTGCGAACCGCTGGATCGCGCTTGCGGCTCTCTGTCGAGTTGGCTGAGGTCGCGGACGGTTCGGTGCTGTGGAGCAACGCATACGATACCGCGGAGCCGCTGTTCTTCGAAGCGCAGGACGATATCGCCTCGAGTATCGTACGCGTCTTGGTACCAAGATTCGCGACGCCGAGCTGCGCCGCAGCCGCGGCCAGCGGCCAGAAGATTTGACCGTCTATCATTTGATGCTTCAGGCTCGCGAACTGATCTTTCGATTGGAACGGTCAGCATTTGAGCAGGCTGGCGACCTGCTCCGGCAAGCCGTCCGGCTCGATCCCGGTTACGCCCCGGCCCACGTGGCGGTCGCCAATTGGTACAGTTTGCGGATCGGGCAGGGATGGTCACCCGATCCTGCCTCTGACACGCGGGCGCTGGAGGCAATGGCGCTCGCGGCGATCGGCATGGACTCGGGAAGCGGCAGGGCTCTGGCGATGCTGGCCCATAACCGGACGATTTTGCGGCGCGAATATGACGAAGCGCTTGTTCTGATCGACCGAGCGCTAGATGCGTCGCCCAACGATGCCGAAGCCTGGATGTGGAGCAGCCCAACCTATGCATATATCGGCGACCCGGGCGAAGCCTTGCGCCGGGCCGAGCGCGCGATTGCGTTATCGCCGGAAGATCCCTTCATGTTCCGCTACGAGCATTTCAGATCGATCGCCCATTACGCGGCGGCCGATTATGAAGAGGCGGCATATTGGGGAACCCGCTCGTTGCGCGGGAACCCGCATTATACCTCGAACCTTCGGCTGACGGCGGCGGCGCTCGTCGGCCTCGGCCGTACCGCCGAGGTGCGACCTCTGGTCGACAAAGTCATGGAGCTCCAGCCTGCGTTCAGGATCACGCCCATGATCGCGCGTCAGGCATTCCGCGACGACACCTTGCGAGAGCAATTCGCCCGCCATCTTGAGGCGGCGGGGCTACCCCGGTGAGCCCGGCTCAAGGCAATTGCAGACTTAGCACCTCCCAGCAAGACTGCTCGATATAGCTCGCAGAGATCGCGCCGTATCCGCGTGCGGGCACGTGCGGCGGCTCCTGCTTTTCCGGGTCGAACGCGTGCGCCCAATCGACGCCGATGCTGTTGCGAAAGACGAACCAGCCGCCCATCGCTTCATTGCCGTCGGGGTGAAAACCGACGATGCAGACGGCATGTCCAGGCGTATCTGTCTCGTGAGGGTCTTTGCGCGTGACTGACGCCGGCACGGGATCTTTCACCTCGCCGGAGGTAAGGGATATTGAGTTGTCCCAGTTCGTCAGCGAGCTTCCGGGCGTCAGCGGGAATTTCGGCAGAGCAATCGCCACAGGCCGACCCCGCGCGAGCAACTCGTAGACGAGACGGGCCACGCCCGGAGGCCGCGGTGTCCGGCCGGTCGGCCGCAGATCGAGATAGCAACTGTCGGTAACTCGATTGCGCGCAGCTTCCAGTTCGGCAGCGCGGCTGGGCTTCTCACCTTCCAGCGGCGTCCCGGCGGGAAGCTGCGCGATGTAGGGGCAGAGATCGCTGGTGCAGATCCCCGTCGTGGCGAGGACTTCCTTCGCGTAACCGAGCTTGGTCGCGCCATCCTCCCAGCCCGGCGGGGGAGCACCCGGCCATTGGTGACGGCGCATGTGCCAATAGAGGAATTGCGCGGATAGCGAGGTAAACGCGCTTCCTGTCCCGGCGCGCAGCAACTCGATGCAGGCGGCGACGGCAAAGGCGATACAAGTCTCCCGGGGCCGCTGGTCGCCGGCGGGCCAATGCCGGTATCGTGCGGCGCCGACCAGATCGATCGGCGTAGCCTGATCGAGCGGGAGCGTTTCATGCATTGCCCGCGCCCATCCGGCCGAGGCGCCGGACAGCGCGATCATCGATGCGCTTCTGTCGGCCATACTGTCTCTCCAGCACCAGTTATTTGCCGTTGCGACGCGATGCGCTTGGTTCGGCCTCGAGGCGTTGCACGACCCGCTCGGCGATCTGATCGATTAATGTCATTCCGGGGCCAACGTAATTCGGACGGATGCCGGGGTGAATCCCGGCCCATTCCGCTCGCGCGCCATCACGGATGACCTGAAATGACGACAGCTGTTCCAGCAGGCCGAAAATCTTTGGCGCGAGTTCTTTGCCTGCATCCGTATCGGACGGGAAATGAACCCCGGCGACTTCGCGGTTTCGCCCAATCCGCGCCGCCATTGCGAACAACGGGGCGTGCATGGCCTTCTGCGTCTTGCCATCGAACGCAGCGGCCAACGTGTGGGCGATCAGGTGTGATTGAAACGAGTGGTTGCTCGGATAGGAGGGATGCGGTGGCGTCTCGACCGCCGGCATCAGCGCCGGGAAGATTTGTACCGGCCGCGCCCGCTTGAAATAGAACTTCCAGTACATGCCGACCATGTGTCCGATGCCCATGGCGATCTCGATCAGGGTCGAGGTGTTGGGCCGGGCATGCGGACCGATCATCAGCAGATTGTGCCAATAGAGTTGAATGCTGTTCGCCTGCATCACGATCTCCGGCAGGCGGCTCGGTCGCAGGCTGCGCATCTGCAGTAGCGCTTCTATCTCGGAAGTTTGGTCGGTCGGCGGATCTTTAGGGACCAGCGACTTCCAGTGGCATGCGCCGAAATCGGCGAGCACGACCTGTGCCCGCAACGCCGGATCCCACGCCGCGTCGGGGAAGTTCATGCCGCCAAACATGACAAACTGCTGCTTGGGGCTCGGCTCGGTCAGGATGCCATCCATCGCTACGACGCCCGGATCGCCTTGTCCGGCGATGCTGACCCCGCCGCCGCCACCGATTACGAATGTTCCGGTACCCCCGTCGGTGCCGCCATCAGTGCCACCGTCGGTGCCGCCGTCTCCAGCCAATCCCACCATCTCGCCTCTCCGTCCGGCTGTTTGCTCGCGGCCGATGCGCCGAAGCGCTCGCGAACAATTTTTCCTCCGTCGGAAGTGAACGCGATCGAGCGTGAGTCCAGCGTGAATTGGCCCGGGACCGTGCAGTAACGCAGCGCTCACGCTGGGTTCACAGCCGCCTTGATCTGCTGTCGCCGGTCGGAGGGAGCGGACAACGTTTCGCACGTTACCGCTGGCAGCAGCGGCTGACGTTACCTGCCGGATCGGAGAACGACCGATGAGCTTCTACACCGACGTCATCCAGCGAAGCGATGCGTTCGACTCGCCCACTCGCGTCACTGACATCAACTTGCTCGAGCCGGTGACAAGGGCTGCGATCGGCCAGATTCTGCAAGGTGCGCAGCAACTGGGTCTGTCGTTGATGGTGTTTGAAACGTATCGCAGCCAACGTCGCCAAACCGACCTGTTCAATCAAGGCGCAACCAAGCTGCAGATGGTCGGTGTCCATCATTTCGGCTTGGCCTGCGATCTGGTGAAGGACATCAACGGACAACCGAGCTGGAAAGGCGATTTTTCGTTTTTGAAAAAACTTGCCGAGGATAATGGGCTTATTTGGGGCGGGGACTGGGGCAATGACACCGTCGTCCACAGCTTCGTCGATGCCGACCACGTGCAGCGGGTAAACGTATCCGACCAGGTAAAACTGTTCGATCTCGCTTGGTATCCCGACGAAACCTACAAGCCGAAGATCACCACCTAACGCCAACACAAAAGAGCAACGAGACCAACTCATGGCCACGCTCGACGACATCGAGGCCCAGAAACAGATGGCAATCGCCATCATTCAAACGCTGATCTACGACGCCACCGCCAAGGCGAACGACGCACAATCGGCCGACAGGCAACATCAGTGGGGTATCGTGCTCAATCAGCTGAACGAGCAGCGCGATGCGGTCCTGGGTCAAGCTTATGAGGATGAGCCAAAGCTGCCACAGATGCAGGTGGCCCTCGACACCCTCGAAGCTGTCACCGAGCAGTTGACGAAGGTCGCCGTGAGGATGACCGGTGTGACGGCATTTCTCAATAACCTGGCGGATCTTGGTGGCGCGGCCAATCAGGCGGTCATGGCCTTGAAGAAAAAGACCTGATCGCGGCGCGCAGAACCGTGTCCGCGCCTTTCAAGCTTCACGAGGATGATCGACCAAAATGGCCACAAATCTCAGTGATCACTTCACTCTCGAGGAGCTCGTCCATAGCGATGTCGCCTTGCGCAAGGGCATCGACAATACGACCAGCAATCCGGCGATCGTAACTGCTCTGACGGTGCTCGCTAGCAACATCCTAGAGCCGATCCGGGCTCAATTCGGCGCCTTTTCGCCGACCAGTGGCTATCGCTGTCCGGCGCTCAATACCGCGATCGGTGGAGCGGCCAATTCCCAGCACATGAGTGGGCAGGCGGCGGATATCGTCATCCCCGGCGTGACGCGCCTTGCGCTGGCGCAGTGGATCGAGCGGTCGCTCGATTTCGACCAGCTTATTCTCGAGCTTTATACCCCCGGCGAGCCGGATAGCGGCTGGGTGCACTGCTCGTATGTAAACCCAGCTCGAAATCATAAGCAGAGTCTCACCTTCCCGCCGCAGCTACGGCAGTACATCCCCGGACTGCAGGCCTAGCCGCAGGAGGACGACATGCCGCTCATCTACAACACGCCGGGCATAGGGCTCGCGCAAGGCGCCGCCAACGATCCGACGCTGGTGCGGGCGCTGCAGCGCGATTTGCGTGCGCTCGGCTATCTGAAACAAGGCATCGACGGCAATTTCGGGCCCGGCACGGTGCTGGCGGTGCGCGCGCTGCAATACGACCTGCTCAACAACGATGGCAGCTCGTGGAGCGGCGACGACGGCCGCGCGCCGGTCGCGATGAATTCCTACAATGATGATGGAACCGGCGGCAGGCGGGTTACGTCGATCACCGGCACCGTTACTCAGGCGCTGGCGCAGTGCCTCGAAGCACTCCTGAACGACCCGAATGTTCCTTCGCTCCCGGACGCAAACGATCCGGCGGCCGAAAACCGCGCGGCGATGCTGGCGATATCGGGCACCGCTAGCACGGTTGCGCCGACGCCTTTCATCGCCGCCATGGTCGTGCTGGAGAGCAGCGGGCAGCATTTCCATGTGCCGCGACCGGGCGACAGCGACAGCTTCGTTATCGTCGGGTTCGACCGGAATGACCAGAAAGTGCCCGATCATGTCACCTCGCGGATCGGCCAGTACACATTCTTCCATCACCCGCCGCGCGCGGAAGAGGTGACCGAGTTCATCGCCGATCCAGTACGCAATGTGCAGCACGCCTATGGCGAGCTGCGCGAGAAGTTCGACAAGTTCGTGGTAGGTCCGACCGACAAGGCCGACGACCGCATGGCCGAGCACGCGCTGCTGCCGCTGCGCCTCTGCAAATACGCACCGTCGGACCAGCGCTATATGCGCGACTGTCGGGCCTGCGCCATGGCCGCCCGCAAGGTTGACATCGTCAGCGGCACGCCGTGCTACCCGGGCGCCTCGATCACCTATCGGCCGACGCCGTACCACCCGTCGGCGACCTATTCGGGCGTTCCGGACCGTGCCGACTTCGCCTGCGACTGGCCATACGCGGCTCGCCGCTACAATGGCGGCGGCGTCGATTCGTTCCACTACCAAACGCGGGTCATGCTGCAGTTATTGACAGCGCCCGCCAGCATCGGGAGCTGATGCCATGTCGCTGGGAACCGTGCTCGACGTCGTTATCGGACTGGCATTCACCTACCTGCTGCTCGGCATCATTGCCTCGGGCTTCCAAGAAGTCTGGGTCGCCTGCTCCAACAAGCGCGGCAAGGAACTGCAGAACGGGATCATTGACCTGCTGGCCGGCAGCGGGCCGCTCAATCTCGCCAATAAGGTCTTCAATCACGCGCTGGTTTTCGGCCTTTCGCCGGGGACCAGGGCGCCTTCCTATGTGCCGGCGCGGAATTTTACCCTGGCGGTGCTCGATACGCTGCGCGCCGGGGGGCAGGGACCGGTCTTCAGCGAAATCGAGAAAACCGTCGCCGCATTGCCCGACGGCGCCGCGAAACAGAGCCTCGCCTCCTTTATTACCGACGCCGCGGGCGATCTCGATAAGTTGCAGAAAAGTATCGAGACCTGGTTCGACGACGCGATGGATCGCGTCAGCGGCGTCTACAAGCGTTACTCACAGATTTTCACGCTGATCTTCGGCCTGGCCGCCGCGGTCATCTTCAACGTCAACTCCGTCAACCTCGCCTATACACTATGGACCAACGGGCCCTTGCGCGATGCCGCGGTGAAGGCGGCGCAACAATATGACGACGCGGCGGCGAAACAGCAGGCCTCGCCGGCAGGGCAGCAAACAACAGGCGACCCGGCAAAAGCGCAGGCCCAGGCCCAAAAGAAGATCGAGGACGCCGTGAACGTGCTCAACCAGTTGCCGATCGGTTGGATCGCTACCGCGGCGGAGACGCAAAACGGCAATCGACCGGGAGCGCTGAATCTGTTCTAGATGCGGCTTTGGGCTCCCGACTGGTCGGGCGTCTGGATGGTGCTCGGTTGGGTGATAACCGCGCTCGCGACCTCACTCGGCGCGCCGTTTTGGTTCGATGCGCTGAACAACCTGTTGCAATTGCGCAATACGGGACCGAAGCCGCAGCGCTCGGACGCCCCAACCGCGACCTCTTAACTTGGGTATTGCACGGCGGGGCACCGTAAGAAGCCTCGCCGCCCAGTATACCAGGGCAATCGGCAGCATCTTGAGTTGGTGCGGACGGAGGGACTCGAACCCTCACCCTCATTCGAGGAGCAGATTTTAAGTCTGCTGCGTCTACCGTTTCGCCACGTCCGCCTTGGTCATCGCGAGCGGCTCTAATCCTCGCTCGCGCCTTCGTGCGGGTCGCCGCCCAAGGATAAGATCAGTGCCTTCAGCTCCTCGGTCGCGGCCAGAAGCCGCGCCCGATCGGTGCCGCGAATAACCAGCGTTACGCCGAAATCGGCGCGGCGGAAATAGGGATAGGAGCCGATTTCGAGGTCGTCGTAGCGCGCCTGCAGCTCACCAAGCCCCTGCGCCAGCACCCCCTCGCCGAGGCCGCAGCTCGCCGAGCGGCTCAGCACCTTGGCGCCGCCCTTGAGCCGGTGGCTCAATTCGCGAAACGTCGCCTGCATGATCTGCGGTACGCCGGCCATGACATAGACATTGTCGATCCGGAAACCGGGCGCGCGCGAGATCGGGTTGGGCAGCAAGACCGCGCCGTCCGGCACATAGGCCATGCGCATCCGCGCCTCGTTGACCGCGCCCGCCGGGTAATGGCCTTCGAGCAGCCGCTTGGCCTCGGGATGAAGGATCAGCTTCACCGCGAAGGCTTCGGCGATACATTGCGCGGTGATGTCGTCATGGGTCGGGCCGATGCCGCCGGTGGTGAAGACGTAGTCGAAGGCGCGCCGCACCTCGTTGACCGTGGTGACGATGGTGTCGCTATCGTCGGGGATCACCCGCACTTCCTTGAGGCGGATACCGGCCTCGTTCAGCCCCTTGGCGAGAAAGGCGATGTTCTCATCCTGGACGCGACCCGACAGGATCTCGTTGCCGATAATGAGGACGCAGGCGGTATAGGTCTTCGGCGGGCTGTCCGCGCGGCTCGGCATCGTCGCTCTCATTGACGGTGACTTCACCTTCATAGGCAAAGCTGCCCGCCGGCACAATCGATCTGCGGGTCTGGTATCCGACGGGATTGCCGCAAGCCTCCCGACATCCGATATTAGAAGCATGCGAAAGAGCGTTCGGTGATGCAGCAAGACGTCATGTTGGGTATGGATTCGAGCCGTGAAGCGATCACGCGGTCGGGCTCGATCAAAATCCATGGACCCGCCGCCTTCGAGGGCATGCGCAAGGCCGGAGCTTTGGCCGCGGCGACGCTCGACTTCATAACGCCGTACGTCGTGCCCGGCGTCACCACCGGCGAGCTCGACCGGCTCTGCCACGAATTCGTCACCGATCACGGCGCAATTTCAGCGCCATTGGGCTATCGCGGGTTTCCCAAAGCGATCTGCACCTCGCTCAACCACGTCGTCTGCCACGGCATCCCCGGCGACCGGCGGCTGGTGGAAGGCGACATTCTCAACATCGACGTCACCCCAATCCTCAACGGCTGGCACGGCGACAGCAGTCGCATGTATTTCGCTGGCGACCGCATCTCCCTCAAGGCGCGCAAGCTCGTCGACGTCACCTACGAGGCGATGATGCGCGGCATCGCCGCGATCAAGCCCGGCCTCCACATCGGCGTCATCGGCGATGCGATCCAGCGCTACGCCGAGAGCTACCGCTACGCCGTGGTGCGCGATTTCTGTGGCCACGGCGTCGGCCGGGTGTTTCACGACGCGCCGTCGATCCTGCATTACGGCCGCCCGCAGGACGGGCCGGTTATGCTCGAAGGCATGTTTTTCACCATCGAGCCGATGATCAATGCCGGTCGCTGGGAGGTGAAGGTGCTGAGCGACGGCTGGACCGCGGTCACCAAGGACCGTTCCCTGTCGGCTCAGTTCGAGCACACGATCGGGGTCACCGCGACCGGCTACGAAATCTTCACGATCTCTCCCGCCGGCCTGCACCGCCCGCCTTATGAACTCCCGCCCGCTTAGCTCAAGGCTCCAGCCGTACCGTGGCGTGGGCGCTGCGGCCGGCGGCGTCGATCACCGTGAGGCGGGCAAAACCGATTCCCGCCGGCGTCCAGAACAGCTCCTTGCGCGGTGGACCCGGCGGCAGCGGCCGCCCGTCGGCGAGCCAGCGTAGCGGCCCCCTGCCGCCTGCGGCTTCGAGTGGCACGTCCTCGCCATGCCATTCGACGATCGAGCCGTCGGGCGGATAGAGGATTTTGGGTCCGCCCGGATCACGCCCGCCATGTTCCGCCGGGCCAGGATCGAGGCGCCGCAAGCCAAGCGGCAAATCCCTACCGGCGACGAGCAGCGCGCCGGGCGGAGGCGACGCCGGCCGCGTGTTGGCCGGAGGCCCGATCAGATCGGCGATCTTGAACAGCACCGGTGCGGCGGTGGTGCGACCGGTGATGCCGGGCATCGGCGTCCCGTCCGGGCGCCCGGCCCAGACCGCGATCGTCATTTCCGAATCGTAGCCGACCGCCCAGGCGTCGCGGAATCCATACGAAGTGCCGGTCTTGAACGCGAGCTGGCGCGTCCGCCGCACCTCGACCGGCAGCATGCCCGGCGGCGGCGGCGCGGCGGTGAGGATATTGTTGACGTACCAGGCGGCAACCGGCCCGAAGATCGCGGTCGTCCGGCCCTCCGTCTGATCGAGCCGCGTCAATAACGGTGCCACCGTTCCGCCATGCGACAGAGCGACGTAGAGCGTCGCCAAGTCGACAAGGCTGATGCCATCGCCGCCGAGCGCGATGGCGAGCCCCGGTTCGCTGGTCGGCTGCGGCAGCTTTAGCCGGATGCCGGCGGCGGCGAGCGCGGCGGTGAACTTGCCCGGCCCAAGCCGGTCGAGCACCGCCACCGCCGGCACGTTCAGCGAATATTGCAATGCCTCGCGAGCGGTGATCTCGCCGAGAAAGCGGCCGTCGAAATCGCCCGGCGCGTAATCGCCGAAATGACGCGGCTGATCCTCGAGGATGGTTTCGGGATGAATCAGCAGCCGGTCGAACGCCATCGCGTAGATGAACGGCTTCAGCGCCGAGCCGGGGGAACGGATCGCCCGTGCCATGTCGATCGTGCCGCGCCGGCCGCTCGCCAGAAAATCGGCGTTGCCGACATAGGCGATGAGCCGGCGGTCACGATTGTCGACGACCACCGCGGCGTAGGTCGCCTGCGGGTCGAACCCTGCCGCTTCGCGCTTCAACAGCGCCTCGACCCGATGCTGGAGCAGCGGATCGATGGTGGTGCGGACCACCGCGTCGCGTGGGTTGTCGTCGCGCATGGCTCGCGCCAGATGGGGCGCGTCGAGCGGCAGCGCGACCCGCACGCTCGGCACCGGCTCGGCCGCGGCTTCGGCCAGGGTCCCGTCCGAGATGATCCCCGCCGCCGCCATCCGCTGCAGCACCGCGTCGCGCGCGCGTCGCGCCGCCTCGGGGTGCCGGTCGGGCCGCAACCGCTCGGGCGATCGCGGGATCGCGACCAGGAGCGCCGCCTCGCCCGGGGTCAGATGCGTCGGCTCCTTGCCGAAATAAGCCAGGCTGGCGGCCCGCACCCCTTCGAGATTGCCGCCGAACGGCGCCAGGGTCAGGTAGATACCGAGGATCGCATCCTTGTCGAGCCGGCGTTCCAGCGCCAGCGCCTCGCCGCTTTCGGTGAGCTTGGCGATGAGCGTGCGCGGGCGCCGCTCCAGCAGGCGCACCGCCTGCATCGTCAGGGTCGAAGCGCCGGAGACGACATGGCCATAGTGGGCGAATTGCCCGAGCGCCCGCCCGATTGCCAGCGGATCGACCCCAAAATGCGACGTGAAACGCTGGTCCTCGGTGGTGATCAGCATGCGTCGATAAAGCGGGTCCACCTCATCGACCGTGGTCGGCAGGCGCCATTTCCCGTCGGGAGAAAGGAACCCGCGCAGGATCGACCCGTCGCGCGCCAATACCAGCGTCGACAGCCGCTCGCTGCGCTCGAGCGACGGCGGTGAAAAGCAAAAGTAGCCGGCAACCCCGGCCAGCAGCGACGACGCCGCTAGGCATGACGCAACGCACCACCGCCGTTTCTTCCCCTCTCCGCCCCCGGGGGCGGAGAGGGCCGGGGTGAGGTGGGGGAAACGCCAGCGCCTGCCCATCTCACCCTCCCGTCGCCGCGCGACGGATCCCTTCCTCTCCCCCCAATGGGCGGAGAGGGAAAGCGAAGCCGTCGGCAGGCAAGGTCACATCCGGTCCTACCGTGCCTGCACCGTCAGCTTGCCCATCGCGGTGCGGCCGTAGGTCTCCGGGTCGTACATGTCCTCGACGTCGAGCGCGGGGTATTTGAACATCCCCGGCGTTATCGCCCGCACGACATAGGCGAGGGTGAACTCAGAGGTCCCTCCCGGCAGGTCCAGCGCTGCGATGTAGCGGTCATCGCGCGCCTCGGTGTAGTTGGCGCTCGATAGATCCTTGAGCCACGCATACCCGCCGGTACCGTCGGCGCCCGGCGCGCTCGCGTTCTGGACCTCGAACCCGGCCGGCAGCAGATCGACGATCAGCGCCCGCGCCGGCTGCGCGGCGTTCTTGCGCACACCCTTCAGCACCACGACGAGCAGATCAGTCTGGTGGATCTTGCTGAGATCGGCAGTCGTGCCGTCCGGGCGGAAGACGCCTCGGGTAACGATGTAGCCGTTGCTCTCCGGCGGCAAATCAGCCTTGACCACACCGGTGATCGACACCGAGCGCCACGCCGGCGCGGCGCCGCGGTTGGCGACGGTGACGGGAGGCGCGCCGGCGCCCAGCAGCCGCCGGAAAAATTCCGGCGTCGACCGGGTCTCCTGCGCACTCGAATCGACCGCGATCGTCATGCTGTTGCCGGTCAGCTTCGCCGCCGCCTCGGCGGCGAGGAGCAGCCAGGCCTGCTCCTGGGTACTGGTACGATTGGCATGCGCGAACAGCTCGGCGATGCGGTCCATGATCGTGGTGAGGCGCTGTTGGCTGTCCGGATCGGTTGCGGCGAAGGCAAGCGCGGCGGCGCTGTCGCGCAAATCGCTGCCGTAATCGATATAACGCAGCTTTGGATCGCGCTTCGGCGGCGGTGCCAGCGCTGCGGCATACGCGGCGGCGGCGCGCGTCGTATCGCCATAGGCGGCGAGCGCCGCGCCGAGCTGTGCCTTGGCGAGCTGCGTCGGCAGCAGCGCCAACGAAGTGTCGTTGAAATAGCGCAGCGCGCCGATGTCGTCGGCCTTGGAGCGGGCGAGCACGTAATGCGCGTAGGCGAGCGCGGTCAGCGCACCGTCTTCCTTATGCTCCTGCCGCACATAATTGCGCAGCCAGCCGATCACGCCTTTCAGCGCGAAGTCCGGCACGTTCCACCCGTGCTCCTTGGCGCGCATCAAGAAATCGGCGGCATAGGCGTCGAGCCACGGCACCGTGTCGTCGGTGTCGTTCCACACCCCGAAGCTTCCGTCCGAGCGTTGCAACTCGGCGATATGCGCGATCGCGCCGTCGAGCGTCTTGTCCGCCGAAAAGCCGGGATCGGTCTTCCACAGCGAGGCTACTTCATCGACATAGAGCAGCGGCAAGGCGCGGCTCGTCGTCTGCTCGAGGCAGCCATAGGCATAGCGGTCGAGTGCTTGCAGCAGCCCCGGTACATCCCATTCCGGGCGCGGACCGACGGTCAGCACCGCTTCGGCGGTGCCGGACAGGAACTCGTCGGCGCTGGCGTCGTCGAGGGTGACGCTCTGCCCGGGCGCCATCTGCCCGACGAACCGCCGGAGCTGATAGGACTGCGCCGGCCGCACCCCGACCTTGAAGTCGCGGGCGATGTGCAGATTGCTCGGCCCCGTGAGGTCGAGATGGATCGCGACATTGCCGATCGTCGTCGCATCCAGCGCAAACCTATCGCTGAAATTAGCGCCGGCCTTGAGCGGGATCGTCTGCTCGACCGGCGTCGCGAAGCTGCCCGCCCCGGTCGCAGTCATCTTCAGCGCGTAGTCGCCGTCAGGCCCTTCAAGATTATTGATCGTGACCCCGAGCCGCGCTGTGTCGCCTGGCGCGAGGAAGCGTGGCAGCGATACCATCGTCACCACCGGATCGCGGATCGTCATCGGCCCGCTCGCCGCGCCCAGCTTCTTTGCCGAATAGGCGACTGCCATCAGCCGCACTTGGCCCTGGAAATCGGGGATATCGAGCTTGACCGTAGCGGCGCCGCTGTCGTCGAGCTTGACGATGCCCGAGAACAGCGCGACGACGAGGCTGCTCTTGTCGGGCAGCCCGGCGACCGAGCGCTTGGCGAACTGGTCGCCGCCGCTGCGCAGCGCACCGATCTTATCGGCATGCGGATCGATCAGCCGCCCGTAAAGGTCGCGCAATTCGACCCCGAGCTTCTCCTTGCCGAAGAAATAGTCGCCGGGCGCCGGGCTGGCGAAATCGGTCAGCTTCAGCACGGCCTCGTCGACCGCGGCGAGCGTCACATAGGCTTCCTCGCCCTTGTCGAGCCCGGCGACCTTTATCGGGACTTCCGCCGAGACGCGCGGGCGCACGACGTCAGGCGCAGACAAGGTCACAGCGAGCGTGCGCGGCGCCGGGTCGACGCCAATCCAGGCAAGACCAACCGCCCTCCCCGGCCCCCGCGCCGAGGTGCCGTTGCCGTTCGCTGCCGGGGGTACCGGCGGCCGATAGGAGGTGACGAGCGCGTAGACGCCGTTGCCCCAATTGCTATCGACCGGGATGTCCAGCGTCGTGCCGCCCTCGGGCAGGGTGAACGATTTCAGCGACAGCACCTTGTCCGAAGCGATCGCCAGCTCGGCCTCGCCGGCGAACGGCGCCTTGACGAACACCTTGGCGGTGTCGCCCGGCTGATAGCTGGTCTTGTCGAGCGTCACCGACAATTTGTCGGGCACATCCGGTAGCTCGGCCTCGACATACCAGCCAACGTGGAACCTGAGGCTCGATTGCGCGCCGGTGGCGCTGTCGGTCACCTCCCAGCGGTAGCGGCCCTCGGGCAGCGTCTTCGACAGGCTCGCCGCTGAGCCGGCGGCGATATCGATCGCGCCGCTGTCGATCGGCACGTCGCGCACCTGCGTGCGGTGGCGCCACATGCCGTTCTCCGAATACCAGTCGTAACGCCAGGTCTCGCGCAGCAGCTCCCAGCGCAGCCCCGCCGCGGCGACGCGCTTGCCGGCATTGTCGAGCGCGATGATGTCGACCGACGCCGGCGCACCTTCCGGCACCGCGTCGTCGCCCGCGGACGAGCGCAGCCCGATCGTCAGCGGGCGCAGACGGATTGGCCGGGTCAGCGTCGCGGTGATCGGCCGCCCGCTCGGCTCGAACACATCGACCTCGATCGTCGCCGCCAACGGCTTTGTAAGGTCAGGCAGGTCACTGAGGTTAATTGTGAGGCTCGATTTGCCCTGGTCGTCGGTAACGGGCGCGTCCAGGTCCTTGCGGTCGCCCGCATATTTCTCGTTGACCAAGCCGAAATGGAAATCGGGCTCGCTGGGAAACGGGTTGTCGTCAAACGCGATCGAGGCGTTCGCCTGTACCGTCAACCCGGTCCCCGGCGCGCCGTAATAGTATTGGCTGGTGATCGCCACCGGGTAATCCTGGTTCGGGCGGATGGGGTCGTCGCTCGCCGACAGCGCGACTTTAAGTGTCGGCGGCACGAAATCCTCGACCCGCACCTCAGTGCTGGCGATCGCCGCCCCCTTGGGATCGACCTTCAACTCGATCGTCCAGGTGCCGATCCGCGCGTCGCGCGGAAGTGAATATTTCTGATAGAAGCCGCCGAGGTCGCCGCCGGTCAGCTGCTTCGTGTCGACCGCGATCCCGTCGGGGCGCAGCAGCCGCAAGGTCAGCGGCGCGCCCGACAGCGCGTTCGCCTTGTCGTCGCGCACCAGCGCCGTCAGGTGGATGTTCTCGCCCGGACGATAAATGCCGCGGTCGGTATAGAGATAGGCGTCGACCGGCCCAGGCTGGTCGCGCCCACTGACCCCGCGATCGCTCAGATCGAACGCGGCGCGGCCGACCTCGAGGAAGTTGAAATCGCCCTCGGCGCCGTAGGCCATCACCGCGAACGGCTCGTCGCCGCCATTGCCGTGGATGAGGCCGGGCGCGAAGCGGGCGATGCCGTCGGCGCCGCTGCTCGCGGTGCCGAGCTCGGTATTGTTATGCGCGTAAAGCCGCAAGGTCACGCCGTTGACCGGCTGCGCGTCGGCCAGCGAGCGCACCGCGATCGTCATGCCGTCCGCTCCGGAATAGGCGGTGAGGCCGAGATTGGAGACGAGGATCCAGTTGGTCGCCGGCTGGGTGTCGTCGCCCTCCTTGACGTCGGCGCGCTCGACGACGGCGAGGTAGACCCCCGGACCCTTGTCCTTGAGGATGTCCTTCAGCGGGATCGCGGTCGAGACGGCGCGGTTGCGATCACCTTGGATCGTCATCTCGCCCTGCCAGACGAGGCTGCCCGAGCGGTTGGCGATCTCATCGACATCATCCGAGCCGAAGCTCATCGTCAGCTTCTCGGTGTCGATGCTCGGCACCAGATTGCGCTCATTGACCTTGAGGATACGCACCTTGACCCGGTCGAGATTGACCGTGGTCACCGGCAGCCCGGCGCTGCCCTCGCGCGGCAGCACATAGCCGGTGCCGGCGAAGCTGATCGACGGCTTGCGGTCGGGTATGACGACATTGGCCTTAAAATCGCTGATGGTCTTCTCGCCGGTCGCCGAGGGAAAGCCCGTTAACAGCGTAATCTGATAGGTCGTGCCGTGTTTCAGCCCGTCGAGGCAGACCGTGTCGTCGCGGCCCGTGACGATGCCGTCGAGCGCCGGGGTGGTGCGGACATAGCTGCCGTAGGAGATGTCGCCCTTGGTCGCGACCGGCTCGTTCAAGCGCAGACAGGCGCGCGGCGCGTCGGCCTCCGCCTCGACCTCGACCTTGATGACGCGGAACGCGACCAGCACTTTGAGCTGCGCGACGCGCTCGGTGATCCCGGGCGATTTGGTCAAGGTCAGCCCGGCCTCGAACGCCGCCAGCGCGTCCTTGAACTTGTCGTGCTTGTCGTAATCCTTGCCAATGATGAACAGCGCGTTGCCGCGCTCGGCCGGGTCGTTCGACTTGCGGTAGGCGTTGTAGGCGCTCGCCATCGCGTGGTCTTCGTCGTCATTGGCGAGTTGCGCCTGGGCGAGCTTCAGCCAGGTGGCTCCATCGTCGGCGCCGTTGGCAATCGCCTTTTCGAGGTCGTTGATCGCTTGGCTGAAGCGCTTGGCCTTGATCTCTTCGTCGGCGTCCTTCTTCAGCCGCGGGATCAGGTTAGGCTGACGCTTCTTGGCGTCGATGCGGTCGAGCAAATCCTGGCGATAGTCGCGGCCGGCATCGGCCAGCTCCTTCGACTCGTATTCCGCGGTCGCGGCGGCGGCTGGCGGTGCCCACGCCCCGGCGATGAGGACCAGCATGAACGACAAGATGCGGAACATCGGCCACTCCCCGGATCGCCCATAAATTGAGCGCGCGCGAAGCTAGCATTCCCGAATGCGGCGCGGCAGTGGCGTAATTGGGGAAAATCGCGGCATGCCGTGCAACCGGTCGAATGCCCTATTGAGCAGGCCGCGTCGCCAGATAGCGCTCGACGAGCGGCCCCCAGATCACCGAGCCGCCACTGAGCACCAGGAGGTCGTGACCGTCCGTGCCGAATGGCGGCAGCGCTTCGAAGTCAGCCCTGCCGCCGGCGCGGGTGAACGCGGCGTACATCGCCGCCGCGATCTGCGGATTGAAGAAGCTGTTGTTGGCGGTATAGACCCACAGCATTGGCGTCGAGGCGCTGGCGCCGAACCGCCCCGCGGCGACGGCCAGCCCGTCGGGATTGCAATTGCTGTTCGGCTGGTTGTTGTGGTGGCCGCCGCGCCCGCCCGACATGTTGATCAGCGCCGTCACGCGCGGATGCGCGATTGAGTCATAGGCGATCGCCGCTAAGCCGCCGCTGGAGAGCCCGACGACCACCATCCCTTGCGGCCGCAGGAACGGCAGGGTCGCGGCGTAGTCGACCGTAGCGGCGACATCGCGCGCCGCTTCGAGGCCCGGGTTGACGAAGTCGGCGTTGTCGCAGCTGCCCTGGTTTTCGGCATAGGTGCCGCCCGTCGCCCCATAACCGCGGCGCACGCTGGAGATCACCGCGTAGCCGCGCGTGAGGAACCAGCGGAAGGCCTCGTTGTCGCAGGAGGGCGGGTGCACGTTTGCCCGGTCCTGCACCTGCGCCGGCGTGCCGTGCGCATAGACGACAACCCGAGCTGGCGCTTCGCCGGGCGGGCGGCACAGTTGCGCGTAAAGCAGGCGCTGCCCGCCCGTCGTGTCGATCATCGGCACCCAATAGATTTGTGCGCGCCATTGGCCGGTCGGCTGGCCCACCGGACCCGGCACGGTTTGCGCCGCCGCCGGAACCGCAAGCACCAACAGCGCTACGACCATCCAGTACCGCATTGCCCCTCCCATTAGCTTGAGCTTCAACCCCGGTGTGTAGCACTGTGCCCGCCACGCCAGCGCGCGATGGGAGAAGCGGTCATGAAAATCGGTTTTGTCGGTTTGGGGATCATGGGGCACCCGATGGCCCTCAATCTCATCAAGGGCGGTCATCAACTTTACGTTTATGGCAAACGTACCCTCCCCGCGCCGGTCAAGGAAGCCGGCGCCACAATCTGTGACACGTTGAAATCGATCGCCGCGGCGTCGGAAGTGATCATAATCATGGTGCCGGACACCCCGGACGTCGCCGACGTGCTGTTCTCGCCGGACGGCGTCGTTTCCGGGCTCTCTGCGGGCAAGCTCGTCGTCGACATGAGCTCGATCTCGCCGATCGAGACCAAAAAATTCGCCGCCGAGATCGCCAAGAAGGGCTGCGGCTATGTCGACGCGCCGGTGTCGGGCGGCGAGGTCGGCGCCAAGGCCGCCTCGCTGACCATCATGGTCGGCGGTTCGGAAAACGACTTTGCGAAGGTGCAGCCGCTGTTTGAGCTGATGGGCAAGAACATCACCCTGGTCGGCGATGTCGGTGCCGGGCAGACCACCAAGGTCGCCAACCAGATCATCGTCGCGCTGACCATCGAGGCGGTCGCCGAGGCGCTGCTCTTCGCCTCCAAGGCCGGCGCCGACCCGGCCAAGGTGCGCCAGGCGCTGATGGGCGGGTTCGCCGCCTCGCGCATCCTCGAAGTCCACGGCGAGCGCATGATCAAGCGCACCTTCGACCCCGGCTTCCGCATCGAGCTGCACCAGAAAGACCTGAACCTGGCCCTCCAGGGCGCGCGGGCGATGGGCGTCTCGCTGCCCAACACCGCGACGACCCAGGAGTTGTTCAACGCCGCGACGCCCTTGGGCGGCAAGGGCTGGGACCATTCCGGCCTCGTCCAGGTGCTCGAACACCTCGCCGGGCACAAGGTCGCGGAGGGTTAAGAGACTGAGGAACGAAGTGAGCGTCTCCCTCGCCCCGCTTTAGCGGGGAGAGGGTCGGGGTGAGGGGCAAATGCGCGGAAAGGACGAGCCAACCGCTGATCGTGCTCGTCGCCTTCGCCGCTCGCTAACCAAGCAGGAATTCTTACTTTGGCGCCGACTACGTAGCCGCCAACTCGAAGGTTACAAATTCGTGCGCCAGGAACCAATCGGCCGGTATTACGCCGATTTCGCCTGCCGCGAACGCCAATTAATCGTGGAAGTCGATGGCAGCCAACATGCGGAAAGCGCCAAAGACATTCGGCGCGATAAAGCATTGGCTGCTCTGGGATATCGCGTTGTCCGTGTCTGGAATAATGACGTTCTGAACAACATCGACGGCGTCCTGGAGATGCTGCTCGTCGAGCTGCGCAAATAGCCCCTCACCCGCCTCGCTACGCTCGGCACCCTCTCCCCGTTTTACGGGGCGAGGGATATAAGAAACCGCAGCTCCCTCGCCCCGCTTGCGGGGAGAGGGCTGGGGTGAGGGGCAAAATGCGCGGCAAATACTTAGCATTTTTGTTTGTCGGCTTCGCCCTGGGCATGCTCGGATCAGGCACAGTAGTTATCGCCCTTTTCAGGCATGACATCATCGCCACGAAGTCGGGTTTCCTCGACTACGATCGGTGGAATCGCAGCGTCTTGCCCTGCGACTTCAAAGAGACCCCCGAAGCCTATAATCGCCGCGTATTTGAATTGTTGTATCCCCCGAACGGACAGCAGCAAACTCCAGCGGAGATCGAGCCGTCCTTGCCCCTCACCCTCCCGCTTCGAGGATTTCAACCTGAACTGTGGGTTTCTGCAGCTTTCCGATAGCTTCGGGGCAAGGTAAATTGCCGCCAAACCACAGAAGAGCGCGTTCTAATCTGATTTCAAGAGCGCTTTAAGCGCTTCGCTAATTTGAGGCTGAACATGGGGCGACACATACCAGCCGATAAGCCCGACGAAGACCCAGAAAACCAAGAACACTACAAACGCTCCACCTCCGATTAGGCTCACTACGCCATATGCCCCGTAAAGGCTTGCCATCAACAAAATAAATACCGGCGCGAGACCTAACAGGGCGACTAGCGCAAGGATCGTGAGTTGTGCGGCGAACCGCCCGGTTCCCTGTAATGACTGATGCAATATGAGTAGCGTTCTTCTTGCGAGCGCGCCCATGAAAGGCTACCGCCCCAGCACCTTATCCAGCGTCTTGATCGCGTTGTCGGCGGCGGGCTTGTCCTCGGCCTCGGCGGCGGCGAGGAACTCGTAGAGTTTGGCGATCGCCGCATACATGTCGCTCGACGGCGCGTTGGCGTCGAGGAAATCGGAAATCTCCTCCATCTCGCCGACCCAGCGATAGGCCTTGTCGTACATGCCGGGGATGCCGCGCTGCATGCGCTTGAGCATCTCGGGCTGCGATGACGACAACTCGTCGATCAGCGCCTCGGCGCAGCCGAACCGCGCCGCGCCGAGCAGCATCGCCGCGGCGATCGCGGTCGTGCCCTTGGTGATCCCGGCATAGGACATCTTGAGGCCGGAAGCCGCCCCCACCGGTCCATCTATAATCCGCCAGTCGATGCCGTATTCGGCGATCGGCTTGGTGCGCTCGGCCTCAGGTCCCGAGGCGTAGATCGCCGGGCTGTAGCCCTCGCGCGGCGGCCCGCCGATGATCCCGCCATCGACAAAACCGGTGCCGGTCGGCTCGACGATCGCGGCGACGCGCGCGGCGGTTTGCGGGCTGATCGCGTTGCAATCGACATAGATGGGCTTCTTCGCCAGCGATTGCAGCGCCGGCGCTAGGCGCTCGGCCAGCCCGACCGCCTGGTCGGGCGGCAGGATCGACAGGAAGAAATCGGCGCCAGAGAGCAATTCACGTTCGTCGGCGGCCGGCTGCATGCCGGCGGCCTTGGCGCGGTTGGCGCTGGCCTCGCTGCGCCCGGAGAGAAGCGTGCGTACGCTGGCGCCGCGCTCGTTGAGCCGGCGCCCGACTCCGGCGCCCATCGTGCCCTGCGCCATGACCGCGACGATAATGCCCATGAGATGCCTCACAAAAAACAACGACGATAATTTACCACAGAGACACGGAGGCACAGAGATGGGCTAATCCATCTCTCCGTGTTCTCTGTGCCTCTGTGGTAAAAAATCATGGCGCCTGCGGCGCCGTTGATGGCGTGAGACTAATCCGCCGCTTCTTTGACCTTGCCGCGCGATTGCATGACCACCTCGCGCAGTTCGGCGACGCCGTAGCGATGGCAGAAGTCGCCAAAGCCTTCGCCGGGCTCGCGCCCCGCCGCATAGACCTGGAAGAGCGGGTCGAGCACATCGGCGACCTCGTTGAGGCGGATGCGCTCGGCAACCACCTCGTTGAGCCGCGTCCCCTCGAAATCGCCGCCGACATAGATCGAATAGAACCCGGGGATGCGCCCGACGATGCCGATATCGCCCGAATAGGGCCGGGCGCAGCCATTGGGGCAGCCGGTGATGCGGATCGACACCCGCTCCTGTTCGACCCCCCAGCGCGCCATGCGCTCGACAATCTCGCCGATCATGCTGTCGCTCACCCGCTCGGCCTCGGTCAACGCCAGGCCGCAGGTCGGCAGCGCCGGGCAGGCGAACGCCCAGCGCTCGGCCGGCACCATGTCCTCGACCAGCCGCACGCCCCTCGCCCGCAGCTTCACTTCGATTGCCTCGCGGTGCGCCGGCTCAATCTCGCTGAGGATGATGTCCTGGCTGGGCATCAGGATCGGGTCGACCCCGTACTCGGCAACGATCTCGCGCAGCGCGGTGCGGATCTGCGAGCGTTCGTCGTCGGCGATGCGGCCGCTCGAGATCGGGATGCCGAGATAGAGCCTGCCGTCGCCCTGCTCATGCCAGCCGAGATGGTCGGGAACCTGGAAGCGAGCCATCTTCCGGCACGGCTCCAACGCCTTGCCCAAATCCTCCGAGAGCCGTTCGCGCGCCCACCCTTCGCCGCGCTCGGCGATGACGTATTTAAGCCGCGCGTGACGCCGATTGCCGCGGTCGCCCCAGTCGCGGTGCAGCCGCACCACCGCCTTTGTCGCCTCGACCAGGTCGCCCGCCTCGACGAACGCAACCGCCGTGCCCATCCGCGGATAGGTCTCGGGCTTGTTGTGGGTCGCGCCGTGGCCACCGCCGAGGAAGAAATTGTAGCCGGCGAGCTGCTTAACTCCCTGGGCGCCTTCCCACAGCGCGACGATGCCGAGATCGTTGGTCAGCACGTCGATGGTGTTGTCCTCGGGCACCGCGAGCCCGATCTTGAACTTGCGCGGTAAATAACGGTCGCCGTAGAGCGGGTCCTGGGGCTCGTCCGAACCCTGGCCCTCGCTCCACGGCGCGCCGTCGACCCAAATGTCCTTGTAGGCGCCGCTGGTCGGCAACAGCGCGCTCGACAGCAGCCGCGCATCGGCCTCGAGCCGGTCGTGCACCGTGTCGCAGATCGGCGCCGGCACGGTCGTCACCGTGCGCACCACGTCGCCGCACGCCGCCAAGGTCGTCATCAGCCCAGCATTGATCTCGCCCATCGCCGCCGCGAGCCCCGACTTGACGATGCCGTGGAACTGGATGCTCTGCCGCGTCGTGACGCGCAGTGAATCGTTGGCGTATTTGCCGCCGATCGCATCGAGCGCCAGATACTGTTCAGCCGTCAGCCGACCGCCCGGAATGCGCACCCGGACCATCAGCTGATAGTGCTTGGAATTGCCCGCCTGCTTTAGCTCGGTCGCGGTGTCGCGATCATACCCCTGGTAAATCCCGTGGAATTTGAGCAGCGAGTAACCCTCGCCGTCGAACGGGGTCGCGGTGTCGGCCAGGTCTCGCGCCAGACGACCGCGCAACTGGCGGCTTTGCTGCTTTGTCGCCTCGGCCTTCGAAATCTTATCGACCGCCTGAACCACGCCGCAGCCCTCCGCCGCGCGCGGAAAATACCTGCCACGCGACGTGGATTCAGATAGTCTAACATCTCAAAAATGTCAATTTGATCTTATTTCACATATTTTATTAGCTATATTAGATCCAGCGCCCTCTCGATATCCGCGATCAGGTCTTTCTCACCTTCCAGCCCGGCCGAAATCCGCACCAGCGAGTCGCCGATGCCGAGCGCGGCGCGTTCCTCGGGCTTCAGCTTCGAGTGCGTCGTCGTCGCCGGATGGGTGACGAGGCTCTTCGAATCGCCGAGATTGTTCGAGATATCGACCAATCTCAGCGCGTCGAGGAAGCGGAAGCAGGCCGCCTTGTCGCCGGCGATATCACAGCACACGACGCTGCCACCCAGCTTCATCTGCCGCTTGGCGAGCTCGTGCTGCGGGTGGCTCGGCAGGCCGGGATAGAGCACCCGAGTGATCTTGGGGTGGGTTTCGAGAAAGCGGGCGATGTTCTCGGCGGTGCGGCATTGCCGCTCGACCCGCAGCTCCAGCGTCTCCAGCCCCTTGAGCAGCAGCCAGGCGTTAAACGGGCTCAGGGACGGACCGGTATGGCGATAGAACTGGCCAAGATCATCCTTCAAATACTGGTTGGTCGACAGGATGGCGCCGCCGAGCGCCCTGCCCTGCCCATCGATATGCTTGGTGGCCGAATAGACGACGACGTCGGCGCCCAGCTCCAGCGGCTTCTGCAGCAGCGGCGTCGCGAACACATTGTCGACGACCAGGCTGCCGCCGGCGCGATGCGTCAGCCGCGCCACCTCGGCGATGTCGATCACCTCCATCGCCGGGTTCGACGGGCTCTCCAGGAAGGTCAGCTTGACGTTGCCGCCGATTGCGTCCTCCCAGGCCTCAAGGTCGCGCCCGTCGACCAGCTTGGTCTCGATGCCGTAGCGCGGCAGCAGCTCGTTGACGATATAGAAGCACGAGCCGAAGAGCGCCCGGCTCGCCACCACTCTGTCGCCCGCCTTCAATTTGCACAGCAGCGCGGCGAACACCGCCGCCATGCCGCTTGCCGTGGCGCGGCAGAATTCGGCGCCTTCCAAGAGCCTGAGGCGCTCCTCGAACATCGCCACGGTGGGGTTGCGATAGCGCGAATAGACAAAGCGCGAGCCGTCGCTCTTGAACGCCTCCTCGGCCTCGGCGGCAGTGCCATAGACATAGCCCGAGGTCAGGTAGAGCGCCTCGCAGGTCTCGTCGAACTCGCTGCGCATCGCCCCGCCGCGCACCAGGAGGGTGGCTTGGCTGACCTCGGCCGCCAGTTCCGGCGGCAGAACTTGCTTGATCATCGGCGCGCTCCTTCGTCTGCGGCCGACCGACCCGGGCAACAAAAAACCCCGGACCGGTGCGGGCCAGGGTTCCGATAGAACTCCCGACCTTTTAGCGCTTTATTTAACGTGGCGCGCAAGCCGGTCGGCTCAAATCACCACGGAACGGAAACGACCTAACGCTGGATGCCCGCTCCTGTCAAGCGCGACGCGATTCTGGGTAGTGTCCTAATTTCGCCGGAAACCTGAAACGACCCACCGCATGCCGAGAATGGCGACGGCTATGAGAACGATGTCCGTGTTTAGCGAGAACACCGGGGGCAGTGACGTTACATTTTCCGACGACGGTGATCTAATTATGTAGGCGCACGTCCAGAACACGAACCACAGCACCGTAACGCCCATTCCAAGCCGCGCGAATCCCCGGCGTAGATTCACCTTGCCGCCCAGCTCTCGGCTACGATCGCTGCCCGCACCGCCTCTATCGGTGAGTTGATCCGCTCCGTATGCAGCACCGCGAAGAACCGGCGTTTCGTGCTTCCCTCCACCGGCGATGACCAGGCGTAGGCGCGGGTGGCAGTCCCAAATTAGGGCACTCCAATTTGGGCGCTATTTGATCCCCGCTTTGGCCTGGCACGCCGGAGCGAGCGCCAGGATACGCGCCTTGTAGTCGTCACTGCCGACCTGGTGCGCGTTGACATAGTCGATATCGGCCTGGGTGGTCATGTCCGCTTCTTTCTCGGCCATGCACTGGCAATAGGTCTTGACCGCGTCGGCCGCGATCTCGGGGTGGTCGCGGGTCGCCGCGCCGTTGCACGCCTCGAACGAGCCGTTGATGAATTGGGTGCGGTCGTCACCGCTGAGCTGCGCGACCGCCGCTCCGCTGCCGCAGACCGGTCCGGCGAAGGCCAGCGCCGCCGCCACAACCAACCACCGTCGCGTCTTGTTCATTCGCATTTTCCCCGCGTTTGCGGCGAAAGCTGTAAGAGCGGCGTGGCACACTGTCCATGGATTTTTGCGGGCGATTTGAACCGCCGCAGCCAACTCCATTATCATCATGCGATGCCTGCCTCCCGCACCTCGCCGATCCGCTACCGCCTCGGCCTCAACCAGCCCGCCCAAAGTCCCACCGCGAAGCGCATGGCCGAGATGGCGGCGGCGATCGAGCGCGAGACCGATGGCGCGTTCCAGCTCGCGGTCCACCCCGAAAGCCGGCTCGGCCCCGACCCGCAGATGTTCGCCGATGTCCAGGCCGGCAAGCTCGAATTCTACCTCTCTGGCGCGACCCTGGGCGGCGTCGCCCCGTCAAGCGCCCTGCCGCTGCTGCCCTATGCCTTCACCACCAGCAAGGCCGTGTTCGCTGCGCTCGACGGCGCGCTCGGCGACATCATCCGCGGCGAGCTTGCCAAGGTCGGGCTGCACGCCTTCCGCCACTCGCTGCAAAACGGCTTCCATCACATCACCACCAGCGCCAAGGCGATCGAGACCGCCACCGATTTCGCCGGCCTCAGAATCCGCAGCCCGGGCGGTGCGATCGCCGCCGACTTCTTCAAGACCCTCGGCGCCGAGGCCGGGATGGTGCCATTCAGCGGAATGTACGACGCCTTGAAGGCCAAGCAATTCGACGGACAGAGCGATCCTCACCAGGTCGTCATCGCCTTGAAGCTCTACGAGGTGCAGACCTATCTGAGCCTCACCGGGCATTGGTGGTCAGGGTTCACGCTGCTTGCTCATGGCGCCGCCTGGGACGCGCTGCCGGCCGACCTCAAATGGGTGATCGAGCGCAACGTCGAAGCGTTCGCCAAGCGCCAGCGCGCCGATATCGAGACGATCAACGAAACGGGCGAGGCCGTGCTCGCCGAACGCGGGATGCGGGTCAACCATGCCGACACCGCCAGCATCCGCGCCCGGCTCGGCGGCTTCTACGCGCGGTGGAAGGCGAAGTTTGATCCCGCCACTTGGCGCGCCCTCGAAACCCACGCCGACGGCCTTGCCTAATGACCGGCGAAGCGTTTCGTCTCGATGGCAAGGTCGCGCTGGTCACCGGCGCCGGACGCGGGCTCGGCCGCGGCATCGCGCTCGCTCTCGCCGGGGCCGGCGCCGAACTCGTCCTCAACAGCCGCTCGCCCACCGAGCTTGACGAGGTCGCCAGCGAAATCAAGTCGGCGGGCGGCAACGCGCGGTCACTGCCCTTCGACGTCACCGACCAAAAGGCGGCAAGCGCCGCCTTCGCCGGCCTCGCCAGGGATTTCGGCCGTCTCGACATCCTCGTCAACAATGCTGGGGTCAATCGCCCGCAACCGTTTCTCGAGGTCGACGAGGCGTCGCTCGACCGCATGATCGCGCTCAATGTCCGCGCCCTTTTTCTCACCGCCCAAGCCGGCGCGCGGCTGATGGTGAATAACGGTGGTGGCGTCATCGTCAACATGTCGTCGCAGATGGGCCATGTCGGCTCGGAGCTGAACCGCACCGTCTATGTGATGACCAAGCATGCGGTCGAGGGCCTGACCAAGGCGATGGCGGCCGAGCTGGCGCCCAAGGGCGTGCGCGTCGTCTCGATCGCGCCGACCTTTATCAAAACGCCGCTGACGACGCCGTTCTTCGACGACCCGAAGTTCAGCAAATGGGTGCACGACCGCATCCCGCTGGGCCGGCTCGGCACCATCGACGAGGTGGCGCAGGCGGTGGTGTTCCTCGCCTCGCCCGCCGCCGGGCTCGTCACCGGCTCGTCGCTCTTGGTCGATGGTGGCTGGACCGCGTGGTGATATGACGGTGCGTCGCCGCCCTCTTGAGCCTCTAACTCGGTGGCGCGAAGTCGAGACACGGACGCAGCCTCACTTCGTGTTTTTACGAAGATACTCTATTCGAGCTTGTAGTTGTTGCAGATCGCCGCCGCGTATCTGAGCTACCGCCACGGCTTCAACGTCGGTTACCTTAATGTGAGTATTTCTATAGTCGGCATATAGAGCGGATATTCCATCCGCTATTTGTCCGGCGCTTAGTCCGAGATAGCCCTTTTCAAAGTCATCTATAGCGGCAGAAAGATTGCGACCGTACTCCATCATCTTCGCGTAACAATCTGCCGAGCATGGTGGCATATCTTTCGACATTGCGCCAAGACTCAGAAGTAAACGAAGTTCCTCATCGGTAGCTGATTTGCCATCGAGAAAACCGATTACCCACGCGGTCCGAAATGACCGCGATTGAGCGTTCCACCAATTTCCATCACGAATTTCGGAGTGAGCCGTAACTGGGCTGCCACAAACCACACTGATCGCCAATGCAACGGCGAGTGTCGTACTGCGCATTATCACTCTCCCCGTGACGTGACCCCCTGAAACTCCTCCAGGCGAAGCTAGAGTCCGACCCAACGGAAGGGACGGACGATGAAGCGATCAAGGTTCACGGAAGAGCAGATCATCGCGGTGCTGCGGGAGCAGGAGGTCGGG
>Ga0209517_10001933_pt1 | contig 30308 bp, 22 predicted proteins | sample PeaSoiMetSII2010_FD_187695 | JGI IMG/M metagenome (GOLD analysis project Ga0209517, IMG submission 187695) | Peat soil microbial communities from Weissenstadt, Germany - SII-2010 (SPAdes) (version 2) | ecosystem: Environmental > Terrestrial > Soil > Wetlands > Peat | place: Germany...
GCTCTGGCATCCTGACCATCGCGGTCCACTCGTCCAACAACAAGAAAGCGATGTCCCGGTTTCAGAACATCGCTTCCTTCCTACTTCTTGGCCCGCCGTTTCGTAACAGACTCCCGCAGGGCGGCTCTGTTAACGTGTTTGCTGCAGACTAACCTGCAACCTCTTCCAGCAACTTCTGATCAATGTCGAAGTTGGCGTGAACGTTCTGCACGTCGTCGTGCTCTTCGAGCGCCTCCATCAGGCGGATCATCGTGCCGGCGGCAGCGCCTTCCAGTTTGATGTAGTTCTGCGGAATGAAGGCGATGCTGGAAGATGCGGGTGTGATCCCGGCCTTCTTCACGGCTTCGAGCATGCCTTCGTAGGCGGAAGGCGCAGTCAGAATTTCCCAATTCTCGCCATCGTCAATCGGTTCATCCTCGCCGCCCGCTTCGATGATGATGTTCATCAGATCGTCCACCGTCGCCGCCGACTTGGGGACGATAATGTCGCCCTTTTTATGGAACATATACGCGACGGCGCCCGCGGCCGCCATGTTGCCGCCGTTCTTGCCGAAGACGTGGCGGATTTCACTGACGGTGCGGTTGCGGTTGTCGGTGTTGATGTCGAGCAGGATGGCGACGCCGCCGGGGCCGTAGCCTTCGAGCGTGAACTCTTCATACGTAGCGCCGGGCAGTTCGCCGGTGCCGCGCTGAATGGCCCGCTTGATGTTATCGGCAGGCATGTTTTCGGCCTTGGCGGCAACAATGGCGCCGCGCAGCCGCGGGTTGGAGTCAGGATCGCCTCCGCCGTTTTTGGCGGCGATGCTGATTTCTTTAATGAGGCGGGTGAAAATCTTGCCGCGCTTGGCGTCGAGCGCGCCCTTCTTATGCTTGATGGTGGCCCATTTTGAGTGGCCGGACATGGTAAGACCTCGCGTCTAATGATCGTCTTATAAAAAGCTTCGGATGGCGCAGGATTCGCCTTCAGAGGAGATCACGGATTTGCCTCCGTAAGCATGCTCGATACGCACGCAGGCGAATACGGATTATAGCACGGTCTCAAGAGCAACTCAGCTGGAGTCCGCATCCGGAGCACGCTTGCTCTGGCTCATGCCAGCTTCATGATTTGTGTCCTTACATTTTCGAACTGATACGTGCCCAAGCCGCGGCTGGCCGCCATTCTTAAATACGGCAAAGCGTCCACTTCCAGGTTCCAATAGGCCTTGGCCACGTAGGCATCGAGCGCCACCGGATCGGTTCCGGCGACCACTGTTTTCTTGAGTGCGACATCCTCCAAGTTGCCTCCGGTCGGCCCGTTCCGCAGCAGGACGCGGTAACAATCGAGGATGGTCAGAGTCGGACGCATGAAATCAGCCAGGTCTGCCAGGCTCTCGTTGATCTTCTGGTGCAACTGATGCCGCGGTCCGCCCAGGATGCCGTACCAGTTCTTCATGCCCAGAGTTGTACCGGTCAGGCTGTGGTGCTTGGCGATCGGGATATTGATAATCTTGTCGGCGTTCAGGAAGGAATCCAAAACTGGCCACTCATGCAGAATTTCGCCCTGCAGGTTCACTTCCTTGTATCGGGAAGGATCGGGGAGGATGACCTCGGCGTTTTCACGCTGTGCTGCCTCGGCGATTCCCGACCGCTGAAAACAGCGGCGCGGATCGTTGCAGCTGACGTCGGTCACAATGACACGCTTAGCCCCGGCGTCCCAGCACTGGCGGACGATTTCCGCGACCACCAGCGGGTTGGTGTTAGCCGCCTGTTCCGGCGTGCGATCCCAGCCGATGTTGGGCTTGATTACTACGATATCGGAGCGAGAAATGAAGCGCCGAATTCCGCCCAGTTCGATGAGGGCTTGCCGCGCCAGTTGGGTGGGGTCGTCCCCCTGGATGATCGCCATGTCAGGCAATTGAGGATCGTTGGCGACGGTATGGCTCCGCTTGGCGTTGAGCGCCAACTCGGGCACGGGGCGCGCGCTGCGCCCGTGGAGCCAGAAGCCAAGGCCGGCCGTTCCAGCGGCTGCACCTCCCAGGCGCAGCAATTGAATGAGGGCGTCGCGGCGGCTGAGCGATGAGGTGTCGGCTGGCAGCATATTCCCTCCCTGACTTTTCTCGGACAGAGCATTAGACTAATTCGTTCCAATGGCATCGCCTGTGCGGCCCGTCACAATGCCGTGTGAGCAGCGCCCGACGCCCAGCCTGAAAGCGGCTCTGGGCCTGATCGGGTTCAGCGCCGTGGTTGGCCAGATCGTTCTCCTGCGGGAACTTATCGTGGTCTTCAACGGCAACGAGATTTCCCTGGGGATCATGCTGGCGACCTGGCTTTTCTGGACGGCCACGGGCAGCTTCCTGGGCAGCCGCTTTGGGCTGGGTCGCAATCATGCGCGCGGAGTTGTGGCTTTTCTCGAATGCCTGCTCGCCCTCAGCCTCCCTCCGACCATTTGGATCCTACGCTCCTCCAAGACTCTTTTTCAGGCCGTGCCGGGAGAACTGGTTGGCCCCGTGCCCATGCTGCTCACGTCCCTGGTATGTCTGAGCATGTTCTGCGCTGTTTCCGGTGGCCTCTTCGTCGTCGCTTCCCGGATGTACCAGCAGGAGTGTGGCGTCTCTGCGCGGATGGCAACCAGTTCCGCCTATCTGCTGGAAGCTGTCGGTTCTGCTCTGGGCGGGATTGCGGCTAGCCTGGTCTTTGTGCGCTTTCTTGAATCCTCCCAGATCGCGATGATTGTCGCCGGGTTGAACCTGTGCCTGGCGGCAGTTTTGTTCTTCGGCACGGGCTGGAAGCGGATCTTGGCGATCTCTCTGGCTGGGGCCCTCACGGTGACTGGGCTATATGCGTTTGTGGCACCAGTGTTGCAGCGGACTTCGCAAGCCGGCTTGTGGCGCGGGTTTCGGGTGCTGGCCTCACGCGATTCGATTTACGGCAACCTGGTGGTGACCGAAACCGGCAGTATCCGCAGCATTTATGACAATGGTGTCATCCTGGCCAACGCACCTGACGAAAGCGCCGCCGAGGAAGCTGTTCACTATGCGCTGCTGGAGCACCCCGCGCCACGGCAGGTCCTGCTCATTGGCGGCGGGGCTAACGGCAGTATTGCTCAGGCATTGAAGCATCCCACGCTGGAACGGCTCGATTACGTCGAGCTCGACCCCGCGCTCATTGACGTGAGCCGCCAGTTCTTTGCCGCACAATCGGCGGCGTTCCTGGACCCACGGGTGCATATCCATCATGCGGATGGCCGGCACTATCTCAAGACCGTCACCGACAAGTTTGATGTAATCATTCTCAACCTGCCCGACCCGCAAACGGCGCAGCTGAACCGCTTCTATACGGCCGAATTCTTTCTTTCGGCACGCGATCATCTCGCGTCCGGAGGTGTGCTGGCACTCGCACTGCGTTCGTCCGAAGATTTCATCAGCCCTGACTTGGCCGAATTCCTGCGGTGCATCCATCACACCTTGCAACAAGTGTTCCCCTACGTGGTCGCCATTCCGGGCGAAACCATCCACTTTTTCGCGGCTGTGCAACCGGATGTCCTGACCGATGACCCGCAGATCCTGATTGCCAGGCTCGAGAGCCGGCATCTCCAGACTCAGTACGTTCGGGAATACTTCATTCCGTATCGCATGATGCCGGACCGCATGGCCGAGGTCCGCGAGATGCTGCAACCCTCGCCCGCCACGCCCGTCAATCGCGACTTTGAGCCGATCGCATATTACTTCAACGTTGTGCTGTGGAGCACTCAGTTCAAGTTCGGCTACTCCGGCTGGTTCAGGGCCGCGGCACGCCTCGGATTCACGCAAATCATGGATGGTGTTCTCGCGGTCGGGTTGCTGATCGCGATCGCGGTGGCGTATTTGCCCCGACGGGACACCCGCCGTCGTGCCTCGGCGGTCGGCTGCGTGGCGGCGACCGGGTTCACGCTAATCGCGTTGCAGGTCTTCGTGTTGCTGGCATTCCAGGCGGTCTACGGCTACGTTTACCACCAGCTCGCCATTCTCATCGCCATGTTCATGGCCGGGATCGCCTGCGGGAACTGGCTGGGTATTCGCGGCATCCGCTCGGGCAGCCCGCCATTTCGCGCGATGGCTGCTATTCAGTTCCTTCTCGTTGTCTCGGGCCCCGCGCTGATGTTCCTGATCGGTTTCTTGTCGCGGCTTTCTGGAGCTGGCGCAGCGCTATGGGCCACGCAATTTGCATTTCCGGCGCTGGCTGCCTTGAGCGGCCTGCTGGGCGGTTACCAGTTCCCTATCGCGACCGAGATTTACCTTAGCGACAACAGTGCCAAAACAAGCCTGGGCGCGCTGTATGCGATAGACCTGCTGGGTGGGTGCGTGGGCGCTCTGCTGCTCTGCGGCTACCTCATCCCCGTGTTTGGCTTCTGGAAAACGGCTTGGCTCACGGCGGCGTCAAACCTGGCCCCGGCACTCCTGGCCGTCCGGGTGGGCCGGAACGCGGAGTCGCCTCGGGCATAAGTTCTTCCGGCTTGGTTTCACCGAACACTACCGCGGTGAACATAAAGATGTCCGTATTCTCGTCCTTCCAGCATTTAGGCGGCATGCCTGCCTTGCCGCAGGTTTCGTCCAGGTAGGTCTGCCTGTCCCATTTCTCTTCCACCGGGACCTGGGGCAGGAAAAGACCTTCATACGTTCCGTTCTTCATGAGCAGGCCGTGCTCGCCGACTTTGATCTCGCGAATATCGCGCACGCGCCGCAGAGGGGACAGCACCGAGATTTCGTAGTTAAGCTGGTTCAATTCCCACGGGGACACAGGCTGGAATCGGGAATCACGCAGCGCGGCCAGCGTGGCCGTGTCGCGCACGGTCATGTAAAGCGGTTTCACTGCCGCGGTGTAGCCGATGCATCCCCGCAGTTCTCCGGATTTTTTCAGCGTGACAAAGGCGCCGCGCTCCTGATTCAACGATTGACTTGCAGGCGCGGGCGGCTCATACGCCTTCTTCTCCGTCACTGCATATTGCACCGATTTGCGCGCCAGAGCCAGCAGGTCGCTTTTCTCATGATTGCCCAGCGCAAATGGCGGTTGCGCCGCCCGCTGATTTGGAGCCTTCACCAGCGCCCAGGCGCTGTATCCCACGACGCGCGAGTGATCGCCAGTGGTGTCGCCGGAATTGGCGTACTTGAGCAAGAGCGCCTGATTGGCTCCCATGCGTTCGGCTGCGATCATGGCCGCAACAATCGGAGCGCCGCCACAGGCCTCCCAGACCCGCGTTTCGAAATTCTGCGACATGCTGAAGTAGTCCCAGGCCTGTATGGCGTTCAGCGTTTTATGGTCGATCGTTTCTGCCTCGTCGTAAGGGTGATAGTGCGAAAGGTCGGAGCTGGCCAGGATCAGCGTGTCGCTGCTGCCCTGGATCATTTTCGCCAGCGCCACGCCCAGAGCGCGGCTGCTCTCATAACTCTGGTCTCCCATCACGATAGGAACAAGTTGGAAGTCCCCCAGCACACGCTGCAACCATGGCAGTTGTACTTCGAGCGAATGCTCGGAGCCTTTTGCCGTGGGCGTATGGCCCTGGCTGGAGAGCCGCATGGTAGAGCTCATCTTCGCCAACTGCGCGACGAACGCCTTATCGACCGGGACTGTCCCTAGCGGCGTAGCGTAAGCATCTCCGTCGAAGATGGAGGTGAAATCAAAAGCCTCGTAATGCGATGGTGCGATCACCACCACCCGCGAGAACTTTCGCCCTTTCAGTTCTGCATAGGTATAAGCAGCGACCGGCCCCGAATACTGATACCCCGCGTGCGGCGCAATCATGGCAAGGATCGGGTCACTGATCGGCGGCGGAGACGCATGCGCCAGCAAGTCATCGATCATCGCCGTCAGCGCCTTGGGGTCGGCTGGGTAGAAACCGCCGGCCACTCCCGGTTGCCGCACGTTCTGAGCGTTCGCTGCCCGGGAGTGCTTCATCGTGGCGGTCGCCACGATGAGGATCAGCAGGGCCGTCACCACATATCTTGCGGAGCGCATCGTTCTTCTCATACGCAATCCTCCTCTCGCGCTCTCACGCGTGCCAAATGCCGGGAATCGGCTGGCCGCAGAAAGGACACTTTCCTTTACTGATCAGCATTTGTTTGGCCGTCAAGCCCACTCGCTCCACCACGATGCGGCGGCACTTGGGGCAATAAGTATTTTCCGCGGGGTGTCCCGGCACATTGCCGATATAGACGTAGTGTAGTCCCTCAGCGTCGGCAATCGCTTTGGCTCGCTCCAGCGTCGGAACCGGGGTGATGGGCAGGTTCTTCAGCAGGTATTCGGGATGGAACTGGGTGAAGTGCAGCGGCACATCCTGGCCCAGATTTGCCTTCACCCAGCGCGCCAAGCCGCGGAATTCCCCGTCGCTGTCGTTGAGCGTCGGTACTACCAGGTAAACCATCTCGGTCCACTTCCCCATCTTGCGCAGCGTAACCAGTGAGTCGAGCACTGGCTTCAATTCGCCTGTGACGACGTCCTTGTAATACGATTCAGAAAACGCTTTCAGGTCGATCTTGACCGCGTCCATTTTTCCGTAAGCGGTTTTCAGCGCTTCTTCCTGCATATAACCGTTGGACACAACCACGCTGCGGACACCGGCTTCGTGCCCGGCGTCGGCCACATCCATGAGATATTCGCTGAAAACCACAGGCTCGCTGTAGGTGTAGGCGATGGTCGGACAACCCCGCTGTTTGGCCAGGTCCGCGACCAATTTCGGAGGCGCATACTGAGCCGGAACCTGCTCGGGGCGCGCCTGGGAGATGTCCCAGTTCTGGCAGAACTTGCAATTCACGTTGCATCCCGCAGTCGCAATGGAAAAGGCCAGCGTTCCGGGCAGGTAGTGGAATAACGGCTTCTTCTCAATCGGGTCAATGTGCGCCGCGCACACGCGGGAGTGCACCAGGCTATAGTAGGTTCCCCCGTGATTCTCGCGGACACCGCAATAGCCGGTCTCCCGGTCACCAATGTTGCATTCGCGCGGGCACAGCTTGCATTTGATCTTCTTGTTCTCGAGTTTCTGGTAGAACTTCGCCTCGATGGTGAACTGCGCGTCGTCCTGTTTCTGCGGAACAGGTGCAGCGGGGAATGCGGCCAATGGCGGCGCCAAAGCCGAGAGGTTGAGGGCGGCTCCAGACGCCACAGCACATTTCAAGAACGAGCGGCGATCGAGCGGGCAAGACAACAGGCCGACCTCCTGTTCCCGGACAGAATTCTCAACTTCCGCTTCGCCAGTGGCCTTCTGCCTCACGCTTGCCCGCGATTGGAACTCGTGCGGCATATTCAACCTCAAATCACGCCGAGACCTCGATCAGGTCAATGCGCCGCGGGTCGTTCGTCCCCAGCTGGTGTTTCGCGTCCGCCGCCGTCGCGATATAGCGTGGCGGTCGGCCGGCGGCTTCCAGGGTTTCCAGTTTCTTTTCCGCCCGCTTCTTCTCGATGATCTGCCAGCTCGTATAGTCGAGCGCAACCGGATCTTGCGACACCATCAGCGCGTTCTCTTGCCAGGAGTATTGCGGCTTGAATCCCGGGCCGCCCTCATAGCAAGCCGTGGTCGCGTCACAGATCGTGATGCGCATTTTCGACCTGACGGCGGGCAGCATGTTCACGTCAGCGACGTACGGGTCGCAGCCGTTGGGGTGGCATTTGTTCGGATTGTGAATGACGCCGTACATGTTCTTCATGGCGATGGTCACTCCGGCGCTCTCATGATCCTTCAGGATGGGCAAATTGATCATCACGTTGGTGCGCTGGGTCAGGATTTTTGACAATCGGCTGCCCACCTTGCCGAACGTCGACAGTTCATCTTCGTAACCAATGCGATCGGTCCCGAAGCACTGAACCCGATTGTCGGCCGTGGAGGTGTGGAAGCCAACACGGTCCATCTCGTCTGTATCGCGATCCCAGATAATGATGTCGTGCGCTTTGATTCCAATCTCCTGCAATCTTTCGCAAATGGCCTCGACCAGTTGCACGTTGGTGGAGAGTCCGCGCCCGCCCAGCGTGTTTATTTTGAGTCCCACGGTATCGCCAGGACGAACCAGCTTCTTCCAGGGCTCGGCCGGATGATCGACGTTGAAAAAGCTCTGCATGGCGCGGTCCAGCAGGCTCAGAACGCGGCTGGAATCGACCGTCGTAGTAGTTCCCCGCAGCATGGCGTCCCGTGCAATCACGACCTTGGATTTGCCCGGCGCCGCAGTTTGCTCTGCCGCAGCGAGCAATGGCATGCCTTCGGCCCGCATCGCTTGCTCAGGCCAGGCCTTGCCCGCTGCCCCCAGGACTGCAGCCCCCGTGGCGCACTTTTTCAGAAAATCCCGCCGGCTGGTATCGCCTCTGTTCATGGCCGCTCCTTGGAATGAACGTTTAAGGCTCGATTTGCTTCCTATACCTCAAATGCGCCGGAGATTCAGTGACCCGGCGCACAAATCTCCGCTTTCGGGCTCATCGGCTAAGCCGGTCCGCTATGTTCCGGCCTAGATCAAGCATGGCTTGCGGAGTCTCAGCCGACTCCTGATAAGCCACGACTCGCACCAACGCAGGCCCTTTGCGGAAGACCAGGCTCTGGTCGTAAAGACGCGCAGCATCGCCCAGCGGGACAGATTTCGCATCGCCGGCCGGCTCGGAGTCGAGAATCTTCGCGGGGCCGTCGGCAGCCCCCATGGTATAGATGTCAACCACCGCGTCTATCTTGTTCTGGAACCTGTAATCCGCCGTCTCGACCCTCTGTGCCCCGGCCTTCAAATAGCGCTCGGCCTCGCCATCAATGTATTTCCACAGGTCGGCCGCTTCGAAAGTTCGAATCTCGCCGGTCTTTGTCCAGCCGGCAGCTTCGTTGGAGGCCGGAAACGGCGATCCACTCGCCGCCGATTTTCGGTTGCAGCCGGCGACAGCAATGACTGCCAGGCACAACGCGATCGTGCACGCCGCCAGCCACATCCGACTCTCGTTCATCCTTTTCCCCCTCCCTTGCCCCGATTCAGCAGAATCTGGTTCGTGCGCGAGCGGCTTTCCCCGACGGTGGTCACGTAGACTGCCGGCCGGTCCTGAACCGGGCATGCGTATTCGCACGCGCCGCATCCGACACAGCGGGCGGCATCAAGATATGGCTGCTTCACCTGCTTGACGTTGCCGGCAGCGTCGAATACGTCCGCCGGACGCAGGTAGATTGCCTTGGGCGACGTCGGACACCACTCTTCGCAGACAATGCAGTCGGTTGCCATGGCCCAGGGCAAGCAGCGTCCGCGATCGTAAAATGCCGTGCCCAGCCGGATCGGCTTGGTGCCCGCCGCCACGTCCACCGACCAACCCTTCTCCTTCGCGGTGATTTCCCAGATGGCTCCGGTCGGGCAAACCTCGGTGCACAACACGCAACTGGTCTCGCAGTAGCCGATTCGCGGGATCAGCACCGGCGTCCAGAGACCTTCCAACCCCCCCTCGGTCAGCGTGGGATGCAATGCGTTGTTCGGGCAAACCTTCATGCACTCGCCGCAACGTATGCAGCGGGATAGGAAGTCGCCCTCTTCCAGCGCGCCCGGCGGGCGCAACAGTCGCTCGTGGCGCTCCACGGCGAATCCCGGGGTGCTGCGCAGCAGCGGAATCAGGGCCGTCCCGGCCGCCAGTCCTGTGAGCACCTTCCGGCGCTGCAGGTTCGCTCCGACCGACTTCTGCGCGGGGAAGAATTGGAACTGCAGCCCATGCTCCGGACATTCATCCACGCAGTTCAGACAGAGATGACACTCCGCTTGCCGCCAGGGAACACCGCCGACCGGATCGTCACCTCCCTGGCAGCGGAGTAAACAGCGGTTGCAGTTTTCACAGTGCTCAGGATTTTTGACCAGCCCGAGAACCGCCCAGCGGGAAACCAACCCGAACAGCGCACCCAGCGGGCAAAGAGCACGGCACCAGAAACGGGTGATGCGGAAGTTCAGCACCACCAGAAAGATGAAGATAAGTCCCAGCCAAATGCCCTGCCGGAAATGAGGCTGCTTGAAGCTGAGCAGCAGCAATCCCAGGATGAAGTGCAGAGCGCTGCCTGCGAACTCGACGGACGCATACCGGCTGTGTTCGAGCACGCCCAGGAATGCCCGCAGACCATAATCGGTCGCGGGCAAAATCGACAAACCCAGAGAGCGCACCAGGAACGAGAACGGGTCCAGCCATCCGACCATCCCCGTGCCCAGAGCCGCGGCGACCAGGCACGCAACCAGCAGGTAGTACTTGGTGGTTTGCCAACGCTTGTAGCGGTTGGATTCGATCAGTTGTTTGCCGCGTTTGCGCTCCGATTTCCAGCTGCTGAAGAAATGGTGGATGGAGCCCAGCGGGCAAATCCACCCGCAGAAGAAGCGCCCGAGAAACATCGGCGGAATCAGAATCAGCAGACTCCACAACAGGCCGCGATAGAGAGCGTGACTGGCGAGGGCATTCGACAACGCCACCAGCGGGTCCAACCGGAAGAACAGGTTCACAGGGTACGGCAGGCGGATGTCGCCTGCGCTTTCGTGCAATGACCCGCGGAACTCGGTGCGCACGAGAAGAAACAGAAAGAGCAGGAAGAAAATGACCTGGGAAAGCAGGCGCAACCGGGTTGGTTTGACAAGAGCCACTCTGTCACTCCCCAAAAATGCGGTCGACTGACCGACATCGCCCGGGTGCACTACAGCCTTCTTGCCCGGACCCCAATGTTCAGGCCGGACCGAAGCCTATTGCTGTGAGCAGGATCACGTTACACCCTGCGCCATGTCACTGATGAGGTCCTTCCCAAGTTTGCTCAGTTGGGATTTTTATCCGCGGTGCCTCCGGGAAAGCTCTGATTAAGCTCGGATCCGCCACTTCGAGCGAAACAGAACAGCACCGATACGGCAATTTTGCGGAGTCGAGAACTTGTCCTGAGCCTGTCGAAGGAAACCTGCTTTTCGCTTTGGAGAACTTAATCAGAGTTCCCTGGGCCAAGGGTCAACGTAACGTTCGTAATGCCAATCTACCTTTGCACACTGGAGTGCGGTCCCCGTCTGCCGACAGATTCAGCAATGGCAATGCTGTCTCATCGGCAGGGTTGGTCATTCACTCTGGTTGCGTCCCTTTTCCCCTGTGTTTTCTTTGCCCTCAGCCCGAGTGATGCCCCGGTGGTCACCTATCACACCGGCACCTCCGAAGTGCGTGTCACGTTCTATGCCACCGACGAGAGCAATCATCTGGTGGAGACCGTGGGAAAGGACGACTTCGCAGTGGTTGATGGGGAGACGGTGATACGAGATTTCCGCAGCCTCACTCGCTCGAACGACACTGAGCTTGATGTGGTCGCTGTGGTGGATGCCAGCGAATCGGTCGCGCCTCGTTTTCGAGCGACTATGAACGACGTCATGCAACTGGTTTCCCAGGAGCGTTTGGCCACGAAGGACAACATTTCTGTCGTGTCGTTCAATGGCCCGCGGCCCGTACTTCTCTGCACGCGGGACTGCCGCAGTCCCGCTGCCGGCCAACGCTTACTGACCGTCAAAGCTGCCGGCCCGACGCCATTATTCGATGCTCTGGCCTATGCCGCCAATTTCATTTCCAGCCGCCATGTGCCGGGCGTCCGGCAGGTCTTGATTTTGTTTTCTGACGGCAACGACACCATCAGCATGACTTCCGGCCGCGATGCCCTGGAGGCCGTCATCGCCAGCGGCGCCCTGCTCTATACGGTTGATCTCAACGAATCCCGCAAGGCTGCCGAGGGAAGCATCGCTCTCGAGCGAATGGCCGAGGCCACCGGAGGCAGATCCTTTTCCGTTGGCGAGGGCGCGGTCAACGTGCTGCAGGCCGCGCTGGACGACCTGCATGCCTCCTATGTGGTCACCTATGTACTTCCCAGCCGTGTGGTTGGATTCCACTCGCTTCGTATTCTTCCTAAACACAACCTCAATCTGCGATTTCATTGCCGGAGTGGTTATTACTATGACCAGAGTATTCGATAGCAGATGTATGAAGCACACCTTGTGGCTGATTCTGGCTGTCTGCAGCGTCCCGGGCGCGTGGGCCGGACCGTTCGGCGTCTATCAACACGGGACCGTGGTGAGAATGCGGGTGGGTGACTGCACCTTATCCCATCGCGGGTTCATGACCGCCTTTGGCGGCCCGGCGGCGCAAGCGGGGCAAATGGTCGATGAGACCTGCCCTGAGTACACGCTGATTTCAGACAAAGTGGTGTACGTCATCGTGGGACGATCTTCCAATCAGCTGATCCCCCTGGCCGATGTGATCGATTTCCGCCTACACAACAACGAGATGGCCGTTCGCGTGGACGACGCTAAGCACGAAAGCAAATTCAGTATCAAAGAGATGATTTTGCGCTCGGAATGGGATCTGGTGCAAAAGCACATCGCCGATCAACTCAGCACCCCGCCCCACGCCGCAGAAAGCGCCACCACCAGCGAAGTCAGAACTAAGTGAATCGTAGAGGCGACGCAGAACGGCGTGCATTGTGGACTACTGCGCGTCCCGCGACTTCCCATGCCAGGCGGGCACAACCCAGCAGGTTCACCTTGTTTCCCAGTGTGCTCACTCGAATCTTCACCTGCGTCGCCGCAAGCGGTTGGGCGCGTTCAGCCATTGCTCTCGTCAACGAAGTGAGATACAAATCGGCGGCTTCCGCCATTCCTCCCCCAATCACAATGATCTCCGGATTGAAGAGACTGACCAGGTTTGCAACGCCGAAGCCCAGGTACCTCCCTGCGTGGTGAAAGACGTCGCGGGCAAGCCGATCGCCCTGACGTGCGGCCGCAGCGATATCCACAGCCGTTACTTGGGAAACGTTGAGCCGTGAAAGGCTGCTTGCCTCGCCATTCCGCAAGCGCTCCTGGGCAGCCCGTACAATGCCCGGTCCAGCCGCAAGCGATTCCAGTTCTCCGCGCCCTGGGGCCTCGGGGATATCTTCGCGCGTGACGGTGAGCCATCCCACGCAACCTGAAAGTTCATGCGCGCCTCGAACCACCCGGCCACCGCTCAGAATTCCCGCGCCGAGGCCCGTGCCAATCATCAACACGATCGCATCGGCCCTGCCCTGCGCCGCGCCTTTCCAGCACTCGCCAAGCACCGCGGCAATCCGGTCACTCTCAACGACCACTGGAACCCCGAGCAACCGGCGCAAGCGGCGGGCCAGCGGCATTCGCTCCCAACCCGGGAGATTGGGCGCCCACACCGTCCCGTTCTGGCGCACCAGTCCTGGCACCGCGACCGCCGCTGCGGAAAAGGCTTTGGCTGGATTTCTTCCCTCAGCCAACTCCTCCGCCAATTGCCGAATCTGGAGCACCGGACCCGATGGCGAGGTCAAATCCACCGGCACGGTGCGGCAGGAAACAACCCGACCCTTGCGATCAATCCTTGCGGCCGAGCATTTCGTGCCTCCGAGGTCAGCCGCAAAAACGTGAGAGGGCACTTTTGATCCTTGTGATCTCGATGTCTGCGGCCTGCTACCGCAAGGCGAAGAGCGGAGCAGACCGTCGCCCGCATCATAACAACCCTTCCGGTTGAGTCTCCAGATCAGGTACCATGCGGGCAGAGCGGCAACTGGGCAGCGTGCAGTATCTGACTCGCGCGGGTTGCCGCGACCGTGCATTGCTTAATAAGACGGAACACTGAGCTTCTTGCCCGAAAAGAAAGGAAACGCTCTCATGTCGGCTCAGCAATATTTGGATCGAATCAGCGAAATCATTTCCACCATCCGCACCACCCAGAACGAAAAACTCAAAGCCGCGGGTGAAGTGTTTGCCGCTTCGATTTCAAACGGCGGCCGCGTGTACTTGTTCGGCAGCGGCCATTCGGTAATTCCAGTCCTCGACATCTTCCCGCGCTACGGAAGCTTCGTGGGCTTTCACCCCATCTATGACCCGCGCCTCATGTGGTTCAACATTGTCGGCCCCGGCGGCGCGCGGGAACTGCTCTGGCTGGAACGTCAGGAGGGATACGCGCGTGTCATCCTGGCCAGCTACGAGTTGCAGTCCCGCGACTCGATTCTGATCTTTTCCCACGGCGGCCTGAACGCCGCTCCCATCGAGATGGCGCTGGCCGCGCGGGAGAAGGGCTTGAAGGTCGTTTCCGTTTCTTCCCACCAGAACTACCGCCAGGCAAAACCGACTCACTCCAGCAAGAAACAACTGGCAGACGTTTCCGACATTGCCATCGACAACTGCGTGCCGCCCGAAGACGCGCTGGTTGCGGCCGAGGGGATCGCGGAAAAGTTCGCTGCAGGGTCTACCGTTGCCGCGGTTTCCATCGCCATGGCCCTGGTTGCAGAAACAGCGATGCGGCTGGTGCAAAGCGGAAAGCGACCATCTACTTTTGTTTCGCCCAACGTAGGCTTGCCCCCGGACCATAACGAACAGGTGTTTCAGGAATACACGCGGACTCTGTCGCGACGCAACTCGTGAAAAGACCGGGTTTCCCGTAACCGCACGAGTGATCTGACTTTGAGGTCGAGGAATGAATTCTTCCCGGATTCTGAGTGCATTCTCATTGCTTCTGCTGGCGATTCAAACCGGCATGTCGGATCCAGCCCCTCAAAATGCATCGGCGAATCGCGACGATTCGTTCTTCCCCGTGGCAGTTTGGTACAGCGGCGGAAAAGTGCGCGCCCCCATGCTCGAGCGCATTGATGCCAGCAGTGCCCAGCGCTGGGGCAAGGACCTGGACCAGATCAAGGCGGATGGTTTCAACACGGTCAAGACCTGGGTGGACTGGGCCACCGCGGAACGGCACCGGGGAGACTACAACTTCGCAAATCTCGACCTTCTCCTCCGTTCAGCGGAGGAACGCGGCTTGCGAGTCATCGTTCAGGTGTACCTCGATTCGGCTCCGGATTGGGTGGGCCAGCGCTATCCTGACGGCCGCTTCGTGGATCGCAGCGGCGCCGTCATCGACTCGCAAGCCGCGCCCGGCTACTGTATCGACCATAACGGCGTGCGCTCGGAGATCGTTAAATTCCTCGAGGCGCTCTCTCAGGATGCGAACAAGAGTCCTGCGCTGTACGGCTGGGACGTGTGGAGCGAACCGCACGTCATCAACTGGGCGGACTTCTCCTATCTGCAGGATCCAGAATTCTGCTTTTGCTCATACAGCCAGGCCCGTTTCCGCGAATGGTTGAAGGCAAAATATCACAGTCTGGATGCGCTCAACGCCGCCTGGTATCGCAGTTTCGAGAACTGGGATCAAGTGCAGCCACCGCGTTTCCCGACCATTCTTTCTTACACCGACTATCTGGATTGGCGCGCTTTCATCGAGGACAAGCTGGCGGCCGATCTGAAAACTCGCGTGGATGCGATTCGGAGCGCCGATTCGATCCATCCCATCACGAGTCATGCCGCGGTGCCGGGGCTGTTTACGTCTCCCACCGATGGCTACGGTGAACCCGACGATTGGAAAATGTCGGCCAGCGCCGATTTTTTCGGGACTTCCCTTTATCCCAAGCACTCCGAATCGACCAAGCCGTGGACGTATTTCACGCTGGCTGCGGGTCTCGATTTCAGCCGCTCGGCCGGCCATAGTCTCGGCAAAGGTTTCTGGATTGGTGAACTACAGGCCGGGCAGGGCGCCACCGGCATGCGCATCGCCGATCCGGTCACCGGCCACGACGAACGGTATTGGATGTGGCAAGTCGTCGCCCACGGAGCGCGCGAACTTGCAGTTTATGCCTGGTACCCCATGAGTTCCGGCTTTGAATCGAACGGTTATGGGCTGATCAATCTCGACGGCACACTCACCGAGCGAGCCCAGGTCGCCGGACAAACCGCAAACACGATCGCGCGCCACAGCGCCGAACTCTTGCGCGCAACTCCGGCGCAAGCTCAGGTCGCGATTCTCTATAACCGGCTCTCGTACATGGTCGGCGGCTCGCAGCCCTCGCTCTCCAAGCTCGGCAATGCCGAACGCGACTCGCTCCTCGGTTTGCACCGCATCTTTTTCGAGCAGAATATTCCCGTCGATTTCGTGAATGTCGACGATGTCACCGAGAACCGCGTGCAACAGTACAAACTTTTGTTTCTTCCTTTCCCGGTGATGATGTCCCAGGACGTGGCCGATGGCGTGAAGCGCTATGTGCAAGGCGGAGGCACGGCAGTCGCCGAAGCACGCCTGGCCTGGAACGATGCCCGCGGTTTTGCCAGCGACGTGATTCCCGGCGCTGGATTGGCCGAAATGTTCGGCGCGCGGGAGAAGATCATCCGCCCCGCCGACAAGGTGCGGATCGAGACGCAGGCAACGCCCGCGCTCCCCGGCCTGCCGGCACGAACCGGCATTACTGGAGAAGCATTCGAAGAACAGCTGGAAGCCCTGCCCGGAGGCACGGTCCTGGCGCACTTCGCCGATGGCAGCCCAGCCATGGTGAAAAGAAGCGAAGGCAAAGGCGAGGCCGTTCTGATCGGATCTTTTCTGGCCTTGGCCTATCACGACCAGCAAGATCCGGCAATCAGACACTTGTTCCTATCGCTGGCGCAGGCTGCGGGAGTATCGCCGGACGTGGCGGTCTCGGGCGCCGGAACGTCCGAAGTGGAAGTCCGACAGTTGGTCGGGGACAAGCAGCAGACGATTTTCGTGCTCAACCACTCCGACAGCCCTGCCGACGCCACGCTGGCGATCCGGCTTCCCTGGTCCGCTGGGGAAGTTCGGGAAATAGAGAACGATCAGCCGGTGCGCTTCGAGACGAGGGCCGGGCGGACTATATTCCAAAAGCATCTGTCTGCGGGTGAAATCTGGGTGATCGGCGTGCGAGGCCTATGAGCGGCTCAGCCAGCGACAAAAGTGATCTCCGTGATTCCAGTCATGATTCGCCCATCGCAACCAGCCTGAGCAGCGCGTCCGGCGGGAGCAATTTCAATTCCAGTTCTCTTCTCGTCGCCGCCAACGCCTGTATGTTTGTGTTCGGCGCGGTGCTGCTGCTGATGGGCTCGCTTCTGCCATCGCTTCAGGTTTCGTACGCGCAGGCCGGCAATCTCGGAGCGTTCCCCTTGGCCGGCATTCTTGTGGCAACCGTCCTGGTCGGCCCTATTCTCGACTTGATCGGTGCCAAGCCGGTTCTGGCGGTCGCACTGGCACTGATTTCGGCTGCGCTCGCTTTGATGCCTGCGCTCCATTCTTACCCCGCACTCGCCGGATCGGCATTCGTATACGGTCTAGGCGGAGGGCTGCTCAATACGGCCGCGAATGCCTTAGTGGCGGACTTGAGTGCCGCTGGGCGAGCCGCCGCTCTGAACCTGCTTGGATTTTTCTTCAGCCTGGGAGCGATCTCGGCGCCGCTGGCGTTGTCCTCGCTTGGCGGCAACCTCTCCGCTACGATGGTTCTCCGTAGTCTGGCGATTCTCTGCCTTTTGATCTTTGCGCTCGTCCTTGCCCTGCGATTTCCGCCCGCCGCGAGAGCTGGAACAAGCCTGCGTAAACTTCTTGCGGTCCTGCGTCACCCGACGATATGGCTGCTGGGTGCGCTGCTGTTTTTCGAGTCGGGCAACGAAAATTGCATGTTCGTATGGTCGGGCAAGATCGTTGCTGACACGCTGCACGTTCTTCCCAGACAGGCAAATATGGCTCTGGTCGCCCTGAGCGCTGCCTTGGCCGCGGGCAGGTTAATGGCCGTGCTCTGGCTGAAATGGATCGGCAACCGCGGGACCATTTGGCTTTCGACTACGGTAGTAATCGCTGGCAGTCTGGTCGCGATGAATGCGACCCATCTTGCAGGGATGGTTGTGGGCATGCTCATCATTGGTTTAGGACTCTCGGCGATTTTCCCCACCGCCCTGGGCATGGCCAGCGATCGCTTTCCTGCTGAAACCGGCACGGTGTTCGGCGCGATCATGGCCGTCGCGCTGGTGGGCGGAACGGCTGGCCCCAAGATTGCCGGCTGGGCCGCATCGCACAGTCCCGGGAGGGTCCTGCTGATTCCTGTTTTCGCTGCGGCGGCAGTGGCCGCGCTGACCGCTGCCATTGGCAGGCGCAACGGCCACCGCTTGAGATCGACTTCGGCTTAGATTGCGAGGATGCCGCCGTCCGCCGGCATTGCCTTTCGGGGAAACAACAGCGAGGTTGCGGAGTGGAAAGCATTTCCGGTTACCAAAAGGAGACGCGATGAACCGACGTTCCTTCGCTCAATCCGTGAGTGGGATGGCCGTACTGTCCCTGACAAAGGCGTCCGTCTGGGCGCAAGCAACCGCAGAAGCAAAGCCGGGCAAAATCATGGCCATTGCGGCCCATCCGGGCGATGGGCTCTTTACCATGGGTGCCGTGTTGGCCCAGCAGATCGAGCGCGGCGGAGCCGGCGTCCTGCTGAGCCTCTCGCTGGGCGAAAAGGGAGCGCCAAGAAGCATCCCCGTCGAGCAGTACGGCGAAATGCAACGCACCGCCACTCAGAAAGCGGCAGCCCTGCTGGGCGCAGAAGCTATTCTCTTTTCCTATCCCGATGCGGAGATGCCTTTCAACGAAGAAATTTCCCTGCGCGTGTGCGACGTGATCCGGCAGCACAAACCGGAAGTCGTGGTGACTCATTGGAGTGGCAGCTGGCATAAAGATCATCAGAACTGCCATCTGATTGTGCGCGACGCCATTTTCTATGCAGGCCTGGAAACGCTGCCGCGCAGCCAGCCTGCTCATTCAGTTTCCAAAACTTTCTATGCAGAAAACTGGGAAGACGCCGCCAACTTCCTGCCCGACACGTACGTCAGCATTGAATCCGTCTACGAGAAGTGGCTCGAGGCATGCGATTTCTATCCCATGTGGCGCGGGCAGACTGGTTTTTTCCGATATAACGACTACTACAGCAGCCTGGCGGTCATGCGCGGTTGCCTTTCTGGCGCGAAACACGCAGTCGCGCTGATGTCGGATCTGAACCAGCGAACCGAGCACGTGCCGTTCCTTTGAACCGTGCTGGGTTGGATGAATCGCAAACCGGGGGCCGGGGAGAAGACGACATCTTCAGCTCGGCGCGTCGCTCGTTCCATGCTCTATAATTCCCCTTCGCAAAAAACCAGATTTGCGGAAGTGACTGCTCACAGGAGGGTCCCTTGAAGCCGAATCGCTTGTCCATTTCTTGCTGCACCTTATTCTTCAGCCTGCAAACAATTCTGGCGCAAACACCATCAGTGAAAACGAGTAACCCTGGCCAGCTTTCCGGATACACGGCGCAATCCTCCAAGTCCGAGCGCGACTGGGAAAAGAAATTTCAGGACGGCATTTCGCGCGACAACCTGCGCGAGAATATGCGCCGCATGAGCGCCCGCCCGCACCATGTGGGCTCGCCGTACGACAAGGACAACGCCGATTGGATCCTCTCGAAATTCAAGGAGTGGGGATTCGATGCCCACATCGAAACTTTCCAGGTGCTGTTCCCCACACCAAAAGATCGCGTGGTCGAACTGCTCCAGCCGACGCAGTTCCGCGCCAAACTGCAGGAACCCGTCGTTCCGGGCGATCCCACGACCAATCAGACCTCCGAGCAGCTGCCCACTTACAATGCCTATTCCATTGACGGTGACGTGACCGCGCCGCTGGTCTACGTGAACTATGGCATTCGCGAGGACTACGAAGAACTCGATCGCCTGGGAATCTCCGTCAAGGGAGCGATCGTTATCGCCCGCTACGGAGAGGCCTGGCGCGGCATCAAGCCCAAAGTAGCGGCCGAACACGGCGCGATCGGCTGCATCATTTATTCCGACCCGAAAGATGACGGCTTCTACAACGGAGACGATTATCCCAGAGGCGGCTGGCGGCCCAAGGACGGGGTTCAGCGCGGCAGCGTGATGGATACCGATTATCCCGGCGATCCTCTCACCCCCGGTGTCGGCGCAACCGCGGATGCCAAGCGTCTGCCTATCAGCGAAGCCAAGACGATTACGAAAATCCCGGTGCTCCCCATTTCCTACGCCGATGCCTTGCCGCTTCTTTCCGCGCTCGCCGGACCGGTTGCACCGGAAAAATGGCGGGGTGCGCTGCCCATCACTTATCACGTCGGGCCCGGCCCGGCGAAGGTTCATCTTAAGGTCACTTCGAACTGGGATCTAAAGCCCGTGAATGACGTCATCGCGACCATGCGCGGCGCAGAATCTCCCGATCAGTGGGTGATTCGCGGCAATCATCACGATGCGTGGGTCAACGGCGCCGATGATCCCTTGTCGGGCATGTCTGCCGTCCTCGAAGAAGCCCGCATGCTCGGCGAGATGCACCAGCAGGGATGGAATCCCCGGCGAACCATCATCTATTGCGCCTGGGACGGCGAAGAACCCGGTTTGCTGGGCTCGACCGAGTGGGTGGAAACGCATCTCACAGACCTGCAGCAGCACACCGTGGCCTACATCAATTCTGACAGCAACGGCCGCGGATTTTTTCACGCGGCCGGCTCGCACGACCTGGAGCGGCTGATCAACGATGTAATGCGCAACGTGAACGACCCCGAAAAAGATATGACAGTCTGGCAACGGGCGCGTCTGGCCCGCATCGCGCACGCCCGGAACCAGGAAGACCGCAACGAGATTCGCAAACGCCCGGATCTGGCGATCGGCGCACTGGGAGACGGTTCCGACTACGCGTCTTTCCTCGATCACGCCGGCATTTCAACCGCCAACATCGGCTACGGCGGTGAAGACGAAGCCGATTCCTACCATTCCGTCTACGACGATTTCTACTGGTACACCCACTTTATGGATGCCGATTTCTGGTACGGGCGCGCCCTGGCCCAGACCGGCGGCACTACCGTGATGCGCCTGGCTGATGCCGAGCTAATTCCATATGAATATACGGACTTGGCCGAAACCATCGGCAAGTATGTGACCGAACTGGAGAAGATTCTTAAAGACAAGCAGGAGGAGATCGCCGAGCGCAACCTGGAATTGAAAGAAGGCGTCTTCACAGCGGTCGCCGACCCGCACAAGACGTTCGTGCCTCCGCCCCAGGAGACCGTTCCGCCCTACATGAACTTTGCCCCGCTGAAAAATGGCGTGGAAGCGATCAAACACAGCGCCGATCGCTATCAGGCCGCAGTGGCAAAAGCATGGTCCGACGGCGCGCCCGCACTCTCGCCACAGGCGCTCGCTTTGCTAAATACGGATTTGCTGAAAATCCAGCGCAGCTTCCTGAGCGAACGAGGGCTCCCCGAACGTCCTTGGTTCAAGAACCAGGTCTACGCCCCCGGTGCCTACACCGGTTATGGGGCCAAGCCCATCGCCGCCGTTCGCGAGTACATGGACGAGAAAAAATGGGCGGAGGCCGACGCCCAGGTCCCAAACGTGGGGAAAGTGCTGGAAGATGCGGCCGCGGCGATTGGAAAAGCCGCCGATGAACTGGAGTCAGCTGCGACCTCGGGCAAGTGAGGTCCAATACGCTTCACTTCAACTGAGCGGGACAAAGAAGCTACTCGCGTTGGTTTCTTGGAGGCTATTGATTGGTGGGCAGTGCAGGACTCGAACCTGCGACCTCCTGCTTGTAAGGCAGGCGCTCTAACCAGCTGAGCTAACCGCCCGAACTTCGAGAATTCGCGGTTCGTTCGAGTATAGGTGAGCCGCGAACAGACGGCAAACCGGACCGAATTGTCGATTTTTGATTGTTGATTGTTGATTGAAGATCAAAACCAAAACCTCAACGCGTCGTGGTATTTGTTCAACAATCAAGAATCAACAATCAGCAATAATTCAGCGACCTGCCCAGACCCCGCCCCGCTACCCCACTCCTGCTACACTCCATCCGTGCGGCGCCTCATCATCAACGCGGATGATTTTGGTTTCACCTCCGGCGTCAACCGGGCCATCATCGAAGCTCACACTCGCGGCATTGTGACTTCTTCAACGCTGATGGCGAATGGCCCGGCTTTCGCCGAGGCCGTGCAGCTGGCAAAGACCGTCCCCGAACTAAGCGTTGGCTGTCACGTGGTGCTGATTGACGGCGAACCGGTCCTGCCTGCCGAGAGAGTTCCGTCCCTCACCACACGCACTTCCGCTCTGCGCTTCCGCGACGGCCTGAAGACTTTTGCCGCGCGCGCGATCGCAGGCCGCATACACGCTGACGAAATCGCCGCCGAAGCTACCGAGCAGATTCGCAGGATTCAATCCGCCGGTCTCGCCGTTTCACACTTTGACACGCACAAGCACACTCATCTTTTTCCAAAGATTCTTGAGCCCTTGCTCCGCGCCGCGGCGGCCTGCGGCGTGTGCGCTGTGCGCAACCCGTTTGGGCCACGGTTCCCGCTGCGCTCCAGCCGACTTCTGGCGCGGCCAAACCTCTGGACGCGATGGGCGGAAGTCCGCGTTCTGCACCGTTTTGCGAGCGAGTTTCGCGAGGCTGTGGACCGCCAAGGCTTCCTCACCACCGACGGTACCCTGGGCATTGAAGTGACGGGAGCACTTGACGAATCCCTGTTCCATGCCATCGCCCGCAGCATTCCCCAAGGTACATGGGAATTTGTCTGCCATCCTGGTTTCAACGATGCCGATCTGCAGGCCGCCCGCACTCGCCTGCGCCAGTCCCGGGAGGAAGAACTTCGCGTCCTGACTCTGCCCGTCGCGCGCGCCGTGCTTGCCCAGGAAGGCGTTGAGCTGATTTCTTACCGCGATTTGAAGTGAGTCGCTGCCGTTGCGGACGATCATTTCATACCTGCTCCCCCGGTTCGAGCCCCGGAAAGTCGGATCTCCAGCCAGAAGAAATCCGCCTCCACGGAAGAGGGAAGCACACTGGTTAGCTTTTTGATTTATCGCCGGGTAGTAAGATGGTTTACAGTTCAACGATTTGTTGGCGAGGCAGGAGGGCTTCCGCTCATGTCGGTCCAGGAACCAGCGCCGCGTGCGACTCTGGACCTAAAGGTCCGGGTGTGGGGCATGGGCGCCAACAACCAGCCCTTCTTCCAGAGTGCGGTGGCGCAAAATGTGAGCGCCACTGGCGCCTGCATTTACGGGATTGAATCCGAGTTAAGGGTGGGCGATGTTATTGGCGTGCAATACGAAGCCAAGAAAGCCCGCTGCAAAGTAGTCTGGGTTGTGGATGCGGGGGCGCTCAAGAAGATCCAGATTGGCGTGCAGCTGGTAGCCGAGCAGGAGTGTCCGTGGACGGCAGCTCTCCCGGAGGCCATGCGCATGGAAGCACAGGCAGGGCAGCCGCAGGACAACCGCAGAAAGTTCGTCCGCCACAAGATTTCCTTTCCCGTGGAAGTCCGCGACGAGCGCGTGAATACGCCGCTGCGCGTCAATGCCACCGACATCAGTGGCAATGGGTGTTATGTCGAGACCGTCATGCCGCTGGCTATTGGAACTGCGCTGCGCGTAGATTTCTGGTTGGGCGAGGAGCATCTCTCACCCACCGCTGTTGTTCGCACCCGTGATCCCGGAGTCGGGATGGGCATTGAGTTCACCGGGCTGCCTGAGGAAATGAAGAAGCGGTTCCAGGCGCATCTTGATAAGCTCGACCCCGGACTTAACGTGGGACTCAAGCGCGACCGCTAGCATCTGCATGCATGGCGCCGGCCGGCTGCAGGCGCAAAAACTGCGACCGCGGCGTACTCCAACCATCGAATTACTGAAGCCGGAGAGGGTAGTTCGTCGCACGGTTTTTCATATATGAAGATCGGCATCACCTGTTATCCGACGTACGGCGGCAGTGGAGTCGTTGCCACCGAACTGGGCCTGGAGTTGGCCCAGCGCGGGCACGAGATTCATTTCATTTCCTACGCTCAACCCATCCGGCTGCGGGCAGAACCGAATATTCACTATCATGAGGTCGAAGTCTCGCGCTACCCGTTGTTCGATTATCCTCCGTACGATCTTGCGCTGGCGACGCGCATGGCTGAGGTCGCCCAGCTTTACGATCTGGATCTGCTACACGTTCACTATGCCATCCCGCATTCGGTCAGCGCGTTGCTGGCGCGGCAAATGATGGCCGTGGGGCCTCGCGGCCGCCGCCTGCCCTTCGTCACCACGCTGCATGGCACCGACATCACGCTGGTCGGCCTCGACCGCTCGTATCTGCCCATCACCCGCTATTCGATTGAGCAGAGCGACGGCGTTACCGCGATCTCCAACTATCTGCGCGATCGCACGCTGCGCGTTTTCGACGTCAAGAACCACATCGAAGTCATTTACAACTCGGTGAATTGCGATGTTTACTACCGCAATCCTGCGGCGGTCTCACAGACGCGCGCCGAGTATGCGCCCAAAGGCGAGCGTGTGCTGGTGCATCTTTCCAATTTCCGTCCGGTGAAGCGCCTGACCGACGTGATTGAAATCTTCGACCGAGTCCACAAACAGATTCCGTCCAAATTAATACTCATTGGAGACGGCCCCGACCGCTCGGTCGCCGAATGGCTGGCCGTGCAAAAGGGCATTCACGATGACGTCCTGTTTCTGGGCAAGCAGGATCAGATTTACGACAAGCTGGCCGTGGCCGACATCATGCTGATGCCCAGCGAACTCGAGTCGTTCGGGTTGGCGGCGCTGGAAGCCATGGCCTGCGAGGTCGTTCCCATTGCCACGCGCGCCGGAGGGGTCCCGGAAGTCATCGAGCATGGCAAGACCGGCTATCTGGCGGATGTGGGCGATGTCGAAACCATGGCGCGCTATGCCATCGAGTTGCTGCGCAACGAAGCGCAATTACGGGAAATGGGCAGACAAGGCCGGGCGGCCGCTCAAGACCGGTTCTGCTCGACCAAAATCGTGAAGCAATACGAGGATTTTTACCGCCGCGTGCTGGAACGTTCGGCGTAAAAGCCCTCGGGAACGGAACTCGCCGCTTCCACCAGCGGCAGCCGAATCCGGATCAGCGTTCCCTTGCCTTCATGGCTGTCAATCGTCATGCGCGCGGTGTCGCCGTACAGTACCTGCAGCCGCTCGGAAACGTTGGCCATCCCGATGCCCATCCCCATCCAGCTGCTGCTTTCTTCCAGCTGCGCCCCGCCCATTCCCACGCCGTCATCCTCGACCTCGATGATCAGTTTCGAGTCAGTGACCCGGCTGCGCAGGTAGATGCTGCCGCCTTCCACTTTCGGTGCCAGCCCGTGCTTGATCGAATTCTCCACCAGCGGCTGCAGCAGCATGCTGGGCACGACCACGTCCAGCGACGCGGGGTCGAGTTCTTTGACCACGCGCAGCTTGTCTCGCCCGAAACGCACCACCTCGATGTCGAGGTAGTTGTCGATGAATTCGAATTCTTCCCGCAGCGGCGCAAAGGCTTCGCTGCTGCTCAGCAGGCGCCGCAGAATCGTGGCCAGCTTGAAGATCACCTCTCGCGCCATATCCGGGTCGAACCGCACCAGCGAGGAAATGGAATTCAAGGTGTTGAACAAAAAGTGGGGATTGACCTGGTTCTGCAGCGCCACCATGCGGGCATGAAGCAGAAGCCGTTCCTGCTCTTCGAGCTTGATCTGGATGCGCACGCTGTTGAAGATTTTGATTTCTATTCCGACAGCTGCCACCGACGCCGCATAGATCAGGCCCCAAACCCAGTAGTTATCGGGACTCTCGATGCTGAAGATGGATTTCGGCAGGTACCGCGCCAATTCGGTCTGCACCAAGCGCAATCCAACGACCGCGGTAAAGAACATGACCTGCCAGTCGAACAAGCGAGGCCGCGGCAAATTGCGCCGAATCAGGCGGAAGATACTCTGATCGATAAATGGAGAGAAGGACCAGATATTCTCTTTGTCGACGGCCATCGTGCGGAGTTGTCCGGCCAGAAAACCACAGAGCACATCGAACGGGATTGCGGCCCATTCTCCATGCAGCAAGGCAGGTATGCCCATGAGCACTCCACCCAGAGATCCCGCCCAGCGTCCGGCCATCACTCCCAGCAGAAGGGCCGTTTCAAAACTGATATCGCTGGCGGAAAAACTCCTCTGCATGATCCGGATCCACACTCCGATCATGATCGGGAGGCTAAACCAAAGGACAAGGTACACTTTTTGCCGGAAAGTGCGCTCTTCGCGAAACAGTAATGACTTGAATTCCTTGGAGCGCACCAGACTGCTGGATACGGCCGCAGCTACGCCCAGCTTGATCAGCAGATTGACCAGAATGAGGCGCGATTCCATGGGTTCGGCGCGCGCCCAGCGCGCGGGTAGAGTTCCTCCGACAGAACTGTAGCACGAGCAGAAGCTCAATATCCTTTCTGCTTGTCCACCACAAAGCGCAGCGGTTGCCCCGCCAGATAGCGGCGCAGATTCTCCGAGAACAGTTCATAGTGCCGATTCCAGAGTTTGTCGGTGAGGCCGGCGGTGTGCGGCGTAATCAGCAGGTTTTCAGCGCCCCAGAGCGGCGAGTCCGCCGGCAACGGTTCCTTCTCGAACACATCCAACGCGGCCCCCGCAATGCGGTGCGAGCGGAGTGCCTCCACCAGGTCGTCCACGTCTACCTGCGGGCCCCGGCCCACGTTGATGAGGCAAGCCTCCGGCTTCATGACCGCCAGCCTGGCGGCATTGATCAGCCCCTGTGTTGCTTCCATCAACGGCGCAGCCACCACCACGTAATCGGACTGCCTGAGCAATTCATCCAGCTTGGCTGGAGGGAACACCGTCTCCACACCCTCGGTCCTTCCCTTCTCGACGTGCTCGCGCACCGCGATCACCCGCATGCCCATGCCATACGCCATCCGCGCCACCCGCCTCCCGATGCTGCCCAGGCCAATCAATCCCAGAGTCGCGCCGGAAAGTTCACGCAGGCGCGCCCCGTCCTTCCACATGGCTTCCTGTCCCCAGACGCGTTTCTGCTGGAATGCTGCCGCCTGCGGAATTTTCTTGGCCAGCGCGAAGATCAGCGCCATGACATGTTCGGCCACCACCGGGCCGTGCACTTCGGTTGAGTTCGTGAGCGCCACATCGCTATTGACTAACTCCGGAAACAGCAACTGATGCACCGCAGCCGTGGGCGCATGAATCCAGCGCAGCTTGCGCGCCACGGCAAATTGCTCCGGCCGCAGCGAGATGGTGAAGACAATTTCCGCATCGCCGAGATGTTGCTCGATTCCTTCATAGCTGTTGCGCTGCACAACCCGCAGCTCGGGAAACTCGTCCCCCAACCGCGCCCCGAACCACGCCGGGACGTTCCACAGCTCGAACCGGTGATGCACGACGATCAGTAGTTTCATGGCTGCGAGAATTTAATCACAGAACGCGCGTAGGAAGGCACGTTCAGAAACTATCGTGAGCACAGTGTAGTGCAGGCGGCAGCGCAAATGCGCCGCGTGGCGCGCTTAGTCAATTTCATACACTGGGCTTGGACCGTTGGGGTCAATGAATGAGATGGAGATATTACGTCAACAATCCTCTGAATCAGTCGCCGCCTCCGTTTCACGACCGCAATTATTTGCACATTGACAGGATAAGGATTATCCGCCATAATCCGTCGCACGTTTTGGGGACATCCATCTTTTCCCCTCGCCCGAACCTGATTTCTGTACTTCCTTACCGGCTTTTTACTGAAAGCACTTCGGCCCCGTCTGGAATCCGGCCCCGTCTGGAATCCGGCCCCGTCTGGAATCAATGTCCGATTTTCCAAAGAAGAAACTCCCATGAAATTCCGCGTCGCTGGCGTGGCAGGTGTATTCCTGTCGCTGCTGCTTTCACTGACCCCACTAACCCTAGCTCAAACCTCTTCGCATGACGCATCTGCCCTGCCCCGCCTGGTCCGGTTCGGCGGCACGGTCAAGGAGCTTAACGGCAAGCCGCTGACCGGCGTGGTCGGTGTCACTTTCTCTTTGTATTCTGAGCAAACCGGCGGCGCCCCGCTGTGGCTGGAGACGCAGAACGTGACCGCCGACAGCCAGGGCCATTACACGGTTCTGCTGGGATCGACCAAGCCCGACGGGCTGCCGGCGGAGTTGTTCACTTCCGAGCAGGCGCGCTGGGTGGGAGTGCAAGTCTCCGGGCAGGCCGAGCAGCCGCGCGTGCTGCTGGTCAGCGCGCCCTATGCGCTGAAGGCCGGGGATGCGGAGACCATCGGTGGATTGCCGCCCTCAGCCTTCGTGCTGGCCGCGCCGATGATCGGAGCAGCGGCCGCGACCCAAAGCGCCCCCAGTGCGGCGGAGGTGACACCTTTGGCCACCTCGGACGTGACCACCACCGGCGGGACGGCGAACACGATTCCGATGTTCACCACCGCCACCAACATTCAGAACTCGATTCTGACCCAGACCAGCACGACGGCGATCAACGTGGGTGGCAAGCTGAATCTGCCAGCTACGGCCACGGCCAGCGCCGGCTCCAACTCGCGGCCGCAGACCTTCGTGGCCTCGGTGTTCAACAGCACCACGAGCACGGCGGTGCCGCAGACTTTCCAGTGGCAAGCTGAAGCGGTGAACAACGACAAGACGACGGCGTCAGGCACGCTGAATCTGCTCTATGCCTCGGGCACGGCGACCCCGGCCGAGAGCGGGGTCTCCATCAACAACGGCGGCCTGCTGACCACTCACGGTCTGTCCTTGCCGGCGCTGGGCGCAGCTTCCAGCACCAGCACCGCCGGCTTCGCCTCCCGCCCGCTGGACCTGTTTGCCTCATCGTGGGATACCGCCGGTACGCCCGCGGCGGTCAGCCAGCACTTTCGCTGGCAGGCCGAACCGGCGGGAAGTGATACGGCTTCGCCCGCGGGCACGGTGAACCTACTCTATGCGACGGGAACGGCCACGCCCGCCAATATCCTCTCGATTGCCAGCAACGGAAAGATCACGTTCGCCGCCGGGCAGACGTTTCCGGGCACGGGCACGGTCACCAGTGTGACCGCCGGAGCCGGCTTGGCCGGGGGAACGATTACCCACACCGGAACGATCAGCCTTGCCGCCGGCGGCGTGACCAATGCCGACCTGGCGCATGACTCGCTGACTGTGAATGCCGGGGCCGATCTGACCGGCGGAGGCCCCGTACTCCTCGGCGGAGCCACCACCCTCAACTTGGATACCACCAAGGTTCCGCTGCTGGCATCCGCCAACAGCTTCTCCAACAGCCAGAGTATTACCGGCAACCTTGCCGTCAGCGGCACGGTCTCCGGGGGTACTGGAACCTTCAGCGGCAACGTCAGCGGCGCCAATCTAAGCACCAGCGGCGGAGTCTCAACGACATACATCGACACGACGGGAGTAAACGACTTCGCGCCCGGGTTTTCCATCTTCGACGGAAGCGAGAGCGACTACGTAGTCTGGGTTGAAAATACCGGCGGGGGCAACGGGATCATCTCGTACAATGAAGCAAGCAGCGGAACCTCGGCTGGTATCTACGCTGCCTCCCCGTCCAGCACGACGGGCATCGGCGTCTTCGGCCAGTCGGGAGGCGAGAGCGGAAGCGCGGGCACAGTCACCTCGGAACACGGAACCGTCGGGGTAGGTGTCTGGGCTGACGGCGGTACTGTCTCCGGCAATTTCGGACTCGTCGCCACCGTGGATGACGGCCCCGCCGCCTGGTTCCTCAACAACTCTTCTACCGGATGGGACACTGTGTTCATCCAGGCCCAAAGCCTCGGTACCTTCCCGTTCTACGCCGAAAACACCGCCAATGGCACCGATTGCTACGTCGACGCCAGCGGCGACCTCAACTGTACCGGGACCAAGAACGCCGTCGTGCCCATCGACGGCGGAGCGCGAATCGTGGCAATGTCAGCCATCGAGGCCCCACAGAACTGGTTTGAGGATGCGGGCTCGGCGGAATTGGTGAAGGGCGTTGCGGTCGTTACGCTCGACCACGACTTCACCCAAACCGTCAACAGCGAGATGGACTACAAGGTCTTTCCCGTCCCCAATGGAGACTGCAAGGGCTTGTACGTGACCAACAAGACAGCAACGTCGTTCGAGGTCCGGGAACTGGGCGGTGGCACCTCCAACGTGCGCTTTGATTACCGAATCATGGCGCTACGGCGGAAATACGAGAACGTCCGCTTCGCCGACCACACCCGCGACATGGAGCACATCAAAATGATGCGGACACGTGGATCGACGATCCCACACTCGCATAAGCCAAATATGAGTCTTCAACCTCGTCCCGCGTCGAGGAAAGCCATGCTTACGCCGACCGCGACGAAGTCAGCAACACGCTAGCGTCGGAGCTCCAATAGATGGCCCCAACCTAGCCGCGTTCTTTGCGGCTAGGTTGGGGATTTTAGCTGCACCAGCGGGTGCCGCAGGCCGGCACAAAGTTAAATCTATTCGTGAAACCAGCTCTATCCGAACGCCAATTCCTTCGCCCGCTGCGTTGCCTTGACCACCGCTTTGATCAGCGTGACGCGCAGCTTGCCTTCCTCTAACTCCATGATGGCGTCGATGGTGCAGCCGGCCGGAGTGGTCACTGCGTCCTTGAGCAGTGCCGGATGGTCGCCGGTTTCGAGCACCACCTGAGCCGCGCCCAGCGTCGTCTGCGCGGCCAGCAGAGTTGCG
>Ga0209517_10001934_pt1 | contig 30304 bp, 26 predicted proteins | sample PeaSoiMetSII2010_FD_187695 | JGI IMG/M metagenome (GOLD analysis project Ga0209517, IMG submission 187695) | Peat soil microbial communities from Weissenstadt, Germany - SII-2010 (SPAdes) (version 2) | ecosystem: Environmental > Terrestrial > Soil > Wetlands > Peat | place: Germany...
CCACCCCCTCAAGATGGTGCGTCTGCCAGTTCCGCCACTTCCGCATGGAGAGGTGAGGACCGAATTGTATCAGACGCCGCTATTTCGGGGGAGGCGTCTGAGCAGGTGGCTTGCCGGGAGCGGGCGAAGGCGCCGGAGAGGGCGTCTGCGATGACGGCTGCGGCGTCGAGCCGGCCGGAGGCGTCGCGGGCTTTGCCGGAGCGGTCTTCGTCGTTTCCTCTAGGACCGAACTGGCGCCGGCGGAGACGCCGGTGGGCGTGCGCTTGATCGATAGCGTCAGCGACGTGAGCATGAACACGATGGCGCACCACGTGGTGGCCTTCGAGAGGAACGTCGCGGCGCCCCGCGGGCCGAACGCCGTCTGGCTGCCGGCTCCGCCGAACGCGCCGGCGAGGTCAGCGGCATTGCCGCTCTGCAACATGATCACCAGCACCAGGACGAAGCAGACCAGCACGTGCAGCGTGACCAGCACAGGCGTGTACTTCCAGCCGATATAGAGCAGCCCCGCGGCCACCAAGAATGAGATTCCCCATTTTACTTCCGTTGGCATTCCTTGCTCCTGCGCGGCTTGGCCGATATGTTACGGCTCGATTTGCCGCTAGAAATTCACAATTGAGGCGAACGATTGCGCGTCTAGGCTTGCGCCGCCTACCAGCGCGCCGTCAATCTCCACCTGCGCCATCAATCCCCGGATGTTGTCGGGCTTGACGCTGCCGCCGTAAAGGATGCGAAGAGCGGAGGCTCGTTCGGTGGAGAAGCGCTTCTGCGCGAGTTCCCTCAGGTACCGGTGAGCTTCAGAGGCGATTTCCGGCGTCGCCGTGCGCCCCGTGCCTATCGCCCAAACCGGCTCGTAAGCTAAAAGAATACGCGAGAAGTCATCGCCGGTCAACGCGGCGAAGGCGCCTTCGAATTGCGTTTCGAGGACGGCGTGGGTCAGATTGCCTTCGCGTTCGGCCAGCGTTTCGCCGACGCAGACGATGGGCCGGAGCCCGAAATCGAGTGCGGCGCGGGTCTTTTTTGCCACCGTCTCGTTGGTTTCGTGGAAGATGTGGCGCCTTTCAGAATGGCCGATGATGACGCCCGTGCAGCCCGTATCTACCAGCATGGGCATCGAAACTTCGCCCGTGAATGCGCCTTCCTTGTCCCAATGCCCGTTCTGCGCGGCGATCGATATGACCGAGCCGCGTGCGGCTTCGACGGCTGCGGCGAGAGCCGTGAATGGCGGCGCTACGACGATGTCGCAGTGTTGGGAGTTGGCCACCAGCGGGCGGAGTTTTTCGATCGAGGCACGGGTTTCCGCTTGCGTTTTGAACATCTTCCAGTTGCCGGCAATGACCGGGCGGCGCATGAGGGCTCCTTCGATTGCGATTCAAATTGGGAGTGACAGGATATAACGGGCGTAACGTAGCCGGAGGGTTTTTTCTGTGTCTGCGTAGGGGCGGGGCTATTTTTCGGCCCCGGTAAGGGGCCTTAGGATGAAAAGCCCGCCCGCAGTTTGGCCCTCTTCGCTTTTCACTTCTCCCGCCCGAAAATTGATACCGCCGTACTATTGACCTCAGTTACTTTCAGGTCAATTATGGTCAAAGGACCTGGCCCAAGGCCGGGTTCCGGAGGCACAGGAGGAGCAAAGACTAACCGGCACAACAATCGGGACACTCAAATATTGTTTGTGCCCGTAAGTCAGTGAAAACAAAGACTGGCACCCCTAAACAATCGGGACACTCCGGGGGTAGGTATAAGCCGCAAAGAGCGATCTTCAAGACCAGCTCTTACGCTTTATCGGTTAAGGCTTCGACGCCGGGGAGTTTGCGGCCGGCCAGGAATTCCAGCGATGCCCCGCCGCCGGTGGAAATGTGCGAGATTTTGTCCGCGACGCCGGCTTCTTCGACGGCTGCGACCGAATCGCCGCCGCCGACGATAGATGTCGCACCGGCTTCCGTGGCTTCGGCCACGGCGCGCGCGATTGCCAGCGTGCCCGCGGCAAAGGCTGGCTTCTCGAACATGCCCAGCGGGCCATTCCACACGATCATTCGCGCGGAGGCCAGAGCCTGGCTGAATTCCTTGATGGTTTTCGGACCGATATCGAGACCCATCCAGCCTTCGGGAGTTTGCTCGATGTCTGTCGTTTGCGTCTCGGTGGAATCGGGGGATTGCGCCAGGACGTGATCTGTCGGCAAGCGCAGGCGGAAGTGCTTAGTGCGCGCTTGATCAAGAAGGCTTTTCGCGAGGTCGAGTTTGTCGTCTTCAACGAGCGACTTCCCTACCGGCAGGCCTTGCGACTTCAAAAAAGTATAGGCCATCGCGCCGCCGATCAACATTCCGTCGGCGAGCTTCATCAGATTTTGCACCACTTCGATTTTGTCCGAGACTTTGGCGCCGCCCAGGACGGCGATGAACGGCCGCTCGGGATTCGACACGGCTTTGCCGAGATAGGCCAGCTCTTTCTCCATCAGGAGACCGGCGGCGGCTTGCTTGACGAATTTCGTGATTCCGACGACGGAGGCATGTGCGCGATGCGCCGAGCCGAAGGCATCGCAGACGAAGAGTTGATCGCAGAGCGCGGCGAGCTGGCGGGAGAAATTCTCGTCGTTGGCTTCTTCCTCGGGGTGGTAGCGGACATTTTCGAGGAGCAGTACGTCGCCATCTTTCAGCGCGCGGCTCTTGGCTTCGGCATCGGGCCCAATGCAATCCGAGGCGAAGTCGACCGGCTTGCCGATGAGTTCTGCAAGACGTGCGGCGACGGGTTTCAGAGTGTATTTCGGGTCGGGCTTGCCTTTGGGGCGGCCCAAATGCGACGCGAGGACGAGCCGCGCGGCGCGCTCCATTGCGAAGTTGAGCGTCGGAATTGTTTCGCGGATGCGCGTGTCCTCGGCGACTTTGCCGCCTTCGAGCGGGACGTTGAAATCGACGCGGATGAAGACGCGCTTGCCAGACATCTGGAGATCGCGGATGGAGAGTTTGGTCATCGGGTGGCTCGACTAATTTATCGGCCGGGGCGAACCACGGGCCGAACAGCGGGAGGATCGCTCTTTGACGCCGGTAAGGCGTCTCAGAGTAAAAAGCCCCTCCCCTACAAATGAAAAATCTACAGCTTCGCGGCCAGGAATTTGATCAGGTCACGGCAACGGCAGCTATAGCCCCACTCGTTGTCGTACCACGAGAGCACCTGAAGGCAATTCGTGCCTACCACGCGCGTATAGCCGGTATCCACGATCGAGGAATTTGCATTGCCGCGGAAGTCGATGGAAACGAGCTCTTCGTCGGTGTAAGCGAGAATTCCCTTCATCGGGCCATCGGCAGCGCGCTTCAGCGCCGCATTTGCGGCTTCCGGGGTGACGGGCTTATCGGTGATGACGGTCAGGTCGACGACGCTCACATTCGGCGTCGGAACGCGCATGGCGTAGCCGTCGAGTTTGCCTTTCAGCTCGGGAATCACGAGCTGCAGCGCCTTCGCCGCGCCGGTCGAAGTCGGAATCATCGAGAGCGCAGCCGCGCGCGCACGCCGCAAATCCTTGTGCGGCAGATCGAGGAGCTTCTGATCGTTGGTGTAGGAGTGAATTGTAGTCATTGTGCCGACGGTGATTCCGAAAGTGTCTTGAAGCACCTTGGCGACCGGCGCGAGGCAATTCGTGGTGCAGGAAGCATTGGAGATCACGTGATGCTTGGCGGAATCGTAGGCTTTGTCGTTCACGCCGAGCACGATCGTAAAATCCGGGTCCGTCGCCGGCGCGGAAATAATCACTTTCTTCACCGGGCCGCGAATGTGCTTTCTTGCGTCTGCGCCTTTGGTGAAAAGGCCAGTGGACTCGACGACGATTTCCGCGCCCACCGAAGGCCAGTCCAGCTCCGCGGGATCCTTCACCTTGAACACCCGGAAAGATTTCCCGTCCACCGAGATGGTGTTGTCGGTGTGCGTAACGCTGTTGCTGAGATTCCCGAGAATCGAATCGTATTTCAGCAAATGCGCGAGCGTCTTCGAGTCGGTGATGTCGTTCACCGCGACGATCTCGATCGCCGGATCGCCGAGCGCTGCGCGGTAGATATTGCGGCCGATCCGTCCGAACCCATTGATACCTACCTTAATTGGCATGTTTCCTCCGGATGGGCTTTTGCGATTGCGGCCCGGGAATGCGGGCCGGGCGTGGAGCAAACCCGAACGATCGATGCTAGGTTGAGGCCGGGCAAAAGTCAAACCGACAACCTCACCTCCGAAGAGGTGAGCTACATACTTATCGGCAGGTCAGTTGAATTCCTTTACGCGAATCACTTTATCGCCGAGGAAAGTGACGAAGACCGTCTTCGACGGCGGGTCGCCATAAATCCAGTCCTCAGTCTCTTCGCCCTGCTCGGTGCGCTCGCGAACTTTGTGATCGGGCCGGCCAAGCGCCGCGATCACCATGTCGTGATCCATACCTACGAGCGCGCGATTTTCCTGGATGGCCTTTTTGTATTCAGGCGGCAGCGTATCCACCCAGTTTACGGCCGCGGATTTCTCATCCTTGAAGTCCAGCACTTGCGCGAGATCGTGCTTGAGATCGTCTGGGCCCATGTCCGGCAGCGGCTTGCCGTAATCGAGCACCAGCGTGACGCCGGTCGGCTGTCCGGTCTCGGTCGGAGCCGAAACGGTCGTCGCGGTAGGCGCGCCTCCAACGGCCACTTGCAGATGATCTTTCAATCGAAAGTGATGGCCCGAGCCGCCGTTCAGATCCACGACGATTTCTTTTTCGTGAAATTCGAGGCGCGTGATTTGTACCGTGTCGCCGGGATTGACGGCGGTGCCTGTGTTGGCGAGCAACTGGTGCAGCTCATGATCGTCGAGGGCTTTCCCGACGTCGATCCGGAATCCCTTGCGCGCGCTGGGAAGCGGCGTGACGGCCTTCGCAAATTCGCCGGAGACATAGCGGATTAACTCGAGACGCGAACTGGCTTGCAGCGGCTGATGTTTCTTCTTGGCGTGCTGTGCGGCGTCCTGTGCCACTTCGACGAGAACGCTCGGCAGCGGCGCTTGCGCATCCAGAGTGTCGTTTGAAACCGGCAGAGGCGCGAGCAGCGGGGCTGGACGGAGATCAAACTTCTTGGGCACATCGGGCGAGGCTGCAAACAAAGTTGTGGCGCCGATGACCCCAAGCAGAGCTAGATTGGACCAGCGCGGCATGCTTCGCCCTCGGCCCCCATTTTAGTCCACCTTGGGGGTACGTCAAAGGCCCGCCAGTGAGTTCTCGACGAATTCCCGGCGGCAGGCGGTCTTGGGCCTTTGAGCGATTGGATGCGGTATAGCGAAGCGGCGTTTCCGGCAGGTCAACGAATGCGATTGATCCGAACTGAAGGAACAAGTCAGCGCGAGACGCGAACGGTTACGCCGCGCCGATCGAGACGCACTGGCAGGACTTGGCCTCCGCCTACGACGACAGCGCGCTCGACGGCTGCGCGCGCGTCTGGCTCGATGAGCAGAGTCACGCATCCGCCGCCACCCGCGCCATTCACTTTTCCTGCGATAGCTCCGGCGCGTCGTGCGCCCGAAATGATGCGGTCGATGACGGGTGTTGTGATCGTCGGCAGATTCCGGCGTCGATAACTCCACTCCTCGTTCATCAGGCGCCCGACTTCGCGCCACTGCCCGCGCTCGAGCGCGACGCGCATGGCCTGCGCGACCTGCGAGATAACTTCGAGGTTGCGGAACACGCGACGATCTCCATCCACGTGCGCGCGATACACTTTCCAATTATTGATTCCCGATTGCCGCGGCTCGCCCGTATAGCAAACCACGACGCGGCGTTCGAGTTCATCGAGATCCACGCGCAGCGCTTCCCGACGTGCATGTCCCGGCTCGAGATGAATCGCCGCCGCGCCGCCAAATGCGGGCGGAAAGTGATCCTGCGTCCCCGTAGGCACTTTGATCACGATGGCTTCGATGTCGCGGCTGATTTCAATCCAATCGACGCGATTGTGCCCAGCATGCGTCAGCCGGTCGAGCGCAGCGCACAAAGCGACGGCCATGGCGCTCGATCCGCCGATTCCGGCACCGGCAGGCGCTTCGGAATTGGTCGAGAGCGAAAAACCCACGCGCGGCCGGAAGTGGCGCACAAGATAGGCAAGAAGTGGCAGTCGATAATCGCGAGCGCGTTCGAGAGCGTCAAACGAGGCAAAGCTCTGCGAACGCTTTGTATCGCGCGAGGCCAGCTCGATGCTTTTGCGCCGCGGGTGCACCTCGAGTGTGCAAGAAGCATAGCGCGAGATAGCGCAATTCACCGTCACCGCGCCCTCGTGATAGAGATACAGCGGCCAAATATCAAGCGTCCCGCCGGCGAGATCAATGCGGGTGGGTGCGCGGGATTCGATTCTCATCTTGCCCGGAAGCTCCTACGCGGTTAGGCTTTGCCTTCAGAAGCAATGCAGCATAACCCGGCTCGCCCGGCGCGCGATGCCGAGTGCGGACGCGTGATAGCAAATGGACAATAGCTCGAATATTCCCGCCGCGGTGCTGAAGAAATTCCTCCTCGGCTTCCCCGGCACCACTCTGCCGCGCGAATTGCTCGATCTACTGGGCGGCGGCCTTGCGGGAGTCACCATCTTCCGCCGCAATTTCAAAGATCCGAATGAACTGCTGCGGCTCACGTACGAAATCCGCGATGCCGCCGACGGTCCGGTGCTAATTGGAATCGATCAGGAGGGCGGCATTAAGTTCGCGTTGCCCGAGCCATTCACGCAATGGCCTTCCGCAGCGGAACTCGGTGAGCTGAATGATCCCGAAGCGGTCGAGTCCGTGGCGCGGGCGATCGCGCGCGAGCTGCTGGCCGTAGGCTGCAATCTTGTTTTCGCGCCGATGCTCGATCTGCATCTGCGTCCGGGCAGCCCGGTCACGTCGGATCGCAGCTTTGGCTCCGACCCCGAGCGAGTCGGAGAATTAGGTGCGGCATTTGCGCGCGGCCTTGCGGCTGAAGGAATTCTCGGCTGCGCGAAACATTTCCCCGGCCACGGCGACGCCGAGGCCGATCCGCATCTCGAGCTGCCGATTTTCGAGGGCAGGCTCGAGCGGCTCCGCGATATGGAATTGATTCCCTTTGCCGAAGTCATCAAAGCGGGCATTGCCACCGTGATGACCGCTCATATTTTGCTGCCCTGGATTGATCCCGGAAGGCCTGCAACTCTTTCGAGGCGCGTCATAGATAATCTGCTTCGGCAGGAATTGAATTTCAAACGCATCGTGCTGGCGGACGATCTCGGTATGGGCGCAATCGCCCGGCAATATCCATCCGGCGCGGCTGCCGTAGAGTGTTTTCGTGCGGGATGCGACATCGCTATGCTGTGCCACGATTGGACCCTGGTGCTGCCGGCGCTCGCGGCCACGACGCGGGCTTACGAAAAGGGCCAATTCGGTGCTGCAGCGTGGAAGGCGAGCCAAGCGCGAATCGAAAAGCTGCTCGGGGGGCGCTCAAAGGCTCCCGCAAAGCGGACGGGCCTAGATGTGGTCGGATGCGCCGAGCATCATGCGCTGGCCCGCGAGCTGCGCGCACGAATCAAACGAAAACGAGAGACGCCTCAGGTTGCTGCGGAAGAACCGGCGTAGAATTCAGGATAGGTCTTGAATTTCGCGCCCTTGCGGGGCGGCTCAACTCGCCGCGGCTTGCGATCGTGCAGCCGCTTGCTTCCCTTCTTCAATCTTCTGCGTGGCCAACTGCGGCTCAAAGCATCGCCGGCAGCGCGCTTCGTACATCCCGCCCGCGCCGACTACGATCAATTCCTCCGAGGCCACGAGGCGCTGCGTATGCACGGCCGGATTTCCGCAACGCACACAGATCGCTAGCAGCTTCGTAATTTCCTCGGCGATGGCCAGCAGCCGCGGCATCGGCTCGAATGGCCGCCCCATAAAGTCCGTGTCCAAGCCCGTGACGATCACGCGCTTGCCGGAATCAGCGAGCTTCGTACACACCGAGAGGAGGCCTTCGCCCAGAAACTGGCCTTCGTCAATTCCCACGACTTCCGTGCGCGGCAGAACCTGTTCGAGTATGTCTTCGGCCGTTCGCACCAGGTCCGACGCGAGCTCCAGTCCTGAATGCGAGACGATCCCGCTCGTCGAGTAGCGCTGATCGATCACCGGCTTGAAGATCTGTACCCGCTGGCGCGCAATCTCCGCGCGGCGCAAACGCCGGATCAATTCCTCGCTCTTGCCGGAAAACATCGGTCCGACGACCACCTCAATCCAACCCATGTTGCCCTTAACGATGTCCACGCTTGAAATCCTCCCGCGGCGATCCACTGTCCCGCGTTTTCAAACCTAAGCTAGCACACCGGCGTCGTGCGTGACGAGCACATGCCGGAACGACAAATATCTCGATTCACCGGGCCTGGGCGCGACGAACGGAATCTTCGCGATACGCTTCGACATTGTAGAACGGCGCAAAGGCATTGATCACGGCCAGCCGAAATGCATCGCGCCGAGTGACCAGATCGCGCGTCAAGACGCCCCACGCACCCTGCGCATCGCGAATACCATGGCTGCCGGCGAACGCATCCACCGCATCGGCAAGTTCCGCACCCTGATCCGCAACTCGGCCTGCCAGAGGCTCAGGAACCGCTACGGCGCCTGATTGTCCGAACGAGCCGCGCCCCTCTCGATCGAGCACGTAAGCCCAATTCTCAAGAAACACCCAGCGCGCTCCGTTCTCCTCAACGATTTCAAGCCCGCCTTCCACCCCCACCAAAAAATCCCACGATTGGCGTCCATCGAGCGCAAGCCCACGCAAATAGTCCGCCCGATTTCGCGCTCCGGCCATCATTTCCTCGCGCGACAACGGAGTATCGCGCACGCCGCTGGGCGCCGCGATCCCCACTACTTCGAACTCCGCCTCGCGATTGAGCCGCGGCCCAAGCTCGAGGAGCGCATCCCTCACGCCGTCAAGCTTCGGGCGTCGAGTGCTGCCAACGGCGATCGTCAATTTCAGCATTGGCTCAGTGCGGCGATCATCCCAGCCGCTCGAAAATTCATTCCTTCCAAAATTGCGTCTGTTTCTCCCGGCCGTAGCGGCGCAGGAGAAATTCCTTCAGATCTTCGATGCTCGCAAAAATCTGGTCCGCACAGCCGAGCATCCAGCCACTGACTTGCTCGAGAGGCAGCGGAGACACCAAGTAAACCGGGATTCCCTTGCGAAACGCGGCGGTCAATTCCGCAGGCGTGCCGCCGCTCGGGCTCGAAGGATCGTCCCAATAGCAAATCAGGTAGTCCGCTTTGTTCTCGATCAAATCGAGATCGAAATGAATGATTTTGCGCACCGCGCGGCGGAATCGCTCCGGCTCCGTCGCCTTCCATTCCCGGAAATGCGCCATTTCCTCGTCGGTCAGATTCTTCTTCTCGTCCTCGGCGGGATCGTAGAGGCGATGGCCGAGCTGTTCGCGCAAAAATGGCGCGAGTTTCCGGCGCCAGAGTTTTCCGCCGCCATTCGCAAATTCGATCGGACCGCAGAGGTACGCCAACATGAGGGCTCGGCGCGGGAGACTCTAGCACGCCGCGGCAAGCGTCGCAACGAACGCGCGCCGCAATGGAACAAGCGCGCCTACGGCCTGTGGAAAAAAATCTAATGATTAAATTCAGGAAAGAATGGAGCGGGATAAGGGAATCGAACCCTCGCCTCGACCTTGGCAAGGTCGCGTACTACCACTATACGAATCCCGCTTACCGGTGCAATTCGCGACTACTTTTATTTTATAGCACGCCCGCGAACGCGGGACAAGGGCCGCCCCTGAACGGGAATCCAATCTCCAAACTCACGTCTCCCGCGAAAATGCCGATACGCACCGGATATATGCGGCCCGCGGCGTTAATCCACTTCGAGAATGCGCGCCGATCGGACGACCGGCGATCTCTTCTGCCGCGCGGCGAAGCGCTCGGCTCTGTCGCGGTCGATATAAACGCGCGCGAATCGCTCGCCGTCGCGATAGAAGACCGTCACTTGCCAGTGGCGGTGTTTGCGCCGCTTGTCGCGATGGAATCGCGTGGACTTTCCAGACGGCCGGCGCCCGGCTGTTCTGCTTTTCGATTTCTTGGAGCTGTTTTTCTTCACGTTTCGATGCCTCGGGATGTCGGGATTGTTGTTACGCAAACAAACTGTGATGCACTATCGCAATTTCGCGGGGGCCGCGCAAGTAACTAGTTGGGGGTTAACGCTCTAATACTGCCACCAACGAACGCAGACCGCAACATTCGACGATTTTTCCGAGCCGCGGAGGTATCTCGATGCATCCAATTGAACTGATAAACGGAAACAAGGATTGCGCGAAAGGAAGTAGTTTCAAGCGTGGAACTTTTCGGCAGGGTCACGCGTATTAATCGGTGAGTGAGGAAACGAACATGAGATGCGATGCCGCAGCGCCCGAAAATCACGCTATAAATGAAGTCATGAATATGGACATCAAAGATCTAAGGCATCACTCGCCGGAAACGCTCGCATCCCTCCGGGCCCTGTTGGCCGGCGGCGCTGATGTACGTCCCGACCCCAAGCGCTCGCATTTCTACGAACTCGAAGGCGAGACGCACGTCTTCTATCTCTACATTTCTCCCGCAGACGGCACGGTTGAATTGCTGGCTACCTGGGTTCGCGAAGATCGCCCCGAACATTCCGAACTAGCGGCGCGCGCCTGCTGCTAGGCTTTCTTATCGTTTCTATTAAAGAGCTGTCATCCTGAATCCCTCCCGCGCAAGCGGGAGGGTGAGGGATCTGCATTTTCCGAATGCAATCCCCTCAGCGACTACCTCAGCTTGTTTAGTCGTGAATTCCAGTCGGAGCGAAATTCAGATCATCGAGGATTGATTTGCCGAGCTTGAGAACTTCCGGCCCGGCGCTCGTTCGCGCGTAAACCGAGGTCCCCGTCGCGGCCGAAATGCGAATCTCGATTTTCTTCCCGGATTTGTCCGTCAAAGTCACCTGCACAGGCGGCTTGGCCAGTTGCGAGGTGACCGAAGCAGGCGGAGTATCCAGAATCTCATCGGCCCGCGCATTGCTCAGCGAAGACCAAAAACTCGGGCACGCCGGCGGCGTCTTCTGCCCGGCTGGCTGCTCGATCACCCAGCTGCCATCCCCGCCTTTCACGCAGGTCGTTGCTCCCTTGGCGTTATGAATCTCGGCGCGGACCATGTCACTTTCTTCTGCGCGAATGAGATTCTTGTCGCGCAGGTCGAAGAACTTCGAGCTCAGGCTGGTGTGCACGGAATCCTGCACGCGGAATATGAACGGCCGCGAGGGATCGCGCGCGAAATACGCACTGCCGTCCTTCTTGCCAAGCTGCAGATCGGCGAACTTGCCGCTGTCAAGCTGCGCGTGAAAAGTGATTGCCGGGTGCGCGAGATCGTATTTCGCGAGATCGTCCGCGGTATTGCTGGCAAACGAAACGATGCGCGCCGTCCCAATGGAACCCAGAATCGAAGAAATCGACCCGGCATCAGCGCCCACCGCGCGCGGCTTCTCAATTTGCCACGCGCCACCGGTCTTCTTGGCGGCGATGGTGCCCGATTCATTCTTGATTTCAAACGAAGCGACGCTATTGCTGTCGAGCTCCAGGACCGACTGGTCGCGGAAATCATCCACCGCTTTGTCGCTGCTAGTGAGAATCGTGTCCGAAAGCAGCGAGACGTCCTTAGATCCATCCACGTCGGCGTAAACGCTGAGGCCCGAAAAATCCTTGGCGCCGAGTTGCAGCTTGTGCTGCGTACCATTCTTCAATTTGAATTCGAGCGTCACCGCGGGATTCGTCAGACCGTAAGCGGCCATGCGATCCGGTGCCGCTGTCATCGTGCGGTCCACGCGGACGCTTCCGAGTTGACCGGCAATCGCACCGAGCACCGATTGCTCCGCGCGCGTCGCCACGGGCTGCGTCATGTACCAGCCATCCGCGCGCTGTTCGAAGCTTGCAGTAAACGCGCCGCGCTCAATCGTAAGATTCGTGATGTCAGGCGCGGTGAGTGAATACACCGGCTTCGAATTCGCCGACGCATCGCCCGTGGGCACGCCGCTATCCGAATCCCCCGAAGCGTCGCTCGGCTTCGTATGCTTCAGATCGTAGAAGTACACATAGGCGGCGAGGGCCGCAGCCAGCAGGAAAATGATCCCAGTGCTCTTTTTCATGATGATCTAGCGCCGCTTCCACCAGATGTAAACGCCGGAAAGAATCACGATGCCCGGCAGTAACAGCAGGCTGAACCAATTCAGCTCGCGGCTCTGCGTTTCGGTGAAGGTCACGCGCCGGCTGGTCGCGCTCTTGGGCCGGATGGAGATGAGATCCTCGTCTTCCGCGAGCCAATTGACCGTGTTCATGAAGAGATCGGCATTGCGAACTTGCCCCGCGGCTTGATTGGACGCAAATTGCGAGTTGCCGATCACCACCAGCCGCCCATCCTTGGGACTCGGCTCCGGCCCGGCTCTTCGCTCCGCAGCCACGCCGAGAGAAAGCGGGCCCAGCGTATCTTTCGTCGCGTCGTATTTGATTTCCTTCACGCTAGGATCGAGCTTCGGGATCGTAAAGCTGCGCGTCGAGCTTTTCATCAGCTCCGTGGTTCCCTCTTGGGTCTTGTTCTTGTCGGCGATGGAGACGGTGCGCGCCAGCGGATAGAAAGTCATGGCGTTGCCGAACGTCTTCGTAATCGGGCTGGTGCCATACGTGACGACGATGGGAACGAAGGGGCCCATCTGACTCACCTGGCTCAGCGCGCTGGCGTCCACCACCACGTTGTCACCCACTTTGATATTCCAGGCGGAGAACACGTTGTCGAGTTTCGGATCCGTTTCCGGATCGACCATGAGGAACACCTTGCCGCCGTCGTCGAGATACTTGGCGAGAAGTTGCGCTTCAGCAGGAAGGAATCCCTGCTTGGGTCCGGCAATAACCACCAGGCTGCAATCCGTAGGCACGCCACTGTCCGTCGCCAGATTGAAGCTCTTCGTCAGATAGCTTTCTTGTATGAGCGCGTTATTGACTCCCGCAAATCCGTCCGCATCGTTTGCCGTGATCGCTTTCTCGCCGTGGCCCTCGACGAAGCAAACCGTCTTTTGTGTCGCGCGCGTCACCTTCACGATGGCATTGGTGATGTCCTGTTCGTTCGTGGCCTCGAGCAACTGATGCTTTGCTCCCGATGCCACCACCGCTTGCTTCATATGCGAGACGCCGAGATCCCGCGCGACCTCGGGATGCTCCTGCGGATCAACGAACTTGAAGTGCAGATGCGCGCTGAGATTCTGGTATTCCCCGATCCGATCCTGAAATTCGACATCCGGCAATTTGTCGAACCAGTAGACGTCCACGTCCTGCTTCAGGCCGCCCACGATGCGTTTGGTCTGGTCGGACAGCGTGAAAAGTTTCTCCGTGGTCATATCCACGCGCTTGTGGTGGCGGTAGCTGAGGAAATTCAGGAACCCGAGAATGGCGACGACCGAGACAATCAGCGCCGCCGCGTTCGTTCCCAGCCGCGAAGACCGCCGCGAGAAGTATTGAAAGATGGATTGATAGCCGATTACCAGCGCCGCGAGGATCACCACCCCGCCGCCGATGAGCAGGATTTTGCTCAACAGCAGCAGCTCGCCCTGCAGTTCGTAGCGAATGCTGCCGGCGATGGCCATGGCGACGCCGATCGTCGCGATATTCCGGAGCCATTCCTGGCGGTCCCAATTCATCTGTCCTACTCCTCCTCGAAAACGCTCCACTGCGCGGGCAAACGTCTCTCTAGGCCCGGCGCCACCGCATCGAATCCAGGCTGCGAATCGTCAAGAAAATCGCCAGCACGATCAGGCTCAAATAGAAAACGACGTTTCCAGAATCCAGAACGCCGCGCGTGAAATCATCGTAGTGCCGGACTACCGAGAGATACTGCACGACTGCGCCGATGCCGCTCGAAGTGTTCCGCGAGCCAAAATCGATCACCCACAGAATCAGAAATACGCCAAACGTCAGAACGGCCGCGATGATCTGATTCTCCGTAAGCGACGAAAACAGCGAACCCAGCGCCAGCAATACGCTCCCCAGCAACAGCGCTCCCAAATAAGCGCAGACCAAAACCTTCCACGGCGGCGCCGGATCGCTATGAAAGAACATGAAGATCGAATAAACGGCGGTCGGCAAAAGCAAAATGATGAGCAGTGAGAGCGACGCTAGAAATTTCCCCAGCACAATTTCGAAATCGGTGATCGGCGAAGTCATCAGCAATTCAATCGTCCCGCGTTTCCTTTCCTCCGCGTAAACGCCCATCGTCAGCATCGGCGTAAGGAACAGCAGAATCGATGAAAGAATCCCGAAGAAATAGCGGAGCGTCTGCGAGGGCACATCGATGTTCATCCCGCCGCCGAATTGCATGCTTTGCATTCCCATCTCGAACGCTTGCTCGATCACCGAGCTCAGCACGCGCGTAAAAAAGAAACCTGTAAGAAACAGGAACACGCCGCCAATGATGTAGGCGATCGGCGAGACGAAGTAGTGGCTCATTTCCTTGCGATACACCGCGTAGAGGCCTTTCATTTCGTCTTCCGCTCCTCAGTTGGCGCTTGATTCGGCGTGCGCCAAATCGTCGGTCGTCAGTTCCAGGAAAATATCTTCGAGACTCAAATGCATCCCGCGCAGCTCGAAAAGCGGCCAGCCTTTTCCCACCAGTTTGGCGGCGATAGCGCTGCGCACGTCCTGCCCTTGCGCCGATTCGACCGTCAGCGCAATCCGCCCGCTTCCGCCGGCGCTCTCCACGCTCACATTCCGAATCCCCGGAATTTCCTGCAGCGCCGCACGCGCAGATTTCTCATCCGCCTGCACTTCGATATGCACGCGCTGCCCGCCTTTAAGCTGCGAAGTTAGATTCGCCGGCGTATCCACGGCCGCGATCTTGCCCTTGTTGATGATCACCACGCGGTCGCAAGTCATGCTCACTTCCGGCAAAATGTGCGTGGAAAGAATGATCGTGTGATTCCCGGCCAGGCCCTTGATCAGATGCCGCACTTCGATGATTTGCTTCGGATCCAGACCCACAGTCGGCTCGTCGAGAATAATCACATCCGGATCATGAACCAGCGCCTGCGCAATGCCCACGCGCTGCTTGTAACCGCGCGAGAGCCTCTTAATCAGCTCGTCGCGCTTGTCTTCCAGGCTGGTCTTCTTGATCGCATCAGCAATGAGTCTCTCCCGCTTTTCCGCCGGCACAATTTTGATCCGCGCCACGAAATCGAGGTAGGCGTGCACGCTCATGTCCGTATAAAGCGGCGGATTTTCAGGCAGGTAGCCGATGCGCCGCCGCACCTCGAGCGAATCCGTCGAAACATCAAATCCGCCGATCAGCGCCGTTCCGCTCGTGGCGGGCATGAAGCCCGTCAAAATGCGCATCGTCGTAGTCTTCCCCGCCCCGTTCGGGCCAAGGAAGCCGAGAATTTCGCCTTTATTCACTTTGAACGAAACGTGGTCAACCGCGGTCTTATCGCCGAACGATTTCGTTAAGTCCTGCACTTCTATCAATGCCGGCCTCCCAAGCGGGCAGTTCTCGCCGCTCCCGATTTAGATGCGAGGATTGAACACTGGGCAAGAGCAGCGTTTCGGCACGCTCGCAAACACTCCTTTATACCAAAAAAGTTAGCTGAATTGAAAACCGCTTGGTAGGAGTCCCCGCGGTTCGGTGGGCCTGCCCTCCGCAGCCTTGGCGAAGGAGGGAGCCCCCGCAAATTTATGCGGGGGAAGGAGAGCTTCCGCGCCTTTTGCGTCCCGATGGTCTGTATCGGGAAGCGCTCCGAGAAATGCCTCGTCTTTAACGATGCGCCTTAGCGCTGGCGCCGGACGCCGGTGCTACCAACCGTCAAAACGCCAGCCGGACCCCAACTTGCGCCGCAAACGGAATACCCACCGTCGTCCCAGGCCCAAAAAAATCGCCCAGCGCCCCGGAAGGCACGCGCAATTGATTTAAGCTGGTGATGGGCTGCGTCTGCGTGCATGCCGCGTTCAGACAAAACGCCGTAGCATTCGTAAGGCTGTTCACCGGGGTAGGAAGCGCGGAGATATCGGTAACGTAATTCGCCCCAGGGTTATTGCGGTTGAACACGTTGAAGTATTCCACGAACGGCATCACGCTGAATCTCTCCGCAAAATGAAACGGCCGGCTTACCCGCAAATCCATCTGGATATAAGGCGTCCCGCGAAATTGATCGAGCGAAGTCTGCACTCCATTCACCACCGCGCGATCGTCGGTCTTGTCGCCCGCGCCGTTCACGTCCGCAGGCGTAGTCATAGTGAAAGGCCGCGCGCTTTCCGCCTGCGCCAGCGTGGACACCTCAAAGCCGAACGGCGCATACAAAGTGCCGGCCAGAACGAATCGGTGCGTCACGTCCTCACCCGACGGGCCGTAGTCGCCGGGCCCAAACGCGTGTAGCGGATTGCAGATGCCATCCACATAATCGAAAAGCTCCCCAAGGACGCAGCCCCAGGTGTTCGCTCTCGAAAGCGTATAGTTCGCCACCAAATTGAAGCGCCGCGACACGTTCCCTTGCAGGTGCACCATCAACGCGTTGTAGCTCGAGCGATTATCGCTACGAAAAACCGCCACGTTGGGGACATCCGCCTGGTCGCCCGCGAGCGGTGTGAAGAGCGTCGAGCCGGCAACATATTGATAGCGCGCATAGCCATGAACGCCCAGCTCGTGCGTGTAGTCCGCGCTGAGCGTCCATTTCTTGTTGAAGGCGTGCGCCACGCCCGCGGTCACGTGAATCGCATATGGCGTCTTGTAATGTGGATCAATCAGAGCCCCGTCGCCGCCTCCCGGAACACATCCCGAATCGCCGGGCACTGCGCATGGGCCAGCCAGCGGCGAATTCACGGCTTGCAGCGCGGTCACCCAACCGTTCTGCGCCAGATCGTTGAAGAACATTCCGAATCCCGCGCGCACGACCGTGTTCCCCGATTGTCCCGGCGAATACGCAATGCCCAGCCGCGGCGCGAAAGCCTTGCGGTAATCATGCGGCGCGCCGCCGACGAGCGGGATCTGCAGCCCCTGCAGGGTGAGCAGCGCAGGATTTTCGAGCTGCGAACGGCCTTCGGCATTGAAGAGCCCAAATGTAGTGTCGTAGCGCACGCCGTAGTTCAGCGTGAGCCGCGGCGTGATGCGCCAGGAATCTTCGGCGTACAACCCAAGCCGCTGCACATTTTGCGTGAACACGCCGTTCGCGGCCGGCGTGACTTGGCAGGTGATGCCCGAGGCCGCGGAGGGCTGCGTCACGCAACCGTTGCTGAAGAAAAATTGCGACGGATCGGCGGCGTAGAAGCTCGGATCATTCGGATAAATCAGCAGCGTTTCCGCAGTGCCCGCGAGCGCCCCGCTCAACACCGGTTCATGAATAAAATTCACTCCGAATCGCGGCGCGTGGCTGCCCGAGGCATGCGTCGCGTCGTAGCGGAACTGATACTTCTCCTGATTGCGCAGCACCGGAAACGCCGTGATCGGCGTGACGAACTGATTGTCGCCAAAAGTCTCGAAACCCGAAATTGTGCTGGAAGTCGAACTGAACGGGAACGCCAGCGCGAATCCGAAATTCGAATTGCGCGCTTCAGTATCATGCAGGCCGCTGGCTTCGAATACGAACGCGCCGAGCCAAGTAGGGCTGAACGCATAGTGCTGGTCGAGCAGAACATTTAAATAATTGGAATGTGACGTCGCGCCTGTCGATTCCAGCGTCGCCTGCTGCACGAGATCGTTCTTCGTCGTATAAGTGTCGAGCGCCCCGCGCAAAAACCATTGCGCCTTCGCCGACTGCGCCCAATCCACCCGCACGGTTCCCAGAAAATCATCGAATGGCACCGGAACATGATTCGGCACCGAAATCGAATTCACGCCGGTAATCAGTCCCGCCGACGCAAGCGAAGCCAGCGCCTGAAATTCGCCGAGGCTCGCCGGGCTGTAGGAAATGCTCGCATCCTCGTGCACATATTCGAGCGAAGAGAAAAACCAGAGTTTGCCTTTCTGGATCGGCCCGCCAAGCGTGCCGATGTAATTCTGGCGCGAGAAAGGCTGCTTCGGCTCCGGCGCGGGATTATCGATCGGAAGGCGCGCATTCATCGCCGCGTCGCGCTCGTAGAACGCCGCGCCGCCGTGCCATTCATCCGAGCCTTGCTTCGTAGTCAACAGCACCGAGCCGCCCGTCGTGCGCCCCGTCTCCGCGGATTCTTGCGCCGTCCTAACCGCAAATTCCTCAATCGCATCGGGCGAATAATTCTGCAGGAATCCTCCGATGTAATCGTCCGAATTGTCTCCGCCATCCACCGAAAGCTCGACGTTCAACCCCGAACTTCCCCCGAACGAAACCGCGGTGATGCGCGCCTTGGTCGGGTCGGATGGCTCGACGGGCTCCGTGCCCGGCGCAATATAGGCGATGTTCGCGAAGCTGCGATGCGCCAGCGGAATCGATTCCAGATCGCCCGCCGAAACAATTCCCTGCTGCACCACACTAGCCGTATCAATCGGCTGCGTCGAAATCGAAGACGCCTGCGCATGAACGCTCACCGATTCGCGCACGCTTTCCGCCTGCAGCGTGACGGTAATTTCGCGTATCACTCCGACGACGACCGTCACGTCCGACTGCGCGTCCGCAAATCCCTTCGCACTTACCGTGATTCGGTACTCGCCCGGCAGAAGATCCTCAACTCGAAATTCCCCACGCCCGTCGCTCGCAACCTTTCGCTCGACCGATGTCGCCTCCGCCCGGATCACCACTCGAGCCGACGGAACCACCGCGCCGCTGCTGTCCTCCACCGTCCCGCGAACCGCTCCGCGCGGATTCTGCGCCAGAAGCCGTTCAGAAAGCCCGCCGGCAAGCGCCAACAATGCGGCGATGATTCCGACCGCGGGCAACGAACGAGCAACCCTGCGCATCCAGCCTCCTGACGCAATCGGGGGGATTATCCCAGATGAGTTTAGACGTGTCGACGCGATACGCGGCTCCCGGTGCGCCTCCATTTCGCCATAATCCCCTGCCGCTTTCAGCCCTTCGACCCGTCGCATCGCAGCGCCGCCAGGCCCTCCATCGGAAGCCCTCGCCCGCCGAAAAGCGCGTTGACACTCTCAATTCCTTTTGCTATTCACCTTGTTCGCCTTTTTTGTGGGACTCGGGTCTGAATCCCCGCTGGCTTCAGAATGCGCACCTGCAAAGCCCTAGCAGTGCCTTCGAGAAGGAGAGTTGCCCCGCACTCGCGCGGCTGAACATTACATGATGGCTTGCAGCCACAGTATGGCGGGTGCCAGGTTCCGCCTCCCGAATTTCATTGCTCGCCTTGCCCCCGTACTTGCGGCGATTTTTCTAATTGCCGGCTGCCACGGCGGCTCCGCTGGCCCCGGCGCCATCTCGATCAAGCTCGTTCCCACTGGCACGATTTCGGTGGACGCACTGCAGGTAGTTCCCTTCACGGCTACAGTCTTGAATGACACGACCAATTCCGGCGTGACCTGGCTCATTTTCAATGACACCACTACGAATCCGCCGACTTGCACGCTCCCGGACTGCGGCACGCTTTCGGCCTCGACGCCCTTCACCGTAACTTACACCGCGCCGGGCAACATCGCCGCGCAACAATCCGTGATGCTCCGAGCCACGTCCGCCGCCAATACTTCGATCACCGTCAATGTGACCATCAACATCGTCGTCGGCATGATGTTCACAACCACCACTCTTCCGGGCGGTGAAAACGGCGTACCGTACAGCCAGAAGATTGCCGTCACCGGCGGCGTCACTCCGTTGAAATTCACGATCGCATCCGGCACTCTGCCGGCGGGCCTGAGCCTGGGCACGGACGGCGCGATCGCCGGGACTCCCAGCGGCTCGGGGACTTCCCAGTTCACTGTGCAAGTTGCCGACGGCGCGACTCCGCCTGCCACGCTGTCGCAATCCTTCAGCATCACCATTGCGCCCGCGCAGCCCATTTCCATCGTCACCACGGCGCTGCCCCAGGGCCTCGTCGGCGTTCTCTACAACGCCTCCATCAGCGCCAACGGCGGCATTCCGCCGCTAACGTGGAGCCTTCTCTCGGGCACTCTGCCCCCGGGCTTGACGTTAACCACGATCACGACAACCTCTGGCACTCCGCCGGTGACCACCACCATCGGTCAAATTTCCGGCACCCCCACAACTCAAGGAACGTCGATCTTCACGGTTGAAGTGCAGGACTCCGCCATTCCGCAGCAAACCGCGACGCAGGCTCTGAGCCTCACCATCAACGCTCCCTCGCCTCTCACGATCACAACTCCTTCTCTGCCAGGAGGCACCACCGCTGTCCCCTACAGCGAAGCCATCCAAGCCACCGGCGGCGTTGCTCCTCTGAGCTGGAGCGTGATTGCCGGACTACTGCCTCCCGGCCTTTCGCTCACTCCGTCCACAGGCACGCTCTCCGGCATTCCCAGCCGCGAAGGCTCCTCGACTTTCACCGTGCAGGTCGCCGATTCCGAATCAACGCCGCAGACCGCCACGATGACCTACACGCTTCCAGTGGCGGCAAACGGAAATCTGATCCAAGACAACTTTCTGCTCAGCGGTCCTTACGCATTTTTCTTCCGCGGCTTCGGCAAGGCCGCAGGCGCGCCGGAATTCCCCGAGATACTCGCCGGCCAATTCACCGCCGACGGCAAAGGAACGATCTCCGCGGGCACTCTGGATGTTCATTCCAACAGTCTGAAGCTGGGTCAATCGTTCACCGGCGACTACTCAATGGGATCGGACGGTCGCGGCAGCATGACCTGGAGCATCCCGGAAAGCGGCAACACAACGCTCACTCTTACGTTTCAGGTGGCGCTCGACGCCGAGGGAAATCTGACTTTCTCCGAGCAGGATAGCTCGGGCAATCGCGGCGCGGGCATTATCCGCCGCCAAACATCAACCTCCTTTACGTCCGGCGTCTTCAGCGGCGATTACACCTTCCTGTTCCCCGGCTACGATGCCACCAACAAACGCAGCGTCATGGCCGGCCGCTTCCGCGCTGATGGATCGTCGCAAATCACCAATGGCGCCGCGGACATCAACGATTCCGGCACCACCACCAGCTTCGCGGCTATCACCGGTTCGTTTGCAAGCATCTCGGCAAACGGGCGCGGCTCGTTCACGATCTTCGTCGACCCGAATCAAGAGGGCTTCATCTTCTACCTCATCTCTCCCAACGAGCTCTTTTTCGTCTCGACGCAAGAGTCATCCACCTCGGCCAATGGGAAAGTCACGATCACGAATCTTCCGCCGTTCGGCGGTATCGCCCGGCACGAATCCGGCGGGCCTTTTGCCAACGCATCGCTCAACGGCAACTATGTCGTCACAGGCACCGGTCTAGACGCCGCAAGCAATTCCAGCGTCTTCGGTAGCCTGATGCTCTTTACTCCGAGCAACACGAGCGCGGGCACCATCACTCCGCAAACTTTCGATCAAAACGACGGTGGCTCTATCTCTTCGGCCGTTCCGCCCGTCGGAAAATTCACCGTGCAGTCCAGCGGAAGAGTCACGCTCACGGACAGCACCAATCGCCTTGCTGTCGGCTATCTGGTGAGTCCAAGCGAGGCATTTTTCATCGGCGCCGACGCCGCCGCCACCTCCGGTCGAATCGAGCTGCAAACCGCCGCGTCGTTCAACCTGGCCTCCGTGCAGGGCCAATTCACGCTCGGCGGGCCATCCCTTACGGACGCCCAAACGACCACGCTGAGCGGCGTGGCATCAGCCGACGGCGCTGGAAATATCACCGGAACGACCGATTCTGAAGACGGCGGAGGTACGCAGGGAACTGGCCAGGCGCTGACGGCAACTTACACGGTGGCGTCGAATGGCCGCGGCGTCGTAACGGCCGCGAGCGGCGCCGGCCTGCCCGCAAGCCTAGCCCTGTACATCTCTTCACCGACGGACATGCGCCTAATCTCCATCGATCCGGCCGATGCCCATCCCGAAGTATTCCTGTTCGACTACTAACCCACCAGCAGCTTTGCAAAAGAGTCTTCCGTTGGGCCCAGCTTCACAGGCCGCGGAAAAAGAAAGAACGCTGTCATCCTGAGCGGAGCGAAGGATCTCAGCGCCCAATGTGTGCAACCACCTGCGCCAACAAGATGGGTCGGAAACTGCCGATCAATCGTCGAATTGGTCTTTTTTCCGCATCCTTTTCAGCCGGGCCTCTTTTCTCTAAGTCGCGTCCGCCGATAGCAACGATTCCCCAGCGTTACTTCTTTTCTTTCTCGTCCTTCTCTTCCAGTCTCAGCGCCGCAGAATTAATGCAAAACCGCTGCCCCGTAGGCTTCGGGCCGTCATTAAAAACATGCCCGAGATGCGCATCACACCGGCTGCACAAGACTTCTTCGCGAAGCATGCCATGGCTGGTGTCGCGCTCCACTTCCACGCTGTTTTCGTCCACCGGCTTGGAAAAGCTCGGCCAACCTGAGCCGGAATGAAATTTCGCCTCCGACTCGAATAGCGGCTGCCCGCAGCAAACGCACATATACATTCCCGGCGTCTCCGTCTCCTCGTATTCGCCGGTAAACGGTGGCTCAGTCCCCTTCTGCCGCGTAACAAAATATTCATTCGCCCCCAACTGCTTCTTCCACTCCGCATCCGACTTCTTGATCTTCTCCGCCATGTATCATTCCTCCCAATTCGGTCAGTCCGCGCAATCCTACACCAAGCAAATCCAGCAATCGGCCGCCGCCCCAGTTGCGCGCCAGGCGGCACCTAATTAGATAGCTTCGGATGCCATTTGATTCACCCTCCCGCTCTGCGGAAGCCCTCGGCATTTCGGTCAGAGCGCCGCATTTCGATGCGGATTCCCTGCCTTTCGGTGGCAGCCCCCGCATTTATGCGGGGGAGGAGCGCTTCAGCGCTCCGAAAAAAGCCCAGCCTCTGACGATGCGCTTTAGCGCTGGGGGGTTTCGTGCGCGCTTTCGCCGCGTCCCGAAAATTCGAGACTGCCCCACCCTGAACCTCGCTCAGGATTTAGCCTCGTTCGTGTTATCATTTTTCGCTTCGTGGGCCGGTAGCTCAATGGTAGAGCAGCTGACTCTTAATCAGCGGGTTGGAGGTTCGAGTCCTCCCCGGCTCACCACGTTCTTCCGTTGACCGCATTATAGCAATTATGCGATAATTAAATTGAGCGAATCCCGGCGATGAGCCGCGACTTCTCCATTGACTATGTTCAGCTGCCGAACGGGCGGACGCCCGCCAGAGAGTTCGTGGATTCGCTGGATGGCAAGGCAGCCGCGCGAATAGACGCCTTCATTGACCGCCTGCGCGTTTATGGCCATCGGATGCAGGGCAAATTCGTGAAGAAGCTCACAGAAGACTTATTCGAGCTGCGCGTTAAGCAATTCGACCGGATTTTCCGGGTTCTGTTCTTCTACCAGCCGGGGATGCTGATCGTGATTACTTCAGGGTTTCAGAAGAAAACAGAACAGACTCCGCCCGCCGAGATCACTAGGGCAGAGCAGCTTCGAAAGTTGTGGATGAAATACCGGAATCATTACACCGGATCGCCGAAGGAAAAGGAAATCATTTTGAAGGAGTTCGGCCCATGACACAGATCGCCAAGCGCGACCGCCACGCCGAAATTATCCAGCAGCGCGCGCGCAAGAGCCCAACTTACCGGAAGGCATTCGCGCGAGCATCGCATCAAATTGATCTGGCCGTGCTCGTCCGCGAGATGCGCGAGGATGCGGGATTCACGCAAGCCGAACTCGCCAAGAAAGTTGGCACAACGCAGTCCGTCATCGCTCGTCTTGAGGATGCTGAATACTCCGGTCGTTCTCTTACGATGCTGGAGCGCATCGCGTCGGCTTGCGGCGTGGCCCTGAAACTTCATGCCGAGAAAAAGCCTCATTTCGATCGCGAAGTTGCGCTAGTTTAGACGGGGGTCTGCCAGCGCTCGTTCATTTTCATTGAGCCAGCCACGCGGGCAGAAATTCGAGATGAAAGCCTGCCTGCTTCACGCTCCTGCACCAATCGCCTCCGCGCCGCTGCAGTTCACTGACGTCCCTGTGCCGCAGCCGGCTGATCGCCAAGTTCTCGTCCGCGTCCGCTACTGCGGCGTTTGCCGCACCGACCTGCACGTCATCGAGGGTGAATTGCCGCCGCGCAAGTCGCCCATCATTCCAGGGCACCAAGTTGTCGGCGTGATCGAGAAACTCGGCGCCGGGGCTCGCCGCTTCCCTCTCGGCGCGCGCGTCGGAATCGCCTGGCTGCATCGCACCGACGGCGTCTGCAGCTACTGCCGTTCCGGCGCCGAGAATCTCTGCGACCATCCGGAATTCACCGGCTACACCGTGGATGGCGGTTACGCCGAGTACATCGTCGCGCCCGAAGATTTCGTCTACGCCATTCCCGATGGCTTCGCCGATGAGCACGCCGCGCCGCTGCTCTGCGCCGGAATAATCGGATTCCGCTGCCTGCGCCTCTCGGGCATCGAGAAAGGCGGCCGCCTCGGGTTCTACGGATTTGGCGCCGCCGCACACGTGGCGATTCAGGTCGCGCGGCACTGGGGCGCAACCGTTTACGCTTCGACCCGAGATGAACGCCACCAGAAGCTAGCGCTCGAGTTGGGCGCAGCGTGGGCGGGCGGCACTTTCGATGCACCGCCCGAGAAACTTGATGCCGCGATCGTCTTCGCGCCCGCCGGCGAAATCGTTCCCGCCGCGCTCAAAGCGCTGCGCAAGGGCGGAACGCTCGTCCTCGGCGGCATCCTCATGAGCCCGATTCCATCGTTCGACTACGATTTGCTCTATCAGGAGCGCGTGATTCGCAGCGTAGCCAACAACACGCGCCGCGACGGCGAAGATTTCCTCCGCGTAGCCGCCGAAATTCCCATCCACACGCAAACAGAAATCTTCCCGCTTCGCGACGCCAATCAAGCGCTACGCAAATTGAAAGAAGATGCCATCCGCGGCGCAGCGGTCATCAAGACCGAGGATTGAAGGCTGCCGGCCTCGCGATCCTTAGATCTTACTTGCCGGCGGAGTCCCGCGATTTCGGGTCGCGTCCTAATTCGAGATCGCTCTGAATTCGGCGAGCGGCGGGAGCCCCCGCACTCAAGCCAGAAAGCCCTAGCGGCTAGGTGCAAGCCCAGCAATTCATGCCCGAAAGCCTTTGCAGTTGGGTGGCAGCCCCCGCATTCATGCGGGGGAGGAGCGCTTCAGCGCTCCGAAAAAGCGTCTCCATTAACGAAGCGCTTTAGCGCTGGGCACTACAGAAGGAGCCCCTCACGCAGTTCCAAACGAAAGCTCGGGCCTTCAAATCCCATCTCGAAATCAGGACACTACCCAATATCCCGAGGCTTTGCCGTTGCGGGCGGCCAACCCTCAGTATTCAGGGTGGGGCATCCGGAGTCTGTGCGAGAACCCCAAGATTTGTCAGGGCACGGCTTCAGCCGTGCCGCAAATGCCGCAAAATCAATCCGGCTTTAGCCGCTGAGGTTGTGTTTCTCCTGTCCTCACGCACACTCGTTCCCACCGGCATTTGTCATTTCCGCGCGACGACCATCGCGGCTCCCGCACGTCCTGAGTTGCCTCTAGATCGCCGCTGAAAACTGTTGACAAGTTAGTACTCTCATGATACAAAGGTCCGGGTAGCTTTTAGTCCCTGAGCGCGGGGCTGGCTCTCCCGAGCCTGCTGCAAGCTTGCCCTGAGCGAAGTCGAAGGGTCCGCGCCAAACAATTGAATAACGAGGAGGTTCGTCAGATTGCTCTGCGCCGTCCAGACCGGCGAGTTTTCGATCGCGCCAGACTGGTTCAATAACCGAATCCGTTGCGCAGTCTGCCCTGCCCTTGGAGCCCAAGGCGAACAAAAAGCTAATCGAGACACGAATTTATTAGAAACGCCCCTAACTGCTAGAAAACACTCGATCGACACCTGGTCTAATCGATACAAAACACGCCTTTTTTAATGCGGGTTTTCCTACAAACCGACCTTCTGATTCAAATCCTGAGCGGCTTGAAGCAGATTTTCTGGACTGCCTAGATCGCGCCAATAGTATTCGTCGGCGCGGAAGGCTTGGATTTTTTCGCCTTGGGCAGCGAGGCGGAGATACGGGTTGATTATGGAAAAGACGCCCTCCTCGGTGATCTTTGCCAGTAGACGCGGCGAGATTACGTGGATGCCGGAAAATGCCAGCGGGTGAAGCTGCTGGGACGGGCGAGCGATTTCATCTTTCTGATTTTTCGCGAATCGCCGGCCGCAGAGCTGAAGCTGCTCGTCGAAGAGGAGGTATCGCGATGATTTGCGGTCTTGCATAGCCAAGGTCGCCAGAGCTTGATTTTCAACGTGAATATTCGCCATGCGATGAAGATCGATTGTGCTGATTACATCCACATTGTGAAGAATGAAAGGAGCGTCGAGCGCGTTGGGACCTTCGAGAAAGAACCAGGCGGCTTTTTTCAGGCCGCCGCCGGTGTCGAGCAAGACATCTTCGCGAGAGACTTCAATGCGCATGCCGAAATTATTGTTGGCTTTCAGGTAGTCGAGAATTTGATCTGCGAAGTGATGCACGTTGATGATCACTTCGCGGATTTCGAAAGAGCGCAGGCGCGCGAGGGTGATTTCAAGCATGGTGCGGCCCGCGACTTCCACTAGCGCCTTCGGGCGAGTGTCGGTGAGCGGACGCAGGCGCGTGCCGAGGCCCGCGGCCAGGATCATCGCTTTCATGCGGACTTGCTCTCCTGCTCGAGATGCCGCAGCACCACTTCGACGCCGTTCCGGCCGCGCAGATGCTTCGCTAATTGCTCGGCGAAATAGACGGAGCGATGCTGCCCGCCGGTGCAGCCGAACGAAACAGTCAGACTGGTGAAGCCGCGGCGCTGATATTCGCTCACACTGGCGTCCACGAGCGATATCACGCTGGCGAGAAACTGATGCACGCTTTCGTGCTGATTGAGATATTCGATCACCGGAGCGTCTTTGCCAGTGAGCGGCTTGAATCTTTCTTCGCGGCCGGGATTCGGAACGCTGCGAGCGTCGAAGACGAATCCGCCGCCGTGGCCGGTTTCGTCTTTAGGGATGCCCTGGCGATAGGAAAAACTGAAAATTCGCACGATCAGATTTTCCCGCTTGGACGCCGCGGGCTGCATTGCACCCGAAGGCGCGAGGCGCTGCAATTTTTCTGACGCCGCCATGCGGGTGAAAGCGTCCATCAGAGTAGGCAAAGCGAGCGGCAACTCGACGCTCTTCAGCAGCCAGCGCACGTTGCTGAGGGCGTACGGCACGCTTTGCAGGAAATGGGCTTTGCGCTCATAAAAACCGCGAAAGCCGTAAGCGCCCAAAGCCTGCATGATGCGCAGATAGACGTAGCCGTAGTAGTGATACAGAAACGCTTCGCGCGTGAGAGGAATGAACTCGCCGAGGCGGGCGATATAGAGATCGAGCAGTTGCTGGCGCAACGCGGGCGGCAGATCGGCCTTGGCGTCGAACAAGAGCGAGGCGATATCGTACTGCAGCGCGCCTTTGCGGCCGCCCTGATAGTCCAGGAAAAATGGATTGCCGTCGCGCAGCATGACATTGCGCGATTGAAAATCGCGATAGAGGAAGTAATCGAGATCCGCGGTGAGGAGAAACGTGGTCAAGCGGCTGAAATCGTCTTCGAGCGATTGTTCGTTGAAGGTGATGCCGGCGAGCCGAAGAAAATAATATTTGAAATAGTTCAGATCCCAAGCGATGGACTGGCCATCGAAGGCGCCGCGCGGATAGCAGACGTCGTAATTCAAATCTCGCCCGGCTTCAATCTGGAAGCGCGGCAGCACGGCGACAACTTTGCGATAGGCTTCGATCGCCTGGGGCTTGATGTTTTCTCCGGCGCGATTTTTCGAAAGAAATTCGAAGAGCGTCGTGTCTCCCAAATCTTCCTGGAGATAAGCGCCCTGGCTCAAATCTTCGCCGTAGATTTCGGGCACCGGCAGGCCGTGTTTGCGAAAATGCCGCGAGAATGCGAGGAAGGCCACGTTTTCTTCGCGCACATCATAGAGAACGCCGATGGCGCTGAATTTGCCGCCGACCAGCCGGATGATTTTGCGCCCCGAAGCGCCGAGCTCGCCCTGGACAGGCTGCACCCGCTCGACCGGTGAGTGGAAATGCAGCTCGAAAAGTTTTTTGAGGACGTCCATCACAATCCGTTTGCGGCAATCACGGAGTTTAGGGCCGCTGTATCAACGTGTCATGCAAAAAACAAGTCTAGTCGGTCAGAGGCTGAGGCGGGAGTCGCTGACGATAGCGAGGTCGAAAAAGATACGTGTTCGTGAACCAGGCGGCTCGGATGGAAGTTGGTTCGAGCAGCTTGCGCAAGCTAAAAGGGTGTATGATGCGCGCGCCGTACGCCTCAAGGTGGGAGTTTGTGAGAGGAGATCACATGAAGAAGAGGACGATATTGTTGGCTGTCGTGGCGATGCTTGCGGCTGCTGTGGTGAGCTTCGCTGCTGACGACGTGAACATGGGAACGTGGAAACTGAACGAGGCCAAATCCAAGATCGCCGCGGGAACGACGAAAAATAATACCGTGGTCTACGCGGCCGCGGGCGACAGCGTGAAAGTGACCGTGGACGGCGTTACGGCCGACGGCAAGCCCGCGCACAACGAATGGACGGGCAAGTTCGACGGCAAGGATTATCCGGTGACGGGTGATGCGGCGTCGGACACGCGGGCGTACAAGCGAGTCAACAGTCACACGCTGGCGATGACCATCAAGAAGGATGGAAAGGTTACCTCGACGGGTCGCATCACGGTCTCGGCTGACGGCAAGAGCCGGACCGTGGCGATAAGCGGAACCGACGCTTCGGGTAAGAAGATGAGCAGTACGGCGGTTTACGACAAGCAGTAGCGGGAGACGTGATCAGGTTTGCAGGGGCCGCGGATTTTCGCGGCCCTTTTTATTTGCTGCGGCGATGCTTGTTTCGTAGTCGGATCGGTCTGTTGCTGCGGAATTCACAATTGATTCTGCAAAGACTAGATTCAAAACCCCCCACGAGCAAAAACAGCGCATGGGGCAACCGGTGCCGTCGCTGCTATCTGCGTTTGCGGAGCCAGCCTGCCATGCCGCCCGCGGCTGTGAGCTTTTCTGCGGCGCTGCCGCTGACTCGCTCGATTTCAGTTTTCTGGGCGTCCGCCAATTCGGGAAGGACATCGAGTATTTGAACGTGCTGGCGCGGGCTCCCGCAGGCTATACAGCGCGGGTCAGCCGAGCGATTTGCCAGGCCGCATTTGACGCATTGGTTCAGCCGCGCGTTCAGTTTCTCGGCGACCACGAGCTTGCGGACGCAGCCGTCCTGGAGTTGCGCGAGGGTTTCGTCGATACCGACTACGGCGCCGCTTTCCGCGCTGAGCAGATCGGCGACGACGATTTCCTCCTGCTCTTGCTCCCACTCCGCGATGGTGGGCGCGATGTGATCTTTCAATTCACTTATCGAAAAACGCGCGAGATCCTTCGGAATCACCAACAATTGCGTCTTCAGTTCCGTCGGGAGCGCCTCTCCGATCGGGTCGATAAGGCGTGCGGACCCAACCAGAATTATGCCGGCGAGTTTGTATTTCGCACAGACGGCGCGAATTTCCGCCGCTGTCTCAGCGCAAAGGTGCTGATATTGCGCGTCCATGCGCTTCTTGAAGACATCGCGCTCGGCGCCATGCGGCATCTTTGTGTCGCGGCGCGCCATGTGCGCATGGTCCTTCATCTTCCACTGTGATTGGTCGATTTCGAATTTGCGGATTTCGATCTGAGTGAGAACGCCAAGTTCGAATCGGAAGAATCGCGCGCGCGTGCGGTCGACGGCTACCACGCAGTGCGGCGCATCGGCGTAGCGCGAATGCAGCGGATTATGCAATTCTGAAACGGCATGGAGAACTGAAGCGTTGGCCATATCCACCTCCAAATGTTGCTGGTTTCCGGCAGCTCCGATTTCAAATCGTCTCCTGCGGAGCTTACACACTTCTGATTCGACAAGGACATTGTGCGACCTGAAGACGGCTTGTTCGGTGATACGGGTCACCGGAACCGGTGACGACTGATCGCGATCCGCTGCGGGCCGACCTCAGGTGAGCACAGTCACGACGAGAAGTGACACGAGTCACAGCCAGCGAGACACTTCAGGCGCCAAATGAGATGCGAAGATAGCGGAGGTGGGCCGTGACCATCGCGCAGAGCAAACTTTTGGGAGTTCTGAAAAGCGAACTCGAATTTCTGAATAGCGGCGGCTACCACAAACCGTCCTGGCGTCCACAGTTCGTGTTCCAGGATTCACCGACGTGCATGAACCGCGATAATCCCAAAGATCCCAAGCCGTGCTCCGAATGTGTGCTCATGGCGTTCGTACCTGCAGAGAGCCGCA
>Ga0209517_10001935_pt1 | contig 30302 bp, 27 predicted proteins | sample PeaSoiMetSII2010_FD_187695 | JGI IMG/M metagenome (GOLD analysis project Ga0209517, IMG submission 187695) | Peat soil microbial communities from Weissenstadt, Germany - SII-2010 (SPAdes) (version 2) | ecosystem: Environmental > Terrestrial > Soil > Wetlands > Peat | place: Germany...
AGCGTGAGACGAATAGACTTTTTCCGGGGAGCGACGGCGAGCGAAGGCTGCGAGAGGTTAGCGGTTCGGGTGGCTGTTGCCAATTTCTATGGCTTCCTCCTCAAGCGACTCACTCTCACCACCGCGTCTCCCTTGACTTTCGTCACGCGGCTCCCAGGGTGGGCAGCGATTCCCGGGCATTTTCGGCGAAGTTAGTTCGCAATTGTGAGATTACGGCAAATTTCCACAGATGCAAGAATATTTTTAAGAAATATTGGAAATTTTTGTCAAGGAGGACAGGTACGGAGGTAACGGCGTCGAACCGTCGACCGGCCAAGAGGTTCCGACCGGGAGAATTGCCTCGCCGTTCCCCAGCGTTTTGGTGTATAAATCTGCCCGGGGCATCAGCTGTTCAATCAACATTGGAGGAATCAGCGATGAGGAAAACTGTGCTTGGGGTTCTGTGTGTCTGCGCGGGCGTGCTGCTCGCTCAGCCGGGCTCACATCAGAATGCGTTCACGCCCGACCAGATGATGTACGGACCACCGCCGCCTTTCATTGCTTCGGGTGCGCAGGTAGCCGTAATCGAGGGGGATCCAACTGCGAGTTCAGGCGACTTCACGATCCGCCTCAAGATGCCGGACGGATACAAGATCGCTCCACATTGGCACCCCAAGCGGGAAAATGTAACGGTGATTTCCGGCAACTTCAAAGTCGGCATGGGGGATAAGTTCGACGAGGCGAAAATGATGACTTTCCCCGCGGGCAGCTTCGCCTACCTTGATCCTGACATGCACCACTACGCGATGGCGTCCGGAGAGGTCGTGGTGCAGGTCCACGGCATGTCGCCGCTGCAATTTAACTACGTGAACCCGGCGGACGATCCGAGAAATGTGGGAGTACCTCTCCAGAAGTAAGCGAACACGGTGCTGCCATGGGCGGGGCGGCTAGACCTTCCCCCACAACTCCGCCCGCGGATCCTCGGGATTCAGTGTGGCCAACTCCCGCAGCAGTTCCTTGGTCCTTTCGTCGCGCGGCATGGGTACGGTGATTTTCACCTCGATGATTTCGTCTCCGCGCACGCCGTCTTTGGTAGCCGAAGGCACACCCTTCTCCCGCAGCCGCAGCTTCTGTCCAGACTGCGTCCCAGGCGGAATCTTCAACATGCTGCGGCCGTCGATGGTGGGCACCTCGATTTTCGATCCCAAAGCCGCTTCGACCGCCGTCACCGGCACCATGATTTGGATGTCGTCGCCCTCGCGCCGAAAAAGCGGGTGCTCGCCGATGCGGATAATCACGTAGAGATCGCCGACTCCGCCTCCCCGCAGCCCGGCATTGCCTTTGCCCGCGATGCGAATGCGCTGCCCGTCGCGGGTTCCGGCCTTGATGCGGATCTCGAGCGGATCGGTGCGCTCGACGCTGCCTTCGCCATGGCACACGGGGCAGGTCGAAATGTTCTTGCCCGTCCCATGGCATCGTGGACAGGTGACGTTGAACTTCATGCGTCCGCCCGTCTGCTCGATCGTGCCCTTGCCATGGCACTGCGGACATTGCCCCGGAGCCTCGATGAAGCCATTGCCGCGGCAGTTTCCGCAGACGTCGCGCCGGGCGATATTGAGCTTCATGACGCCGCCGCGGATCGCCGTCCAGAAGGGCACGTTGACCTGGTACTCCAGATCGCTGCCCGGCTCCGGGCCGGCCTCGGCTGCCTCGCCACGCCCGCCGCCACTGAAGATGCTGGAGAAGACATCGCGGAACCCGCCGCTTGAAGTCCTCCGGCCGCCGGCGCGGGCGCCTTCGAACAGATCGGAAAAATCGAAGCCCCCGAAATCGACATTGCTGGGTCCGCCGGGGCGGTAGCCTCCGGGGAAGCCTCCGCCAAAGTCGCCGGGGCCGGCCCCAGGCTGTCCGCCGCCGCGGGCGTAAGCCTCCGCCGTCGCCGGATCGATGTTGTCGGAGTAGAAGCCGAGCTGGTCGTAAATCTTCCGCTTCTTGGGATCGCTGAGGACGTCGTTGGCCTCGGAAAGAGTCTTAAACTTCTCTTCGGCACCTTTATCGCCGGGATTGACGTCAGGATGGTACTTGCGCGCAAGTTTGCGGAACGCTTTGCGGATGTCGTCGGTGGAGGCGGACTTCTTTACGCCGAGAACGCCGTAATAATCTTGATTGGTGGTCGTGGCCATTTTTCAGCGATCGGCACTCAGCTATGAGCGGTATGCATTTCAATTGTGTCATCCTAAGCGCAACTTTGTCATTGGCGAAACGCCTTGACCGCGAATGACAGCATGCTTAGCATGCCTGTGCTGAAATCGCGCTTTGTATCAGGGCACGCCTTTACAGGCTGCGGAAAGACTCCGGTTTCGTATCACTCCGGTTTCGTATTAGGGTATCGCTTTAGCGATGCCGCAAGCACGTTATGAAGCGCCTTCAGGCGCTGCGGCGGGAGATTGAAGTTTCACCCGTGGTCCTACGGTAAACGACAATGAGGAATTTTCTCGACGCGCTCCTGGCCGTGCTCGCAGGCAATGCGATCTACTTCCTGCTGATGCCACACCTGTCCCGCGTGGCGCGGCACGCGCTGTTCAAGGAAGACCTGGGACTGCTGCTGGATTTCGTAATCTGCGCGGCGATCTTTGTCGCGGTGAAGTACGTGAGGCGCGATCATGAATGAGCAACTGCGACCCAGGATCAGGCAACATATGTCTCTATGACCACGATTCTGTTCCTCACCCATTCCAAAGGGTATTGTCATCCTGAGCGAAGCGAAGGACCTGCTTTCCATCGCCCGAGAAGAAAACAGGTCCTTCGCTGCGCTCAGGATGACAAGGGAAACTAACGTCGCGAATTAACGGTACACCGCCTAGTTCCCGCCGGCTGTCTTTTGCGGGCTGGTCTTCGCGATAGCTGCCGCCGCGATCTGAGCCACGTCAAGCAACTCCGGCGGATCGGTCGTGGCCGCCGCCAATCCGTCGCGCAGCATCGAGTTGCAGAACGGGCAAGCCGCGGCCACCACGCTCGCGCCCGTCGCCACCAATTCCTGCGCCCGCTCCAGATTGACGCGCTTGCCCGACTCTTCTCCCAGAAACATCAAGCCGCCTCCGCCGCCGCAGCAGAAGCCGCGTTCGCGCGCCCGCGGCGGATCCACCACCTGTCCGAAACGTGCCATCACCTCCCGTGGCTCGTCATAGACGCCGCGATATCGGCCCAAGTAGCAGGCGTCGTGATACACCATGCTCTTCTGCGCCGAGGCGTCGAGTGGGAGTTTGTCAAGGTAGCGGGCCAGCAATTCCGTGTGGTGCTCGATCCGGACGCTGCCGCCGTGCTCCTTCCAATCCACGCCCATGGTCCGCACACAGTGCGGGCAGATCGAAACCATCTTCTTCACTCCCGCCTCGCGTATCTGCTCCAAATTCCCCTGGGCCAGTTCGCCGAACAGATAATCGTTGCCCAGTCGCCGCGCGGGATCGCCGTTGCACTTCTCCTGCCGCAGAACTCCGAAACTGATTTTCAGATACCCGAGCACCTCGACCAGCGCCAACAGAATCTTCCGGCCATTCGGGTCATACGATCCCAGGCATCCCATCCACAGGCAGTATTCCTGGGTTCCGTCAAAATACGGCAGGCTGTTCTTCGCGATGAATTTTTCGCGTTCCGAGGGCGGGAACCCCAGCGCATTGCCCTGCCGCTCGAGCGTATTGAACAGATCGCCCCCGTGACTGTTGTCCCACTTGCCGGTATTGACCGCGCCGCGCCGCAACCCCACGATCAAAGGCAGGTGCTGGATGCCCACCGGACACTGGAACTCGCAAGCCCCGCAGGTGGTGCACTGGAATGCCGCCTCCATGGAAAGGTGCTTGCCCAGCAGCAGTTCGCCGCTCTTCGGCCCGAACTCCTTCAGGTAATGCCTTGTGCCCAAAATGATTTCTTTGGGATTCAGAATCTTTCCCGTGTTGTTGGCCGGACAATGTTCGGTGCAGCGGCCGCACTCGACGCAGGTGTAGGCCTGCAAGCTGGCGATCCGGGTCAGATCTTTCCCGGTATCGAGGCCGAAATCCTCGTCGCCCACCAGCGGCGGGATGCGGCTGAAGCCGTCGCGCTCCAGAAACACCGTCAAAGGGCTGAGCACGAGATGCATGTGCTTGGTGCCGGGAATCAGCGGCAGAAAAGACAGGAGCAGCAGCGTGTGCGCCCACCACACCGCCCAGCCCGCCGCCGAGCCCTCCGGAACCCAGAACCGGGCAAGAAGGTAGGTAATCATCAAAGCGAAAATCAGAAATGCGATTAGCCCGGATTCCGGAGACAGCGGCTCGAGCCATTTCGGCCGGACGACGAACCGGCGGAAGGCCAGCCCCGCGATCGAGATGGCCACGGCCAACGCGAACACGCCGGCAAACAGGAAGTAAAACCGCGAGAACCCGCCATCGGACAGGAAGCCCAGCCCGAATCCTTCGGCGAAGTGGTTGAGCGTCACCAGAGCGAAAACGCAAAAGCCCCAGAATACAAAGGCATGAGCCAGGCCGGGCAGCGGCCTCTGAGCAATCACCAGTCCCTGCGCGGCCACCTCCCAGAGCACTTTGCGGACGCGCGGGCCAATCGGCCGCAGTTGAAAGTCGGCGTCCGGCTTCGAGGCCAGGATGATACGCACCGCCGCGCCAAACTTCCGCCAGAACAGATACAACGAAACGAAGATGGCAATGAGCAGGACGACTCGTCCCGGCCAGTTCATACAGGGATGTCTCCAGATAAACTCAACAGTCTAACGTACCGGCAGTTCCCTATGCACCAGCAAACGGCGCGCAGCGACCGGCAGTGCGCAGCCTCCCGAGGACTGGTTCCCCTTCCCGACCCGGTATATACTGCTCCCGATACTTTAGCCGTAACCCGGCGACGAACCGGGCACGGGGCGCCTTCTCATTATTCATATCGCTCCGTGAATAGAACGCTGGCTCCGGGACCCTTAGTTATCATTCGCCTTGGACAACCGGCGCGGGTGGGAACCGCTCGAGCGGTGCCTCCCCGAGAGAGGTATTACTCGTGGACGTCGTATTCGTACGCCTTCTTTTTATCCTCATCGTCGGTGTCATCTGCTCTCTCATCAATCCGTTTAACCTGCCCTCAAGGCCTGCTGCTGCCGTCGTCGGTCTGTTGATCGGCGCCGCCATCGTCCTGTTCGAGTGGAGGCTGCGTGTGATGAGCCTGAAGCGCCTGATTGGAGCCGCGATCGGCAGCGTGCTCGGCATCGTTGGCGCATATCTTTTCGCCCTCGTCATTCGCAACAGCGTTCCGCCCGGCGCCACTCAGAGTTTCCTGCAGATCATGGTCATGCTCATCATGGCCTACGTGGGATTGGTAGTGGGCGCCAACAAGGGCGACCTGCTCAATCTGGCGGCGCTCGGCGGCGTCTTCGGCGGCGAAAAATCGGGCAAGAAGAGCTTCAAGATTCTCGACACCAGCGTCATTATTGACGGCCGGATCGCCGACATCGCCGAGACGGGTTTCCTCGACGGCCTGATTGTGATTCCGCAGTTCGTGCTCCGCGAACTGCAACTGGTGGCCGATTCCGCCGATTCGCTCAAACGCAATCGCGGACGCCGCGGCCTCGATATCCTGCAGCGTCTCCAGAAAACTGCCACGGTCCAAATCCAGATCGTCGAAGACGACTTCCCCACCGTCCGCGAAGTCGATATGAAGCTCATCGAACTGGCCAAGGTCTACGAAGGCAAGATCATCACCAACGACTTCAACCTCAACAAAGTTGCCCAACTGCAGGGCGTGGCCGTGCTCAACATCAACGAACTGGCCAACTCGCTCAAGCCCATCGTGCTGCCCGGCGAAGTGATGCGCGTATTCATCCTGAAGGAGGGGAAAGAGTACAACCAGGGAGTCGCCTATCTCGATGACGGGACCATGGTGGTCGTCGATAACGCCCGTAAGATGATTGGCAAGACCATCGACATCTCGGTGACCTCGGTCCTGCAGACCACCGCCGGCAAGATGATCTTTGGCAAGTGGGATGAGCGCGGGCTAGGCCGCCACGAAGCCAAAGCACCAGCGCCACTTCCGGCAGTCGCGACTCCGGCGGCGGCAACCAACGGACCGCCCTTCGACCCGGCTGCCAAAAAGCCCGCCTCGGCAGTCACCGACCGGGCCGTCGACTAGTTTTGTATCCGGCATCCCTTTATCTGTAGAGACGGGGCTTGCCCCGTCTCACTCCGCGACAGGGAGACGCGGCAAGCCGCGTCTCTACGGGAAGAAATCTGAGTCCTGTACTATACTGATCGCCCCTATGAAGGTGTTTGTCATTATTCCCGCCGCCGGACTGGGCACCCGCATGGCGCCACCCTCGGCCGCCAAGTCCAGAAAGAAAGCGCCCAGCAAACAGTTCAAAGAGCTGGGCGGCGTGCCGATTCTTGTCCACACCCTGCGGAAGTTTGCCGCCACTCCCGCCGTCTACGAAATCATCGTCGCGTTGCGCCAGGACGAAATTGCCGGCTTTCGCACCCAGGTCGAAAAGCAGTACCCGGAAATTCTGACCAAGCGCCTGCAGATGGTCGAAGGCGGCGAGCATCGCCAGGACTCGGTTGCCAGCGCTCTCGCCCACACCGCGGCCGATCCCGAAGATATCGTGTTGGTACACGACGCCGTTCGCCCGCTGGTTACGCCCGAGATCATCGCCCATGTGATCGAAGCCGCGCGTGAACATGGAGCCGCCATCGCGGGCTTGCCCGCCCTGGACACCGTGAAACAGGTGGAACGAACCGCCGAGGGCGCGCTCATCAAAGCCACCATCCCGCGCGCCAGCGTGGTGATGGCGCAAACCCCGCAGGGCTTTCGCTACGACATTCTGAAGAAAGCTTTCGCGGACGCCGCCATCGACGGCTTCGTCGGCACCGATGAGGCTTCCCTGATCGAGCGCGCCGGCCTGCCCGTGGTAGTCGTGATGGGCTCGCCGCGCAATATAAAAATAACCACGCCCGCCGATATGGAACTGGCCGAGTTCTATCTGAAAGCGGGAGCCCAGTAGCGAGCCCTTTGCATCAGGGCATCGCTTTAGCGAGTAACTAGTGTTAGGTAGGTTGTTTCGCAGGTTCCATAGGATAAGCCAATCGGACCAGAGTTCTCTCCGAGAAAGGCACATACAGCAAAGCGGCAGTCGCGGCGAACGCCAGGCCCACTCCAATCTGCGGCAGCAGTAGAAACGGCGCGACGGCCCAGAGTTGATCCAGCGCCAGCACAAACGGGAAGAGCCGGACGAATGTCCCGCCCAGCTTGCGGTAATCGAAGCCCACCGCGGACAGCAGATAGAAGCGCAGCGGGATTCCAACCGCTCCCGTCACCAACACCGCGCCCACAATGACGAGAGCCTTCCAGCCTGGAAGAAAGCCGCTCGCAACCCTCTCTGCAGCGCGCAGGTGTGCGAGCCCGCTCACGTAAAAGATGAGATACATCGTCTGAAGGAGCGCGAAAAGTGCGCGCACCAATCCACGCCGGGGAAAGGGCACATGCAGTTCGGGATGCAGTTCGTGTGCCGCGGGCACTCCTGCCCGCGTACCCTGGTTCTGCGCCGCCGCGGATTCTGCTGCGCCGCCGTCGACCGGCGCGATAAAGCGGTATCCACGGCGGGCCAGGGTTTCGACGAAGCGTGGGCTCGAGGCGGAATCGCCCAGCGCCTCGCGAATCTTGTTCACCGAGGTATTCAGGCTGTGATCGAAATCGACGAAGGTATCGGCCGGCCAGATTGTTTCGCGCAGATGGTCGCGCGTGACCACTTGCCCGGCATGTTGCAACAGCGCGGCGAGGACTTGAAACGGTTGTTCCTGAAGCCGGATGCGAGCCCCGTTCTTGCGCAGCTCTCCGGCGGCCAAGTCCGCTTCAAAAACGCCAAATCGCAGAAGCGTGGCCTCGCGGTTGGAGGGAGAGTTGGACGGAGGCATCGACATCTCGCGCGCCCGTAGTGTACCGCGAGGCGGTCGTTAGCCGTTAGTCGATGGTCGTTAGCAAACCTCGGTCGCGAACATTCATCGCGAACGACCAACGACTAACGACTAACGACCAACGACCGAAAAGGCTACAATAACCGCGTGAACGCCTCCGTTCCGCCGAAGCCGGCAGCCGACAGCGAGCATCAGGAAGACAAGCATCAGCACCACCACTCCATCTACGCCGCCGAAGCCACCGGATTGCTTCTCATGGCGGTGCTTCTGCTCATTCTCACCCTCATCCACTACTGGCGGTACATTCCTTGGAGCGTGCGCTGAAGTTGCCCGATCGCGAACCGCTGCTGGTGGTCGTGTTAGGACCGACGGCCAGCGGGAAGACCGCGTTATCGCTCGCGATTGCCCGCCGCTTCCCAAGTGAGATCGTCAACTGCGATTCGGTGGCGATGTACCGCGAGTTCGAAATCGGCACGGCCAAGCCCACCGCGGCGGAGCGCGCGGAAATTCCGCATCACCTGGTGGATTGCGTCGATCCGCTCGCCGATGTCAGCGCGGGAGAGTATGCCCGCCTGGGGCGGCAAGTCCTGGGCGAGATCGAGAAGCGCAAGCGCTTGCCGATTGTCAGCGGAGGGACCGGACTCTATCTCCGCGCTTTGGTCGAAGGACTCTTTCCCGGTCCACAGAGGTCTGAAGAACTGCGCGACAGACTGCGTGGCCGCGCGGAGAAATATGGGACCGAGCACTTGCATCGCATCCTGCGCCGGCTCGACGCTTCGGCAGCGCGCCGTATTCACCCCCATGACGTTCCCAAGGTGATCCGGGCGATCGAGGTGTGTCTGGCGTCGAGCCCGCCCTCTCGCCGGACTTCTCGTCGAACTATGACCGAACTTTGGCAACAGGGACGCGAACCGCTGCGCGGCTTTCGCATCCTGCGTCTAGGACTCAATCCCGAGCGCGAGGCTCTCTATGCCCGCATCAACCAGCGGGCCGCAAACATGTTTAACCAAGGACGGCCTGCTGGAGGACTGATCGCTGGAGGACTGATCGTCGGAGGACTGATCGCCGAAACCGAAAGGCTTCTCAAAAAGTATGGCGACCAAGCCCGCCCGCTGGCGTCGCTCGGATACAAGCAGGCGGTGCAGTTCTTGCGCGGCGAACTGGATCGGGAGTCGGCGCTCGCTGCGGCGCAGCAGGCACATCGTAATTATGCCAAGCGCCAGATCACGTGGTTCCGGCGAGAGCCGGATGTACATTGGCTGGCCGGGTTTGGCGACGAGCCAGCTATCCAGAGGGAGAGCATCGCAACTGTCGAACGGGAAATTTGAGAAAGGTCGTGCGCTAGTGGAACGCCGGGCGTCCCCGCCCGGCGTGGACGGGCGATGGCGCCCGTCCCCACACGAGCATGCTATTGTCAATTGCATGTTCCGCCGTTTGCCGCTGATCGCGCTCCTGCTAGCCGCGACGCTCTGCTTTGCGAAAGACAAAAGTAAAGGCCGTTTTCTGCCGCCCGGCCCCATCCATCTCGACAAAGCCGGCCGGAAGTGGGCCGACAAGACGTTGCGCAAGATGTCGCCGGAAGACAAAGTAGGCCAACTCTTCGCGATCTGGGTAAGAGTGCAATTCCTGAATGACGCCGACCCCATCTTTGTGCAGCTGCGCGACAACATCCGCAAATATCGCGTCGGATCAGTGGTCATGAGCGTTCCAGTGGATGGCCCTGTCCTGCTCAAGAGCCAGCCCGAGGTTGCCGCCGAGTTGCTCAACCGGCTGCAACGCTCGTCGAAGCTGCCCCTCATAGTCTCAGCGGATTTCGAGCGTGGCGTATCCATGCGTCTGAATGGCACCACCGTTTTTCCCCACGCGATGGCGTTTGGAGCGGCCGGCAAAACGGAAAATGCGGAGGCCTTTGGACGCATCACCGCTCTGGAAGCGAGGGCGATCGGAGTGCATTGGAATTTCTTTCCCGATGCCGACGTGAATTCCAATCCTGCGAATCCCATCATCAACACACGCTCTTTCGGAGAAGACCCGAAGCAAGTCGGCGATTTCGTGGCGGCGTACATCCGGGGCGCTCACGAAGGCGGAATGCTGGTCACGGCAAAACACTTTCCCGGACACGGCGACACCGCCGCCGATTCTCATCTTGGCCTCGCGCAAGTCACCGGCGACCGCGCACGGCTCGATGCGGTTGAGTTGCCGCCGTTCCGGCGCGCAATCGAGGCCGGAGTGGATGCGGTGATGGTCGCGCACGTAACCGTTCCCGCTCTCGACGCCGAGCCCAACCGCGTCGCCACAACTTCCAAGCCGGTGGTGAGCGGACTGCTCAAAGAAGAAATGGGGTTCAAAGGGATCGTTGTGACCGACGCCCTCGACATGGCAGGGCTGACGCGCCTGTACGCGAAGGATATCGGCCGGGCCGCGGTCGAATCCTTCCAGGCCGGCAATGACATGCTGATCATTCCCGCCGATCTCGACGCCAGTTACCGCGCGGTGCTGCAAGCCGTGCGCAGCGGAGAAATCGACCGCCCGCAACTCGATCAATCGGTGCGCAAGATCCTGGAACTCAAGGCATCTCTCGGTCTGAACAAGGCGCGGCTGGCGGACCTGGCACAACTCTCCAGCCAGGTTGCGAAGCCGGAAAATGTGGCCGCCGGCCAGCGCATGGCCGACGAAGCCATCACGCTCGTCCGCGACAACGGTAAAGTGATCCCGCTGCAGTCTTTTGGAACTCCGGAGGCCGCGCTTCCGTATCAACCGTTGACAGAGGTGAGCAACCGTCTCGTCGTGGTGATTTTTTCCGACGACCTGCGCACCGACTCCGGACGTATGCTCGAACGCCAAATTCTAGCCCGTGTGCCTGACGCCCGCGTGATCTACGTCGATGCCCGCTCGGCCGCCGGCATGAAGCCTGCCGTGGTCGAAGCGGTGGAAGCGGCGGAGCATGTGATCGCCGCGCTGTATGTAGTTCCGGTCGCGGGTAAGGCCATGCGTGCCGCCGGCGGAGGGTTGACGAATACGGTTGCCATGGACGGCGCCACTGGTTCTTTGCTCACCGCGATTCTCGAGCGCGCCGCCGATCGCACGGTCGCACTCGCCATGGGCAATCCGTATGTGGTGCAGGATTTTCCCGCGATCCAGAATTATGTGTGCGCGTTCTCCAATGCCAGCGTGTCGGAAACAGCGGCCGTGAAGGCGATCTTCGGCGAGATCCCGATCGGCGGTCATTTGCCGGTTTCGATTCCGGGCATCGCATCCCGAGGCATGGGTCTCGAACGCACCGCCCGGCCAATCTCGGCTCAACCCAGCTCAGGAGGTTCCTTCCGTGTTCAACCGTAATCGATTCGACCAAAAGACGTTCAGCCGTAAACTGATCGCCAACCTGTCTCTGGGCGCGTTGTTTGCCGCTCTCTGCATTCTTCCCGCCTGTAGCATCAATGCGAACAAAAGTGACAAGGATGGCGAGAAGCACGTTGACATCAAGTCTCCCATGGGAGATCTGCACGTCAGCGAGCGAGCCGATATCCGCGACGCTGGCCTGACGCTCTATCCCGGCGCCAAGCCCGCCCCCAAAGACGACAGCGACAACCAGAAGAGCGCCAACGTGAACCTTTCGATTCCGGGATTCTCGTTGAAAGTGGTGGCCGCCGAGTTTCTCTCCGACGACGCTTCCGAGAAAGTCATCGCCTACTACGACAAAGAGCTGCAGAAATATGGCAAGCCCATTCAGTGCAAGGGCGCCTGGAGCGGCGGTCACGTCGAAAGCTCACCCGGTGAGGAGGAAAGCGCCAAGCCCGTCTCGTGCGGGAACAACGGCAGCGGAGACTCGGTGGAGTTGAAGGTTGGAACCGAGGGGAACCAGCACCTTGTCGCCGTTAAGCCCAACCGCCCGGGAACCCGCTTTGCCTTGGTTTATGTGCGCATGCACACCGGCAAGGACGATACGATCTGATTGAGACATTGAATCATTGAGAGATTGAGAGATTGAGTCATTGAGAGATTGAGTCATTGAACCATTGAACCGTCGGATCATTGGGTGATCGGGCAAGGAGAGACGATCAAATGACTCAATGACTCAATCTCGCAATGATTCAATGGTCTTGCCTTGCTCTCCGGGTTCGTTGTGCGCTAGCTTCAAAGATGTGGAGCACGCTTGCCAACAATGTGGGACCACGGTCGAAGACGGCCGGCCGTTCTGTCCGCAATGCCGCGCTCCTCAAATCCACGTGCAAGTTGCGACTCCGGACGCTGAAATTGCCACGGGTTTGAATCCCGCGCAGGACGAGCTTTCTCCAGAGATTCCTGTAGAGACGAGGTTTGCGTCGTCTCCGGCACGGCAAGCCGCGTTCGGAAGCACGATGGACAAGAGCGTTGCGGTTCGTGCCGCGCTCAAGGCCGGGGTGCTCGGCGTTTTCATCGGGATGATCCCACTGCTCGGCATCGTGCTAACCGGGGCGCTGGCCGTCTATTTCTACCGCCGCGAAAATGGGTTGGCGCTTCCCGCCGCTCTCGGGTCGCGTCTGGGAGGAGCAGCGGGAGTCGTAGCCTTCGCCATCAACGCTCTGTTGATCACAATCCGCATTTTTGTTTTTCATGCTGGGCAGGAATACACCGATAGCATTCTGAAAATCGCTCAGAAGTTCGGAGTCAACGTGGCGGATCCTGACATACAAGCCGGCATCCACAACTTGTTTACTCCGTCGGGGCTGGCGATCACCTTCTTTTTCGGAATGATTCTTACCGTGGTGCTCGCCTCCGTGGGCGGTGCGCTGGCCTCGCTGCTGCAGCGGTCCCGCAATACCCGCGTGTAGTTTCAGTCGCAATCGGCGCGGGTTTCAGGCCCGCCCTTGCTCTCATCTTTCCGCACGCGTATGATGCAGCGTTTATGAATACACGGACTTCAGGCAGTCCCGTTACCCTCCGTCAGAAAGCACAGCTGATGTCTGCCTCCGAGGTGGAGCGCACCTTGATCCGCCTGGCGCATGAGATTCTCGAGAAGAACAATGGCGTCGAAGATCTGGCCCTGGTCGGCATCCGCCGCCGGGGAGTACCGCTGGCGGAGCGACTGGCGAAGATCATCCAGCGCATCGAAAAGAAGCCGGTACCGCTCGGCACGCTCGACATTACCCTCTATCGCGACGATCTTTCCACCCTCGACACCAAGCCGGTGGTGCAGAAAAGCGAGTTGGAAATTCCCATCACCGACAAGTCAGTGGTGCTGGTGGACGACGTGCTTTATACCGGCCGCACCACTCGCGCCGCCATGGACGCGCTCTTCCACTCGGGCCGGCCCAAACGCTTGCAGCTGTGCGTACTGATCGATCGCGGCCATCGCGAGTTGCCGATTGAGGCCGCTTTCATTGGGCGAACCGTGCAGACCACGGGAAATGAGATTATCGAGGTCAAACTTCGCGAGGTCGATGACGCGGAGAAAGTCCTGCTCATGGAAAAGCAGCAGGCCAATTTGTAATTTGCGGTTTGTGATTTGTAATTTGTAATTGAAAAGCTCATTGCGCGGTCCTTAAATCACAAATTACAAATTGGAAATCACAAATTGACTATGAATCCAGCGCGCGGTTCCCTGCTCGGTATTGAGCACTTGGAAGCAGCCGAGATCCTGAGACTTTTGAAATTTGCCCGGCGTATGAATCCGGACAAGCCGCGGCCCTTGCTCAAGGGCAAGCGCGTCTTTTTGCTTTTCTACGAGGCCTCCACCAGGACGCGGAGTTCGTTTGAAGTCGCGGCCAAGTCGCTGGGCGCACACACGGTTCTCATCCAGGCGATTGGTTCGAGTATTGAGAAGGGCGAATCGCTGCTCGATACCGGGTACACGGTGCGCGCCGTCGGCGCCGACATCATCGTCATCCGCCATCCCAACGCCGGCGCGCCCTACGTGATGGCGCAGCACCTCGACGTGCCCGTCATTAACGCCGGCGATGGACTGCACGAGCATCCCTCGCAGGCGTTGCTCGATGCTTACACCATTCTGCGCAATAAGAAAACATTCAAAGGTCTGCAGGTCGCGATTGTCGGCGACATCTTTCACAGCCGTGTGGCGCGGTCGGCGTGCCACCTGTTAAGTAAATTTGGTGTGAAGATTATTCTTTGCGGTCCTCCGGAACTGGTGCCCGACATTGCGGCGACGCTCGCACCCGGCGTGCGCGTCACCCGCCACATTGAAGACGCCCTGCGCGGCACCGATGTGGTCATGCTGCTGCGCGTGCAGACCGAGCGCCTTTCCGGCCTGAAAATCGATCTAGCGGAATACATCGCGCGCTACCAGATGACACCGGCCCGGTTGAAGATGGCGAAGAAGGATGCCATCGTGATGCATCCCGGCCCGATCATTCGCGGCCTGGAGTTGACCAGCGAAGTTGCCGACGGTGCCCAGGCGCGCATCCTGGACGAAGTGCGCAACGGCGTGCCCACGCGCATGGCGATTCTGGCGCGGGCGATGGGGAAGATGCGATGAAAATCGATTCACCACAGAGACACAGAGAAAGGCAAAAGTCAGAAGTCAAATTGCAGAAGTGCGGACCGAGAGCTGGGAAATCGCGTGATTATGCACGCTCTGTGCGTTCACGTGACATTGTTGTGACTTCTTCAATTTGACTTCTGATTTTTGACTTCGTTTTTCTGTGACTCTGTGGTGAAAAAATGTTTTTGAAGACTAAGGATTGACGTGACTTCACGCTCCGCAAGTAGTCTGCTGATCAAGGGCGGCCACCTCATCGACCCGGCGGCTCGCATCGATGCGCCCATGGATGTGCTGCTGAAAGATGGCCGCGTTGCCGAAGTGGCTCCTCCCAACAAGATCAAGGCGAATGCCGACGAGAAGTTCGACGCCCGCGGACTCATCGTTGCGCCCGGCTTCATCGATCTGCACGCGCACCTGCGCGAGCCCGGCCAGGCGCACAAAGAAACGATAGCGACGGGCACGGCCGCTGCGGCTGCGGGCGGGTTTACTTCCGTCTGCACCATGCCCAACACAGTTCCGGTCGTCGATTCGGTCGAGTGGATCGAGTGGCTTCGTCAGCCCGAGCGCGGCGCGGTCGTCAATGTGTTTGCCATCGCTGCCGCGACCCGATCGAGCAAGGGTGCAACGCTCACCGACTTCCGCGCGCTACAGACCGCGGGAGCCATCGCGGTCTCCGACGACGGCAAGCCCATCCTCGATGACAGCATTATGCGCGAGGCGCTGGTCCTGGCCGGGGAGCTGAATTTTCCCGTCGTGCAACATGCCGAAGATACTCGGATGACCGAGAATTGTTCGATGCACGCGGGCGCGCGTTCGTTCCGTCTCGGATTGCGCGGCATGACCGCGGCTGCCGAAGCTTCGATCGTCGAGCGTGACGTGCAGCTCGCGACGCAAATCCCCAACGCCCGCCTGCACGTCGCGCATCTTTCCACCTCGGAAGCGCTCAAGAGTGTGCGCCGGGGCAAGCGCGCGAAAGCGCGGGTCACCTTCGAAGTGACGCCGCATCATTTCACGCTGACCGACGAGGATATGCGTGACTATGACAGCAATTACAAGATGAATCCCCCGCTGCGCTCGGCCTCCGATCGCGAAGCCATCCTGGCCGCGCTCGCCGACGGCACGGTGGACGCCATCGCCACCGATCACGCTCCCCATTCCGCCCACGAAAAAGAGATGGAATTCGAGCGCGCGGCATTCGGCATCACCGGGCTGGAAACCGCGCTGGCGCTGGCGATCTCCCGGCTGCATCGCGGGAAGCGCATCCCGCTTGCCCGCATCGTGGAACTCTTCACCGCCGGTCCGGCTCGCTGTTTCGATCTTCGCGGCCGCGGCTCCCTGGTCCGCGGCGCGTTCGCCGACGTCACCGTATTCGATCCAAAAAAGAAATGGACTTTCGACGCCGCCAAGTCCCGCTCGAAATCGAGAAACACACCCTTCGATGGCTGGCCGCTGACGGGAAAAGTAGTCGCGACCATTGTTGGCGGGAAGATTGTGTATCCAGGACATTGATGAATGTGGGACAGAGCCCGGCGAGATTCGTGACAGTGGAATTCTGAGTAGAGACGCGGCTTGCCGCGTCTCCCGCGTGCACAATAACAGCCGTGAGGGCCGCTACGCGCTCTTGATCAACGGGTTGCCGGGAGAAACCAAGCCGACACGATTCAGTTTCGCGGTGAGGCGGTCTTTGTCATTCGAGGCGGATGCGGCGGCAAGGCGCTTGCGCAGCTTGGCGACTTTTTCTGCGCGGGTGCGGCGCCGGCGAATTTCCGGACGACGGCTAGGTGCGGACATGAGGTTCTCCTTGGTGTTCGGTGACTGAGGTCCGTGAAATGACTGTGTGAAATCACGAGTCAGACGTACGGTCGGCGCCGTGGACTCGTCTGAAACCTCAATTATAGGGTTGGCCGCCACTGCTGGCAAAGGGAAGAGGACAGCGATGGCGGCGCAACGCTGCATCCCCCGGTCACGTTGCCCCCGCCCTGCCCGGCCGGAAAATCCCGCTTGCGCTCCCAGACAACCTTGCTATAATCCTGCAATGTTTACGGACGGTCCGAAAGCCGTGCCGGTCCAATACGAAGCAGCAGTGGACGGAGTGCGAGGCTCCTCACGCCCGCGGGACTTGAGGGAACGGATTACCCATGGCTGAGAAACCGGTGGCGGCAAGACGAACAGGCTGGCTGCTGGGATGCGGCTTGCTGCTGGGGCTGGTGGCCGCTTTTGCCGGCCATAAGACCGTGAGCTACACTTCGACCGACGCATTCTGTTCGCAGTCCTGTCATTCCCACCCGCACGCCACCGCATTCTGGATTCAGTCCGCGCACTACTCCAACCGGCAGGGCGTTGTGGTGCACTGCACAGACTGCCACTTGCCCCCGGGCGGGGTGCGGTATCTCACGGAAAAAGCCCGGCTGGGCGGCCACGATGCCTACTCCCAGGTCTTTCGCGATGTCTCGAAAATCGACTGGGCGCGGGAGCGCCAGCTCGACCGCGCCGTGACCTTCACGTACGACGCGGGCTGCATCCATTGTCACAGCAACCTGTTTACCGAAGGGCTCTCCAAAGTCGAGGGCACTCTCCCTTCCGGCGACCAGCAAACCGATGCCCAGCAAGTCCGGGAGATGAGAATCGTCGCGCGCAGAATGGAAGCGCACCTCTACTACCAGCGCAATCGCGAAAAGTTGCGCTGCGTCAACTGCCACTTGTTCGCCGGACATCTCATGGAGAAGAAGATAGCGCCCGTGGCTACAGCCGCGCTCGAGGATTCCGGGTTTCCACTCTCCGCCTCCGGCTTTCGTGACTACACCGAAGCCGTGCCCGGATTCGCCGTCAAGTTCCACATGATCGCGGTGCCCGGCGGGACACTCGCAGCCGGCAGCCCGGAACTGGGCGCGTGCCGCATGCGAGATGCAGGGCCGGTCCACGCGGTCAACGTGCCCCCGTTCTGGATGGCGCAAGCCACGGCCAGCAGCCACGACCTCGAATTGTTTTCTGCCCAGCGCAGTTTGAAGCAGAAGGAGAAGCCAGGCGCGGTGACGCCCGAGCTCGCCGAGGCCTACATGCAATGGTTGTCGCAGGCGACGGGGAAGAAATATCGTCTCCCGACAGAAGCCGAGTTGGAGTATGCGTGTGTTGCCGGCGGCACCATGCCCGCCTGGGACCGGCTCAAGAGCCGAGCCGACTCCCATGTTTCCGGTTTGGCCGTGGTCAATGACTGGGGCTTCTTCGACCTCTCCGGCACGCCCGAGCTTTGGCTGGACGGGATCCGCACCGGCGCCAGCTTCCGGGTGGTAAGGGAAGCAGACGAGAAACCGGAAACCCGCGCCGCCATGCAGCCATAAGGAGTTGGGACCAATAATGACGAACGACGCACGCGATCGCGATCTGGGCATGAACCGCGCCATTACGCGCCGCGATTTTCTGAACGGAGTCGCTATCGGGATCGGCGGCCTGGCGCTCGGTTCCACCCTGACCGGGTGTGGAAGGTTCGGCGCCTCGGATTCCAACCCCGCGCAGGATCGCGCCGGTTACAACCCGCCGGCGGGCACCGGGATGCGCGGCGATAATGCCGGTTCGTTCGAAGCCGCGCACGGTTTGCGCGACGGAACTTTTTGGCAAAACGCCGGTACCGCTACTCCCACCGATGCCACCTACGATCTGATCGTCGTGGGCGCGGGCATCTCCGGACTTGCAGCGGCTCATTTCTTCCGCAAGCAAGCCGGCGCCAATGCGCGCATCCTGATTCTCGAAGCGCACGACGACTTCGGCGGGCACGCGGAGCGTAAACAGCTCCACGCGGGAAACCGGATGTTGCTCAGTTACGGCGCGCAGTCGATTGAAAGCCCATCGCTATACAGCGCCGAATCCAAGGGTCTGCTGGCCGATGTCGGCTGTGACGTGCAAAAGTTCTATCACTACTACGACCGGAATCTCGCTTCCTCGCTGAAGCTGGGAAGCGGCATGTTCTTCGACCGCGAGACCTTCGGAGAGGATCGTTTGGTGGCAGGCTTCGGCAAGATTCCTCACCGGGATTTTTTTGCCAAAGCCCCCCTCTCTGACGCGGCGCGCCGCGACATCGTCCGCCTCTACACCGAAAAGGTGGATTACCTGCCCGGCCTTACCCCGGAACAGAAGAAGGCCTTCCTGGACAAAATCAGCTACGCCGATTTTCTGACCAAGATTGCCAGGTGCACTCCCGAGGTGGTCCCCGTTTTCCAGACCCGCAGCCACGATCTCTACGGGGTGGGCATCGACGCCATCTCCGCTTTCGCGCTCCACGATGAAGGCGATGACTATGGCTATGGTTATCCTGGCCTCGATGCCATGCTGGGACCCTCCGGCGATCGCGGGCCCCACAAGCCCGATCCTTACATCTTTCATTTTCCGGATGGCAATGCCTCCGTTGCCCGCTTGCTGGTACGGTCCTTCATCCCCGAAGCAATTCCGGGACACACCATGGAAGACTTGGTGCTGGCCCAGGCCGACTACAGCCGACTCGATCGTGCTCCCTCTCCCGTGCGCATTCGTTTGAACAGTACGGTCGTAGGAGTGCGCCACGACGGCGACCCAGGTTCGGCGAGCAACGTGGAGGTCACCTACACCCGCGATCGGCAAATGTTTCAAGTACGCGGCCGCCGCTGCGTGCTGGCCTGCTACAACAGTATGGTTCCCTACGTTTGCCCCGAACTTCCCGCCAAGCAGAAGGAGGCGCTGGCCTATGGCGTAAGGACGCCGCTGGTGTACTCGCACACTGCCATTCGCAATTGGACTTCGTTCCAGAAGCTGGGCGTGTTTCAGATCGCCGCCCCCGGATGCTATCACCCGTACGCCGCGATCGACTTTCCCGTGAGCATAGGAGAATACAAATACCCCAGTCGGCCCGAGGAGCCGATGGTCGTGTTCATGGTGCGCACGCCCTGCCAGCCCGGCTTGTCGCAACGCGAGCAGCACCGCGTGGGGCATGTGGAACTTTACGACACACCCTTTGAGGTCTTCGAGCGCAAGATCCGCGACCAACTCGCGCGCATGTTAGGTCCTGGAGGCTTCGATCCCGCCACGGATATCGAGGGCATCACCATTGGGCGCTGGGCCCACGGCTACGCCTACGGATATAACTCCTTGTTCGATCCCGATTTTGCCGAGGGCGAGGCGCCCAATGAGGTCGGACGAAAACCCTTCGGCCGCATCGCCATTGCCAACTCCGACGCCGGCGCCATCGCCTATATGGATACCGCCATCAACGAGGCCTATCGTGCCGTGCAAGAACTCTCTTACTACCGGGATGCCTAGCTTGGATTATTCGCGGCGAGTCTGGAGGAAAGCGGGAAGGGCACGGCTTCAGCCGTGCCGTATGGCCCGATCCGAGTTCCGGCTTCAGCCGCTCAGGGACGGCGCTGGAGGATCTGCAGCTCTGCTCGCAGCGACCTCAGGGGCTAAAGCCCGCGTCTTTATTGGTTCTGGACGGCACGGCTGAAGCCGTGCCCTTCCCAGTTCTCTCGCCTGTGGTCACGGTACTAGGCCGGCAAGCGAGAACCAAGTCCTGTGATTGGAGGGAATGAAAATGAACTGGAAGCGAGTCCTCATCGCCGTTGCCATGCTCACCGTGATGATTCTGGCGCCTGCCGCCTGGCCACAAGCGAAACCCACCAGCGCTCGCGATGCCGCCGTCGCCGAAAAGTGGATTGCTGCCTGGAATTCCCACGATCCGGACAAGATGCTCCCCGTGTTTACTGACGATGTTTTCTACGAAGACGTGGCCTACGGCGAGGTAAGTCACGGCCACGCTGAATTCCGGAAGTTCGCCGCCTCCGAATTTGAGGCCGTTCCCGATCTCGAACTCAAGTTAGTGCGCGCCTCCGTTCAAAACGGCCACGGCACCATCGAATGGTCGTTTAGCGGTACCGATAAGGGGATCTACAAAACGGGAAAGAAGTTCACGGTCCGAGGCGTGAGCGTGATTGACGTGCGCGGCGGCAAGATCGCACGCAGCCTCGATTTCTACGATTCGGGTACAATCATGCGCCAAGTCGGAGTGCTGCCGGCCCAGTAGCTGATGCTAAGTAACCAAAGCCTGACGACGCACCGGGTATTACTCTCACCGCAGCGATATAGGGACTCTTTATGACAAAAAATACGACCATCGAAAACCGAGACTCCGCTCAGCTCGAAGCCCTCGGCTACGATTCCAAGTTTGACCGCTCCATGAGCTTGTGGGCGAACTTCGCCCTTGGCTTTACCTACTTATCGCCGGTCGTGGGAGTGTACACGCTCTTCGCCATCGCCTTGGCCGCTGGCGGCCCCGCCATGTTCTGGACTTACTTGTTTGTCGGAATCGGACAACTGTTTGTGGCCCTGGTGTTCGGAGAGATCGTTTCCCAGTTTCCCATTGCCGGTGGCCTCTATCCCTGGGCCCGGCGGCTGGTGGGAAAGCGGTGGGCGTGGATGGCGGGCTGGGTCTACCTGTGGGCCTTGTGCAGCACCATCGCTGGGGTTGCCGTCGGAGGAGCGCCCTACGTGGCTCAGCTACTTGGCCTGAACGTGGGTCAAGCCGGAGAAGTTGCGATCGCCATCGTCATGATTGTCGGCACGACCGCGCTGAACGTCAGTGGTACGAAACTTCTGGCGCGGGTTGCCATGTTCGGATTCATTTGTGAACTGGTCGGCGCGATCGTGGTGGGGGGCTATCTGCTAATCATGGCCCGGCACCAGAGCTTCCGTGTCCTCTTCCAAAGTTTTGGCCTTGGGAATGGACATTACTTCCCCGCCTTTGTGGCGTCGAGCGTCGCGGCCATGTGGTGTTACTACGGCTTTGAAGCTTGTGGCGACGTCGCCGAAGAAACTCCCGACGCCAGCCGCGCCATTCCCAAGGCGATGCGCAGGACCATTTATATCGGCGGCTTCGCCGCCATGCTGGTTTGCCTGGCTTTCGTACTGGCCGTGCCCGACCTGAACGCCGTGTTCTCTGGGAAGGATACCGACCCGGTGGTTACCATCCTGAACACCGCTATGGGCCCGATCGGGTTGCGGGCGGTCATCGCGGTGGTCATGGTTTCATTCCTTTCCTGCCTCATCAGTCTGGAGGCTGCCACCAGCCGCCTGTTGTTCAGCTACGGCCGCGACCGCATGATCTTTGGCAGCCATCGCCTCAGCACGCTTTCCGAACACACGCGAGTTCCGGTGAATGCCTTGCTGTTTGCCGGAATTGTGCCGGCCTTCATTGCGATTACAGGTTTGTTCCTGGAGAAAATGATTCAGACGATCGTTGTATCCAGCGCCGCGGGTATCTACGTCGCCTTCCAGATGATCGTTTTGGCAGCTCTGATCGCGCGCGCCAAGGGCTGGAAACCGCGCGGAGCGTTTCGCCTGGGCATCTGGGCGTGGCCGGTCAATCTGGCGGCGCTCACCTATGGTGTCCTGGCTATCATCAACATGACTTGGCCGCGTTCCCCCCAGGACCCCTGGTATGCCAACTACGGAATGATCGTAGTTTGGCTCGCCGTAATCGCTATCGGTCTGTTCTACGCCGTCCTGTTCCGCCCCTACGAACACGGCGATGCCGCGGCCGGTGACGCTCACTTGAATTGACATTGACCTCGACCTGGAGGCTGCGAATAAACTCAGGCTTCGTATCGGGAACTCCGGGTTCGTATCAGGAGGTTTCGTACAAGGGGGCTTCGTATCAGGGTATCGCTTTAGCGATACCGTAAGTCCCTTCAAACTGGACGCCCCTTCAGGGGCTGGGCGTCGGGCGCCCGCCGGTTCTCACCTCATGCGCGGAACCCCAGTCAGCAATCCCCTGGCCCCCGAATTAGAATGTCTGCTATGTCAATCCTTGAGACTGCTTCCTCCACCCCGCTCGACCTATCCTGGGTTCGCTCGCAGTTCCCGGCACTCGCGCAGATGGTAAATGGACGCCCCATGGTTTTTCTGGACGGGCCGGGCGGTACGCAAGTGCCGCAGCGCGTGATTGACGCCGTCGCCGACTACCTGTCACACAACAACGCCAACAGCGGCGGCGCTTACCACACCAGCCGCAACACCGACCGCATGATCGCGGAAGCGCGCTCGGCCATGGGCACCTTCCTGAATTGCGACGCGGATGAAATCGTGTTCGGCCCGAACATGACCACGCTGACGTTCGCCATGAGCCGCGCTCTCGGACGCGAACTCGGCCCCGGCGACGAGATCGTGCTCACGCTGCTCGACCACGACGCAAATTTCTCGCCGTGGAAGGCGCTGGAAGAAAAAGGCGTGACGATCCGCGCGGTGAAGTTTAACCCAGACGATTGCACGCTCGACATGCAAGACCTGGCGGCCAAGTTAACGATAAAGACCGGAAAGCGCACGCGGCTGGTCGCGGTTGGATACGCGTCGAATGCGGTGGGCACGATCAACAACGTCGCCGAAGTGGTGCGCCTGGCGCGGCAAGTGGGAGCCTTGAGTTACATCGATGCCGTCCACTACGCTCCGCACGGACTGATTGACGTACGCGCACTCGACTGCGATTTCCTGGTCTGCTCGACCTACAAGTTTTTCGGCCCGCACATGGGTGTGCTCTACGGCAAGCGTGAGCACCTGAAGAAGTTGCATCCGTATAAAGTCCGGCCCAATACCGACAATATCCCCAACTGCTGGGAATGGGGAACGCTGAACCACGAGTGCATCGCGGGCATCAAAGCCTGCGTGGATTACTGGGAAACACTCGGGCGGCGCGTGAATCCCGCGGTCGCAACCCGGTGTGCTGCGATCATTGCGGCGCACGAAGCGATCCAGGAACATGAGCGCAAGATGACGGAGAAGATGGTCGCGGGCCTGCTTGCGATCCCTGGACTGAAGCTGTACGGCATCACCGATCCGCGCCGCTTCGAGGAAAGATGCGCGACATTCGTGGTCCGCATTGAAGGGTACACACCTTTGGAACTGGCAACCAAGCTCGGCGAGCGCGGTTTTTTCACTTGGGATGGAAACTACTATGCGCTGAACCTGACCGAACAGTTAGACGTCGAGCGCCTGGGAGGATTCCTGCGCATCGGGCTTGTTCACTACAACACGCTGGAGGAAGTGGAGCGGCTGCTGGCGGCGCTGCGGGAGATTGTGAAGGCATAGCGTAACCAGCTATTCGAGCCTCTTGAGCTGGCCTGCTTCCCCTAGGTCCTTTAGTTTCGTAAACCAGATTAGGTTTGAAACCAGCGACGTTGGGCCGAGGAACTCAAGTTTCCTAGCGTCATTGCCTTGTTCGATCCGAACATCAAACGTCACTGGCGCTTCATTGTTTTCTCTTCTCCCGTAGCCGAGGGGACCGGCAAAGAAGTATCGATACTCGATGCCGGGCATGTCGGAGAAAGGTCGGGTGTGCAATATCTTTCGAAGAGCCAAGTATCCCGCCGGATCGACACCGAACTCGAATGCGGCGGTTTCTTTGGCCACGACGATCCGGACAGCCCCGAAGTAGAAGCCGTCGCGTTCGTATACTTTCAAGACCTCGGGCATTCCGACGTGGTTGTCCCTCATGTTCAATCCTTGAGACTACTTCCGGATTTCCTCGATGCGATCCTCTCGTCCTATTAGCACTACGCTCGCCAAGCTAATGAAAAGGCCGTGCTCGACGACGCCCGGAGTGTCGCTCAGAGTGCGCGCCAGTGCCCGCGGATCGGCGATCTTTCCAAAGCAGCAATCGAGAATCAGATTGCCGTTGTCGGTGAGGAAGGGACTGCCGTCAGGCTTCGTGCGCAATTTCGGCGTCGCGCCGAGCGCTACGATCTTTTTCTCAACCACGGTTCGCGCAAACGGAATTACCTCGACTGGCAAAGGAAATTTGCCGAGCACGGAAACAATCTTTCCCGAGTCCGCGACCACGACCATCTTTTTTGTGACCGACGCGACCACCTTCTCGCGCAGCAACGCACCGCCGCCGCCTTTGATCAGGTTCAGCTTGGGATCGACCTCGTCGGCGCCGTCGATGGTGATGTCGATTTCCGGATGTTCGTCGAGCGTGGTCAGCGGAATGCCGACGGCGCGGGCCAGTTCGGCCGTCTGGACCGACGTTGGGATTCCGGCGATTTTCAGTCCCGCTTTCACGCGCTCGCCCAACGCGACTACAGCGAAGTGGGCGGTGGAGCCGGTGCCCAATCCTACAATGTCGCCGTCACGCACCAACTCGGCGGCGGCGCGACCGGCGGCTTCCTTTTCCTGCTCATTGGCCATGAATCACCTGTTGACCTCCGGCATATTCGAGCAAACGTAGTCTAGTTCAAAATCATCTTCCCCAGAATCTCTTTGAGCAACTTCGCCGCCACCGTGGCGGTAATCTGCGTGTTGTCTTGCGCCGGATTGAACTCCACGATGTCGGCGCCGGCGATTTTCCCGGTGATAGCGTGCAGGTGCGCGATTGCCTCCCTCACCGACATTCCCCCCGGCTCGCGATGTGAAATGCCGGGGGCAAACGCGGGATCGAGCGCGTCCATGTCGAACGAGATGTAGATGGGGCCATCGACTTTCATGCGGTCGAGCGCGGGCAAGTGCCGCATCTCGACCACTTCGACGCCGAATTTCTTGGCTTGCTCGCGTTGATGCCCGGTCATCGTCCGAATGCCGATCTGGATCAGGCGTTTGGCCGCGCCCTCCTCCATGATGCGGGCGAAGGGGCAAGCATGCGATAGCCGGTTACCTTCCAGTTCGTCGTAGAGATCGGGGTGCGCGTCGACGTGAAGAATGGTCAGGCCGGGAACGTGCTTGCCGAAGGCGCGGACGATGGGCAGAGTAATGGAGTGGTCGCCGCCCAGGCTGACCGGACGCAAGCCCTTGTCCAGCAATTCGCCGATTTTGGTTTCGATCGCCGGAAATGGCTCCTGAAAAGTAAATTTCAAGTCGCCAGCATCGCAATACGTGCCTTCCGCGCCGAGGTCGACGCCAGTTTCCGTCCACGAGTTCGACGCAATAGAATGGAGGGCCACGCGGATGATCGGCGGCGCTCCGGCCGCTCCGCGCAACCAGGAAGAGTTGGCATCGAACGGGATGCCGAGAATGACCGGGGTTCCGGGCTTAGCCGCGTCGGGATGGAGTGTCATGGCTATTCCTCCTGCTTTCAGAATAATCGTTGTGTGGTGACGGGGCGATGCCCCGTCCTGGCGGGGCCCTTCGGCTCCGCTCAGGGCAGGCTCCGCCCCGCCACCACACAACCGCGTTGGTTTCCGGCTGAATCGGCCACCCAACCCGGCGCATCCGTTATTCTATATAGACCTTCTATGGCTACTTCGACTCGGCATACCAACGGGGGCGCGGCTCCCACCATCCTTGAAAACTACGAGCGGGAACGCGTGTTTGGGCTGTTCCGGCAATTTGGATACCTCGAGGCCGAACTGAATCCGCTCGGCCTGCTGCCTCCACAACCACATCCAGACCTGCGGTTTGATAGCGATAACGACAACGAATGGGCGCGGGAAGCGCGGCGCATTTATTGCGGCAGCGTGGGCGTCGAGTTCATGCACATTGCCGATCCGGAGCGGCGCCGCTGGATCCAGAATCGCATCGAAGCGGAACCCGCTGCCGCTGCCGTCGACGTCAACGTCAATCAAGCCCGCGCGCTCGACCTGCTCGTGCGCGCCGATCTTTTTGAGCAGACGCTGCAGCAGCGCTATCTGGGCAACAAACGATTCTCCCTCGAAGGCAACACCTCATTGTTGCCGGCGGTGGACCAGGTTCTGGACGTAGCCGGCGAGCGCGGCGCGGTGGAGTTGGTGATGGGCATGAGCCATCGCGGACGGCTGAATGTCATCATCCATATCGCCAGGCGTCCCGCGGAGCAGGTGTTTGCGGAATTTGAGGATGTCGACCCACGCAGCGTGCTGGGCTCGGGCGATGTGAAGTACCACATGGGCGCGACCGGCGAGTACGTTACACGGAGCGGAAAGAAGATTCATATTCATCTGGTGTCGAATCCCAGCCACCTGGAAGCGGTGAATCCGGTGACCGTGGGCCGCACTCGCGCCAAGCAGGACCGCGCCGGTGAAGGCGGCACAGCGAAGTATTTGCCGCTCCTGGTGCATGGCGACGCCGCGTTCGCGGGGCAAGGCATCACGGCAGAAACGCTGAATTATGCGGACCTGGCCGGCTTCTCGGTGGGCGGAACGATCCACGTAATCGTCAACAACCTGATCGGGTTCACGACCAATGCCCGCGAAGAGCATTCCTCGCGCTTCTCCGCGCAACTGGCGCGGCGGCAAGCGATTCCCATCTTTCACGTGAACGGTGAAGACGTGGATGCGGTGATGCGGATCGCGCGCATTGCGGCCGAGTACCGCTACCAATTCTCGACCGACGTGGTCGTGGACCTGATCGGCTACCGGCGCCACGGGCACAGCGAGGTGGACGATCCCACCGTGACCCAACCCCTGATGTATAAGGCGATCAAACAGCATCCGCCCTTGTATCGGATCTACGGCAAACAAATCGGCCTGGATGATGACAACATCGCCGAGCGAGCGGCGACGGTCAAGAGCGAGTACGAGGCCGCACAGAAAAGCGCGACCGAAGTCACCAAGAAGCCGTTGATGCGCGATCTTCCCAATTATTGGAACAACTATTTCGGCGGCCGCTATAAGCCGGAGTACGAACAGCCCACGGGCGTAGCGCGCGACGAGTTGCTGGAACTCACCGCGCGCCTCACCACGTATCCCGAAGGTTTCCACATCCATCCCAAAGTGAAGAAGTTGCTGGAACAGCGGCAGGAGATGGGGACGGGCAAGAAGCCGGTCGACTACGGCATGGCGGAGGCGCTGGCGTTTGCCAGCCTGGTGAGGGAGGGGATTCCGGTGCGCCTCAGCGGGCAGGACTCGCGGCGCGCGACCTTCAATCAGCGGCACTCGGTGCTGCTGGATGTTGAGGATGAAACGGAATACATGCCGCTCGGCCACATCGCGCCGACTCAAGCGGCGTGTGAAATCTACAACTCGGCGCTTTCGGAAGCGGGTGTGATGGGGTTTGAATACGGCTACAGCCGCGATTATCCCGAGGCGCTGGTGCTGTGGGAAGCCCAGTTTGGCGATTTTGCCAACGTGGCCCAGGCGGTGATCGACCAATTTGTATGCGCCGCCGAGGATAAGTGGTTGTTACTTTCAGGCCTGGTGCTCTTGCTGCCTCACGGCTATGAAGGCCAGGGTCCCGAGCATTCGAGTGCGCGCATTGAGCGGTTCTTGCAGCTGGCGGCGCGCGACAATATCCAGATTTGTCAGCCCTCGAATGCCGGCCAGTATTTCCACCTGCTGCGGCGTCAGGCGCTGCGCAAGTGGCGGAAGCCGCTGGTGGTCTTCACGCCGAAAAGCATGTTGCGGCATCCGGACGCCTTGTCTCCGCTGGAGGATTTGACGCATCAGAAGTTTCTGCCCGTGATTCCAGACAGTGAAGCGCAGGATGCCCACCGAATTCTGCTCTGCACCGGCAAGATCGGACATGAACTGCGCGCCGAACGGCAGAAGCGCAAAGACAAAGACAAGGATAAAACCCTGAGCACCGCCATCGTTTTCCTCGAGCAGATGTACCCGTTCCCCGAGGAGGAACTGGCAGCGGAACTGGAGCGTCATGGAACCGCGCGCGACATTGTGTGGGTGCAGGAAGAGCCGGCCAACATGGGTGCGCTCTCCTATATGCTGCCGCGCTTAAGGCACATCGTAAGCGACCGGCCGGTGCATTCGGTGAAACGCTCCGCGAGCGCGAGTCCGGCGACGGGTTCGGCGAAGGCGCACGAGGTCGAGCAAAAAACGCTGTTGGCGCTGGCGTTCGCAACGCAAGACTAGAGCGGATTCAGCGGCCCGCTCAGGTAGAGACGGGGCTTGCCCCGTCTCCCTCTGCGTGGGGACAGGCGCCCATGGTCTCAGCATCAGGGAATCGCCACAATAAAGGCGGGCAACGTGAGGGGAAGAACAGCCCACAGGCGGTCTCCGACCCGGGCTGCTTATCAATGTCAAGAAGGCGGGGCAAGCCCCGTCTCTACAGTAAAGGACAGCTTACGGCCAGCGCTTGGCCGCCTCTTCCCAACCCGCGACGCGTGAGGGCGCGTTCGAGGCCTGGGCGGCAACCACCGGAGGAATCCGAACCGGTTGCTGCGGCGCGCTGGCGGTCAAGCCCGGCTTGGGCACTTCGGCCAGTTGCTGCTCTTTTTCATCCGAAAGCAACGGAGCGGCGACGCGCAAGGCCTCAACTTCCTTTTCCAGCCGGGTCAGTTCAAGTTCTTTTTGCCGTAAAACTTCATACACATTTTTCATGCCTGGGCACCTGTGTGTTGGAACAGCGATTAAGCGCAGAGTATGGGTTCCACCGGCACTCTGTCAAGGAAAACAGGCATCCCCGGGACAAAGGTGGTTATCGAAACACCACGACGGCGACCAGGATGCCCAGGATCAGGACGGCGATCGCCAACAGATTGACGTGGTTCGCCAGCCACGATTCTCGCGCGGGCGCTGCGTTTCGAAGGAAGGCCGGCACGAATTCCTCCTCCATCGCAGCCGCGGAGGCCGGTGCTGTGTCCTGCCCTGGCTCTCGTTGCGCCGTCTCGCCTTGCTCCTTCTCCCGCGCCTTCTTCCCGGTATCCTTCTGTTCGCAATCGAGGCAGAGCGCTCTCCCCTCGGAAACGGGGAACCCGCAGGAAGCGCATTTTTCCACCCGGAGCATAGCCTCAGGGACGGAAGCTGGAACTGCCGCTGGTAACGACGGCACTGGTAACGGTGACGGAGCTTCGGGCGGCTCGGCGGGAACGGCTGGCGGCTCGGCGAGCTCTGGTTCAACGAGCGCTGGTTTAACGAGCTCTGGTTTCAGAGGAACGCTAACAGGATATTGAAGAGGAGTTTGAACGGAAATGCCCAGGGGAATCGAGGAAGCCGGCGGCGCGATCATTGCCGCTGCCGTTGCCGCGGGAGATTCGACGGGCATTTCCGGTTCGCGCCTGGGCGCTGGCGCGGGTACGAGGTTCTGGCGCTGCTCGGCCAGATCGAGGGCCGTCAAAGTGAGGTCGGCCATGCGTTCGAGTGCGATCAGATCGCGCTCTTCGAAAGCGTAGGGGTGATCGGAAAATAGCTCGAACAGGCCGCGAACCTCGCCATTACGCCGCAGCAACGGCAAAACGACGATGGATGCAATGCCCAGCGCCCGGCAAGTTTCCAGATTCACGCGCGGATCGCTTTCCGCGTTGTCACAGCGCAGCAACTGCCGGCGAGCTATGCTTTCGCCGGTCAATCCCGACCGAACCTGCAGGCGCGCCCCGACGGCCGGCGCGGAAGAACCAGCGCTGGCCCGGCAAACCATCTCCTCACCCTGGGGCAGTGCGAGGGCAGTGCCGGTTGCGCCGGTGATGTATTGCGCCCGCTCCACCAACAACTGCAGTGCGGAGTCCAGTTCCGTTTCTTCCAGCCCGCGGCTCCCATTGGACCTGCCGCCGACTGCGCCCGCGGGGTCGGCTGAAACTGAAGAAGTCGGGCCTGTCCCGGTAGTCGTGTCCGCGGCATTCGCCGATGGGAATGCGTCTTCGGGTTGGGTGGATCCGTGCATGAAATTGACGTCAAAAACCACGCTTCGGCAATCAAGAATGCAAGAGATTACACCGAAAGGGCTGACCCGAGTCTCGCCTTGGAGACTCTGGCTGTCAAGGGCCCGCGGGGGTAGTACTCATCGGGAAAAATTGGCGACCCCCACCACCGGGTTTGGACCGTGGGGCCGGGGCGCGAGCGTGGGGAGGGCAAACGAGAGAGCGGGTCAATGAGTGTAATCGCCTGTTTACAGCAGCAATCTGCGCCCGCGAGGATTGCCTAGTTAGGTCTTGGCGGCGCTACCCAGCAATGCAAATAAGCTGGAGTGATGACAGAGGGAATCATTCTGCCTTCATACATCCGTTTGTGGTTCGCATCCGCCACTTCCGATGCTTTGGC
>Ga0209517_10001936_pt1 | contig 30289 bp, 31 predicted proteins | sample PeaSoiMetSII2010_FD_187695 | JGI IMG/M metagenome (GOLD analysis project Ga0209517, IMG submission 187695) | Peat soil microbial communities from Weissenstadt, Germany - SII-2010 (SPAdes) (version 2) | ecosystem: Environmental > Terrestrial > Soil > Wetlands > Peat | place: Germany...
TAGATATGTCGCCCACCGTCAGCGAGCAGGATCAAGAAAAGTCCATTACAGCGGTTGCCGATTCGGCGATCCTTGCAGGACCACGCTGAGCCCTATAGCCTGGGTGCCATGCACACGCAGGATTTGCGCACGGCGCGGAACAGCGTGGTACCATCCCACCTCGAACCTTCGTCAATGCAAGAAAAGCAAAGCTTGCACCACTTGCCATGACAACTCAGCCCGAATCATTGCCACCGAGCTCCACTCGCGACGTCATCGATCGCTTCAATGAAGCCTTCAGTCGCCACAATGCGGACGCGCTGGCGCCACTGCTCACCGACGACACAATCTTCGAGAACACGTCACCTCCCCCCGACGGCCAACGAATCGTCGGCAAGTCTGCCGTCGTCGAATTCTGGCGGGGATGGTTCGCGCGCAATCCGGATGCTGTATTTCAAACGGAAGAGCTGTTCGTGTGTGGCGATCGGGCCGTAGTCCTCTGGACCTACTGCAAACCGCGCGCTGGGCAGCCGTGGCATCTGCGCGGCGTAGACGTATTCACGGTGCGTGACGGCAAGGTGGCGTCAAAACTCGCCTATGTGAAAGGCTGACCCGACGGCGGGTTGCGCAGCCTAGACCCTCACAGCTGGAGCCGCGGCCACGTCGTTCGGAAGAGACGCTTGTCTCGCGAGGTATCCAAGAATTGTGAACACGGCTTCAGGGATGGCAGCGCGCACAGATTCGCTTAATCCTTCGTTCAACTCCAACGATTCCGCGCCGACGGTCAATGCAAACGCGCGCGTGGGCGATCTGCCGTAAAGCGCTTCCGCGAGCGCGAGCAAGGCAGGCGGATTGAGTTCGTGCGTGAATGTGCCGGGGTCCGACTGCGACGGAAAAACCCGCTCGAAGCGAACCGATCCCGGCTCGTTCGTCACGCAAGCATCAATAAAAATGACGATTGCGGCCTGACTGATCCGGTCCGCCATCTCCGGCGCAAACTGGTGTGCGGTCTCGATATCGATGTCAGCGCGCGATGATGCGCTTTGCACCGCCTCCGCAATTTCCCAGCCGACGGCGTCGTCGCCCCGCAGCGGATTCCCGCAAGCGAGGATCAGTGTGTGCCCCATCAATTTCTCCGCATCTGATCCAGCTGCGAGCCGTCCGCCGCCACCAGCTCGATGATCAGCGGCATTTGTCCCATGGCGTGCGTCGAGCAACTCAAACACGGATCGAAGCACCGGATCACGGCCTCAACGCGATTCAGCATTCCCTCCTGCAGCTTCGCTCCCCGCACAAAATGTTTCGCCGCCTGCAGGATTCCGCGGTTCATCGCCAGATTGTTGTGTCCGGTGGCGATAATCAGGTTCGCGGAGGTCATCAGTCCTTGTTCGTCCACGCGATAATGGTGGATGAGCGTCCCGCGCGGCGCTTCCGCCACGCCCACGCCCTCCAACTCGTTGAGCGACGCCGTCGCCCGCACGTGCTGGCTCAGAATGTCTCTTTCGTTCAGGAATTCCTCGATGCGCTCGATGGCGAAAAGAATTTCGATCAGCCGCGCGTAGTGATAGTGGAAGGAGCTCAATACCGCGCCCCGCTCCAGTTGCCGGAATTCCGCAAATTCCTCGTCGGCCAGCGGCGAGCCGCAGCGATTCACGATGTTCAATCGCGCCAGCGGCCCCACGCGGTAGATTCCGTCCGGATATCCGAGCGGCTTGTAATAGGGAAATTTCATGTAGCTGTACGGCTCGACGGCTTCACCGATGTACGCGGCGTATTGGGCTGGATCGAGATTGTCAGCCACGATTTTCCCCGACGAATCCGTAATGCGGAGGGTTCCCTCATAAAATCCCAACCGGTCATCGTGCGCGACCAGTCCCATAAACAAGGTCGGGAAATTTGCAAACGTGCGGATCTCCCGCCGGTAGCTTTCCAGATTCTGCTTGAACCAGCTGATCGTCTGCTGCGTGGTGGCGAGCGCCTCGGGAATCATTTTCAAGATCTGCTCGCGCTTCGCTGCCGAAAGCGGCTCGTTCACGCCGCCCGGCACCACCCAGCCCGGGTGAATTCTCTTCCCTCCCAGCAATTCGATAATCTTCTGACCGAATTGCCGAAGCCGCACGCCGCCGCGCCCCAACTCCGGATTGGCCTGCATCACACCGAAAAGATTTCGCTTGGCGGGGTCCGAGTCCATCCCCAGCAGCAGATCCGGCGAGGAAAGATAGAAAAAACTCAGCGCGTGCGATTGCACGATCTGCGCGAGATTCATCATCTGGCGCAGGCGCCGCGCGATCGGCGGGATACGAACGGCGAGCAGCGCGTCGCACGCTTTTGCCGAAGCGATCAGGTGGCTCACCGGGCAGATGCCGCAAATGCGCGCCATCAGGTTCGGCATCTCATAAAACGGCCGCCCTTCGCAGAACTTCTCGAAGCCGCGCAATTGCGTCACGTGGAAATAAGCTTCTTGAACTTCCCCCTTGTCGTCGAGTTGCAACGTGATCTTGCCGTGTCCTTCAAGCCGAGTTACAGGATCAATGACGATTTTCTGGCCCACTCGATTCTCCTATGCCCCAAAACGCGTCAAACTTGCGACGTCCGGCATCCGCCCGGCCAGCAATTCGACGAGCACGCTATGGATTGTATCCGCCGAAGGCGGACACCCGGGAACAAACACGTCCACCGTCACCGCCTCGTGCACCGGGCGCACCCGGTCAAGCAGTTTCGGAACCCCCTGCGACGGAGCCTGCCGTTGCACTGCGGCATTTTCCCAATACACTCGCTGGAAAATCGAATCCGTCGACCAGGCGTTGCGCATTGCCGGCACATTGCCCGTCACTGCGCAATCGCCAAGCGATACCAGAATCCTGGTCCTCGCGCGAATCATGCGAATCTTGTGCAAATCCTCGTCGCTGCTGACCGAGCCTTCCACCAGCGCCACATCCACTCCTTCGGGAAACGTTTTCCCGTCCACCAGTGGACTGAACACCAGATCGAACTGCGCGCTCAATTCCACCAGCCGCTCGTCCATATCGAGCACCGACATATGACACCCCGAGCAGCCGTCGAGCCACACCGTAGCCAATTTGATCTTGCTCATGAGCCCCCATCCCTCATCATGTTCAGGTACGGCAGAAAATCCGGATTCTTCCGCGTCTTCGTTCCGACTTTCGCTTTATCAAAAAGCGCCCCGGTCGGACACACCTGCACGCACTTGCCGCAGCTCGTGCACGTCGCTGACTCCCCCCACGGCTGGTTCAAATCGCTGATGATCAGCGACTCCACGCCGCGGCCCATGACGTCCCAGGTGTGCGCGCCTTCGATTTCGCTGCACGCCCGGACGCAGCGCGTGCACAGGATGCAGCGATTGTGGTCGATGGCGTAGCGCTCGTGCGTCGCGTCCATCGCAAGCCGTGGAAAGCGGTAGGGAAACTCCACGTGCGTCATTCCTTGCGCTTGCGCCAGCCCTTGCAGTTGGCACGCGCCATTGGCCACGCAAATCGAGCAGACGTGGTTGCGTTCGGCAAAGAGCAACTCCAGGACCATGCGCCGGTACTTCGCAAGACGCTCGGTCTCGGTGGTTACTTCCATGCCCTCCGCCACCTTCGTCACGCAGGCCGGCAATAGACGGTTCGTTCCCTTGACCTCCACCAGGCACAGCCGGCAGGCGCCGACGTCGGACAACCCGCCCAGGTGGCAAAGCGTCGGAATGTGGATTTTGTGTTCGGTCGCGGCTTCGAGAATGGTCTGGTCCGCGCGCGCGCTGATGTCCACACCGTTGATGCTCAGAGTTTTGACGTCGGGGGAAGGACTCATCGTGCCACCTCCTCGGCCACTCCGATTTCGCAGACGCCGGCCGGGCAACGATGCGATTCGATGTGCTCCAGATATTCATCCTTGAAATATTTCAGGGTGCTCAACGCCGGATTCGGCGCCGATTGCCCCAAGCCGCACAGGCTCGTGAATTTGACCATGTCGCACAAATCCACGAGCAAGTCCAAATCGTGGTGGGTTCCGGTGCCCTGACTGATTCGCGTGAGCAGTTCGTGCATCTGCGCGGTGCCGGCGCGGCAGGGGATGCACTTGCCGCACGATTCCGTCATGCAAAATTCCATGAAGTAGCGCGCCACGTTCACCATGCAGGAGGTATCGTCCATTACGATCATCCCGCCCGATCCCATGATCGAACCGAGTTGCACCAGCGAGTCGTAGTCGACGGGAATGTCGAGGAATTGTTCCGGGATGCAGCCGCCGGAAGGCCCGCCGGTCTGGACGGCTTTGAATTTTCGGCCGTCCGGCACGCCGCCGCCGATATCGAAGATAATCTCGCGAAGAGTGATGCCGATCGGCACTTCGATCAAACCCGTGTTTTTCACTTTGCCGGTGAGCGCAAAGACTTTCGTGCCCTTGCTTTTCGCCGTGCCCATCTTCGCGTACCACGCGCCGCCCTTGCGGATGATCGCCGGCACGTTGGCAAACGTCTCGACGTTGTTGATCAAGGTTGGCAGGTCCCACAAGCCGGACTGCGCCGGATAAGGCGGGCGTGGCCGCGGAGTTCCGCGCCGCCCTTCGATCGATGCGATCAGCGCGGTCTCTTCGCCGCAGACGAAGGCGCCGGCGCCGAGCCGCAATTCGATGTCGAAGCTGAATGTCGTTCCGCAAATATTGTTGCCGAGATACCCCATGCGGCGCGCTTCGCGGAGAGAAGTGCCCAGCCGCTTCACCGCGAGCGGATACTCCGCGCGCACGTAGATGTAGCCGCGGTTCGCTCCCACCGCGTACGCGGCGATGATCATGCCCTCCAGCACGCGCTGCGGATCGCTTTCGAGCACGCTGCGATCCATGAACGCGCCGGGATCGCCCTCGTCCGCATTGCAGATCACGTATTTCGACCCGGTCCCGGCCTTCGCCACCGTCTCCCATTTCAGGCCCGTCGGATAACCCGCGCCGCCGCGCCCGCGCAATCCGCTCTGCGAAATCTCGTGAATCACTTCGGACGGTTTCATCTCGGTCAAAACGTGCTGCAGACCTTGGTAGCCGTCCACCGCGAGGTATTCTTCGATCTTTTCCGGATCGATGCGCCCCGAATTCTCGAGTACGACGCTCACCTGCCGCTTGAAAAACGGCTGTTCTCGCGAGCATTGCAGGCGGCCCAGGGGCCCGGCCCCGATGCTCTGGATGAGGTCGGGGGCGTCCGCCGGAGTCACGTGTTGGTAGAGCAAGCGGTCCGGCTCGACGGCGACCAGGGGTCCCGCCGAACACAAGCCCATGCACCCGGTGCCGCGAACCCGGCAATGAGATCCCGTTCTCCCCGCCTCTTTTTCGAGCGCACGCAGAAGAACTTCGCTATGAAGCGACATGCAACCCGCAGCCATGCAAACGTTGATCTCGTGCCGGTTGGCCGGCTGAATCTCGACAAGAATCTTCGAGACGACGGACGCGACCGCCTTTTTCACCGGCTCCGACAATTCTTCGCCCAGGTCGAAGTTCTGCCCCTCGATCGCGTAAACGATCAAGGTTGCGGGCAGTTCGTTCAACGTGCGCGCCAGTTCGATGGCTCCTCCGAGGCCGAACGTATGATTGGAATGCCGGAAATCCTCCGCGGGAATATTCTTCGTGGCGGCATCGAAGCGGCGGATCGTCCCCGCAGGCGCGCCCGATTCCATGGCGTCGACTACGATTACAAGGTCCGCTCCTTTCCAGGCTTCGACCAGCGCAGTACCCTCCCCGCTCTGCTCGAGCACCGTGATTTCCGGCGGGACTTGCGGGACCAGCTGCCGGGCGACCACATTGCCCACGCCATCGTCGCAACGGTAGGGGTTACCGACACCAATGATCAGGATCTTGGCCACATCAGGGCTCATATCCGCTCCAAATGTACTTTTAAGGAGTGCGTTGCGCACGAAATGCACGGATCGTAATTCCGAATCGCCTGCTCGCACTGCCACTGCAGCTTATCTTTCGGCATGTCGATGTTCGATTCCACGAATTGAAACAGATCTTCTTCAATCGCCTTTTGATTTTGCGAGGTGGGCGGAACGATCTTCGCGTCCAGTATTATGCCGTGATCGTCCAGACGATACCGGTGATACAGAATGCCGCGCGGCGCCTCCGTGCAGCCGTACCCGATGGAGCTTCGCGGTTCAACTTCGATGCAAGGCTTGTCCGGCATTTCATAGCCATTGATCAGGCGCAGCGACTCGTCGCACGCATACACCAGTTCGACGGCTCGCACGATGATGCTCTGGAATGGATTCAAGCACACGCGGCCGAGCCCCGCGGATCGGGCCGCTTCCCGCGCCACCGGCGAGAGCCTGTCAAAGTTCAACGCGTAACGCGCCATCGGGCCGACGAAATACGTTCCTCCCGTTTTCAGGGCGGAGTGCAGCGCGTGGGAGTGCTCCACGTGATCCTCGGCGAAATATTGTTCATACTCCCGCACCGCGATATCGAGGCCTTTGTTGGACGCCAGCCGGCCCTCGTGCAAGGGATACTCGGTCGGATGAGTCAAGGCTACGAACTCGTATTCGCGCTCGAACGAAGGAAATGAAAAGGACGCCACCCACTGCACCGTCTCGAGAGCTGCGGGGATGGCCCACTTCAATTCCTCCGTCAGCGCCGATAGTTCTTGCTTGGTGGGCACCTTGTAGAATCCCCCGACTTTCACGTTGATCGGGTGGATTTCTCTTCCTCCGAGCAGCCTCATGATTTCGTTGCCGATCTTTTTCAAGCGCAGGCCGCGCTTCACGATGTCCGGATAGAACTGCGCCATGCGGATGGCGTCTTCGTAACCGAGAAAGTCGGGCGCGTGAAGCATGTAGATGTGCAGCGCGTGGCTCTCAATCCACTCGCCGCAATAGAGCAGGCGGCGCAGGTCGCGGAGCGGGCCTTCCACCCGGACTTCAAAAGCGTCCTCGATCGCATTGCAGGCGCTCATTTGATACGCGACCGGGCAAATACCGCAGATGCGCGCCGTGATGTCCGGGGCTTCGCCGCACCTCCGGCCGCGGAGCAGCGCTTCAAAAAATCGCGGCGGCTCAAAGATCCGCAGCTTGACGTCCGCCACGTGCTGATCCTTGATCTTGACGAACAGCGCTCCTTCGCCTTCCACGCGAGCGAGCACGTCCACCTTGATGGTTTTACTGTTCATGCGCTTCGCTTTCCTTCCGGAACGGTTCCGAGTAGGAATTGAACGTGCGGTACGCGCGGACCAGATCCGACTCGCTCACACCCAGCCGGCTCCACGACGCGCTGAGCGCCGGCGTATTCGGCGTGTCCTTCGGGCCGAAGCATCCAAAGCAGCCGCGAGAATAGGCGGGGCAAAGCGCGCCGCAGCCCGCTTGGGTGATCGGCCCCATGCAGGGAATCCCGGACGCAACCATGACGCAGACCGTTCCCCGGCGTTTGCACTCGACGCACACGCCGTAGTTCGGAATGTTCGGCTTGCGGCCATTCAGAAAGGCGCCCAGCACTTCGACAAGATGGTATTTGTTTATGGGGCAACCGCGCAATTCAAAATCCACAAAGACGTGGTCTTTGATCGGCGTGGATTTATTCAGCGCCTCAATGTAGTCGGGCTTCGCATAGACCATGGGGATAAAATCTTTTACGTCCTTGAAATTGCGCAGTGCCTGGATGCCCCCGGCCGTCGCGCAGGCGCCGATGGTAATCAAGGTCTTCGAAGTCCGCCGAATCGCATGAATTCGTTCTTCGTCGTGCGGCGTGGTGATCGAGCCTTCCACGAGCGACACGTCGTACGGGCCTTTCGCCACCGCCCGCGAGGCTTCGGGGAAGTTGGCAATGTCGATGGCGCCGGCCACGGCCAGCAACTCATCTTCACAATCCAGCAAGCTGAGCTGGCAACCGTCGCACGACGCGAATTTCCAAACCGCGAGAGTCGGTTTCTGTGGCGACGCCATGCTAAATCTCCGCCTTCCCGAAGATCGGTTCGATACGATCGAACCGAAACACCGGCCCGTCCTTGCAAATAAAGTGCGGCCCGTACTGGCAATGCCCGCAGAATCCCACGGCGCATTTCATGTTGCGCTCCATCGATACGTAGACGCGGCGCGCTTCCACCCCGCGTTTCATGAGCTCCATCACCGCAAAACGCATCATCACTTCAGGTCCGCAGACTAGAGCCACCGTATTGGAGGGATCGAACGGGGCGCGGCCCGCGAGCGTCGTGACCACACCGACATTCCCGCGCCATCCGCTGGCCCCGCGGTCCACCGTGACTTGAATTTCCAAATCGAATTTCCCCCGCCAGTGCTCCAATTCCCGCTTGTAGAGAATGTCCTCCGGCGTCCGCGCGCCGTACAACAGCACAATTTTTCCGTACTTCTCCCGATGATTCATCAAGTAGTAGAGCGCGGGACGCAGCGGCGCCAGACCGATGCCCCCGGCGACAATGGCGACGTCGCGGCCCGTCTCCTCGGCCACGGGCCACTGGCTCCCGAACGGGCCGCGGACCCCGATCAGGTCGCCGCGTTTGAGCCCGCCAATCGCGTTGGTCACGGCGCCCACCATGCGCGTGGTGTGCTCCAACGCCGGGCATTCTTCGGGATCGCTGCTGATGGAAAGGGGCACTTCTCCGACGCCGAAGACGTAGAGCATATTGAATTGGCCGGGACCGAACGAGGTCACCCCCGCCCCGTTTGTCGCCGCGAGATCGAGCGTAAACGTGTCGTGCGTCTCGCGCCGCAGCCGCTCGATACGGTATGGCACGGGAACCATCGGGTCGGCGAGCGGCCCGCTGGTCATCGGCAATTCAAGCATGTGTCCCATAAAGGTCCAAAAGTTGCAGCCGGGTGGCTTCGAGCCGCTCGGTCACAACGCTTGCGAATCGTTTCAAAAGCTCGTAGCCCAGATCGTGGTCCTCATCGCATTTCGCGCGCAGACATTTGCCGTCGAAGCTCAAGGCCCGCGTCGCGCGAACGGCGCGAGCGTCAAAGTGCCAGCGGTAAGGAAAGGTCAGCCAGGACCAGCCGAGAATGTCTCCATCGCCCACCGTTTGCACCACCGCCGGCCCCTTTTGCGGCACCATCAACTCGACGGAAACCAGTCCCTCACGAATGAAATAGAATTGGTCGGCCGGATCACCCTCTCGGAAAATGTATTGTTTTTCGTCGAAGCGCACGTTCATGGCGCACCCGGCAATGAATCGAATGTGCCGGTCATCCAACCCCTTGAAGAAGATATGCTCCCGAATCAGCGAATCGAGCGGTTGAATCATAAAAGTTCCCTTCTAGCGCGCCTTGGCTGCGGCAGGATCGCTTTCGCGAATGGCGCGAACCTCCTCAGTAATGTCAATTCCCACCGGGCACCACGCGATGCAACGCCCGCACCCGACGCAGCCAATTTCGCCGAATTGATCCGTCCAGGCGGCGAGCTTGTGCGTCATCCACTGCCGGTAACGCGATTTCGGCGTTGTACGCACGCTTCCGCCGTGGATGTAGGAAAAATCCATGGTGAAACAGGAATCCCATTTCCTCCATCGTTCCGCATTCTGGCCCGTCAGATCGGTCACGTCCTCGACCGTAGTGCAGAAGCAGGTCGGGCACACCATGGTGCAATTCGCGCAGGTGAGGCACCGCCCTGCGACTTCGTCCCAGCGTGGGTGCTCGTAATTGCGGTACAGGAGCTCCTTCAAGCCGGCGGTCTCGAGCGAGCGGGACATGTGTTCTTGCGTCTCGGCGACGATTCGATCCACGTCCTCGCGATCTTTCTGCGTCGTGTCGCGATGCGTCACCTCAGCCATCACTTTGGCGCCCAGCGGCGAGCCAATCTCGACGACAAAATAGTGACTCTTGCCTTCCAGGATTTCCGTGAGCGCCAGATCGTAGCCGGACGTAACCCTCGGCCCTGCGCCCATCGACGCGCAAAAGCACGTTCCACCGGCCTGGCTGCAATTCACGGCGACCAGAAAGATATCGTCTCGACGCGTCTTATAGCCGGAATCGCAGTAGGCTCCCCCGGTCAGGACCTTGTCCAAAATCCCGATCGCGCGGAGTTCGCATGCGCGTATTCCGAAGAAAGCGAACTTCTGCGACGATGGATTCTCTGTAACGATCTCGAAGCCGCTTCCGTCCTTCTTGGCCTTCCACAGACATTGCACGGGCGGGTGAAGAAACTTCTTCCACGCCTGGGGCCCGACGTTGTATCCGAAAAGCGCTTGGTCCTGGCGCCGGACCAGCCGGTACTTGCCCGCACTTTGCTCATCCGTCCAACCGCGCGGTAAATCCTCCACCGATTTCAATTGATCGTAGACGATCGCGCCCTCTCGAATCGTGGGCCCCAAAATCTGGAAGCCCCGCTTGGAGATTGCTGCAAACAGCTGCGGCAATTCCTTGGCTTCGATGGCCAAGCTGGGGGCGAGTGCGGTGGTTTCTGCGGCCATTTTTTCCTCAGTCCGCGGGCGGCCCAACTTTCTGATTTCCGGCGCCGGCAACCGCTGGCTCCGCTTCGAGCGGCGCGCGCCACACCATGAATTTCTCGTCCAGATGATCTCCGGCGGCGTTGCCAATCAGGTCCCCGTCGAAAACGGCCACAGGCGCGAGGCTGCAGGAGCCCAAACAGCGCGCCGTCAGCAAAGAAACCTTGCCGTCGGCCGTGGTCTCGCCCGATTTCACCCCGAGGAATTTTTCCGCACGCGCCACCAGGTGCGCGGCGCCCTTGATGTAACAGGCCGTGCCCGTGCAGATCAGGCAGGTATGCTCGCCCGGAGGCTTCAGGCTAAAGAAATGGTAAAACGTCGCCACTCCATACGCCTGGCTGAGCGGCACGCGGAGCGAACTCGCGACAAACTTGAGCGATTCCTCGTCGAGATAGCCGAAAGATTGTTGAACTGTGTGGAGCGTCTCGATCAGCGCATTCCGCGAAAAGCCGTGGCGCCGCATTGTGCCGTTGACGATTCGCCATCGTTTGTCTTCGGATGGCAGGGGCGGGTTGGTTGCGTAGGTCGCCAAACTTCCCTCCTCAGTGGGGGCGGCTCACCTTCTCACTGCCCCGGCCGGTCAGCAAGAGCCCGGTCGGATGATCACCAGCACGTTAAAGGTAGCACCCGCGTTCAGCGCGCGATGTGACATCAGTCACAAGTGGATGTGACGCGGGTCGGCCTCCTTGTCCGGCCAAGCGCGTATATTGGGCAAGGAGATCGAGTGCACCGGCAGCTTGTGGATTCCGGAAGGCAGGTATAGCCTTCCTTTAGGCTGCCGCGCGGCCCTGGAGACAACGATGTGCCTCGCCATTCCCGGTAAGGTTCTGGACATTTCGGAAGACCACGGGGCGCGCTCCGGGCGGGTCGAATTTGGCGGGATCGTGCGCACCGTCTGCCTGGATTTTGTGCCGGAGGCGCAGATCGGGGACTACGTCGTCGTCCACGTAGGCTTCGCGATTAGCCGCGTGGATCGGGAAGAGGCCGAGAGAACCTTCGAGGCGCTCGAAGCCATGGGGCTGCTCGAAGGCGAGTTGCCGCCGCAGGAAGAGGAATTACCCGGAGGCGGGGAGTGAAGTATCTCGACGAATACCGCGACGACCGCATCGCTCTCGGCCTCGCGGCGGAAATTCGCGAGCGCGTGACCCGGCATTGGGTGCTCATGGAAATTTGCGGCGGCCAAACCCACACGATCATGCGCTACGGCCTCGACGAGCTGTTGCCCGCCGACGTCGAACTCGTTCATGGACCGGGCTGCCCGGTTTGCGTCACCCCGGTAGAAACCATCGATCGCGCGCTGCAACTCGCCGCGCACCCGGACGTGACTCTCGTCTCCTACGGTGACATGCTGCGCGTGCCGGGCTCCGGCTCGGGGACTGATCTGCTGAGCGCCAAAGCGCGCGGCGCAGACGTCCGCGTGATCTATTCGCCGCTCGAAGCGCTGAAAATTGCGCGCGCAAATCCGGAACGCAAGATCGTCTTTCTCGCCATTGGATTTGAAACCACGGCCCCCGCCAACGCGATGGCGGTCTGGCAGGCGCACCGCGAGGGACTCGTAAATTTTTTCATGCTCGCTTCGCACGTCCTGGTGCCGCCCGCCATGGAACTCCTGCTGCAAGCTGCGGACAACCGCGTGCAAGGCTTTATCGCGCCGGGCCACGTCTGCGCGGTGGTGGGCTGCCGCGACTATGAGGAACTCGTTCAGAAATTCCGCGTGCCCATTGTTGTCGGAGGCTTCGAGCCCGTGGATTTGCTCGAAGCCATCCTCATGCTCGTGAAGCAGCTCGAGCGCGGAGAATTCAAGCTGGAAAACCAGTACGTCCGCGCGGTCACGCGCTCCGGCAATCTTCCCGCGCAGGAAATGGTGCAGCGCGTTTTCGAGGTGGCGGATCAGAAATGGCGCGGCCTCGGCGAGATCCCGGGGAGCGGGCTGCGCATTCGCCCCGAGTTTGCCGCGCACGACGCGGAAAAAGTTTTCGGCATCACCGAGTTTCACGTGCAGGAATCTTCGGAGTGCATCAGCGCGCAAGTCCTGAAAGGATTGAAAAAGCCGACGGATTGCCCGGCGTTTGTCGGGCGCTGCTCGCCCGAAAATCCGTTGGGCGCTCCGATGGTGAGCGCCGAAGGCGCGTGCGCCGCGTACTATCGCTACCGGAGACATAAAGTGCTGGTGTGAAGGTGCCGCCCATGTCCAGCGAAACGAAAACGATCGCTTCTTTCAGTTGCCCCGTTCCCGTGACGCCCAACGAACGCGTGGTGCTCGGCCACGGCAGCGGAGGAAAACTCAGCGCCGATCTCCTGCACAGATTCTTCTTGCCGGCGTTCGGCAATCCCACGCTCTCGCGGCTCGACGATCAAGCCATCTTCGCCGTGAACCGCTCGCGGCTGGCTTTCACCACGGATTCTTTCGTCGTGAAGCCGCTCTTCTTCCCCGGAGGAAATATTGGCTCGCTCGCCGTCCACGGCACCGTGAACGATCTTGCGATGGGCGGGGCCAAACCGCTGTATCTGAGTGTTGCGTTCATCCTGGGAGAGGGCTTGCCCTTCGAGACGCTCAGCCAGGTCGTCACATCGCTTCGCGACGCCGCCGAAGAGGCCGGCGTTGAAGTCATCACGGGGGACACCAAGGTCGTGGAAAAGGGCGGCTGCGACGGAATGTTCATCAACACGTCCGGCATCGGCATCGTCGCAGAAGGATTACACCTGTCGGCGAATCAGGCGCGGCCCGGCGATCGCATTCTGCTCAGCGGCTCGATCGGCGAGCACGGCATCGCGATTCTCGCGCAACGCGAAGGACTCGAATTCGAGAGCCCGATCGAGAGCGACAGCGCCGCGCTGCATTCCTTGGTGGCGGCGATGCTCGCGACGCGCGGAGAAATCCGCTGCATGCGCGATCCGACGCGCGGCGGACTTTCCAGCGCGCTCAACGAAATCGCCGCAAGTTCTCGCGTGGGCATGACGCTCGAGGAGCGCGCCATCCCCCTGCGCGAAGAGGTTCGCGGCGCGTGCGAGTTGCTCGGGCTCGATCCGCTCTACGTCGCGAACGAAGGGAAGCTCGTCGCCATCGTCGCTCCGGACTCGGCGGAAGGCCTCTTGGATGCGATGCGCCGGCATCCGCTGGGAAGGAAGGCGCAGATCATCGGCACGGTGACGAGCGACGATCCCGGCCTCGTTGTGATGCGCACGCCGCTGGGAACCACGCGCATTGTGGACATGCTCGCGGGCGGTCAGCTCCCCCGGATCTGCTGACGCCGTGCACGAACTTTCCATCGCGACGCTCGTTCTCGACGCCGTAAACGCCCAGGCCAATCTGCGTCCGGGTATGCGCGTCTCGAGAATCGGCATGCGCTTGGGCGATCTCTCCGGTGTGGACGCCGACGCGCTGACCTTCTGTTTTGAAGCGCTCGTGAAGGAGACGGAACTCGCGAACGCCGCGCTGGAAATCGAGCGCCGCCCGCAGCGCAACACGTGCCCGCGCTGCGAAACGGAATTCACGGTGGTGAATTACGAATCGGCCTGCCCCGCCTGCGGAGAATCTTCGACGCGATCCGTCAGCGGCGATGAGCTGGAACTCGCCTTCGTCGAACTGGAGGAACCATGAATCGCGTGCCGCTGGGCCAGAAAGTGCTCAAGGAAAACGACCGCATCGCGGGGGAGCTTCGCGAGCGCTTCGCCGAACACGAGATTCTTTGCCTGAATCTGGTGAGCTCGCCCGGCGCCGGCAAGACCAGTCTCCTCGAGCGCACGCTGGAATCGTGCGCGCCTGGAGATCGCGTCGCCGTGCTCACCGGCGACATTCAAACCGATAACGACGCGGTGCGGCTCGCGCGCTTCGGATTCCCCGTGAAGCAAATCACCACGGGCGGCACTTGCCATCTGGAAGCCCGCATGATCGAGAAAGCGCTTGCCGACTGGCGCCTCCAAGACATCGATCTGCTTCTCGTCGAAAACGTCGGGAACCTCGTCTGCCCTTCGAGCTACGATCTCGGCGAGGCGGCCAAGGTCGTCATCCTCAGCGTCACCGAAGGCGAAGACAAACCCTTGAAATACCCCGCGATGTTTTTCCGCTCCGAGCTGTTGGTGCTGAACAAGATTGATCTGCTGCCGCACGTGCCGTTCGACGTCGCGAGGGCCCGCGCGTACGCAAACCAGGTGCACCCCGGCATCGAAATTATCGAGCTCTCATCGCTCACCGGCGAAGGAATGCCGAAATGGAGAGATTGGCTCGATAGCCGCAGGAAATCGCATCACAATTCCCTGGCGACGACTTAGGCGCCCATGCGAGTCCGCAAGCGAATCCACGTCTCCGGCATCGTGCAGGGCGTAGGGTTCCGGCCTTACGTCTATCGGCTGGCCGATGCGCACCGTTTGTCCGGACACATCGCCAACAATGCCGCCGGCGTCGTGATCGAAGTACAAGGCGCCGAGAGCGCGGTCGCCGAGTTTCTCCGGGCGCTCCCCAGGGACGCTCCCCCGCTCGCGCTCATCACCGATTTGCGCGTCGCAGAGATCGCCTGCGACGGCGACGCCGCGTTCACCATTCTCCCCAGCGAAAAATCGGAATCGGTCCGCACGCTCATTCTGCCGGACATCGCCACCTGCGACGACTGCCTGCGCGAACTCTTCGATCCCGCCGATCGCCGCTACCTCTATCCCTTCACCAACTGCACGAATTGCGGCCCGCGGTTCACGATCATTCGCGGACTCCCCTACGACCGCCCGCAAACTTCGATGTCCGTCTTTCCGATGTGCCCGCGCTGTCAAGCTGAATATGATGACCCGCGCAATCGCCGGTTCCACGCGCAGCCGAACGCCTGCCCGAAATGCGGCCCTCGCGTTGAAATGCTCGACGCCACCGGCCGCCCGCTCGACTCAGCGAATCCGCTCGCCGACGCAGGCGCGCTTCTACGCGCTGGGTCCATCGTCGCAGTGAAGGGCCTGGGCGGTTTTCATCTAGCTGCGGACGCCGGCAACGCCGCCGCGGTCGAGCGGCTCCGCGAGCGCAAGCACCGCGTCGAAAAACCTTTCGCGGTGATGGTTCCCGATCTCGGCGCCGCCGCATGCCTTTGTGAGCTCACGGACGAGGATCGCCCGCTGCTCTCTTCTCCGCGCCGGCCGATCGTGCTCTTGCCGCGCAAAGTTGACAGCGCGATCGCAGAGTGCGTCGCGCCCTTCCAAAGCACGTTGGGACTCTTTCTCCCTTACACGCCCCTGCATCACATTCTGCTCCGCAATTCGCAGTTGCCTGCGTTGGTCATGACGAGCGGCAATCTGAGTGAAGAACCCATCGCCATCACCAACGCGGAAGCAGTGACTGGCCTTGGCGGAATCGCCGACGCGTTTCTCGTTCACAATCGCGAAATTCTGCTTCGCTGCGACGATTCCGTGGTTCGCCGCGTTGCCGGACGCACGCGCCACCTTCGACGTTCGCGTGGCTACGTTCCAGTTCCCGTTTTTCTCCACCGCGAATTTCCGGCCGTGCTCGCCGCGGGCGGCGAATTGAAAAGCACGATTTGCGTCTTAAAGGGGCGGCAAGCCTTCCTGAGCCAACATATCGGCGATCTCGAAAATGCGGAGGCCTTCAACTTCTTCCGCGAGGCCGTCGAGCACCTGCAGAAAATTCTCGAGGTTCGTCCCGCACTCTTGGCCTACGACCTTCATCCCGATTATTTTTCGACGCGCTGGGCGCTCGAACAGACAAACATGCGGGCTGTGGCCGTGCAGCATCATCACGCCCACATCGCCAGTTGCATGGCCGAAAATCACCTGGATGGGAGGGTCATCGGCATCGCCCTCGACGGCACAGGTTACGGCACCGATGGCTGTGTGTGGGGAGGAGAGGTTCTGGTCGCGGCTTACCAAGGCTTCACGCGTGCCGCTCATCTTGCTTACGTTCCGATGCCGGGCGGCTCGGCCGCGATTCGCCAGCCCTGGCGGATGGCGATCAGCTATCTTGCCGCGCACTTCGGCGATGATTTCAGCGCGCTGCCCATCGAATTCAATCGTTCGCTCGAGCGCGGCAAGACGAAGACGCTCTTGAAAATGATGAAGGAAAATATCAATTCGCCGCTGACTTCGAGTTGTGGCCGCCTCTTCGATGCGGTCGCGGCGCTGATCGGCGTTCGCCGCGAAGTGAACTACGAAGGCCAGGCGGCGATCGAGCTCGAAGCCATCATCGGCGATTGCAATGACCCTCTCTCCTATCCCGTGGATTTGAAACGCGGTTCTCCGCCGAATAATGCGTGCACTCAAATCCATACGCGACCCATGTTTGAAAATCTAATTCGCGATCTGCAATCGCACGTGCCGGCCCCAGTCATCAGTCGCCGCTTTCATAGCGGAGTGGTCGAAGCCTTTGCCCGCGCCGCAGAACTCGTGCGAGACGACTCCGCCCTCAATCGTGTATGCCTCAGCGGCGGCAGTTTCCAGAATGCGTTCCTCCTGGAACATTTAACCACCCGCCTCGCGTCATCCGGCTTTGAAGTCTTCTCGCACTCGGAAGTTCCCACTGGCGACGGCGGTCTAAGTCTCGGCCAAGCGATCATCGCCGGCAGTTGAGCCCTGATTCGCCCGCCCAAGATCGGAATGCCTCAGTTGGTCGGGGCGATTGCAGGACCCGCCGGATCGGAACCGGCAAATCTCTGCAGGGCGGGAGCGGACGCAAGAAGCACGGGGAATTGACGGACGAACGAAGTCATGCTCGGGTGCCAAAATCGGTGGAAACCAAAATAATTCATCTCATCGAGTGCCTGCCCAACCGGCCACTTTTCAATGCCCATGCGGTAGGCCGCGACAAACACGCCCGTGCGATCATCGCCATAGTGGCAATGGACAAACACCGTCTCTTTCGTCTCCCCCGCCAGGAGTGAAAGAAACAGCGCGACCTGATTGCTCGTCGGAGGGGAAAAACCGCTCACCGGAATGCTCACGAAATGCATCCCCAAGGACTCGGCTTGCTTCTGTTCCCGGCGGCGAGTGGCCGACTCTTCGCTGCGAAGATCCACGATCGTTGTAATCCCCAGCGCCTTGAGTTGTTCGAGCCCCCCGGTCTGCGGTTGAGCTCCGCGGTAGAGACGCTCCGAGATCTTCCCGGCGTTGGGCACGCCCGCAATTCGTAATTTCTCGCCGAACTCGGAGCGCTGCGAGGCAGTCGCGGCCTGCGGGCTCTGCGGAGTATGGGCAGCGTCCGCACGCACATCAACCACGGACGCCAACAGCAAGCAAGCCAGTGCAAAATGACGCATAGGAATTGGATGCAAGAAGCTCTCCGGGTGTGAGGCTTTCAGCCGCTTGCCGGCGCAGCACGCTCCGGAAAGCGCTTCAGCTACTTCTTGGCTGTATGCGCGATCTTTTCGAGTCCTGCCTGATTCGTAACGCTCAAACTCGAACCATGCGTCTCCACCAATCTCTTCCGTCGAAAACTCGCCAGCACCCGCGTGACCGTCTCCCGCGACGCTCCGATTCGCTCCGCGATCTCCTCATGCGTTAGCGTCAGCGTCACCCGCTGCCCGCCGTGCTCGCGTTCCGGCGAGCGCTCCTGCACTCCCGCCAGATCCAGAATAAATCGCGCCAGCTTCTCCGCCGCGGAACTAGTCAGCCCGAGATAGCGCACTTCCTGGTAGGTGGCGTGATAGATGTCGCTCAAAATCTCCGCCACTTTCAGCGAGGCCTCTCCGTGCCTTCGCAGAAAATCCAGAAAGGCGTCGCGCGGAATGAAACTTGCCTGGGTCGCTTCCAACACTTCGGCCGTCGCGGCATACGGCTTTCCGGAAATCGCGCTGGGGAGCCCCACGACTTCGCCCGGCTCGGAAATCCGCAGGATGAGCGATTTTCCCGAAGCCGAACGCGCCGAGAGTTTCACCCGGCCGTTCCCCAGAACGAAAACGCCGCGAGACTCTCCCCCCTCCGTGAATAAAACAGCTCCCTTTTCATACGTGGCCGCGGAGGAAATCTCGAGCAAGTCTTCCACCGCGCGCCCGGACAAGTTGCTGAAGACTTTGTCGTGGAGCAATGGCCGCGTGAGGCAATTCTCGACCGCCTGCAGCCCGTAGCGAGTGCGCATGGCCATAGCGCCCAATCATATTCCACTTCCGAGGGAATCGCGCATCCTCGCGCGATGGCCTCCGCTGCGTAGTAATCCCGCGCTAGACGCCGGCCTGGGACGCCGATGTTTCAATGGCGAACAGTTGTATTGGATTGACCGGGTTGGGTTGCAGTTCGTGGAGCGACAGCGCGGATAACTCCTTGTCCCACAGCAATTTGCAACGGCGGCACTTTGGTCCGCGGACTGCTCCTACCTCTTCCGGAGATGAACGGAAATGGCGGAAGAAACTGGAGTGCAAGTTACGTACCCGATTGAGATATCGGGTTGGAACGTTGACGGTGAGTTCTTTGTCGAGCGCGCTGAATTGCGCTGGGACGATACTGGCCAGAAGAGGGTCTCTCTGCGCGAGACGGTTCGCGACGGCTCGGTCGTCTTCGCGCGGCTCATTTCGCGGAAATCGGAATGTCCCGCCGTCCCCATTGCGTACCAGGCAGAGCTGGTTCCCGATCAACGTTCTCGCGGAACCATCGAAATGAAACTGGTTCCCTGCCAGCCTCGTCCGAGCGAATCAGGACTCGATCACTCCCGCGAAGAACACCTTCATGCGGCGGGCGTTCATGAAAAATGATGTTCTAACTCCCGAGACGCTCGACCGCGCCGCGACCCTCGAAGAGGTGCGTATCGCGACCTTGCTGCAAACCGAGCCCAGCCTCATTTCCAGCGTACCTGGGGGAGAATATTGTGACGTGATCTCCGAAGACGGCAAGCACACGTCCATGCTCTGGTTCGAGTTGGAATTGTTCTCCGAATTCGTCTCAAACTTCGATCCAACGATTCAGTAAGTCTATCTGCTCAAGATTCAGAAGCTGTCCTTCATCCGAGATTCCGGTTCGGAAATGAAACAGGAAGCGTGGCAAAGAGCGCCAATATGGGACTCCACGGGCCGCCAATGGATCCCCTGACGCCGCCCATTCCACCATTCCCGAATTGAATTGGAACTGGTTCACTGCGTGTTCGCTCGTAAACTCTGCGATTGCTTCGATTTGGCGCACTATCTTTTCCATCCATCCCAAATTCCTCTCACTGTCCCGGTGCGCAGACTTGCCCTGCCAATCTGGCATGCGATGTGCCGTACCAGAAATTCATGAACACCACCACCGCAACACCCAAAGAGGCTGCTACGAAAGAACAAAACGCTGAGGCCAACCGCGACCTGTTGCCCGTCTGCGTCCTGGACGACGACTCTTCCATGGTCGAACTACTCACTGCCACCCTCGAGCGTCTGGGCTGCGAAGCCATGGGCACGTCCGATCCCCAACGCGCCCTGGACTTGATCACCCAGGGCCGCTGCCGCGTGGTCCTGTGCGACCTGCGCATGCCCGCCATGGACGGGCTTACGTTTCTCAAGCACGCGCTGGAGCGCGATCCCGGGGTCTATGTGATTCTCATGACCGGATTCTATTCGCTGGACTCCGCGATCGAAGCGGTGAAGCGCGGCGCGTACGACTACCTTCCCAAGCCGATCGAGCGCCCGCGTTTGAAGAAGACTCTCGACGAAATCTCCGATTCGTTTCGGCGGCGGCGCCGCATCCGCGAGCTGGAACAGCAACTCCTCGCCGATCTCGAATTTCACGGCATCGTGGGAAAAAGCCCCGCGATGGTGGAGGTCTTCGAGCTGGCGCGGAAAGTCGCCCGGCACTACACCAACGTCTTGCTCGTCGGCCAGACGGGGGTGGGAAAGGAACTCGTTGCCCACGCGCTGCACCAGATGAGTCCCGTGGCGCAACAGCGCTTCGCCGTCTGCAATTGCTCGGCGATCGTGGACACTCTTCTCGAAAGCCAGCTGTTCGGCCACATCCGCGGCTCCTTCACCGGCGCCACGGACACGCGGGCGGGGCTGTTCGAGTATGCGAACGGCGGCACGGTGTTTCTCGATGAGGTCAGCGAAACCTCCCTCGCCATGCAAGCCAAGCTTCTCCGCGTGATTCAAAATCGCGAAATTCAGCGCGTCGGCTCGCCCGAAGTGCGCCGCGTAAACATCCGCCTCATCGCGGCCACCAATCGCGACTTGCGCGCTGAAGTCCTGGCCGGCCGCTTCCGCGAAGATCTGTATTACCGGCTCAGCACGATTCAGATCCGCGTGCCCAGCCTCGCCGAGCGGCTGGAAGACATTCCGCTCCTGGTCCAGTTCTTCCTCAAGAAATACAACGAGTCCTACAACAAACAGATCCGCGGTCTCACGCGCCGCGCCCAAACCGTGCTTCTCCAGCATCCCTGGCCCGGAAACGTCCGCGAACTGGAAAATGTGATTTCCAGCGCGGCGCTCACCGCCGTCAATGAATTCATCGACGTGGACGATCTGCCCGAAAATCTGCAGAAGCCCATGCTGGCGCTCGGCCGTCCGGGCGACACCTGGCGTCCGGTGGCGCTCGATGAAGTGCGCCGGCAGCATATCGAACGCGTCCTGGATATGTGCGAGGGCAATCGCGTCCGCGCCTCGCAAATCCTGGGGATCGGGCGCACGAGTCTCTATCGCTTCTTGAAGCGCACGCAGGGGCAGCGGAAAGTCGGCGCGACCGCCGCGTGAGCGCCTCGAGGCCGGCGCGGCTTGCGGCCAACCGTGCGACGGCCCATGGCTCCGCGTCACGCGCAGGACACTCCCAAGGCTAAAAAGTGAAGGGGACTCGAATGGATCCGGTTTCCGACTGGGAAGCGCTGAGTAAGGAGTTCAATCTAGACCGGCGATCGGGGAAGCGTGTCCATTTGAGATACCCGATTGAAGTTTCCGGATTCACTCGCGCGGGGACCCTGTTTGCGGAGTTCACGCAAACCATGGACATCAGCGAATCCGGCTGCCGCTTCACTCTAAAGGAGCCCGTACGGCGCAACGACGTAGTGGCCATCAAACTTCTCCGCCGCCATGGCGATCCGGATGTCATGTCGCGCGCCGAGCTATTTCAGATTGTGTGGCGCGAACGTGGAGGAACGCACTGGTATGTGGGTGCCTTGAAACTCCGCGACGAACGCTTCTGGGAAGTGAGTTTTCCGCCCAAACTTCCGCCGGAGACCTAAAGTCGATTCTGCATCGGCTGCTGCCGCCCGAACCGAAAAAATCACACGCGCGTTAGGGCACAGCTTGGCCGAACGCCCCAAAACTGCGCGTTTGCGGCTGCGTGGCGGCGACCCAGCGGGACGGGGCCGCCATCTGGATTTTTTAAGAATGAAAAGAGCGTTTCGCCGGCGAATCTACTGCCCGCCGCTCGCCTCGCCCTGCATCTGGGCCGACATTCTCGGCAGCTCAACCGTGTTGTCCATGCGCACGAGCAGCGTGGTGTCCGCGGGCAATTTCACTTCTTTGCCCTTTTTCGACAATACGTAAACCGCGGATCCCGCCATCCCGATTCCGAAGCCGCGCACGGCATGGCTGAAAATGAATCCCACCACTGTTCCGCCACCGGTGCCGAGGGCCATATCCAGAGCGGTGCCGGTGATGTCGGGCTTCTCGCGGACCACTTCGCCTTCTTCCACCTTTATGTCTTTGCGCCTCTTGCCCACTTCATCCGGATCCTCGGATGGCTTCCGGATGGACATGACGCTCATGCGGACCGGCACTTCATGATCACCCACGGTCATGGAACGAAAGTTCAAACTCATGGCCGCCTGCCCATGCAGCAATGCGAAGTGGCGCGTATGAATTACGCCTCCCACGACGCCCGTGACGCGAGTACCGGCCGGGAGCACGACTTGGCCGTTGAGAGTGACGGGCTCGGCCACGACGGCAGTGAACGGATCGCCGCTCTTCGCCACCGAGGTCGTGAGGCCGCTCGTCAACCTCAGCCGCACTTCCGTGCCTTGCAAGAGTTGGTTGGTCTGGGAATGCAGCGGAATCGCCGCAAGTGCGAACAGCAGTAAACCTGCCCCAAATATCCGAAACGTCGCGCCGAAAGACACAAACCGCTTCATCAGTTTCCTCCTTGGCCGCGCCGTCTTGCGCTGGGTAGACGCGCGCGTGCCTTGGTGGCAATGCCACCTGTGCCTCGTGACGTGAGGCGTCCCGCTGGCGTCGCGGAACCGGAAGTGCCCTGCGGAGCACGGCCGGTCAGGGTGCGGAGGAAATCACCCGGGGGAAGTGTACTTCAAGAGGCCTGCAAAGCGGCCGGCGATTCCCGCCGCGGTTCCAATAAGCAAAGGGCTCCCCCGCATTACATGGGAATCCCTATGAGCAAAAAGAGTTGTCTCGCTCTGCTGACACACTTGTTGACCCGCTATTTACCGCACGCTTGTCATCCCGAATCCCCGCGATTTCTGCGGGGTGAGGGATCTGCTGTTCGGCCTGCACGACCGGAATCCTGAGATGTCAACGTAGCCAAGAAGTCTGAGGTGTCCAAGCCTGCCTGTAAAGTGAGGGTTTCGTCAGGGCACGGCTTCAGCCGTGCCGTAAATGCGGCGATGTCGCAGCGGCTTTAGCCGCTGAGGTGCACTTCTGGCAGTCCCCACACTCAGTCGAACTCCCCCTTCGCCGCTGTCTGCTCCTTCCTCACGCGCCCCGCCACAATCTCCGCGACAGAATAATTCTCCCCGCGAATCGGCGACCTCGCCAAACGCCGCAGCATCGTGAGTTGCCCCACGTGCGTCAACGCGTCCGCAATCGGGCCTTGAAATAATCGCTCCAGCGATGCGCCCATCGGCTCATCCGACGCCAGATACGCATCGAACGCGCTCAACGCCGCAAAGAATGGCTCGACTTCCCGGTTCCATTCGAGCGGCGTAGAGTTGTGCCAAGTCTCCGCCCCGCGCGCGAGGGACAGCGCCCAATCGAACAAATCCCCCAGGTGCGCAAGAATCTGTGCGGGTGTTCGTGTCGAAGGTCCTGCCGCGAACGCCGCAAAACTTGCAGGCGCGCCCCGCAGCGACTTCCCCCCGCGGTACGCAACCGTCGCCACCGTGTGCCGCAACAATTCGCGCGCAGAATCTTTTGTAGGTGCCACTGGAAATCCCTCCGATTGAAGTCTTGCGCCTTTGAGGGTGGACTAGGGAGCGGGGTGTGTCAACGGCACCCGGCGCTTACTCGTGCCGCAGCGCCACCATCGGATCCACCTTTGTCGCCCGCCGCGCGGGGATGTAGCTCGCGAAAACGGCCACGCCTGCCAGCAGCAGCGAGACGCCGGCAAAGGTGAGCAGGTCCGTGGGCTGTACTCCATAAAGCATGCCGGACAACATGCGCGTGACCGCGAAGGCGGCTACCAGTCCGAGGCCAAGCCCGATGAGAACCGGCCGCAAACCCTGCACGATAAGGACGCGGAGCACGTTGCCCGGTTTGGCGCCCAAAGCCATGCGAATGCCGATCTCGTGCGTACGCCGCTTCACCGAGTGAGAGATCAATCCGTAGAGACCCAGAGTCGCGAGAAACAACGCGATCGCGCCTTGCGTGCCCGCGATCACTGCGCCAAAACGCATGGGAGCCATGGCCATTGGACTGCCGGCGATCTGCTGGTCCATGGTGCGAATGTTGTAGAGCGGGAGATCGGGATTCAACTGCGCGACGGCTTGTTGCACCGACAGAGTCAGTTGCGCGGGATCCATTCCCGTCCGCGCCACGATGGTGACGTTGCCCTCGTAATTCTGCGCGAGCGGGTAGAAAAGAAGCGGCCGATTCGTGTCGGTCATGGCCCAATAGCGCAAGTCGCCGATCTCGCCAACGACCTGAAGGTGGTCGCGCTGGAGCGTCAGGCGCTTCCCCACAGGATCGTCGTTCGGCCAAAGCTGTTCGGCCAGGGCCCGGTTGATGATGACCACACGCGGCGCGGAAGCGTCGTCGCGTTCATTAAAATCGCGCCCCTCCACAATGCGCGTCCCCAAGGTTTGCAGAAATGAATGATCGACGGCAAAGCAAGCGACGTTCATGAATTTCTGGCTCTCCGTCGGGGTTTGACCCTCCGGCCAGATGCCGGCGCGCATGCCTTTGCCCGTGTCGAATGGAACAGAATCCGCGAGGCTGGCATTGCGCACACCCGGCAAGGCGCGGACCTTTTCCAGCAATTGCTCTTGAAAGCGGCGGCCCCGGTCAGAGCTATAGCGTTGCAGCCGGAGATCGACGGAGGCAAGAAGGAGGTTATCGGTACGAAAACCAAGATTCACCTGCGACAGCTTCTGTACGCTGCGCAGCGCAAGTCCGGCGCAGATCAATACCACGCAGGAGATGGCCACCTGGCCAATCACCAACAAGCTCCGCAAGCGATGGCGGTTGCCCGCATTCGCGGGAGCATTCTTCAGCAACGGCAGGACGTCAATGCGCGTTGCCTTTAATGCGGGCAGCAGCCCCGCAAGGATGCCGGTGACCAGCGACGCCACAAAAGTGAAAACGAACAATCGCCAGTCCGTGCCGGTGTCGGACGGGGGCGCCATGTCGCCCGGCGCGATCACCTTGCTGAGAATGGGACTCAAGTTGACTGCGGCCATCGCCCCAATGACTCCGGCGGCGAGGGCGAGCAACGTGCTTTCGGCCAGCAGTTGGCGCAGCAACCGCCAGCGCGTGGCGCCCAGAGCGCCGCGAATCGCCACCTCTCGCTCGCGATCGGCGGCGCGCGCGTAGAGCAAATTGGTCACATTCGCCACCGTGATGCCCAGCACCAGCAGGGCCATGCCCATCAGGACAAAGGCAATCAGCGGCGTGTAATTGGCCACAAAGGGTGAGGGCCGGCTCATGGATTCGCGCAGAACGACCGCCTCGGCATGCAGCGGGTGCATCCCGGCATAGTCTTTGAGCAGGCGCGCCATGACAATCGCGGCCGCGGCGCGCGCTTGCTCCAGGCTTGCGCCGGACTGCAACCGGCCCATCATGAAAAACGCTGTATCGCCCCGGTCGGAAATCAAATAGGCACGATCCGGGATCATCTGGGGCAACATCGTAGCCGGCACAAAACCACTCAGAGCCGTGCCCCAGGAGGCGCCCACAAAGTTGGGCTGCGTGACTCCCACCACCGTGAGCGGCAGGCCGTTGAGTTTCACCGTTTGACCGATGATGCGCGGGTCGGCGGCAAAGCGGCTGCGCCAGGTGTCGTAGGTCAAGACGATGATCGGATCCGCGCCCACCGTACGGCCTTCATTGGGCAAAAACAGCCGACCCAGCATGGGCTGTGCGCCAAGCACCGTAAAATAATTGCCGCTGACCATGTGCACATACGTGCGTTCGGTAGCCTCGCCGGACAGGCTCAGATGTGCAGGCGTCTCCATATAGGCCATCACGCCTGAAAACGTCTTCGCCATCTCCGGAACTTCGTGGCCATCCCCTTCAGCCCAGCGCTGAAAGTCCAGGAAATCCTGATACGAAAACGGAAACATCATTTCCGACTGCGGAATCTTCTGGGCAATCACCACTAACCGCCCAGGATCGGTTGCCGGCAAAGGCCGCAGAAACAAGTCGTTGATGAAAACGAAAATGGTGGCGTTGACGGTGAGCCCCAACGCCAGCGTTAATATCGCAATGGCCGTGAAGCCGGGATTCTTGCGCAGCATGCGCGCGCCGAAACGCAAGTCTTGCCACAGCGTTTCGAGCCAGACGCCCGCCCGCACGCTTCTGACTTCTTCCTTCACCTGCTCGATTCCGCCCATCTCAACTCGCGCAGCCCGCCGCGCTTCCTGCCCGCTCATTCCCTGCTTCCCCTTTTCATCGGCCAGCATCTCGGCGTAGCCGCGCACTTCCGCATCGAGCTCTCGTTCGTCCGCTCCCCGATGAACGAGCCCCCGAAAGAAACTTCGCACGCGATTGAGCCAACGCATCGCCATTTCTCCTCAGCTCACGGCGAGCACGCGCGCAATGGCCGCCGAAACGCGCGCCCAACGCTGCGTTTCCGAACCGAGTTGCCGCCGGCCCGCGCGCGTGAGTTGATAAAACTTTGCGCGGCGATTGTTTTCCGACTCACCCCACGAGGAGGACAGCCAGCCTTCCTCTTCCATGCGATGCAACGCCGGAAAGAGCGAGCCCGGCTTCACCTGAAATGTTCCCCGAGTGACCTGCTCGATCCGCCGCGCGATCCCCAGGCCGTGGCGCGGTCCCAGCGCCAGCGCCTTCAAGATCAGCAAGTCCAGCGTTCCCTGCACCAATTCGGTGTTTTGCTCCGTCACGACGCTCTCCTATAGAGCGCCAATACGTATACACCTCGCTCCTATCGACTGTCAATAGGTACGCGAGCGCGCCCCGTCCATCGACAGCTGCGCCCGGGAATCTTCCGCGCCACCACTCGCTGTGCTAGACTCGCTTCGCAGATGGAAATCGCCGGTCGCACCGGGAATTTCCATCTGGCGATGCGTGGAACTTCGGGCTCTGTGCAACCAGGCCCCGCAAACTCCGCCAGGCCCGGAAGGGAGCAACGGTAGCGGGATCACCTCGTGTGCCGCGGAGTACCCGAAGTTCCTCTCATCGTTTCCATCGCGTCGCGCCCGAAGGTTTTAATGTAGCGCCGGGCTTAAGCCCAGCATCTGCAAAAACAAATGAGCTACCAAGTAATCGCGCGCAAGTGGCGGCCGCAGACGTTCGCGGAAGTCGTCGGACAGCAGCACGTCACGCGGACGCTCGCCAACGCCATCCTCGCGAACCGCGTGGCGCACGCCTACATTTTCAGCGGGGCGCGCGGCGTGGGAAAAACGACTACGGCGCGCATCCTGGCGAAAGCCCTCAATTGCGCGAAAGGCCCCGCCGCCGAGCCGTGCAACGAATGCGACTCCTGCCGCGAAATCGCCGCCGGCACTTCGCTCGACGTCATTGAGATTGACGCCGCCTCGAATCGCGGCATCGACCAGATTCGCGAGCTGCGCGAAATGGTGCGTTACGCTCCGGCTTCCTCGCGCTACAAAGTCATCATCCTCGACGAAGCGCACATGCTGACGGGCGAAGCCTCGAACGCGCTTCTCAAGACGCTGGAAGAACCGCCCGATCGCGTGATCTTCGTCATGGCCACGACGGAGCCGGACGAGCTCGAAGCGACCATCCGCTCCCGCTCGCAGCATTTCCATTTCCGCGCGCTCTCGTTCGCGGAAATCAGCAACGCCCTCGCCAACATCGCCGCGAAGGAATCGCTTACCGTCGAACCCGGCGCGATCGCCGTCATGGCGCGCGCCGCCGAAGGCAGCATCCGCGATTCTCTTTCTCTGCTCGAGCAGGCGCGCGCCTACGGCGGCGACGCCATCACCGACGCCCAAGTGCGCGAAATTCTCGGCGTCGTGCCCCAGGAAACACTCGAAGAACTCACCGCCGCCATCGAGGCGCAATCCGCCGAGCGCGTGCTTTCGCTGGTGCACAAACTCCTCGCCGACGGCCAAAATCTGGCCAGCTTCTGCCGCGAGGCCATCGGCCACTTTCGCAATCTCCTGATCGCGCGAGTGTGCGGCGCGGATTCCGAATTGATCGCCGCCCCGCCCGACGAGCGCCCGCGCATCGCGAAGTCCGCCGCAAATTTCAGCGAAGAAGATCTGACGCGATATTTTCAAATCCTCCTCGATACGCATGGAAGCCTGCGCTACCAGACCGACCAGCATTTGCATCTGGAAATGGGCCTTTTGCGCATGATCAACGCCGGGCGTCTGGCGCCACTCGAAGAATTGCTGGCGGAGTTGGGCGGAGAATCCTCGAATCGCGCGGCGCGAAGCGCGAGCAGTGCGGGCGCAGTGCCGTCCACAAAGCCTGTAGTCTCGTCGGCGGGGGTAAGTTCAATCGCCAGCGCAACGCGCCCCGCCAGCGCGGCGCCGTTTTCTCCTGTAGGGGCGGAGCTTGCCTCCGCCCGCTCCGCCGCGACGCCGACTCCAACACCACCGCCAATTGCCCTCACAGAAAAAGTTGCTCCAGCTTCCCCATCTGCGGCCGCGTCGGTAGCCGCACCCGAATCTCCCGCCCAAGGCCCGATTGCGCGCACGCCGGCCGGCGCCGTTGCGCAAATGGCGCAAATCGGCAGCGGACTGGAAGCCGCGCAAGTGGAAGCTGTGAAGGCCGCAGCCTTCTCGCAGCAAAAATTCTTGGCCGAACTTATCTCCCAAGCCAGCCGATGGGAGCGCGAAGGCGCGGAAGTCCGGCTTTTTTTTCCGACCGAGAGCCGCGCGCTCGCCGAAATGTTGCAGTCACGCGAACAGATGGAGAAACTTCGCAACATCGCGCAAAGCGTCTTCGGTCCAGGCGTCCGCGTCTGTGTTAAACTTGAGGTTGCGCCAGTGATGGCGACCGAAGTTCGCGCGGCGGCGGCGTCCCGCGAATTGCGCGCGCGCTTCGAGCGTGACCCGATCGTGCGCGCCATGCTCGAAAGGTTTGGCGGACAGATTTCCGACGTCAAACGCCACGGCGAGGACTAGACCATGGAAGTAAAGGCCATACAGCAATTGCTGTCTCAATTCCGCCAGGTGCAGGAGAACCTGCAAAAGCAGGTGGAGTCCGTGCACGTGGAAACTTCCGCCGGCGGCGGCATGGTCGTCGTCAAAATGAACGGGCAAAAGCAAGTCACCGACCTGCGCATCGAGCCCGACGTATTCAAAACCAAAGATCAGGAAATGCTGCAGGACCTCATCCGCGCCGCCGTGAATGAAGCCGGCCGCCGCGTGGACGAGGAACTCGCGAATCAGATGAAAAATCTGTCGGGCAGCATGCCGGGCCTCGCCGGTTTGAAACTCCCGGGACTCTTCTGATTCTCGTGACCTTATCGCGCCTCTTGCTTTCAGGATTTGTCGATCAAGTTCGCAATATACCGGCGTTGTGGTTCGTAGCGGCGACCTTCAAGTCGCCATTTTTTGGAGTGCGGCGGCTAGACGCCGCTTTGCTTTTTTCTGTTCCTGGTTTTGAGCGGGTGCCGCACCTTTCGTATCCAAGGGCGCGGGTTTTCTCAACCCAGTCTCGAATTCTCAGCCATGCCTGATTTCGCCGAACCCGTCTCGGAATTGATCGACCGCCTCAAGCGTCTCCCCGGCATCGGCCAGAAGACGGCGCAGCGGCTCGCATTTTTTCTCCTGCGCTCGAGCAAAGAAGACGCGCTCGCCCTGGCCGAAGCCATTCGCAACGCCAAAGATAAAATCCACTCCTGCTCGATCTGCTACAACATCACGGACACTGATCCCTGCCTTTACTGCACCAGCGCCACCCGCAATCGCAAAACGATTTGCGTCGTCGAGGAGCCCCACAACATTTCCGCAGTCGAAAAAACGCGGCAGTACACCGGCCTCTATCACGTGTTGGGCGGCTCGCTCTCACCGCTGCAAGGCGTCGGCCCGGATCAACTCCATCTCAAGAGCCTCATCGAACGCTTGAAGGGCAACACGGTGGAAGAGATCATCATCGCCACGAATCCCACCGCCGAAGGCGAAGCCACTGCGATGTACCTCTCGAAATTGCTGAAGCCCCTCGGCGTCAAGGTGACCCGCATAGGCGTAGGCATTCCCGTTGGTTCCGATTTGGAATATGCGGACGAGATCACCATGCTGAAAGCGATGGAAGGCCGCCGCGAATTGTGAAGTGCCGCTGTTCCATTTGAGAATTTGGGCCAGTAGTCCTAGTACTTTTCATTAGCCTCAATCTTGTCAAGAATGCTTCACTGTTGAGGAAAAGTTTTCCTCTCAGACGGCAATCGTCAGGCCCGCCGTTCGCTCCAACTGAACCAATTTGGATCTCGTTCTCCCCAAGTTTCTCTAACTTATTGAATTAAAGCGGATTACAGACCGAGGGAAACTCCCGCGCCCCCAAAATTCGTGGAACCCGCCGTGCACTCCCGGAACCGTCTCGAAGCCTTGACCTTTCGGAGATCAGCGAATGAGCTCCAGCGCCCAGCAAGGTCCCGCGTGGACGAATCCCCGCGCGACAGTTA